>SDBT01009045.1_pt1 | contig 16188 bp, 15 predicted proteins | sample 2277101 | NCBI WGS metagenome assembly SDBT01 (sample SAMN10404973, study PRJNA504765) | marine sediment metagenome | isolation source: marine sediment core GS10_PC15, 103 cmbsf | place: Arctic Ocean: Southern Knipovich Ridge | collected 2010 | reverse complement strand
CCAGCCTTGGTCTATCTCGCTGACGCCGTCGGCACCCAAACCGAGGCGGTCGTGGTGCGCGGATTGTCTCTCGAAATGCGGCCGCTGGGCCCCATGCTGCTGGCCGAGTTCGCCACCGGCCTGCTGATCGGATTGCCGCTCGCGCTTCTCGCCTTCCTCGGCATCTGGCTTGCATTTCAGGACGTGGCCTTGGCGGGCGGTGTCGCCGTCGCGCTGTTTGCGGCGAGCAGCATCGCGTCCGTGCTTGGCTTGCTGCTGCCGTGGCTGCTGGCACGCGGCGGCCTCGATCCCGCTTTCGGTTCAGGCCCCGTCGCCACAATCATCCAGGACGTGCTGACCATCGCCGTCTATTTCGCGATCATGACCATGGTGATCGGCCTCTGACCGCAAAACCCGGGAGGCAAGACCCGAGAGCTAGAGGCGGTTCACCTCAAAACTCTCCAGCGAATAGCCGAGCTGGGACAGACCCTCTTCCAGATAGTCGCCAAGCAGCGGCGTACCGAGCAGATAGCGCGGGATATGCTTCGCGCTCACGTCTTCCGCCTCTTGGCGAGCCTGCAAGAACGAGCCGAAATCGCCACGGCCGAGCCAGGCAAGCGCAAGCAGATCGAGCTGCTCATCGACGTTGAGGCCGGCAAACGCCGCCTGGAGTTCCTGCACAATCAAATTGCCCGGCCCCGCCTGCAACACATCCACCGAATGATCGTCGGTGGGGTTGGAACCGGAGTTCGGGTCGGTAGGCTCGACTTGCTCGTCGAACTCGCGCGCCTTCACAATGATGAAGAACGCCTTCTCCGGCGAGACTGTCAGCTCATCTGAGCGATCATCAATCACGGGGCCACTCCTCTGCGTCAACGCTAAGTAACCGCCAGCGAGGCCCCGGCCACCTTGACGTGGCTCAAGACTATGAGCGCCCCTTTAGGCCGCCTTTTTCTCGATGTCCGGCGTCCACTTGCCGAGCATGGCAAGCCCGTTCATCTCCGCTCTATGGGAAAAGGCCGCCTGCGCCGCCGCCACGTTGTCGGTCTTGCCCGACCACGCCATTTGCGGGGCGTGCTGCAAAGCCCGTCCGTAAGAGAAGGTGAGGTGCCAGGGAACGCCGCCAATCGCATTCATCGCATTCAGCCGCGCGGTCGCTTCCACATCGGCCTGTCCGCCCGACAGGAAGGCAATGCCCGGAACGGACGATGGCACACAGTCCTTCAAAACGCGGATGGTCTTCTTGGCGATCTCCTCGTCGGAGGCCTGGGTCGCGCATTTCGCCCCCGGCACGATCATGTTCGGCTTAAGGATCATGCCCTCGAGCTTCACCCGCGCCGCGTAGAGCGCCTGGAATACCGTATTTAGAACCAGCTCGGTGACCTCTTCGCAGCGCTCGATCGTATGGTCGCCATCCATGAGCACTTCGGGCTCGACGATCGGCACTAAGTCTTGCTCCTGGCAGAGCGCCGCATAGCGGGCGAGCGCATGGGCGTTGGCACTGATGGCGTCATAGCTCGGAATGCCGGACCCAATATTGATCACCGCCCGCCATTTGCAGAACCGCGCACCCAGCTCGCGATATTCGGCCAGCCGCTCGCGCAAACCATCCAGCCCCTCGGTGACGGTCTCACCGGGACAGAAGGCAAGAGGCTTTGCCCCTTTGTCGACCTTGATGCCGGGGATCGCGCCGGCCTGCTCGATCACCTTGACCAGCGGCGTGCCATCGGCGGCCTTCTGCCTGATGGTCTCGTCAAACAGGATCACGCCAGAGATATGGTCGTGCATGGCTTTGGTCGAACGGAACAGCAGCTCCCGGTAATCGCGCCTATTGGTCTCGGTGGATTCGACGTCGATCGCCGCGAAGCGCTTGGCGATCGTGCCGCCCGATTCATCGGCCGCCAGCAGGCCCTTGCCGGGCGCGACCATGGCAGTAGCCACTCTGTTGAGCTCAGCGAGGTCCATGCGTTTCTCTCCCCTATGATTTTGTTCTGTGGCCGAAGCCTTGACGGCTCTTATAGGCCAGGAGCACCACGCTTTGCAGCCCCAGTTTGTTGCGCCAGTTGAGCCTGCGCCACGGTCGACCCGCTCAGCGTCCCATCATCCGCGGCGGCGTCTTCTGCCACGGATAGCCATGTTGAGCGAGGCTGAATCCAAGGTCGTAGAGCTTGGTCATATAGACCGGGTCGAAAGCCCCTGCGCTGACAGCCCGGAAACTGGACGGGATGAAGGCGAGGTTGTAATCGATCCCGTTCCGCTTTGAGAAGACATAGAGCTCGTAGAGATCGCCGACGCCTTGGCTCTTGATCAGGCTCGACATCGCCCGGCTGGCAATGGACAAGGTCTTTGCCTTGACGGGCTTGTATTCCGGCGCGACATGGCCGTTACGAATGATATAGGCGCGCCTGATGGGGCGGATGCCGAGCTTGCGGTCGACCTTGCTCGCCACGAACTGTGGCGGCACGAGAAAGACTTCGCGCGTCGCGCCCCCGTCCACATGCATCTCCTCATAGATGGTACCGTTGACGGAGACCTTGATGAAGCTGGGCGGAAAGACCGCCGGGATGGCTGCCGAGGCTAACAACACGGCGCGGAACAGCTGGAGCGCATCGGGACTGCCGCTTGTGGCGATCCGGCCCATGTCCCAAATCACCGGCCGCTCGACATCGAGATTGGTGGTACCGATGAAGAGCCTGCGCCCCTTGCGGTGCTCGGCCGCCACCTCTTCAAGAAACGCCTCATTCACATAGCGGGCGATGACTTTGGCCAGCGGCGCATTGCTTGCCAACGAGGACCCGCCGAGCAGCCCCCTGATGGGGTGAGCGGTGGCAATGTCGCTGGTACTCGACTGCGTGTAGACATCCTTCGACGCCTCATCGTATTTGGGACCAAGAAAAGCGAATGGAGCTGTCAGCGCGCCAGTTGAGACCCCGGTGACCAGATCGAACTGGGGACGCTTGCCTGAGGCTGTCCACCCGGCGAGCAACCCAGCCCCGAAGGCGCCGTCGCTACCGCCACCGGAGATGGCCAGGAAGTTGAGAGTCGGCCGCCGCCCTCGAGCCAAGCGTTCTGGCGTGGCCGCGCGAACTTGCGCCCACCTCTCCTTGACGAGCGCATCGGCATTGGGGGGCAGTTGATCGCCCCAGAAGCGGACCTGCGTCTGCCCCATGCCGACGACCTCGGTCTGGTCTTCGTACGACAGTGGCACGGGATTACGCGCGCCGGCGGCGGCACAGCCTGCCAGCCCCACCGCGAGCATCGCGACACTCATGCCCCGAAGGGTCCAACGCCACCTGAACAAAGATCCCCCTTTTCCCCAGACGGCGTTCGGCACCGCAGGGGAATTCCCTTTATGTCCAGGACACTAGCGCAAAGTCCGGGCGTTAGGCGAGCCCTAGCAGACCCATTCCGGGCATCGGGTCAACGCAGACGGTGACCATGCGCCGATGGCAGCGTCGGAGCGTTGGCGTCAGGGCGCTAAGCCCGCTGCCTGGTTGCGAGCGCGTAACAGAAGGCCACCGCAAGCATGACGTGCAGTGCAGCCCCACCCCATAGCCCCGCGCCACCGGCCGTGAGGGCGGCCCACAGCAGAACGGCGGCTCCGAGCACATTATAGAGACCAAGCCCGTAGGCGGCGGCCAGCCCGGCCGCCCCATCCAGGTGATTGCGGGCCAGAAGCGCGGCGACGCCAAGCCCAAAAGTTGCCGCGCCCAGTAGCCTGATGAGCGCCAGCGTGACGGCTTCGGCGCCGGTGCCGCCGAGGGCCTGGATCACCACGAGCGGCACGAAGAGAGCCGAAACGCCGAAAACGACTTCGACCCACCCGGACACAAACATCAGGGGCTTCAGCATCTCTCCTCCGCTGTGGTGGAGATCGTTATGGACGCGGTGTGTCCGAAGGGAAGATCGTTTTCCAATCCTTCTTCATGTCCACGACGCTCCAACCGTAAGCGTCCGCGTGGTCGAGCAGCTCGTCGGTGAGCTTGCCCACATGGGAGTCCGCCCCATAGGCATATTCGCGAACGCCATCGGTATGGTGAACCAGCCCCATGAAGCAGAGGCCTTTGCAGTTGGCGGTCCATTCGAGCATTTCCTTGTCGCCGTCCGAGTTGCCGAAGGCGAAGATCGGTTGGCGCCCGATATAGCGATTAATCCCTTCAGGCTTGCCCGGCCCGTCATTGACGAACTGCACCTCCGGCAATTTCACTAGCGAAGGGCTCGCGTCCCACACGCGATACTCGGTCTTGCCCGACGAGCCGACCACCTGCCAAGGCGGAATGCCGTAGGCCTTATCGGTGAAGACACGCATGAACTCCTGCCCGCCACCCGAGACGATGAAGGTCTTGAAGCCATTGGCGCGCAAATATTCGAGCAGCTCAAGCATCGGCTGATAGGTGAGATCGGGATAGGCGCGTTTGAAGCGCGGATGCTTCGCGGTCTTGAGCCAGTCGGCGACAATGTCGTTGAACTCGACCGTGCTCATGCCGGAGTGGGTCACGGCCATGATCTGCGCGGCGCCCCCCTCACCCGCCGAAGCAAGCACGTCTGGATCGCCCGCGAGCACGGACTTAAACGGCTCTTTCGTCTTCCACTCGGGATGCTTGTCCGACATCGCCTTAACCTGATCGATGGCGAAGACGAACTGGGTATAGAGCGGCTGCTCCACCCAGAGCGTGCCGTCATTGTCGAAGGTGGCGATGCGGTCTTGTGGCGCCACATAGTCGGGACCGCCTTTCGTCGTCACCTTTGTCACGAAATCGACGATGCCCTGCTTCATGGGCCCCTCGTTCCACGATGGCAGCGGATCGGGGGCTTGCGCCTGGGCTGCCGGCGCAACGCCACAGAAACCTAGCAGCGCGATGAAAAGGGCTGTCCGGCAAAGCTTTACGATCATGCAATTCTCCCGTCCGTCATTGAGCTGGCTTATCGACCCTCGGAGAGTGACCGGCCCAATCGATAATGACAATCCTCGTGCCGAGCACATCTGGCTGAGACCTCATTTGGTCAAAAACGCGGGGCCAACGCATCCGGCGAACCGCTTGTGGCGCCTGTTGCAGCGCAGCAATGTCTCGCATCGTTAGCGCCGCAATCGACCGCATAACAATCAGTACGGGGATGCTGCACCGCGCAACATCTCGGCGAGCATTCGCTTTCGCGCGCATCGTCTTACCATCGTCAAATTCGCTTGCTATAACTTGCACATAGCTGACGTGGGGTCTGCCGAGAAGCATGATCGTTGCCTCGAGGTTTCGGTCTCTGAAGCTTTGACTCTCAGAGTGGTCTCTAGGTAACGGTGTAAGGAGGCGGTAATGGCATTCCCCAAGATTGCCCTGCGTGGCAGAAACGTCATCCTTCTGAGCGGCTTTAAAAACGAGATCAAGAGCACGGGCACAGTGCGCCAAGGCGTCATTGTCGACGCCGAAGACAAGCTCATGCTTGCCGCCCAGCGGGACCCGGATGCGGTGGCGTTCGGTTACGTCGCGGGTGAATGGGTCGCGTCGGCCTGAGGCTCTCGAACCAATTACCGTAAATCCCTAAGCGCGCTCCCGCGCAATGGTTCCCGTTGAGCGCCACGAGGTCTTCGCTGCGCCGAACACGCCGCAGGGGCCCCTTGCCGCCTGCCTTACCTCCCCCCATAACTCCCTCTTCCAGACTTGCTGTCCTCAAACCCGCACGCCCTCATGACCAGGCCCCCGGCATGACCATGTCTATGACCGAGCAGACCGTCGCCGTGCCGCCTGAATGGGCGCCGCAGCGGGCGATGTGGACCGCATGGCCAGCCGCCGCGGCCGAGTGGAATGGCGACCTCGCCACGCCGCGCCGGGACGTGGCGGCTCTCGTGCGCGCGCTCGAGCAAACCAATAGTGTCCGGCTTCTGGTCGATGGCGCGGAAGCCGGAGCCTCCGCCCGCGCGGAGCTAGGGGACGCCGCCGAGATCGTGCACGCTCACTACGGAGACATTTGGCTGCGCGACACCGGACCCATCTTTGCGCGCGGACCAAACGGCAATGTGGCGCTCCGCTTCAAAAACAATGGCTGGGGCGGCAAGTTCGATCTCCCCGACGACGCCACGATCGGTGACGACATCGCGAGGCTTTCGGGCACGCCCATCACGCGCTTCGACTTCGTACTGGAAGGCGGCGCCATCGAGCACGACGGCGACGGCACAATCCTCACCACGCGCCAGACGCTGCTTAACGCCAACCGCAATGGCTGGACCAAGGCAGAAGCAGAGGCAGCACTTCGGACCGCGTTCGACGCCAAGACCATCATCTGGATCGACGAGGGACTGGCTGGCGACCACACCGATGGGCATGTGGACAATATCGCCCGCTTCGTCGGCCCTGGCCGTGTCGTCTGCCAAGCACAAGCCGGCGCGGACGACCCCAACGCCGCTCTGCTCGACGCCATCGCCGCGCGCCTCGAAGCCGCGACCGACGCGAAGGGGCGCAAGTTAGAGGTCATCCGTATTCCAAGCCCGGGCCGCGTTCTTAACGTTATGGGAGAAGTCGCCCCCGCCTCTCACATGAACTTCGTCATTGCTAACAGCGTCGTGGTCGTGCCGGTCTATGGCACGGCGACCGAGGATGCCGCGCTCGACGCCTTGCGCGGCGTGTTCGCGGACCGCAAAGTGATCGGGCTACCGTCGCACGGCCTGCTCGGTGCCGGGGATGTCGGCGGTGGCGCGTTCCACTGCATCACGCTTCAGGAGCCTGCCTGATGACGAGCCGCACGATCACCGTTGCCGCCATCCAATCGGCCTTCGGTCACGACATGATGGCCAATCTCGACAAGGTCGAAGCCTTGATCTGCGACGCGGCGGCGCAGAACGCGCAAGTCATCCTGCCGCCCGAGCTGTTTCAGGGCATCTATTTCCCCACACAGCAGGACCCCAAATGGTTTGAGACCGCCTACCCGGCGGCCGAGCATCCTTGCGTGCGGGCGCTCCAGAAGATCGCCAAAACGCTCAACGTGGTCATCCCCATCTCCTTCTTCGAGAAGGACGGACCGCGCTATTACAACAGCGTGGCCATCGCCGATGCCGACGGTGAGATCCTCGGCGTCTATCGCAAGAGCCATATTCCCGACGGCCCCGGCTATCAGGAGAAATATTATTTCCGCCCCGGCGACACCGGCTTCAAACCGTGGAAGACCAAGCACGCCGTCATCGGCGTCGGCATTTGCTGGGACCAATGGTACCCGGAAGCCGCCCGCGCCATGGTGCTGGAAGGCGCTGAACTGCTGTTCTACCCGACGGCCATCGGCTCGGAACCTGACGACCCAACCCTCGACACCCATGAACGCTGGCAACGCGCCATGCAGGGCCATGCGGTGGCCAACGCCGTCCCCATCATTGCCGCTAACCGTATCGGCGTTGAGGACAATGACGGTGTGAGCCAGAGTTATTACGGCCACTCTTTCATCGCCGACCAGACCGGCGAGCTGGTCGCCAAGTTTGGCGACACCGAGGAAGGCGTGCTCGTGGCCCGCTTCGATCTCGATGAGATCGCGCGCTACCGCGCCGAATGGGGCTTCTTCCGCGACCGCCGCACCGACCTTTACGGGAAGATCAATTCATGACCGCGACTGTGCCCAATGCCCTGAACGACCCCACGGAAACGACGCTGACCGCCGGCGACCTTGAGGCGACGTTCGTGCCTGGTCACGGCATGCTCGGGATTTCGCTGCGCCAAGGCGGTGTCGAGTTCTTGCGGCGGGTCGATGACCTCAAAGCTTACGCGGCGAAAAACCAGACGGCGGGTATCCCGTTTCTCTTCCCCTGGGCGAACCGGCTCTCCGGCTTTCAATACGAGTTTGCCGAACGCGGCGTCACGCTCAGCGCCCACTCGCCGCTGCTCCGCTACGACGATAACGGTCTGCCCATGCATGGGGTGATGTGGCCCCATCTGGCGTGGAACATCGTCGATAAGGGACCGGACAGTCTGACGGCCAGCCTTGACTGGTCGCACCCAAGAGCTCTGGTGCTCTTTCCCTATCCCTGCAAGCTGACCATGACGGCGACCGTCGAACCAGCGGGCCTCACCATCGAGACGTCGCTGACGGCCACGAGCGACATCCAAGTGCCGGTGAGCTTCGGCTTCCATCCCTATATCGGGCTGCCGGACCTGCCGCGCCAAGAGTGGCGCGTGACCTTGCCGGCGATGCGCCATCTGGTGCTCGACCCCAAGAACATCCCAACCGGCGCCTCGGAAGCTTTCGCCGGTCTCGATGACACGCTCGGGGATCGCGATTTCGACGACGGCTTCGCGCTGCTCGGCGACCAGGCCACTTTGTCGGTGGCTGGCGGGGGCAAGCGCATCTCCGTGGACCTGCTGGAGGGCTATCCTTATACGCAGGTCTATGCGCCACACACCCACAACTATCTCGCCTTCGAGCCGATGACCGCGCCGACCAACGCGCTTGTAAGTGGCAACAATCTGCCTCTCGTGGAACCCAGCGACACTTTCCGCACCAAGTTTCGGATCAGGATCGACCAAGACGCGTGACGGTCAGCCCCTCTCCCGCCATGGCCGTGACAAACGGCGCGGCGAAATTTCCTGGCGCAAAGCAGGGCAATCAGCCTAATTCTGCCCTGACATGGCGCGAGACAGTCTCGCGTAGGATCCTCACGGCCTGGAGCGCTGCATGAGCCGGCAAGAACCGTTGATCTTTATCGTCTCGGGCGAGGCCTCCGGCGACAACCTCGCCGGAAAGCTGATGGCTGCGCTCAAAGCCCAGACGGGAAGCCGCGTCCGCTTTGCCGGCGTCGGCGGGCCTCAAAGCGAGGCGCAAGGTCTCAAGAGCCTGTTTCCCATGGGCGAGCTTTCGATCATGGGCCTCGCCGAGATTCTGCCCCACCTACCGGGCCTCATCAAACGCCTCAACCAGACGGTCGCCACCGCGCGGGATCTCAAGCCCGATGTGATCGTGACTATCGACTCCCCCGGCTTCTGCATGAGGCTGGCCGATAGGCTGCGCGACTCCGGCATTCCCATTGTCCACTACGTAGCGCCGCAGTTTTGGGCCTGGCGCCCTGACCGGGTCAGGGAGCTTGCCAAGCGCGTAGATCACGTGATGGCGTTGTTGCCGTTCGAGGTCGACTTCTTCGCCGACCACGGTATCCCCTGCACTTATGTGGGCCATCCTGCCATCGAAGCCGGGGCGGAGTTGGGGGACGGTCCTGCGTTCCGGGCCCGGCACAATCTGCCACCCGACGCGCCGGTTATCTGCGTCGTGCCCGGTAGCCGGAACGGCGAGGTACGGAGAATCCTCCCCGTCTTTGGCGAGGCGCTGCTGCTTCTCAAGAAGACTTACCCGGATCTTCACGTCGTCATGCCAGTGGTGCAGTCGACCGCTGACGAGGTCGCCCGCATAACGCAAGACTGGCCGTTGCCGGTGACCTTCGTCACCGAAATGGCGGAGCGTTTCGATGCCTTCGCCGCCTGCAACGCCGCCATGGCGAAGTCGGGCACCGTCACGCTTGAGTTGGCTCTGTCCAATGTGCCGATGGTTATCGGCTATCGGCTCAACCCCATCACGGCTTTCTTTGTGCGCCGGCTGGCCCGCGTGAAATACGCCTCTTTGGTGAATTTGCTGGCGGACCGGGAGGTGGCTCCGGAGCTGCTTCAGGAACCTTGCACGCCCAAAAATCTCGCCACCATCATCGACGAGCTCTTACGTTCGAGCGACGCGCGCGAAGCACAGCGTGAGGGTTTCCGTGAGGCCATCGCGGCTCTGGGTGATCCTGTGCCCCCGCCGAGCGAGCGGGCCGCCAAAGTGGTGCTCGATGCCATAGCTCAGCGCGCCCTAAAAGCGCCACCGGAAGCCGCCAGTTCGGACCGTTAGTCCCCTGGGGTTCCGGCATCCGGCGCGGGGAACCCTTGCACCTTCTTGAGCTGCTCTTCGATGCTCTCATTGATCAGGCTAGCCACGCGCAAGGCCTCGCAGCCGGCGCGGCCGTCCACCAGGGGCTTCGTGCCATTGATGATGCAGTCGAGAAACGCATCGACCTCATTGCCGAGGCTATCTTCTTCCGGAATTTCGTAATTCTCGGCCTGGATCGCCGCCAGACCGTCGACCATGGGATCACCGCGCAGGCGGTAGCCGGAGATCCGCCGCTCACCGAGATTGCAGCTCAGATAGTGATTACGGGCAAAGACCCGTAACCGACGCTCGGTCTTGTAGCTCACCCGGCTCGCGGTCACGTTGGCGACGCAACCGGACTCAAAAGTGATTCTGGCATTGGCCAGATCGATCCTGCGGCCCAAGACCGGCGTGCCCACCGCGTCCACGCTTTTGACCGGCGAGCCGACCAGGCCGATGATCATGTCGATGTCGTGGATCATCAGATCGAGAACCACATCCACCTCGACCCCGCGCTCCTTCCATGGAGCGATGCGATAGCTCTCGAAATAGAGCGGATCGGAAATGATGTTGGCGAGCGTGCGATAGGCGGCGGAGAAGCGCTCGATATGGCCAACTTGGAGCACAACGCCCCGCGCCTCGGCCAACTCCGTGAGCGCGTTGGCGGTTTCCACGGTGTCGGTGATCGGCTTCTCCACGAGAACATGGAGCCCCGCCTCGACGGCAGCGCGGGCGATCTCGTAATGGGCAGGCGTCGGCACCGCCACGCTCACCGCATCGACGCGGCCGATAATATCGCGAAGGTCCGAGACAGGCTCGGCGCCGAACTCATCGGCGATGACGCGCGCCCGCGCCTCGTCCGTGTCGACCACGGCGACGAGATTAGCGCGGGGATTCTTAGTGTAGTGATTGGCGTGAAAGCGCCCGAAATAGCCCGTCCCCACGACGGCAGTACGAATTTGATCGGCCATTGCCCCTACCGCTTTTCAGCTGTTCGCCGAGTTGTGTCCCAAAATCAGGCGTTCCGCCACCCCCAATCGGAAGGTCAACCGGGTTTGGAGGCCGTCTTGGCCGTCACTTTCGATTTTGGGGGAATGCCCTCGGGCTTCCTGTCAGCCCCGCCGACGACTACCATACCATGAAATTCGCACGTAAAACCCGCCGCGACTCCGGCTAAGCCCTTGCTATACTTGGCCAAGAGAGAGACCTGATGCCGCAAATATCGAAGTCCGAGAGGCCAGCCTGCCTCCTCCACCACCACGTGCGCTGACGCCATGTTGCTCGGCTCCGAAAAGCTCATCGCGTCCTCACGCCTGAACGGCCTGCGGGTCGGAATCTTGGCCAACCCGTCCTCCGTCGACCATGGGTTTCGCCATGTGGTCGATCAGTTCGGCGATGCATCCAACTTCAAGCTCGGCGCGATCTTCGGCCCGCAGCATGGCTTCCGGTCCGACCTGCAAGACAACATGATCGAGACTCCGCATGGGACCGATCCACGGCGCAACGTGCCGATCTTCTCCCTCTACAGCGAGACGCGCGAGCCGACGCCGGAAATGCTCGGCCTCATCGACGTGCTGGTCGTCGACCTCCAGGACGTGGGCGCGCGCATCTATACCTTCATCTACACGATGGCCAATTGCCTCCGCGCCGCGGCCCGTGCCGGCATCCCGGTCATTGTCTGCGACCGGCCAAACCCCATCGGCGGCATCCAGGTCGAAGGGCCGATGCTGGAGCCAGGCTACGAGTCCTTCGTCGGACAGTTTTCCATCCCCATGCGCCACGGCATGACGGTGGCCGAGCTCGCCCGCCTGTTTAACGAGCACTTCGAAATCGGAGCCACGCTCGAGATCGTGCCCATGGAAGGCTGGTCGCGCGAGATGTATTTCGACGACACCGACGTTCCTTGGATCATGCCCTCCCCCAACATGCCGACCCTGGATACGGCCATCGTCTATCCCGGCACCGTCCTGTTCGAGGGCATCCAAGTGTCGGAAGGCCGGGGCACCACGCGCCCCTTCGAGCTGATCGGCGCGCCCTGGATCGATGGCGAGGCGCTGACCGCGCGCTTAAACGAGGCGGGGCTCGCCGGCGTTCATTTCCGCGAAGTGGGGTTTGAGCCCACTTTCCAGAAGCATGCGCGAGAACACTGCAGTGGTTGCCAGATCCATGTGACGTCGCGGGTGGACTTCGAGCCGGTGAAGGCCGGGGTGGCGATCATACGCGAATGCTTCGGCCTCGGCCCCGACCAGTTCAAATGGCGCGACCCGCCATACGAATATGAGCACAACAAAATGCCCATCGACATTCTCGCCGGCTCTTGCGAGCTCCGAGAGCAGATCGAGCAGCAAATGCCCATCGACGATATCGCGGCCAGCTGGCGCGCCGGCGTGAAGGACTTCGAGAAGGCCCGGAAGCCATATCTGCTCTATTGATTTTGGCGGAAGCCAAGTCCGAAACGAGGGCGCATGTTTCCCATCTCAGACGATAACCCGCGCATCGGCACGCCCTACGTCACCTGGTCGATCATCGGCGCGTGCGTTCTGGTGTTCTTCTGGCAGTTCTCGCTCGGTGGAAATGGCGGGGAGATCGCCATCTATCAGTTCGGCATGATTCCGGCGCGCCTGTTCGGTACCGCCGCGCTTGATCCCGAACTCACAGCTGTGCCGGCATGGGCGACGGTGTTCACCTCGATGTTCATGCATGGCGGCTGGATGCATCTTGGCTTCAACATGCTGTTCCTCTGGATCTTCGGCGACAATGTCGAGGATTCCATGGGACATGCCCGGTATCTGATTTTCTATCTTGTCTGCGGGATCGCCGCGGCGCTGGCTCAGGCCTTCATCAGCCCCGGCTCGACCATCCCCATGGTGGGCGCGAGCGGCGCCATCTCGGGCGTGCTTGGCGCTTATCTTTTGCTGCACCCGCGCGCCACCGTGCGCACGGTCATCTTTCTCGGCGTCTTCGTCACCATGATGCATCTGCCGGCGATGATCGTGCTGGGCTTGTGGTTCTTGATGCAGTTGGTGAGCGCCGCCTTTTCCACCTCGGGCGAGGCGGGCGTGGCCTTCTGGGCTCATGTGGGTGGGTTCGTCGCCGGAATAGCGCTGGTGCCGCTCTTCAAGAAGAGCAACGTGAACCTGTTCCAGCCGGCGCGCTTCCGCGCCTTCCAGGTCGAACGCCGGCGCGGGCCATGGGGCTGAGCCTCTTGGGGCTAAGCCCCACTTGGCGCGGCTAACGCATCAGGCTCGCCAATGGCTGAGGCAGTTGCGACATCATAGGACAGCCGAGCGTCTTCTCGAACGCCGCGACCAGCTCCTCTCGATTCTCCGCCTCAATGTATTGCCCGCCACTCTCCTCGGCGAGACATCTCACGTCGAGCGCGCTCTGTGCGCCTGTCCAGAAGGCCGTGATACGAAAACCGATGACGTGGACGGTCAGTTGCGCGCCGTCCGCACGCAGCATCTTGCCCAGATCGCATGGCGCACCGTCACAGGTCTCCTCCCCGTCGGTCAGCACGACGACGGTACCAGGCTTATTCCTGAAGTCGAGAACCTCAGCCGCCCGTTCCACGGCCGCTGTCAACGGCGTCTTGCCCGCCGGGTTCAACCCGCTCACTTTATCCATGATGGGCCGTGCCGCGTTGGGGATGGGCCGCAGGTCGAGATCAACATTGCATTGCTGATAGGGGCCCGGCCCGTAGGTGATGAGGCCAATACGGCGGAAATGCGTGACCGCCGGCAAAGCCTGACCAAGAGCTTTCCGCACCTCGTCGATGCGCCGGACTTTAGCGCCCATGCCTTCGGCCAGACTGCCGGCCATGGAGCCTGATGCATCGAAGACGATCATGGCGTCCTCGGTGCATGGCTGAGGGGTTTTATCCTTTGCGGCAGCCGCAATCGGGACGGCCACCAGCATCGCCAACAGGGCAATCGCCCCTGGGCGCGAAAATCGAAAATGCAGGCTCATGCCGTGGCTCCGTGAAATATTCGCGACTACAACTGCCTCAATAGCCGACCCCACGCGGCCCGTCGACTTCACTTAGCGAAAATGTGAAAATTCCTAGCGTCGCCGGTCCCCATCGGCGAAGCTCTGCCCCGCCCATCGCCTCAGACCACGGAGTTGAGTTCGGCCACCGATGATCCGCAAGCGTCAGCAGAATGAAACCAGCGCCCCGCCGATCCTCGATCCGCGCCAAGGCGATATCGAGGACGACGCCTCCAGCACCAAGCGCCGTTCGATGCTGTCCCTGGCGGGCAGCCTGCTCGTCGAGATCAGCCTGCCGAAGCTGATCCTGGCTTGGGTTCTTCTCTTGGTCATCCCTGGCCTTCTGCTCGGGTTGGCGCCGATTGTCGTCACTTCGTGGCTCGGCATTGTCACCGACAAGCTCACCTCGGCCTTTATCGGCGTTTGGTCGGCGACCCTATTTCTCGCCGTCGTCGCGCTCGGCTGGTTCGGCTGGCGCACGCTGCTGCGCCTGGTGGAGAAAAACTTCTGGGCCCTGAACTCCATCGTGGTCGAGCCGGGCTATGGCGCAGTCCGCGAAATCTTACGCCACTTCGCCGAGAAGCTGTTTGCGTCTCATGCCAGCGATACGACCCGCGCCAGATTGCGCGCCGCCTGTGCCGCCGTGGCCGGCATCCTCGTCGCGGGCCTCGCGCTTCTCGTGTTGTGGCTCGTGTGGCCGAGCGCGCATCTCTTTGGCAAAGCCTCGGAAGTGGCCAGCTGGCGAGATGTCGTGCCGGTGGCTCTGGCGAACAGTGTCGTGCTGATCGCCGCGTATTTCGCGGTCGCCGCACTGGTCTGGGGAATGGCCGACGCCACCATGTCTCAGCCGCGCAACCTGAAAGCGTTCTCCACGTCGAAACCAAGTGAGCGCAAATGGCGCGTCGTGCATTTGTCGGACATTCATATCGTCGCCGAGCGCTACGGCTATCGCGTCGAGGCCGGCCGGTCGGGAGCCCAGGGCAATGAGCGTCTGCGGCGGCTATTCAAGCAGCTTGAGGAGATCGACGCCAAGGCGCCTCTCGATCTTATCCTGATCACCGGCGACATGACCGATGCCGGCATCTCGACCGAGTGGGTGGAGTTCTTCGACATCCTGGCCGGCCATCCGCGCCTGGCCGAGCGCGTGTTGATGCTGCCCGGCAATCACGACCTGAACATCATCGACCGCTCCAACCCGGCGCGCATGGATCTGCCCACGAGCCCGGATCGGCGCTTGCGTCAGATCCGGGCCTTGTCGGCCATGAACGCCGTCCAAGGCTCGCGCGTTCAGGTGGTCGATTTACCGGGCGACTGTTTGGGCGAGACTCTTCAAGCCTCGTTGCAAGCCCACATCGCCGACATGCAGCGTTTCGCCGATGAAGCGCGGCCGTTATTCTCCACCACCCTGGCGCAAGTCTGGAGCAAGTCGTTTCCCATGGTGGTGCCGCCCGATCGCGAGGACGGCCTCGGCATCGTGCTCCTGAACTCAAACGCCGACACGCATTTCTCCTTCACCAATGCGCTTGGCATGGTCTCGGCGGAGCAGGTGCGCGGGATCGAGATCGCCTGCAAGACCTACCCAAAGGCCTGCTGGATCATCGCCCTGCATCATCATGTGATTGAGTATCCGTGGGCCGCACGCGCGCTATCGGAGCGCATCGGCACCGCGCTCATCAACGGCAACTGGTTTATCCGCAGCCTGCAGCATTTGGCGGGCCGTGCAATCCTGATGCACGGTCACCGGCATATCGATTGGATCGGGGAATGCGCGGGCTTGCGGATTGTCTCGGCGCCCTCGCCGGTCATGGAGGCGACCAACGACATGCCGACCGCGTTCTACATTCACACCCTGGCGATCGACGCCGGGGGACAGCTGGAATTGCTGCCCCCCGAGCGCATTGTCGTTGACGGTGACCCTAAGGATAACGCCTAGGGTTCGCGTCTTTTGCGTGTGCCTCAGCCTTTAACGCGGAAGGCCCAGACGATAAGCACCACACCCTGGATCAGCAGCAAGATCCCGAAGACGAAGGGAACGGCGATTGCCGCCATCATCGGTGAGCCGAGCAGGATCAGGCCGATGATGAAGTTGATAACGCCGAAGAAGAACGAGCCGATACCGCCCCCGGTGAAACTGGCGATGATCGAGAACACACCGATGACAAGACCGATCACGCCGAGCCAGACCACGATCGCCGTCGGCAACACGATGGCCGCGAAGAGTGGATGATTCAGCACGATGATGCCGGCGATGATGCCCACGACACCGATGAGAAGCGACCAGTACCACGGCACGGAATCGTCGACGAAGACGCGTACCAATTCCAGCACGCCAATGAAGAGCCAGTAGAAGCCGAGGAAGAT
>SDBT01009044.1_pt1 | contig 16189 bp, 16 predicted proteins | sample 2277101 | NCBI WGS metagenome assembly SDBT01 (sample SAMN10404973, study PRJNA504765) | marine sediment metagenome | isolation source: marine sediment core GS10_PC15, 103 cmbsf | place: Arctic Ocean: Southern Knipovich Ridge | collected 2010 | reverse complement strand
CCGTGGCCGTCACCTCGTCGCCGCGATGGGCCGGCAGGCAATGCATGAAGATCGCATTCCTCTTCGCCGCTTTCATCAGCGCATCGTCGACCTGATAGGGGCGGAGCGCCGCTTTGCGTTCCTTCTCATCCTCGTCACCCATGGACACCCAGACGTCGGTCATCACGCAGTCCGCGCCCTTCACGGCCTCAAGCGCGTCCTCGGTCACCTCGACATCGGCGCCTTCGGTCCAGGCCCAAGCAAGCAGCTCGGGTGCCGGCGCAAATTCGGCGGGCGCGGCAATGCGAAACTTGAACCCGAAGCGCACGGCGGCGTGCACCCAGGATGCGACGACATTATTGGCATCGCCAACCCAGGCGATGGTGCGGCCCTTGATGGGACCCTTCCGCTCCTCGAAGGTCAGGATGTCGGCCATGACCTGGCAGGGATGCGACCTTGCGGTGAGCCCGTTGATCACGGGGATGCTGGCGTTGCCGGCAAACTCGGCAAGCGTCGCGTGCGGCCCGGTCCGCAGCATGATGGCGTCCACATAGCGCGACAGAACACGCGACGTGTCGGCGACGCTCTCGCCACGGCCAAGTTGCATGTCTTGCGGGTTGAGCACGATCGAGGTGCCGCCAAGCTGATGCATGGCGACCTCGAAGGACACGCGCGTCCGTGTGGACGGCTTCTCGAAGATCATAGCCAGCACGGCGCCAGACTTCAGCCCCAGCGCCTTCGGCACCTTGCCGGACTTTTTCATGGCGGCGGCGGTGTCGATGATGGCGCGCAAGGTGCCAGCGTCCAACGCGTCGATATCTAGGAAATGCTTAGGTGACATGAGTGTAAAGACCTTGGAACGCCCTTAGGCGGGGTGGCGCGCGGCGCTGCTCAAAGCAACGCACGCAGCATCGATCGTGGTGCAGGCGAGGTCGATCTCGTCCTCACCCACGATCAGCGGTGGCAGCAGACGCACGACATTGTCGCCAGCCGGCACGGTCAACATCCCCCGGTCGCGGAGCGCCGTAAGGAGTTTCAAATTCTGAACTTTGCATTTCAATCCGACCATCAGGCCCTGGCCTCGCACTTCCTCAACCACGTCGCCATGCTCGTCGGCGACACCCGCGAGGCGTTGCTTCAACCTTAGCCCCATCTGCGCGACATGTTCGAGAAAGCCTGGCGCCAGAACCACGTCGAGCACGGCGTTGCCGACCGCCATGGCCAGCGGATTACCGCCAAAGGTCGAGCCGTGGCTGCCGGCGGTCATGGCTGAGCCGACCGCCTCGGTGGTGAGGCAGGCGCCCACGGGAAAACCGCCGCCGAGCCCTTTGGCCGACGACAGGATGTCGGGCGTGATCCCGGCCCATTCATGGGCATAGAAACGCCCGGTGCGGCCGATTCCGGTCTGCACCTCATCGAGCAACAGAAGAATGCCCTTCTCGTCGCAAAGCGCGCGCAGGTCTTGCAGGAAGCGCCACGGCACCTCGCGCATGCCGCCCTCGCCCATGATCGGCTCGATCAGGACGCCAGCGGTCTCCTCGCCGATGGCCGCCTCGACGGCCTCGATATCGAAGTCCGCGATCTGGTGGAAGCCCTCGACCGGCGGGCCGAAGCCTTCCAGATGCTTGGCCTGACCGCCCGCCGCGATGGTGGCCAGCGTGCGCCCATGAAAGGCGCCCTTAAAGGTGATGAGCCGATAGCGCTCCGGCGCGCCATTCACAAAGTGATAGCGCCGCACCGCCTTGATGGCGCATTCGACCGCTTCGGCGCCGGAATTGGCGAAGAACACCCGGTCGGCGAAACTGGCGTCGCAGAGCCGGGTCCCAAGCCGTTCCTGCCCGGCAATTTGATGCAGGTTCGAGACGTGCCAGACCTTGTTGGCCTGCTCGGTCAACGCTTCCACGAGATGGGGATGGGCATGGCCCAGCGCGGTCACGGCAATGCCGCTCGAGAAGTCGAGATAACGCTCGCCCGCCTCCGTAAAGAGAAAAGCGCCCTCCCCGCGCGCGAACGACAATTCGCTGCGGCCGTAGGTCGGAAGGAGTGCCGACATAAAAGTTGCGTATCCCGAAAAAAAACGCCGCCAACCGGCGGCAGCAAGGAACTTCAAAGTGTTAGGTCGCGTCCCGAGGCCTGTCAATCAACGCTAACCACGGGTTTTCCAACACTTCTCCACGTTTCCATCAACGCTTCGGTTTGCGTTCTCGCCAACGAAGTGGCAGAATCTGTTTGTTCCGGTGGAAAACCGAAGACTTCTAGCGTGGCGGCGCTTGTCGGATTCTACTGGACTTAGTAGGGTAATAAGCGCTCGGCTACCAGATGTCGTGGGTCCTGGTTGGCGCCCGAGCGGGCATTCTCAGCAGTAAATCTGAGTATTTCGAAAAATACCGTTTCAGGTAGACGGGTGGATTCTGAGTCCAAACGAGGAGGCCAACTATGGCTTGGACTGACGATAGGGTCGAACTGCTGACGAAACTTTGGGCGGACGGACTGAGCGCGAGCCAGATCGCGGGCCGCTTAGGCGGCGTGACCCGCAATGCGGTGATCGGCAAGGTTCACCGGCTTGGACTTTCGGGACGGGCCACAAGCTCGCGATCGAGCTCGCCACGGCCGCGGCGCACACACGCGCCAAGGTCAAATCGGCCGCCGTCGATTACCTTCGGGACGCGGGGCAATGCGGCGCTCAAGCCCTCTTATGAAGCCGATTACCAGCCGGCTCCGGCGACGGTCGCGGAACTGGTGATCCCACTTCACGAGCGGGCCAGCATTCTCACGCTGAAGGAAGCGATGTGCCGGTGGCCCATCGGTGACCCGACCGAAGAGGACTTTCACTTCTGCGGCCGTAACAAGGACGGTCCGACGCCTTACTGCGAGCACCATGCCCGCATGGCTTATCAGCCAGCGCAGGCAAGGCGCCGCGAAAAGCGCTTCGCCAGCGGCTAGCGCACAAGCAAATCAGAGATCAAACAAGAGGCGCCGCTCATCCCAGCGCCTCTTGTCGTTTGGGGAAACGAAATCAGGCGATTTTTTCGAGCTCGTCGGAGAAGGCATAGCCCGCGCCGCGCACCGTACAAACCGGATCGCGCTCATTGCCACGCATCATGGCCTTGCGAAGCCGACCGATATGCACGTCGACGGTCCGCTCATCCACATACACGCTGCGGCCCCACACGCCATCCAAGAGCTGGGCGCGATTGAACACGCGGCCTGGGCTCTGCATGAGGAATTCCAGCAGGCGGAACTCGGTGGGCCCGAGATGCACTTGGCGGCTGTTGCGGGTCACCCGATGGGAGTCCCGATCGAGCTCGATGTCGCCCACGTTCAACACCGAGGCAATGCGCTCCGGGTTGGTGCGGCGTAGGATGGCGCGCACCCGCGCCATGAGCTCAGGCAGCGAGAACGGCTTGACCACATAGTCGTCGGCGCCGGTGGCGAGACCCCGGATGCGGTCCGTCTCCTCGCCACGCGCCGTCAGCAGAATGATGGGGATGGTGCGAAAATCCTTGCCGGTCCTTAAGCGCCGGCAAAGCTCAAGCCCCGAGAGGCCAGGCAGCATCCAGTCGAGCACAATCAGGTCGGGAGAGCCTTCGGCGATGGCCATTTCGGCCTCGTCGCCACGGTTCACCACATCGACGCTGTAGCCTTCCGCTTCAAGATTGTAGCGCAGCAAAAGGGCTAGCGGCTCCTCGTCTTCAACCACCAGGACCTTGGCTCCAGGGCTCATGGCATTTGTCCTCAGCATGCGTTAGACCACCGACCGCTTCAGCTCGACCGGCGTCGTGCTCGTGGTGTCACCCTTCGGACGCTGGTCCTTGATGGGCTTGCCATGCACTAGGTAGTAGACGGTCTCGGCAATGTTGGTGGCATGATCGCCAACCCGCTCGATATTCTTGGCGCCGAACAGGAGATGGGCGCAGAGCCCGATATTGCGCGGATCCTCCATCATGTAGGTGAGGAGCTCGCGGAACAGCGAGTTGTACATCGCGTCGATCTCTTCATCTTTGTACCAAACGCGTAAGGCCTGGTCGGCGTCACGCTCGATGAAGGCGTCGAGCACGTCTTTCAACTGAACGAGAGCGAGCTCGCCCATATGTTTGAGGCCGAGCATGAGCTGTTTGGGCTGCTGCTCGGCAACGACGGCGACAGCGCGCTTGGCGATGTTCTTGCCGAGATCGCCGATGCGCTCCAGATCGGTGGAGATGCGCAGCGCCGCCATGATCTGGCGCAGGTCATAGGCCATGGGCTGCCGTCGCGCGATCATCACCACGGCCTGTTCCTCGATCTCCCGCTGGAGCTGGTCGATCACCTCGTCTTCATTGATGGTGGCCATGGCGAGTTCGGGATCGCGGCGTTCCAAGGCCTCGAAGGACTGACCGAGAACCTGCTCGGCGAGCCCACCCATCTTGGCAATCTTGTGATTGAGGAGGGAGAGTTCCTCCTCGTATGACCTGACGATATGTTCGTGCTGCTGGTCCATTGAGAAAACTCCTGAAGAATCGATCTCAGCCGAAGCGCCCAGTGACATAGTCCTGGGTGCGAACATCGGTCGGATTGGTGAAAATCTTTGAAGTCTCGTCCACCTCGACAAGCTTGCCGAGATGGAAGAACGCGGTGCGCTGCGAGACACGGGCGGCTTGCTGCATCGAATGCGTGACGATGATGATGCACAAGGACTCGCGCAGCTCATCCATCAATGTCTCGATTTTCGCGGTGGCAATCGGGTCGAGCGCCGAACAGGGCTCGTCCATCAGCAGCACTTCGGGGTTCACGGAGATGGCGCGGGCGATGCAAAGACGCTGCTGCTGGCCACCCGACAGGCCGGTCCCGCTATCGTCGAGCCGGTCCTTCACTTCCTCGAAGAGGCCAGCCCGGGTCAAGCTCTTGACCACGATCTCTTCGAGGTCCGACTTCGATCTGGCAAGCCCGTGAATCCGCGGGCCGTAAGCCACGTTCTCGAAGATCGACTTGGGGAACGGGTTCGGTTTCTGGAACACCATGCCGACCCGCGCGCGGAGTTGCACCGGATCGACGCGGGGCGCGTAGATGTCCTGTCCGTCCAGCTTGATGTCGCCCTCGAAGCGGCAACCCTCGATCACGTCATTCATGCGATCGAGACAACGCAAGAAGGTCGACTTGCCGCAACCGGACGGCCCGATCAGCGCCGTGACCGACCGATCGAACATCTCAAGGTTGACGTCGAACAGCGCCTGCTTATCGCCGTACCAGAGATTGATGTCCCGCGCGGCAATCTTGAGCTTGCGCTGCGCAACCTCGGCCTCGCTCGGGTTCTTCTCTCGCACGACGGGCGCCTGTACGCGGACGGCTGGTTGAGCCTCCACCTTAGCCTCCATAACCTCGCTCCCTTCTACCACTTACGCTGGAACACCTGCCGTAGCGTGATGGCAATGACGTTCATGATTACGAGAAAGCCGAGCAACACTAAGATCGCCGCCGAGGTCCGCGAAACAAAGCCGCGCTCGGGGCTATCTGCCCAGCTGAAAATCTGTGTCGGCAGCGACGTCGCCGGCTCGAGAAGACCCATATTTTCGACGCTCGGAATAAAGGCGTTCATGCCGATCAGCAGCAACGGCGCCGTTTCGCCCAACGCCTGCGCCATACCGATAATGGTCCCGGTCATAATGCCAGGAAGCGCCAGCGGCAGCACGTGATGCATCATAACCTGGTGCCTGGAAGCACCGACGCCAAGGGCTGCTTCGCGGATCGACGGAGGCACCGCCTTCAACGCGGCCCGCGTGGTGATGATGATCGTCGGCAACGTCATGAGGCTGAGCACCATGCCGCCAACCAGCGGCACGGAGCGCGGCAAGCCGAAAAAGCCGATAAACACCGCAAGCCCGAGCAGGCCGAACACCACCGAGGGAACAGCCGCGAGGTTGTTGATGTTGACCTCGATGAGGTCGGTGAACCGGTTCTTCGGCGCGAACTCCTCAAGATAGACTGCCGCCGCGATCCCGATGGGGAAGCTCAGCATGAAACAGATCAGGAGCGCGTAAAACGATCCGGTGATGGCGCCGGCCAGTCCCGCCCGTTCGGGGAACCGGCTGTCGGCATTTAAGAACAGCTCCCAGTTGAACGGCGTCCGCACCAGGCCCTTATCCTTGATGACGTCGAAGGCCTTGAGTTGCGCTTCCGTGAAGCGCGGGTTGATCACTTTCGGGGTCTCGCCCTTGGCCAACGCGGCATAGGGAAGCGAGACTGGGAAGAAGACCTGCACCGTCTTGCCGATGATGGCCGGGTCGGCGGCCACGCGCCTTTCGATTGCCTGCGGTGCGTCATTGGCGAGCATGTCGAACAGCGAAGTGTCGTGGACCTTCGGCAGATAGGCCTGGAGACTATTCCGCGCCAAGGCGTCGAAGTTGCCGCTCGGTGGCGGTCCAGCGTCAACCGTTTCCGGATCGACATAGACATCGAGCTTGAGGCTCGTACGCCTCTCGTGCTCAACCACCACGCCCCGGTTCGTCAGCCGGTCGAACCAGCGAACCTGAACCCAATGCAGGGCATCCAACTCATCGGGAATAACGCCTTTGTAGAGCTGATCGAACGGATCGGAGACCGCAATCAGCAGCGTGACGGTCTTACCGATCGCCTCGGGATGTTCGATGACATAGTCGCGCAGAATGTAGCTCGCGTCCGACGTCAGGATCTTGCCGACGCTCCGCTGCTGGTTTTTAGGAACGCCGGGAACGACCTTGGCCAAAGCCTCGCGCACCAGGCTTCGGTATTTTCCCTTGAACGGATCCTCGGCATTGATCTTGGCCGGATCGACATAGATCGGAAGATCGATCTTGGTCTGAAGGAAAGCCGGATAGCCCGTGGAGATGATGGACGCGACGAGGACGCCAAGCAGCCCGACGGCGATCGAAATGGCAACGATGCCGTAAATCTGCAGCCGCCGATTGGCGGCATAGCGACGCCGGACGCGACGCCGCGCCTGGGCGGAGTCCCAATCCGCCCCGCCTGCCGATTCTATAGCCTGTGCATCACTCATATTGTTCTCGGTATTTGCGCACGATGTGGAGGGCTAAAATGTTGAGCCCCAAGGTGGCCAAGAAGAGCACCAGACCGAGGGCAAAGGCTGACAGGGTCTTCGGGTTATCGAACTCGGAATCCCCGATCAGAAGCGTCACGATTTGGACGGTCACGGTCGTTACCGGCTTGAGCGGGTTCGCCGTGAGCGAGGCGATGATGCCGGCGGCCATGACCACGATCATGGTCTCGCCGATGGCGCGACTGACCGCGAGCAAAACGCCGCCCATGATGCCTGGCAGAGCAGCCGGCAACAGCACCTTGGTAATGGTTTCACCCTTCGTGGCGCCCATCGCGTAGGACCCGTCACGCAAGGAGCGCGGGACGGCGGCGATGGCGTCGTCGGACAGCGACGAGATGAAGGGGATGATCATGATGCCCATGACCGCGCCAGCAGCAAGGGCGCTGTTGGGGGCAATGGGCACGCCAATCGACTCACCGAATTGGCGCAAAGCTGGCGCCACGGTGAGGACGGCAAAGAAGCCATAGACCACGGTTGGAATACCGGCGAGCAGCTCCAACACTGGCTTGATCACGGCCCGCACCTTTGGATGGGCGTACTCCGTGAGATAGACGGCCGAGTAGAGGCCGATCGGTGTGGCCACCGCCATGGCGATCAGGGCGATCAGAAGCGTGCCGGCGAAGACCGGGATGGCGCCGAATGCGCCGCCGCCCGTCACCTGGCCCTCGCGAATGGGAATCTGCGGCTCCCAGTTCAGCCCGAAGAAAAACTCAAATGGCGAGACCCGGTCGAAGAACCGCAGCGCTTCAATCAAAAGCGACAGAACGATGCCGAGCGTGGTCAGAATGGCAATGAGCGAGCAGGCGATCATCAGACCGCTCAGAATGCGCTCAGCGCCGTGGCGCGCCCGGAACTCCGGGGCGATGCGGCCGGAGGCGAGGATCAGACCCACCAGCGCGACGCTTATGGCCACCCCGGCCATGGCCCAACGGGCAATGATCTTCCAGCTGTGATAGCGCTCGGCCGCTTCCAGAACCACCGGACTTGGTTCGCTAAAAACATTTCCTGCGGCGACGGACCTAATCTCACTCAGCAAGAGATTGATCTGCCCCTCGCTCATGCCGTCAGTGGTGCCGATGGGCAGGCTCCAAAGCAGCAGCGCGTCGATGACCGGCCCCTGGAACACCAGCCACACAAGGAGCAACAGGAGTGAAGGAATTCCCACCCAGGCGGCGACGTATGCGCCGTGGTAGCTCGGGCGCGAGTGAAGCTCGTGTTCCCGGCCTTGAACCGCAGCGATAGAGCGCCTCCGGGCGAGGAAATAGCTGAGCGCTGTCAGTCCGATCAGTAGAAGCAGAACGTAGCCGAGCATTTCGTCTGCCTGTCCCCGGATGCCCCGCCATGGAGCATGCCGTTAAGCCGTCTGTTGCCTTACGATCGTCGGCGTGGCCGCACCGTCAGTTTCGCGGCCACGCCTTCGATCATCTCATTCGAAGAATGCCTGTCCGCCTTAAGAGGTCGGAGCAGCCATCTTCGTTCCCTTCTTGGCGCGCTCTTGCACGGCGCTCAGCTCGTCTTCCGAGAGCACGACCAGGCCGCGCTCGTGGAGATAGCCGTCCTCACCCATGGCGTCGTCGCTCGTGTACTCGGCGATGAACTCCTCCATGCCGGCGATGACCTTGCGGTGCGGGTTCTTGATGTAGATGAAGAGCGGACGGGACAGGCCGTAGCTGCCGTCGGCGATCGTGTCGAAGCCCGGTGCGGTACCACCGATCTTCACGCCCTGAAGCTTGTCCTGGTTCTCGTAAAGGAACGAGTAGCCGAAGATGCCGAGCGCGTTGGGATCAGCCTCGATGCGCTGAACGATCAGGTTGTCGTTCTCGCCGGCCTCGATGAAGGGACCGTCCTGACGCATGGGCGTGCACTTCTCTTTAACGAGCTTCTTGTAGTCGCCCTTGGCAAGCTCACCCTTCTTCTTCTTGAAGTAGTCAAGCGCGGCGCAGCCTTTGTGCATGGCCAGCTCGACGAATGCATCGCGGGTGCCCGACGTGGGGGGCGGTCCGTAGATGGTGATCTCAGTGTCGGGGAGAGACTTGTCGATGTCGCTCCACTTCTTGTTGGGGTTGGCCACCAACTTGTTGCCCTGAGGAACCTCGGACGCGAGCGCCAGGAAGATCTGTTCCTTGCTCAGGTCCATAGGATGACCCTTCTTGGACTGGGCGACGGACAGGCCGTCATAGCCAATCAGAAGCTCGGTCACGTCGGTCACGCCATTCTTGGTGCAGAGCTCCCACTCGGACTTCTTCATGGCGCGCGATGCGCCAGTGATGTCCGCGTTGGCCTCGCCAACACCTTTGCAGAAAATCTTCATGCCGCCGCCGGTGCCGGTCGACTCGACGACGGGCGCCTTCATGCCGGTCTTCTTGCCGAATTCTTCGGCTGCAGCCTGGGTGTAGGGGAAAACCGTCGAGGAACCGACGATCTTAATTTGGTCGCGGGCCAGCGCTGGGGCGGCCGTACAGAGAGCGGCGACGGCAAGCGTCGACGCGGCGATAGTAATCCTGTTCACTTTGCTCTCCCTTAGATTGGACGTGAGCTCTGCCAGCGCAAACAACGCCGCCAGCTCGCGAGCACGCTAGTCTCCACGGATCATTGTTTTATGACAGCGATGATGCGTCTTTATGACAGACTAAGCCGCTGGATTAGCTATACTTTTTGAAAAGTAGCTGTGGATAAACGAGTCCGCTGCGTCAGTTTGCGCGGGCTTCGTTAAGCATGACCGTGAAGGTCGATCCCTTGCCAGGCTCGGACGTGATGGTGAGCTCGCCCCGATGGCGGTTCAGGATGTGTTTGACGATGGCGAGACCGAGCCCCGTACCGCCCTTTTCGCGGCTTGAGGCCACATCCACCCGGTAGAAGCGCTCGGTCAGGCGGGGCAGATGCTCCGGCGGGATACCAGGGCCATCGTCCACCACCGAGATGGCATAGCGTCCACCGCCTTGACGGCTGAGCGAAGGAATATGCTTGGCCTCGATGCGGACCCGGCCGCCGAGCTTGCCATATTTAAGCGCGTTCTGGACGAGGTTCTGCAGAACTTGCAGCAGCTCGTCGCGATCGCCAAGGACCATGGCGGGGTCGGTGAAGCGCGCGAATTCGAGTTGCGCGCCGGTCTCGCTGGCCAGCAGCTCCAGCGTGTCACCCGCTTGGCTCAGGATATCATTGAGGTCGACGAGGTCGCTCGGCGCCACATGGGCGTTCATCTCCACCCGGCTCAGCGACAGCAGCGCCTCGATCAGGCGGGTCATGCGCTGGGCTTGCTCGGCCATGATGGGCAAGAAACGCTCGCGGGCGCCACTGTCCTCCTTGGCCGTGCTCTGCAGCGTCTCGATGAAGCCGCGCAGCGAAGCAAGCGGAGTGCGGAGCTCGTGGCTCGCATAAGCAATGAAGTCGGCGCGCATCTGGTTGATGCGTTCGCCCTCGGTCAGATCGCGCAGGAGCACGAGGATATCGCCGTCGTATTCGGACCCCCGGGTCAACGGCGCGACGGTCACGGCCATGCGGCGCCCCACAGGCACGCGCTCGGCATAGGTGACGGTCACCGCACGCCCACGCTTTGGCGCGATGCTCACGGCATCGAGAAATTCCGGTGTGCGGATCACCGAAGAGATGTGGATTCCCTCGCGCAACGAGGCGAACAGGCTCCGCGCGGGGGCATTGCAATACAGCACTTGGCCCGCACGATTGAGCAGAATGACGGGATCAGGCAGCGCCTCCGCCAAAACATGCATGGCCGAGATCGACCGAACCGAAGACACCGAATGTCCCAGCTCGTCCTCCAGCACCGGGTCTACCTCTTGGCGGGGAAGCAGCGCCACCGAAGCCACGAAGCTGACAAAGGCCGTCAGGGCGAGCCCCAGTGAAAGATCACCGAGCGCTACGAGCGAAGCCATGATCACGGCGACAATCACGATCTGCCAAAGCGAGGTCCAAAGTCTGGCCGCAAGCTCCCGCAAGCCCCGCAGCATGGCCTGGCGGGCGCGCCACACGATGCCCGAAGGCAACGGACGCGCGCTCTGTTCCGCCTGGTTGGTCAACGGCTTCTCCTAGACTCTTCCGAACTCTGCTGCGCAATCGCGGCCCCCGCGGTCACGCGGTATGATTGCGCCTGGATATCACGGTTTTGCGACATTCTCCCGGCCTGCCTGCGACGGGCCCATGACAAGACGGATGACCTGTCATGTTGGAATGTGGGGCTTTGAGGAGGGCGATGCCAGGGAGTGCCCGGCCCGGATGGGTGTATCCTCCACGTTTAAGAGCAAGATTCGGGGTGAAGTCCTTGGGCCCCGCCGGTAGTCGTGGGCTTCGACAATCGCCACAGGAACTCTGGCCATGCCCAGCACGCTTCCAAAGCCAACTCCGCCCGTTCCATCAAACTTGATGTGTTGGACCGCGGTTCTGGCGCGAGACGCGCGTTTCGACGGGCGCTTCTATTATTCGGTCGCCACCACCGGGATCTACTGCCGGCCCTCCTGCCCGGCCCGGCGCCCTGGGCGCAAACATGTGCGCTTTCACGACACCCAGACCGCGGCGGAGGCGGCCGGCTTTCGCGCCTGCAAGCGCTGCAAGCCAGACCAAGTCTCGTTGCGGGCGCGCCATGACGCAAAGATGGCGCAAGCCTGCCGCCTGATCGAGGCGGCGGAGGTGCCTCCCACCCTCGACGCGCTCGCCAAGACTATCGGCTTGAGCCCTCATCACTTCCATCGCCTATTCAAGGCTACGCTCGGCGTGACGCCTAAGGGCTATGCCACGGCGCATCGCAATCAGCGCGCGCGGGACGCCCTGACGCGAACCGCTACGGTGACCCAAGCGATCTACGAGGCCGGTTTCAATTCCAATGGACGGTTCTATGCGACCTCGACAAAGACCCTCGGCATGACCCCCCGCGTGTTCCGCGCCGGCGGGGCCGGCACTGAAATCAGACACGCCATCGGCACCTGCTCCCTCGGCGCCATCCTCATCGCCGCCAGCAACAAGGGCGTGTGCGCGATTATGCTCGGCGATACGTCCGGTCCTCTGCTTGACGCTTTACAGGATCAGTTTGCTCGCGCGCGGATCGTGCGCGGCGACAAGGACTTCGAGGCGCTCGTCGCCAAGGTCATCGCGTTCGTCGAGACCCCGGACGAGAGCCTCGACCTGCCGCTCGACATCCAAGGCACCGCCTTTCAGCACCGTGTGTGGAAGGCGCTCCAGCGCATTCCCGCCGGCACGACGGCAAGCTACGCGGCGATTGCTGAAGCCGTCGGTGCGCCGAAATCAGCGCGTGCGGTCGCGCGCGCTTGCGCGGCCAACAGGCTCGCCGTCGCGATTCCATGCCACCGCGTGGTACGCGGCGACGGCTCACTCTCGGGTTATCGTTGGGGCGTCGAACGCAAGCGCGCGCTCCTCGCCAAAGAAAAAAGTCGCAAAGCCCCTAGCGGGTGAGCCCTTTGGCGGCGAGCTCTTCGATATAACTCTGGAAGCGCGTCTCCTGGTTCTCGCCGAGGTCACGCAGATACTCCCAGATAAAGAGACCCGTATCGTGGCCGTCATCGAACGTGATGCGCACCGCGTAATTGCCGACAGGCTCGAGCTTTAGAATCCGCACGGCCTTCTTGCCCGGCACGGTGACGCGCTGTTCCGGGCTGTGGCCCTGCACCTCGGCGCTCGGGCTCATCACGCGCAAGAGCTCCGCCGGAAGGGCGAAGCTCCGCCTGTCGTCGAAGCTCACGGAAAGCACGCGCTTCTCCGCATCGAGCTTAAGCTCTGTTGGCCACACCGCCATCGCCGCGCCTCAGCCGAGGTCGATGTCACCCTCGACCACATGGTCGAGCGGCGCGCCTTCGGCGGTCAGCACCATCTTGATCTTGAGCGTGCCCTTACCGCCCAGCGCCCCTTCGCGGACCACGCGCTCGATCGCCTGTTGCGAGGTGATACCGACTTCCTTCAAGAATTTCCGCATCGACATATTAAAGCGTTGCTCGTCCATGGTGGCCTCCTTTGGCGCGCCTTCCCGTGATATGTGAAGGCAAAGCATATAGCGGCGAGAGCCCATATTAGAAATGAAAGACCATGGCGGTCACCTCACAAGGTAAAGGCCGCGCCGAACGCAAGGCGCGCGCCGGCACGACGAAGCGGAAAACCACGGTTAAGCCGAAGAATGTGCCCGCCGCGACGTTGGCCGATCCCCGCTACCGCAGCCGCGTAGTGCCAAAGGTCAAAGCCTATAGCCGCAAGGGGCAGAATCTCCCCGCCGAGGATGAAGACGCGTAGATGAGTGACACCTTATCCCCGATGATCGACCCGTTTGGCCGCACCGTGACCTATTTGCGGGTCTCGGTCACCGACCGCTGCGATTTCCGCTGCACCTATTGCATGGCGGAGACCATGACCTTTTTGCCCAGGAAGGATCTGCTTGCGCTTGAGGAGATCGACCGGCTGACGAGCGCCTTCGTGTCCCGGGGCGTGCGGAAGGTCCGGCTCACGGGTGGCGAGCCGCTAGTGCGCCGGAACATCATGTGGCTGGTCAAGGCGCTGTCGCGCCATCTCGGTAGCGGTCTCGATGAGCTCACGCTCACCACCAATGGCAGTCAGCTCCACCGCTACGCTGACGAACTCGTCGATTGCGGCGTTAAACGCATCAACGTCTCGCTCGACACGCTCGACCCGGAAAAGTTCCGCGTCCTGACCCGTTGGGGCGATTTCGACCAAGTGATGCGCGGCATCGATGCGGCCGACCGTGCCGGGCTGAAAATCAAGATCAACGCCGTGGCGCTCCGAGGGTGCAACGAGGACGAGATCGCCGATCTTCTCCAATGGAGCCACGGCCGCGGCTTCGATCTCACGCTGATCGAAACCATGCCTTTGGGCGAGATCGAGGCCGACCGGACCGACCAATATCTCTCGCTGTCGCTGGTGCGCGCGCGGCTGGAGCAGCGCTTCACGCTGCACGACATTCCCTATCAGACCGGCGGACCGGCGCGATATGTGCAGGTCGCAGAGACCAATGGCCGGCTCGGCTTCATCACGCCGCTGACCCATAATTTCTGTGAATCCTGCAACCGGGTTCGGGTCAGTTGCACCGGCACGCTCTATATGTGCCTCGGCCAAGAGGACGCCGCCGACCTCCGGGAGCCCTTACGCGCCAGCAAGTCCGATGTGCCGTTGCATGCCGCGATCGACGAGGCCATCTCGCGCAAGCCCAAGGGGCACGATTTCATCATCGATCGAACGGCCGCCCCATCAATCTCACGGCATATGTCGGCCACCGGCGGCTGAAGCGGACTAAGGTTAACAGTTCCTTACCCCCCCTAAGCGATTGGTACGGCAGCATTCGCTGCCTCGGCATGCGCGGCAAACGCCCGCATTTAACGATCCAATAATCCGCTTACAGTGTTTTTAACTTAACGCCGTTACGTATCCGCACGCGCATTTCGGGTTAGCTGAGTCGCCCCGTCTCGCGCAAGTACTTAGTTTTCCATGACAATTTTTGGCGCATCGCGATGGGCGGCCTTCTGGCGCTCAAGCTCATCCCAAGCTCGTTCGGCGATCTGCCGATAAGCCTTAGCGATTTCGGAGTCCGGATCGGTGGCCACCAGCGGCTTGCCCTCGTCCGAGGTCTCGCGCACCACCATGGCTAGCGGAATCTCACCGAGGAACGGCACGCCGAGCCGCTTCGCCTCTTCCTTCGCCCCGCCATGGCCGAAGATGTCGGACCGCTCCCCGCAATGGGGACAGATGAACGTGCTCATATTCTCGACAATGCCGAGCACCGGCACATTCACCTTGGTGAACATGTTCAAGCCCTTGCGCGCATCGATCAGCGCCAGGTCCTGAGGCGTCGAGACGATGACGGCGCCGGCGAGCGGCACTTGCTGCGCCATGGTGAGCTGGGCGTCCCCCGTGCCGGGCGGCATGTCGACCACGAGCACGTCGAGCTCGCCCCAAGCCACGTCCTTCAACATCTGCGACAGCGCCGACATGACCATGGGCCCGCGCCAGATCATCGGCGTCTCCTCGTCGACGAGGAAGCCCATGGACATGACCTTTAAGCCGTAAGCGCGCATGGGATCGAGCTTGTTGCCCGCGAGCTGTTGGGGCTGGCCGTGAATGCCCAAAAGCCGGGGCATGGAGGGGCCATAAATATCCGCATCGAGTATGCCGACGCTGAGGCCCTTGTCCTTCAGCGCCAGAGCGAAATTGACCGCGGTGGTCGACTTGCCAACGCCGCCTTTGCCCGAAGCCACGGCAATGATGTGCTTCACGCCGGGCACACCACCAGGACGCCGCCTGGCATCGCGTGCCGCACCGGGCGCCGTCGGGCCCTTAGGTGGCTGACCTTGCGGCGGCTGACCGTGTGCGGGGTGAGCATGTGAAGCGTGCGCCCCGCCATTGCCGTTCCCGTTGCCATTGCCGCTCTTGGCACTGCCCGGCGCACGGTCGGCGGTGAGCGTCACGCTGACGCCCTCGACGCCGGGGATCTCCCGCACCACGCCTTCGGCCGCCAAGCGCACAGCCTCAAACTCGTTCGCCCGGGCCGGGTCCACGGAGATGGCGAAATAGACCTTGCCCTTGTGGATCACCACTTCGGAGACGAGGCCGAGAGAGACGATGTCGTTCTCGGCTTGAGGATCGCGCACGGATTTCAGCGCCGCGAGAATGCGGTCTTTGGAGAGTGTTTCGGTCATGGCCTGTATGTATGACGATTTTGCCGCAATGCAAAACCCGCTTGCGGGTCTTGGAATATTATTTGCGCTATCGGCCTCTGGCCTACTTGAGCGCGGCATGACGAAACGAAAGATGTCACGCGCGGCACCATGCGGCTGGACCGCCGATGCCCCGCAAGCGCTGTCCCTAGTACTTTTTCTTGGTGCGCTTGCTGCCTTGCGTTGCCGTCGCGTCGGCCAAACAATTGGCGATGTAGGCCTCCACTTCGGCAGCCCTCAGGGCGGGCAAGACTCGGACCGCCTTGTGTCTGCAGTCCCTTCTCACCGCATCGGTGACTTGCGCCATAGCGGGGGTGAAGCTTCCGGCCAGAACCACACCGGCGATGCCGATCATCACAGCTTTCCTGTTCATCTTGCGTCTCCTTCAGGCTGCTTTTGCGAATTGCCACCCTACACCCAAGGCAAGACGAACATCCCCAAAACGGTCCCCAAAAGCGTG
>SDBT01009043.1_pt1 | contig 16190 bp, 12 predicted proteins | sample 2277101 | NCBI WGS metagenome assembly SDBT01 (sample SAMN10404973, study PRJNA504765) | marine sediment metagenome | isolation source: marine sediment core GS10_PC15, 103 cmbsf | place: Arctic Ocean: Southern Knipovich Ridge | collected 2010 | reverse complement strand
CCAGTTAGCGCGCGGGCAGCATGAATGCGGCAGATTAAACTTAAGTTGCTCTAGTCGATTTGTGCAATGGTGCCTTATTGGCCGCGGGTTCCATTGTCTGTTAGCAAGTCTCCGGTTGCGGCTATTTGCTTGCAGGAGTCATGTCTATGGCCAAGGGCAAGGTTAAGTGGTTTAACGATGCCAAGGGGTTCGGATTCATCACTGGTGATGGTATAGAGAGGGATATCTTCGTCCATCACACGTCCATTCAGGCCGAGGGCTTTCGCTCTCTTAATGAAGGCCAGGACGTCGAATTCGAACTTACGGAAGGTCCCAAGGGTCCAAAGGCTGAGAATGTAATGAAGGCGCAGTCCGACGCACTCGCTACGTAAAGTGGTGGGCGGATATCTCAGTCTTGTGTAGGTACAACTAGCAGGGGAGCATGGGTAACGGGCCCGATACGGCCGAGCGTTCCTGTAGGGTCATGCTACCCAACTATGGGCGTCTGTCTCTACAGGCGAAGCTACCTCGATATCCGGTTCAGTCCGGCGATGATCGCGCGGACCGCGGCCTGATCGATGTTCGTATCGATTCCCACACCGTACATTATTCTCCCGTCGGGCAGTTCCAGCGGAACGTACGCCACAGCCACCGCATCGGCACCCTTGCCGACCGCTTGTTCGTCGTAGTCCTTGATTATGAACCCGGACGCTCCGAGGGACTTGATACCATGGACGAACGCCGAAATCGGGCCGTTACCCTGGGAGATGACTTCCTTCTCCTGGCCGGATATGCGCAGCTTGATCTGCCCGTGAATCCGGGTCGGGTCGTCATCGTCAGGTCGCGGCCAATAGCCGATCAATTCATAAGGCCCTTCCGGATTAACGAATTCGCTCAGGAATACCTGGTGCACTTCCTCGCTGGTCAGCTCGCGGGATGCCTGATCGGTGAACTGCTGGACAGCGTGACCGACTTCGGGCAGCATTTGTTTGGGTGGAACGAGGCCGTAGTCCTGTTCGAGAACCCATGCAGCCCCGCCCTTGCCGGATTGCGTGTTGATGCGGATCAGGCGTTCGAACTTGCGTCCGACGTCGGAGGGGTCTATGTGGAGGTAGGGCACCTTCCATCCGACGTGGAACTTCTCAGCCGATTCGGCCTGCTTGCTCATTCCCTTGCGAATCGCGTCCTGGTGCGAACCGCTGAACGCGGTGAACACATACTTGCCCGAGTAAGGCTGGCGATAGTAAATATCCATGCCGGTGAGCTTTTCGATTGTCTCTGCGATTTCGCTCAGGCGTGAGAAATCCAGTCCGACGTCGATTCCACGGCTGCGGAGGTTGTTGGCAATTACAACCAGGTCTACGTTGCCGGTTCGTTCGCCGTGCCCGAAGAGCGTGCCCTCGACGCGTTGTGCGCCTGCGAGCAAGGTCAGTTCGGTCGCGGCGACGGCCATTCCCTGGTCGTTATGCGAGTGGACGGAGACAACAATCTCGTCGGTGGGTTTGAAGTGTCCGCAGAACCATTCGACCATATCGGCGTATTGGTTGGGCGGGCGGCGCTCGACGGTAGCGGGCAGATTAAATATCACCGGTTTGTCGACGGACGCTTTGCCCCATGTCTCGAAGACGGCTTGGCATATCTCCACGGCAAAGGCCGGGTCGGTATCGGTGAATTCTTCCGGCGAAAACTCGAGGCGCAAGTCTCCGGGCATCTGCTCGGCCATGTCGCGCGTCTGTGCGATGGCTTTGATGACCATGTCGATAGTGTCCTGCGGGCTGAGGCCGAAGACCTGTCGCATATGCAGCTCGCTCGTCGCGCAATAAAGATGCACGATACCGCGGTCCAGACCCGCCATCGCTTCGAACGTCTTATCGATAAGATGCTCTCTGCACTGGGTGAGTCCCATGATGAACACGTCGTCCGGGATATGCCCTTCGTCGATCAGCCTGCGCGTGAAATCGAAATCGTCCTGGCTGGCCGACGGGAAGGCTACCTCGATCTGCTTGATGCCGATCTCGCAGAGCAGTTGGAAGTACTTGAGCTTCTGGTCTGGCGTCAGCGGATTGGGCAACGCCTGGTTTCCGTCGCGCAGATCGACCGAGCACCACTGCGGGCTTGTGGTTATGGTATTGCCCGGCCATTTGCGATCGGGAATGTCGATCGCCGGAGGGGCGGCGTATTTCGGTATCTTGTTACTATCGGACATTTCCAGGTCCTTTCTCTGGGACGAGAGTCTGATGCTATCTCTTGTTTCGTCAAAGCTTGTCCAGAGCACCTTAACTTTTTCTGTAGCGTCCAAAAGAAAAGCTCCGCGATCTTTCTGTGAATCGCAGAGCCTCGAAAAGTTCGGTAGGTGTTCCGCGATCCGTCAGCGCAGCAATAGCCCGCTAAGAAGGACAAGCAGCAGGCTGTTGTTCTGACGGATCATAGTTTACCTGTAAGCAGTGTATACACCTCCAGGCTTGCAGACAAGTGCAATAGGCGAGAGTTCGTCGCGGCGGGGCGAGCAAAATAAAGCCGAGGCCGGAAGCGTATGAACGCCGCCGGCCCCGATTGTTCGCTTTTGCCACTTGGGCTTCTTCTGGTGAAACAAGTTCGGGCCGCCCTGCTGCCGCCCTGGGTAGGTCGACACCCTCCAGGAACGGCCCGGTTTTGACTATTGGATTATGTTACTGGCGGTCTCTACTACCTCCACCAGTTGACGCAGCGAATACGGTTTGATCAGGCAATCGTCGAACCCGCCGGCCAGCATTCGGTTGCCCTGGGCATCGGTCAGTTCGTCGACGGCTGCGATTACGGTAATTCCACTGAGATCGGAATGTGATTTTATGTTCTGACAGATCGCGATGGCTTCGCCTTCGCCTGCGGTAGTGTCTATGATGATGACATGCGGGCTGAATCGCTGTGCGGCGACCCCGGCTTCGAAACCGTTGCTTGCGGTCTGAAGATCGTAACGATCGAGGTTGTCGATGGCTTCGACGATCCGCTCGGGTAAGTCTCTGTCCATAATCAGGACGCGAAGCCTTCCGGCGTCCAGTCCGTCAAGGGGCATTCCGTGGACCTGCATGAACGATACAAGCTGGCTGAGAGGTATGCGGCGGTCCCTGCTTCCCGGGATGCGGTATCCGCGAAGCTGCCCCGTATCGAACCACTTACTTACGGTGCGCGGAGCAACATGGCAGATCTTGGCCACTTCGCCGGTTGTGAGCACGTCTTTTTGAGTTTTGGTATTCATCTTCGTCCGGTCTATATACGGGTAAACACGTCTATAATGGTTTCATCGACAGGTGGGGGGACTTCTTTAATTACACGCAAATATATCGTCCCAGACTCGCAATAGAGATCCGAGGCTTACTTGGACTGAGCGTCCCGGGCGTGTATATTGTGCTGCTCACGATATTATTCTGGAGAGTGACTTGGACCTTCTTGCGAATTTGAACGACGCCCAGCGCAGGGCAGTTACCTGCGTGGACGGGCCCTTACTTGTGCTTGCCGGCGCCGGTTCGGGTAAGACGCGCGTGATTATCAAACGCGTGGCATACCTGGTTTCACAGGGCATCGCCCCGTGGAACATACTGGCGATTACTTTTACCAACAAAGCCGCCGAGGAAATGCGCAATCGCGTGATGGCGGGCAACGTCGCTCGCGGGGCGGTGGTCTGCACTTTTCACTCGCTCTGTGCGCGGCTGCTGCGGGAATTCGCCGAAGCGGCTAACCTCACCCACAACTTCAGCATCTACGACCGGGCCGATCAGCTTAAGCTCACCAAGGACGTGATGGCGCGGCTTGATATCAAGACGGGCAACTTCACGCCGGCGGGCATCCACGGTGCGATATCCAAGGCCAAGAACGACATGCTCACAGCCGATGCGTTTTCCAATCAGGCGAATGACTTTTTCGCCCGCACGGTGTCGAGCATCTACCGGGAGTATCAACGACAGCTCGCGAGTAACAACGCGCTGGACTTTGACGATCTGCTTTTGCGGATGGCGTTTCTGCTGAAGGACCGCCCCGACATACGCGACATACTCAGCCAGCGATACCAGTACATTCTCATCGACGAGTACCAGGACACCAACCGCGCGCAGTACATCATCGCCCACGGAATTGCCGAGGGGCACGAGAATATTTGCGCCACGGGCGACCCAGACCAGAGCATCTACGCCTGGCGCGGTGCGGATATCCGCAACATCATGGAGTTCGAGCAGGATTATCCCAACGCGACGGTCGTGAGGCTGGAAGAGAATTACCGCTCGACCAAGGCGATACTCGACGGGGCGTCGCGGCTGATATCTTACAACTCGCAGCGAAAGGACAAGGCGCTCTGGACCAGACGCCAAGGTGGCTCGGACGTTCGCGTGATCTGTTGCGACAACGAATATGCCGAAGCCGGGCAAGTCGCCAAGCGAATCGGAGAGTTCCGCAACGCTGGAATCCCCTACGGCGACATGGCCGTGTTCTATCGCGTCAACTCGCTCTCACGCGTCATGGAGAAAACGCTGCTGGAATTTGCGATTCCATACCGAATCGCACGCGGCGTGGAGTTCTACAATCGCAAGGAGATCAAGGACGTACTTGCCTACCTGCGGTTGCTGGCCAACGATCGCGACGATATAAGTTGCGCACGGATCATCAACACGCCGACCCGCGGGATAGGCGCCACCACGATCAAGCGATTGCAGGCACACGGAAACTTGCGAGGCATTTCGCTGCTTGAAGCGTGCAATTGCAGCGACGAAGCAGGACTCGGACCGGCGGCAGGGCGGAAGGTCGATGCGTTCGCCAAGATGATAGCTGCTCTTGCGGGCAATATAGATCGTCCGGTGCGACAGACGATGGAAGACGTCGTCCGCACGACGGGCCTGGAAAAGGCGCTTCGCAACAACGACGACCAGGCCGAGGCCAGCGCTAACCTCGACGAATTGATATCGACGGCCGAGGAATTCGACGCCAACGCCGAAGCGGAAAACGCCGCTCTTGCCGATTATCTCCAGCAGATATCGCTGGTCAGCGACGCCGATCATATTGACGGTTCATCCGGTGCGGTTACGCTGATGACGCTCCACGCAGCCAAGGGCCTGGAGTTCCCGGTGGTGTTCATGATCGGATGCGAGGACGGGCTGCTACCGTTCGATCGCGGCGACAATTTCGCCAGGCAACTAAGCGGCAGCAATCCGCAGCTCGAAGAGGAGCGACGGCTTGGATTTGTCGGCATAACGCGTGCCCAGGACGAACTGACGCTCAGTTGCGCCCGCAGCAGGATGATCCGCGGGCGAACCACGCCGCAGGCCGCCTCGATGTTCCTCGACGAGATCGGAACCGAGGGCGTGACGCGCGAGGATTTGACCACGCAGCAGCCGATACGACGGGTCGGTAAGTCGCGCGGCGGATTCTACGCCGACGTTGGCGAGCGCCAGGTCATCGAAGCGATGGACACCGAGAATGAATATCCGCCAGAGTACGAGCACCTGCGTGAGGGCTGCATGGTTCGCCATCCGAAGTTCGGGCTCGGAAAGGTGCAGAGGCTTACTCGCCCGTGGCCTGATACGAGAGCGACGATTCATTTCGAGCAGTGGGGGCCCAAGAAACTCGTCCTGGCGATGACAAGCCTCGAACTGGTGGATTCGAGCTATTAACCGCCGCACGATGTACGAACAGGCACCCACGTCCTGAGTTTTTCAGTCTGCGGGGCGGGATGTCTGATGAATCATCTCGCCAGCAGGTTCAGCAGTATCTTGTCAGCCACCGGATCGTATGTCTCCAGGTTCGGATTGGCGTGCTTCCTCAACTGCAATTGGCAGATGATGATTTCGCCGCTGCCCACGGGCAGTGAGACGGCGTAGACCAGGTCAGGCCGATCGCCCCAGAGCAATTTCTTGCCCTCTGTCAGAACCGCCCCCTGGATCGGCCATGACGCTATCGTGCCCGGCAGGGCGTTCCATCGCATGAGGAACTCCCTGTTGATGCCGTCGAGCATCGGATGGGTTGCAGCGCCGTCGAATGCGAACACTCGCGATGCTCTTGTTCTGTGGGTTGACCGGTTGGGGGCGGGCAGTTTCTTGTCGGACAAATTAAAATCAGCCAGTTCGGTCCAGTCCCATTCGGTGTCCTGGTGGAGTATGACGACCCGCCCGCCTTGAGCGGCGAATTTTCGTATCGCGGGGGCGGAGTTTCGTTGCTGCGGCGATAGTGCATTGGCGTCGCAGATCACGACGACGTCGGCGTCGATCCGGTTCGGGTCGAACTTCGAATTCCAGCGTGCCTTGTTGCCCCAGAACCAGTGCTTGAGATCAATATCTATTCCGAGCACGAGTATGTTGCGATCGTACATGCCTTCCGGCGGCTTGGCGTTGACGGCCCGGACGGTTCGCTGCGAAACAACGGGCTGCTGTCCGGGGCGTTTGAGCACGGCAGCCAGGTAGTAATTGCCTTCGGTGGCGGGCACTTTCCACGTATAGGGTTTTCTCTCGATGCTCTCTGCCGGGAGTGTGACGTTGAAACTTCGTTTCCACACGGCGGCCTGGGCTGACGAGTCCGTCGGAATGAACAGCGGATGTTCCGGTGTGACGTAGAGTACGAGTTCGGCCGGGACGTCCTGGTGGGTCTCGTTGATCATGTGGATCGTCGTCGTGACGTCGCTGCCGGCTTGGAAGTTCCGGTCGAACAGATCGAGGCTCGCAAGTACGGGCGACATCGCGCTGTGCAGGGCTGCCGCCTCGGGGCAGGGGTAATCGTCCCGCCAGGTGTTGCGTCCTCGCATGCCGGACCAGCCTGCGTACATGTACGGCAGGATCAGGTCATACTCCAGCCGTCTGAACACCTCGGTGTGCTCCATCATGAACTCAGCCCGTATCATGCGGTAGTTCGCAAGATCTTCCGTGCCGAGCCAGCGGAGCAGATGCTCTTGTTTCTTGCGGAACTGGTTCATGTACTCGGTGTTGCCCAGCGTTCGGTGCGGAGTCTTGTTGCGGACGCGACGGACGTAATTGCCGGCGGTCTCCTGCAATCGGCCTTCCGGGCCGCTCGTGAAATTGCCGCAGAAATGGTGGTCGGTCGACATCTCTACGGATTTGTCCGACCGCATCGACGGGCGCGTCGGATCAAGCTTGCGGGCCATCCGGTAAAACGCGGTCTGCTCCCAGTGCGAGTCATGGTCCGATTCGTTGGAAAGCACCCATATCGCGACCGACGGGTGGTTCCAGTTCTTGCGTATCCACGCTTCAGCGTCGATGAGCACGTTGCGGCGATATATCTCGCGCTCTTTGGGCGTGTGGTTCGGGCGGTCGTAGTTCAGCAGCACGGGCAGTTCTTGGAGGAACAGGATTCCGTGTTCGTCGCCGATATTCAGCCAGCTTGTAGGTGCGGGCAGTGTGTGCGTGCGGAAGCAGTTGAGGCTCCTTTGTCGGGCTTCGTCGACGATGTAACGCTTCGGGTCTTTCTGCATGGGGCTGTCATGCCACAGCCATTCGTTTACCAGCGTGGAACCGCGCAGCCAAAGCGGTTTGCCGTTGAGCCTGTAACCGCCGTCAACGATCTCGATCTGCCGCATACCGAACGTGAAACTCACCTCGTCGAGCAGCTTATCCCTGACATCTATCGCGCGGAACTTTATTTTGTAGAGTTTTGGATTCGCCGGCGTCCAGGCGATGGGTTTTTCTATCGCAACGGTGAACTGCGAGAAGCCATCCGACTGCGGCCGGGCCGGGAGTATCGTTTCGCCGGTGATCGTTTCGCCCGCCGGATCGGTCAGTTCGTATTGCAGGAGGAACTTGAACGGGGCCGCGTCATGTTCGCCTGGATAGACGCGGAATGTGACTGTGTTATTCTTCATGTCCGGTATGGCGAGGATAGACTCGAGGTACAGCCCGTCGTAGAACTCGAGCCAGATATCGTCGTAGACCGATGCGTTGACCCTCCCCCAGCCTTGCTGTGTCGCCGAGCCTGCCGGGAAAAGCGGATAACCCTTCGCCCCGCGGGGCACGCCAGCCCAGCCGGTTACTTTCAGAACGATTTCATTTTGGCCTGCCTTTAATACTCCTTCGCGTAACAGGGTGGTGCGCGGACCTATCAGTATGCTGCTTGCGACCTGTTGGCCGTTGATCCATGCAATCGCTCCGAAGGATATGCCGTTCCACTTCAGCACGGAATTGCGTCTCGCCTGCGATTCGCTGACGGTGAATGTCCGTCGCACCCAGACGCACTGAAGTTTTCTGGTGATCTTCTTGTCGTGGGTCATGCTGATATTGCCCGGCAGGCTGATTTCCTGCCAGCCTTGCACCTTCTCGGCCGCACCGGGTTGATGGAATTGCTCGTCGGGGTGGTCGGTCATCGCCAGCCATCCGCCGTTGAGTGAGACTGCCTCCCGCTGATAGTCCATCTCCAGAGGTTTGGTTGCAGGCTCGGCGGCGGTTAGCGGCGAAAGGAACATCAATAGGACCGCGACGGTGCTTACTTGACGGCAAAGGAACATGGGCATCTCCCATTAGTGGATATGAGAAATATTTGAACGCCGCGCGTCGCGAATTGCAAACGTTGCGTGCGGATCAACCGGCCAGGAGTTGTCGGAGCGTGTCCGATACGCCTTGGACGTCGCCTGCCTCGATGGCATCTGCGGCGGCATTCAGCAGGTCGCTCTGTCGCTGGGTGAATGCCATAGGGGCTGTCGGATCGAAATCGGCCATGTCGATTCGCCGCAGTATTGCGTCGATCAGTTCGCTGAGCCCCTGGCCGGTCGTGCTCGAAATGCCCAGAACGGCATTGGGCGACGGCGGGGCGATGTCACACTTGGCAGCCACCTTCAGCAGCTTGTCGCGGGGAATCCAATCGGGCGGGGTAGATTCGTCACCGGCTGACATCAACACGACCAGGTCGGCCTCGGCGATGCGTTGTCTTGCGCGGCGGACCGCTTCGATATCTATGTGATGTGGTGCGTCCCAGAGCCCTGCCGTGTCGGTCAGCCAGATCGGCACGCCGCGAAGCGATGCTATTTCGCGAACCCAGTCGCGCGTGGTTCCAGCAGTGTCATGAACGATACTCACTTGTCGTGCGATTAGCGTATTGGCGAGCGTGCTCTTACCTACGTTTGGCTCACCGGCAAGGACGATCTCTGCGGGCCGACCCAAGCGTTGCATACGTGCTAAACCGCAAGCGGCCTTGCGAAGTTGGGCGACAGTTGGATTGGAGCAGACTAACTCGCTCAGTCCCGAAGACCATTGGTTGGTGATAGCCGAAACGGCCAAAGTACTCCTTGCCGCTCCCAGGGCGTCGAGCATCTCGCGTCCGATTGCGGGGTTGCTCCATTTGGGGTGTTCGCTCTGGAAAGCCTCACAGAGCGTTTCGGATTCGACGCTCGCTCCGCAATCAGCCAGGCGATGAAGCGTAGCTGCCGCCGCGGCGGGTCCGCCGTGAATGTTGATCTCGAAGGAATTCCCCGTGTGCGTGACTATCGCTTCGTCGATTACGCGATCGCAGTCCACGACGTGTCCCAGTGCGAGCTTGCCCGGGCTGGGAACGCCCCGGCTGCCGGAGCGAAATACTTGTCCGACGATTCGTTCGGCATCAGGTCCAGCCAGCGAGATAACCGCAATTCCGCCCTTGCCCGGCGGGGTCTGAAGCCATGCGATGGTCTGGGCTTGGGACATTGGTCACTTGAGGAGCGATTTTTAGTATGCGATTGCCACACGACATTGGTCACTTGAGGAGCGATTTATAGTATGCGATTGCCACCCCTCGCAAAGCCAGATCGTCCACGCGTGCCTGGATGAGTTCGGATTCGTTCGGATCGGGGCAGATCACCTTTGCATCGCCGCCGGTTATGATCACCGCAGGCCAGTTGCCAAGCTCGGTCGCGTAGGCTTCGGCCAGTTCACGCAACGCTCCGCGCATTCCATAGACAAGCCCGCCCACGATAGCCTGCTGCGTATCTTGTCCGAAGACCCACTTAGGTTCGATAAATTCCACCTTGGGAAGCTGTGCTGTGTTGCTGTTGAGACTCTCTGCGCTCATCGTGAGTCCGGGCAGAATCGCTCCACCCATGAAGATTCCCTCATTATTGACGCAATCAATTGTTACTGCCGTTCCGAAATCCGCGACGACGCATGCGCTGCCGAGATGGTCAAAAGCCGCTGCCGCACAACAAAGGCGATCGACGCCAATCGATTCGGGGCGTGGCAGGTTCGTTTCGATTGGCAGCGGAAGTTCGCGTCCGATTACCAGCACATCCTGGTTGGCCGCTTCGAGGGCCGCCGCTTCGAGTGCCTTAAGCCCGGCTGGGTTTACGCTTCCGGCGGCGATTTCGCGTGGTTCTGGAATCTGCTCCCACAGCTGGTCGAGAGCGTCGCCAAGAGCGCCCAGGTTGCCGATCTGCATGCACCCAGAATCGATTATCTGATCGCCGTGGACGTGTGCGAAACGAATAGTAGTATTGCCAATATCACAGGCAAGTACGTGTGGAAGCTGTTCCATAACCGTTGTTCCTAGTCTTCTTCTTGAGGATGCAATTTGCGCCAGATGATCTCGCCGAGAGCTTCCAGCCCCTTGCCCGTTACGGCACTGATCGGTATTACTTTGCATCCGATTTCGTCGCTGAAGGCCTGCAGGTGCTCGTCGCTGTCGGTTAGGTCCATCTTGTTGGCGACTATGATTTCGTCCCTGGCGGCCAGGGTGGGCGAGTACTGAACGAGTTCGTTGCGGATGGCGCGATAATTGTCGGCCGGATTCCCGTCCAGCGGTGAGATATCGACCATGTGAAGCAGTAAGTTGGTCCGCTCGATGTGTTTGAGGAACGTAGCGCCCAGGCCAGCTCCTGCGTGGGCGCCTTCGATGATTCCGGGAATGTCAGCCATTACAAACCGGCGGTACTGGGGTAGTTCGACGATTCCCAGGCTTGGGTTGAGCGTCGTGAACGGATATGCCGCTATCTTCGGACGGGCCGCCGAGAGCCTTGAAAGCAGAGTGCTCTTCCCGGCGTTCGGTTTGCCGAGAAGTCCGACGTCGGCGATGAGTTTGAGTTCCAGGTGGAGCTTGCGTTCTTCGGCAGGTTCGCCCGGTTCGAAAATTCGCGGTGCCTGGTGTGTGGCGCTCTTGAAAGCCGAGTTTCCGCGTCCGCCCTTGCCACCGGCGGCTACGCATACTTTCTGGTCCGGCTCGGTGAGATCTTTGAGTATCAACCCATGCTCGGCGTCGCGGATGATCGTTCCGGGCGGGACGCGTACGATTACGTCCTGTCCGTTCTTTCCGTGACAGTTCTTACCCAAGCCGTGTCCGCCACGTTCCGCTCGCCAGTGGTGCTTCCCTGCGAGGTGCTGGAGCGTGTTGTACTGCACGTCGGCCTGCATGTAGACGCTGCCGCCATCGCCACCGTCGCCACCGTCGGGTCCGCCCTTGGGGATGAATTTCTCTCGCCTGAACGAGAGACATCCGTCGCCGCCGTGTCCACCGAAGACAAGGATATCCACTTCGTCGATGAAGGCGGCTTTGGTTGTAGGTTGTTGTTCGCTCATTGGAGCATCGCACCGAGGTTACAGGCCGTCGCAGCGACGACCGCTAAACAAGTAAGATTACTGTTTAAGGTTACCGCCAGGGGAGTCTCAACGTCCATAGAATAGAAAACGGGACGACGTGCGTACGCCATCCCGCAGGTATATCTGCTTTGGAGCTTTTATTAAACAACGTCTACGAAGCGACCGCGGAAGGTTACTATGCCCTCGGCAAGGGCGAAAAGCGTATCGTCGCGACCTCTGCCGACATTGGTGCCGGCCTTGAACGGCGTGCCGCACTGGCGAATGATAATGCTGCCAATCTTGACGGCCTGTCCGCCGTAAGCCTTGACTCCACGGTGCTGGGCGTTCGAATCGCGACCGTTGCGGGTCGAACCTTGTCCCTTTTTATGTGCCATAACAATGCTCCTGTATATTGTACGTCTTTATCTCGGATTCAGTTGAGCCCCAAATGATATCGGTCTGGCGAGGGTATGTCAATGCGGTTTTTTGGGTTCCGAGGCATTCTAAAAGGCTCGTGAGGCATTTTCTAAAAGGTTCGCGAGGCATCTGGAAAACCCCATGAGGGATTCCCAGGGACCATCGTGTCTGAAAAAACCCACAGATGTATGAAAAAGCCCACAGGTAGCTATCTGTGGGCTTGGGTTTCAGAAGGTTCGCAGATTGTCGTCAGACGGGTCGCATTCTTATCGCATAACCCAACGCTTAGAGAGGAATTCAGGATTCGTGTAAACGCGTGCGGCGGCTTCGCCGGGAATCGAATAGCTCAGTTGCATCGTTTTGGACAGGATAATACGATCCTTGGTGACTTTCACTACCTTGCCTCGCGAATCGATCTCGGTGACCTGTATCTTGGCGGGCAGTTTGACTTCGACGGTCTCACCGGAAAGTCCACCGAAGAAGATGTCGAACGCACCGGCCTTGGGATCGAATTCTCTCCAGATTGCAATGGAATCCCTGGCGTTGTCCGCTCCCTGGAGCAGCTTGCCCGTCGCCGCGGTGGCGTCCTTGAGCAGGGGATTGTTGAGCATCTTCTTTATGGCGTTGAAGGCCGCGGTGGGCACGCGTTGTCCGCCACGGAGTATCTTGCCCGTATCGGTGTAGAGAACGAATTCGGGGATGAAGAGGCGATCGGCTCCGGTGCGATTGGTCACCGTGTAAGTCATGTACCAGAACCGTTGCTGCTTGTCGTATCCGGGCAGCGTCAGTTTCACCAGACGCGGCTGTCCGAGTTTGACGTTAAGCTCCCAGCTTGTGGGCAACTCCGAGGGTTTGGGTGCGGTTAAAGCCGGACCTGCCAGCACCGCCAACACCACCAAAACCAGAGCAAAAGCCACTGCAAAGCGTTTCATCTTACCACTCCTGGATTCATGACCCGATTCTTCGGGTCAGCAACAACAGCAAGATAAGCATTATCAGGGCTTAAGTCAAGGTTCTTGCACCTTGTGTTGTGGGGTCTGCGGGCTAGAGCATTTCACGATTGAGATGCAATAGTTTCTGCGTTGGCGAGGCAAGGTTGACAAGGAAGGAAACCGAGGCACCCCCTTTGGGTTCCGAAGGTGTTCTGACGACGTCAGCCGACGACGCAGCCAGCAGAAAGGTTGCAGAATGGACGTGAACTGCTCTAGCATATTCGCATGGGCAATACCTACCAGATCACCGCCGTGGCGATTGAGCATGAGCGTGAAGCGTTGCGTTTTATCGCCGCAGGGCATCGGTCCGATGCGACGAGTATAGCCAGAGCGGAGTCCCTGGAGAATCTCATATCCGACTGCGAGCGCCCGGAGGTGAGGATATATCACACGGTCGAGAGTGACAGTTGCATCGCGGCAGGGATGACGATTATCCGGCCCGGAAGGACGGCGATGCTGTTTTACTCACCACCTGCGACCGATGGCGTCAGTAGCGAAGCTCTCGGACAGACTCTTCGGCGTCTGTCGCGAGATACTATCGCAGCCGGAGCGTCGCTGGTGCAGGCACTCATCGCGGTCGGTGCCGGTGCGGACGTTTGCTTACTGAAAGCTACAGGGTTCACGCTGTTCGTGACTCTCATATACATGAAGCTTGATCTTGCTGGCATCGGCAAGCCGGGCAGTGCGGCGGGGCTTACATGGAAGAATCTAGATAATGCAGGAGAGGCTGAACTTGCCAGTGTAATTCAAAGCACCTATCACGGATCGCAAGACTGCGCTGGGCTTGTCGGGGTGAGAGATATTCACGACGTCATCGAAGAGCACAAACACGCAGGAGTATTTCGTCCGGAGTCATGGTGGATTGTCTATTGCGATTCACAACCCATCGGCTGCGTGCTGTTGAACGATTCCGATGTCACACCGACAAGCGAGATCGTTTACCTAGGAGTCACGCCGCAACACAGGGGCAAGGGGATCGGGCAGAAGCTTCTCGCCCGCGCCGCATCCGATGCAAAAGGCAGGCACTCTGAAGCGGTAACACTCGCCCTGGATGCTCAAAACCACTGCGCCAGACGGCTGTACGACGAGGCAGGCTACGAGGAAACCAACCGTCGGATGGCGTGTATAATGCTCGCAAAACAGGCCGCAATTGACGCATAAAGAAGACGTTGTGAATAAGTTGTGGAGTAAAGTTTTTTTTCGGTCCCAAGTTTTCAGTTTCGCAGGTGTTGGGTGATGTGGATAACAATCCGCAATGTTTGCAATTGACGATTTGGCAAAGTGATCTTACATTCTGTCTTACTTGTTACGCAGTTCTAAGTTGAAGGCGGGTCGATTAGCCAGGTGTGCGGGGCAGTATCCCGATCGACCTTTTGTATTCGCCTTCGCTTTTAAGGAAATATAATGCAGCCGATTACGGAATCTCCGCGCGCAGTCGTCGCCGATGTCGAGCCGTTGCTCGGGGCTCTCAAGCAGAGCATCGGAACGCAAAAGTTCAACGCGTGGTTCAAACATGGAACGCGATTCAGCGTCGAAAACGGGCACGTGAAGCTCACTGTGCCCAATCCCTTCGTGGCCAATTGGATCGAGACGCACTACCATGGCGAGATAGCCGCCGCCGTCGAATCGCACATCGGTGCGGGCAGACGCATTCTTATCACCATCGATCCGGAACTCAGCGGAGATTTCCGCAAGCGTCAGCTTGACGCCCAGGCGGAGATAGTTACCCGCACAGCTCAGGGGCGCAGTCGCATGCGAATGGCTCCGGCGCCGGTTCGCCTCAAGCACCGGCTCGACGATTTTGTTGTCGGTCAGTGCAACAAGCTTGCATACTCGGCGGCGATGGCGGTCGCCGGGGGCAAGGCCGCACCGTTCAATCCGCTTTTCATTCACGGGCACAGCGGACTTGGCAAGACGCACCTGCTACAGGGCATCTGCCACAATATTTCCCGCATTCACAAGAACGGTCAGCCGATGTCGTGGCGTTACGTTTCGGCAGAGCAATTCACCAATGAATTCATCACTGCCCTTCGCCAGAAGAAAATCGATTCCTTCCGGTCGCGATATCGCCATCTGGACCTGCTTGCGATAGACGACGTGCACTTCCTTTCGGCCAAGAAGGCCACACAGGATGAGTTCCTGCATACGTTTAACGCGCTGGATACCGTTGGCGGTCGGATCGTAATGGCCTCGGACGCACACCCGCGCATGGTCGGAGAGCTTAACGCCCACCTGGCCAGCAGGTTCATCGCCGGCATGGTCGTGCAGATCGACGCACCAGAACTTCCGACGCGGCTTGAAATCCTTCGCAGGCGGGCCAAGGCCATGAAGTTGAAGGTTCCCACCGACGTACTACAGTACATCGCGGCCCATATTCACGGTTCGGTTCGCGAACTTGAGGGCGCGCTGGTGAAACTGGCAGCGGTAGCGGCGCTCGAGGGCGGAAAGATCACCCGCCAGATGGCCACCGAGACGCTTGCGGACCACCTGGCCCGCACCGACAGCGCACTGACGTTGGGCGATATCGAGGATGCCGTGGCGGTGTATTTCGGTATCACGCCCGCAGATTTGCATTCCTCGCGACGTACCAGAACGGTATCGGCCGCCCGAATGACGGCCGTTTTCCTGGCACGGAGGCACACCCAGATGAGCTACCCCGAGATCGGGCGATTTATGGGCAAGAACCATTCATCGGTCGTTCTGGCGGTGCAGCGTATGGAACAATTGTTGGCCGAGGAGGGGGAGATTACATGGACGTCTCCCATGGGCGCAAAATCAGTGCCCGCGGCCAAGCTTGTCGAACTGCTCTCTGAGCAGATTGCCTATCAGCGATCTTCCGATTCGCATCCGGCATGGAAGCCGAACCGGAGGTAAAAACGGACGTAAGCTCGCTTATGGGCCGGTCCTGACACCGGCCGAAAGAGGTTAAGCGAGGCGAGTCGCTTCAATCGCAAGGTGTGCCATTGGATGGCACTGAGGCAGCTATCAAGGACGGGTATCCGGAACCGGGTGCCCAAGGATGGGTTCCCCGGTCCGGATACCGGAATCTCTGAAGTAATAGTATGCATCTGCCCGCCTGCTCGGGTGCGATTTTTAGGGGATTGCTTCAAATTGGGCTACTCGTTCCATTCGCCACAGGTATAATTCCTTCCTGTATTCGCACTTGGAGTACGCCCTCTTGATCTTAGGAGAACACAGATGGGTAAGGGATTTGTTGATGCGGCGATGGAAGTGGTTATTGCCAGAAACCCCGGCGAGACGGAGTTCCACCAGGCTGCCCGCGAGGTCGCCGAATCCGTTG
>SDBT01009042.1_pt1 | contig 16190 bp, 16 predicted proteins | sample 2277101 | NCBI WGS metagenome assembly SDBT01 (sample SAMN10404973, study PRJNA504765) | marine sediment metagenome | isolation source: marine sediment core GS10_PC15, 103 cmbsf | place: Arctic Ocean: Southern Knipovich Ridge | collected 2010 | reverse complement strand
CGCCCAAGGACGAGACGCCTGCGGGCGAAGCGCCTGCGGCAGACGACGCTAGCGCGTCATGAGTCCGATAGGAGACAGAGACGTTGCGGCTGGAGACGGCGGACCAAAACAAGACGAAAGACGGGCAAACGGACACCGTTCGCCGTTGCATCGTCACGCGTGCCCCTCGTCCTAAAGACGAGCTCATCCGCTTTGTGCTCGGGCCTGACGGGACGATCGTTCCGGACCTCAAAGAGAAGCTTCCCGGCCGTGGCTGCTGGCTCACGGCAGCCCATGACACGGTCGCCGAGGCCATCAAACGCAAGGCCTTTGGCCGGGCGCTGAAAGCCGAAGCAAAAGCCCCGGAGGCGCTTGCCGATCAGATCGACAGGCTCCTGGCCGAGGCGGCTTTGGCCTCATTGGCGATGGCCAACAAGGCCGGCGGGGTTGTCTTCGGCCACTCCAAGGTCGAGGAGGCCTTGGCCAAGGGCCGCGTGCTGGCCCTGCTTCATGCCGAGGACGCGGCCGAAGACGGTTGCCGGAAGCTGGACGGCAAGGCGAAGGCCGCGACCGAGGGGCGTGGGATTCCCGCGGTTTGCACGTTCAGCGGCGATGAATTGAGTTTGGCCACAGGCCGGACAAATGTGATACATGCTGCCCTAATCCAGGGCGGCGCGGCTCGAAAGTTCCTCGCGACAGCCTCACGCTTAGAGCGCTACCGCAAGGGCAGCGCCGCATTTTAAAAGCCAGATCGGATACGGACAAAGAATGAGTGAAACGAACGAGACCGACGACAAGACTCCCGCGCGCAAGATGACGCTCAGCGTGCGCCGGACCGTGGAGTCCGGCCATGTGCGCCAGAGCTTCAGTCATGGACGCAGCAAGTCCGTCGTGGTCGAGAAGAAAAAGCGCCGTTCCATTGGCGGGGCGCCCACGGCGAAGCCCGCCGAGGAACCGAAGGCAGCCGAGCCCGTCGCCAAGGCGCCGCCAAAGGCGCCTGTGGCGGAAGCTCAGCCGCGTCGTCCGGGCGTGGTTCTGCGCCAGCTATCCGAAGATGAGAAGGTGGCCCGCGCCAAGGCGCTTGCCAGTGCCCGTATTCGCGACGCTGACGAGCGCGAGAAGGCCAAGGAAACCGCCGCCCAAGAGGCTATTGCCGAGGTGCAGCGGGCTAAGGAACTCAAAAAGGCCGAAGAGCTCAAGCGCAAGGAAGACGCGAAGAAGGCAACCGAAGAGAAGGCCGCCCCGAAGGCCGTCGAGCCTGCGCGCAAGCGTCCGAAGCAAGAGGCCGAGGAGGCACCGAAGCGCCCCGCCGATCTCCGCCACAAGAAGAGCCCGACCACGCCGAGGCGCGGCCAGGAGCGCCGGGTCCGCGGTCGCCTCACCATCACCAATGCCCTCGATGAAGAACAGCGCCAGCGGAGCCTTGCCTCCCTTAAGCGTCACCGCGAGCGCCAGAAGAAACAGGGCGGCGGCCCCCAGACCGCGCAGAAGATCCAGCGCGAGGTGGTGATCCCCGATGTCATCACCATCCAGGAACTCGCCAACCGCATGGCGTCGCGCAGCGTCGATGTCATCAAGTCCCTGATGAAAGACGGCGAGATGCACCAGATCACCGATGTGATCGACTCCGACACCGCCCAACTCATCGCCGAGGAATTTGGCCATACGGTCCGTCGCGTCTCGGAAGCCGATGTCGAGGAGGGCTTTATCGGCGCCGAAGACGAGGACGAGGATCTTCAGCCGCGCGCACCGATCGTCACCATCATGGGCCATGTGGACCACGGCAAGACGTCCCTGCTCGACGCTATCCGCAAGGAGAATGTCGTTTCCACTGAAGCTGGCGGCATCACCCAGCATATTGGCGCCTATCAGGTGGACGTGCCGTCAGGCGAGAAAATCACCTTCATCGATACGCCTGGCCATGCGGCGTTCACCGCCATGCGTGCACGCGGCGCCAAGGTCACCGACATCGTTATTCTGGTGGTGGCGGCGGATGACGGCGTGAAGCCCCAAACGATCGAGGCCATCAACCACGCCCAGGCGGCTGGCGTGCCCATCATCGTCGCGATCAACAAGATCGATACGCAAGGCGCCGATCCGAAGCGCGTGCGCACCGAGCTGCTCAGCCATGAGATCGTGGTGGAGAGCCTGGGCGGCGACACGCTGGAGATCGAGGTGTCAGCCCTCAAGAAGACGGGCCTGGACAAATTGCTCGAAGCGATCGCGCTCCAGGCCGAAGTGCTGGAACTCAAAGCCAATCCCACGCGCGACGCCGAAGGCGTGATCGTCGAAGCCAAGCTCGAGCGGGGACGTGGACCTGTGGGTACGGCGCTGGTTCAGCGCGGCACCCTCAAGGTTGGCGACCTCATCGTGGCGGGTTCGGCCTATGGCCGCGTCCGCGCGCTGACGAACGATGCCGGCGATCAAGTCAAAGAAGTTGGCCCGTCCGTGCCCGTCGAGGTGCTCGGGTTCGACGTGCCGCCCGAGGCCGGCGACCAGTTCGCCGTGGTCGAGACCGAGGCGCGGGCCCGCGAAATCACCGACTACCGTCAGCGCGAGCGGCGCCGGCAACAGGCGGTCGCCGGTGAGCGCGGCAGCCTCGAGCAAATGATGAGCCAGTTGCAAGAGACCGGCGTCAAAGAATTCACGCTCGTGATCAAGGGCGACGTGCAGGGCTCCGTCGAGGCCATTAACGGGGCGCTCGCCGCTCTCGGGACCGACGAGGTCAAAGCCCGCATCGTGCATGCAGGCGTCGGCGGCATCACCGAGTCGGATGTGGCGCTGGCATCGACATCGGGGGCGGCCTTGCTCGCCTTTAATGTGCGCGCCAACGTCCAAGCCCGCGAAGCCGCCGCGCGTGACGGCATCGAGATCCGCCAATATGCCGTGATCTACGATCTGGTCGACGACATCAAACAGGCCATGTCGGGTCTGCTGTCACCCACGATCCGCGAGACCTTCCTCGGCAACGCCGAGATCATCGAAGTGTTCTCCATCTCCAAGGTAGGCAAGGTGGCCGGCTGCCGTGTCACCGAAGGCAAGGTCGAGCGTGGCGCTCAGGTCCGGCTGATCCGCGACGACATCGTGGTGCACGAAGGCAAGCTCTCCACTCTCAAGCGCTTCAAGGACGAAGTGAAAGAGGTGGTGTCTGGCCAGGAATGCGGCATGGCCTTCGAGAGCTATCAGGACATGCGCAAAGGCGACGTCATCGAGTGCTTCGAGGTCGAGCACATCGAGCGCACGCTCTAGGTTCCGCGCACTAGTCGTTTGATCTACAGCGCTTTTTCGAAGAGTCCAGAACCATGACCGTGCGTGACAAAGGCCGGCCCCCAAGCCAACGCCAGCTCAAGGTGGGCGAGTTGATCCGCCATGCGCTTTCGGAGGTCCTCACCCGCGGCGATCTCTTCGACGAGTTCTTGGCCCGTCATTCGCTGACCGTGCCGGAAGTCCGCATGACGCCGGACCTCAAGCTGGCTACGGCCTATGTGATGCCACTCGGCGGCGGCGAGGCCGAAGAGGTGGTGGCCCATCTCGAACAGCACAAACGCTTCCTGCGCGGTGAGCTCGCCCGGCGGGTCAAGCTGAAATTCATGCCGGAAATCAGGTTCAAGGTGGACACCTCGTTTGAGAGTTTCGCCCGCATCGATGCACTGCTCGCCTCGGCCAAGGTCGCCCGCGACCTCGACGAATAGCGGCCGGACGGAGGGCGAGGAGCATGGCGCGGCGGCGCAAAGGCCTATCGATCAACGGCTGGCTGATCCTGGATAAGCCACAAGGCCTGACCTCGACCCGCGCCGTGGGGCGCGTGCGGTATTTGTTTAACGCGGCCAAGGCCGGGCACGCGGGCACGCTCGATCCGCTCGCCACCGGAATTTTGCCCCTCGCGCTTGGCGAAGCGACCAAGACCGTGCCGTTCGTGGTCGACGGCACCAAAATTTACCGCTTCACCGTGCGCTTCGGCGCCCAAACCGACACCGACGACGCCGAGGGCAAGACGGTCGAGACATCCGACCACCGCCCGACCCGCGCCGACATCGAGGCGGCTTTGCCTGGCTTCACCGGCGAAATTTCCCAAATCCCGCCCCGCTATTCGGCGATCAAGGTGGACGGCGCGCGCGCCTACGACCTGGCGCGGAAGGAGGAGGACTTCGAGCTGGCGCCCCGGACCGTGAGCATCGAGCGGCTCGACCTCGTGGACCATCCCGATGAGAACCATTGCGTGCTCGAAGCCGAATGCGGCAAGGGCACCTATGTGCGGGCCATCGCGCGCGATCTCGGCCGGGCGCTTGGCTGCCTCGGCCATGTGGAGGTCTTGCGGCGGACCCGTGTTGGCGGCTTCGACGAGACCGATACCGTCACGCTTTCCGAGGTAGAGGAGGCCGCGGCGAGCGAGGAGGGTCATGAGGCCCTGCTCGCCCTGCTTCGGCCGGTGGAAACGGCGCTACAGGACATCCCGGCGCTTTCCCTAAGCGCGTCGGACGCCGCGAGGCTCCGCCTGGGCCAGGCCGTCTTGCTGCGGGGACGGGACGCTCCGATCATGGCTGGGACGGTTTATGCCGTCTCGCGGGGGGCGTTGGTCGCGCTTGGAGAGGTCAGCCAGGGCGAATTCAGGCCCAAGCGCATCTTCAATCTGCCAGGCTGACATTTAGGGCGGATTTTCAAGGGATTTAGGCGCCGATTTCGGGCACTCCGCAGGCCCCAAATACTACTGGCCTAAAGCCCGATAATCCCTATATTGCACCAATTGCGCCGGGGCCGTTTTCGGCCCCGTATGCGCATTTTATCGACCGTGCTGGACGACATCCCGGCTCGGCCACCTGAAAACCCCTAATTGTAAGGATTATACGATGTCGATTAGCGCTGAGCGCAAGCAAGAGCTTATCCAGGAATACGCCACCACAAGCGGGGACACCGGTTCTCCAGAGGTGCAAGTCGCGATCCTGACCGAGCGAATTACCAATCTTACGGGCCACTTTAAGACCCACAAAAAAGACAATCATTCGCGTCGCGGGCTGCTGAAAATGGTCAGCCAGCGTCGCCGGCTGCTCGACTACGTCAAGTCGTGTGACCAGGACAGGTATCTGAACCTCATCAAACGGCTCGGCATCCGCCGGTAGCGGCGGCGCCTTATCCGGGCAGCTTTGCCAATATTTTGAACGGGCCGACTCTCTCGCCATCCGGGCGAGGAGAGTATCTTCCCCTCCAATGGGACATGAACATGTTTGAAAAACACATCGTAGAGATCGAATGGGGCGGCCGCCCCCTTAGGTTCGAGACTGGGCGGATCGCCCGCCAGGCCGATGGCGCCGTGCTCGCCACCTATGGCGAGACCAGCGTTCTCGCCACCGTCGTGGCCGCCAGGGAGGAAAGGGTCGGCATCGACTTCTTCCCCCTGACCGTGAACTACCAAGAGAAGACCTTCGCCGCGGGCAAGATCCCCGGCGGCTTCTTCAAGCGCGAAGGCCGTCCGACCGAGAAGGACACCCTGACCTCGCGGCTGATCGACCGGCCCATCCGGCCGCTCTTCGCCAAAGGCTTCAAGCACGAGACCCAAGTCGTCACCACCGTGCTCTCCCACGACATGGAGAACGATCCCGACATTCTGGCTCTGGTCGCCGCATCGGCGGCACTCGCCATTTCCGGCGTCCCCTTCTTGGGCCCGATCGGCGCCGCACGCGTCGGCTATATCAACGGCGAATACGTGCTCAACCCGCCGATCGACGACATGCCGGAGTCGATTCTCGACCTGATCGTGGCCGGCACGACGGACGCCGTGTTGATGGTGGAATCGGAGGCCCAGGAGCTGAACGAAGACGTCATGCTCGGCGCCGTGATGTTCGGCCACAAAGAATTCCAGCCGGTCATCGAGGCCATCGTCAAGCTGGCCGAGAAATCGGCCAAGGAGCCCTGGGCACTCAAGAAGATCGACAATTCCGAGCTGGTGGCAAAGGTCGCCGAGATCGCCAATAGCCGTCTGCGCGACGCCTACTCCATCGCCAGCAAGCAAGAGCGTCGCGAGGGCATCTCGAAGGTCAAGGAGACGGTCATCGCCGCGCTCGTTCCCGAGGGTGCCGATGCAGCAACAGCATCGAAAGTGTCCGCGGCCTTCAAGGAAGCCGAGAAGAACCTCGTTCGTTCGGGCATTCTCGAGACGTCCAAGCGCATTGACGGGCGTGACCTCACCACGGTCCGCCAGATCGTCTGCGAGGCCGGCATCCTGCCCCGCACCCATGGTAGCGCCCTGTTCACCCGCGGCGAGACGCAATCGCTCAGTGTCGCCACGCTCGGCACCGGCGACGACGAGCAGTTCGTTGACGCCCTCCAGGGCACCTACAAAGAGACCTTCATGCTGCATTACAACTTCCCACCCTTCTCGGTGGGTGAAGTTGGCCGCATGTCGGGCCCAGGACGCCGCGAAATCGGTCACGGCAAGCTTGCTTGGCGCGCCCTTCACCCGGTGCTTCCCGGACGCGAGGAGTTTCCCTACACCATCCGCGTGGTCTCGGAGATCACCGAGTCGAACGGCTCCTCCTCCATGGCAACGGTGTGCGCTGCTTCGCTCGCCATGATGGATGCGGGCATTCCGCTCAAGAAGCCGGTTGCCGGTATCGCCATGGGGCTGATCAAGGAAGGCGACGACTACGCCATCCTGTCAGACATCCTTGGCGACGAGGATCATCTCGGCGACATGGACTTCAAGGTTGCCGGTACGGCCGATGGGATCACCTCCCTGCAGATGGACATCAAGATTACCGGCATCACCGAGGAGATCATGAAGATCGCGCTCGATCAGGCTCGCGATGGCCGGATACATATCCTTGGCGAGATGGACCAGGCGCTCCACGCGGCCAGGCCAGAGCTTGGCGAGTATGCGCCGCGCATCGAGACGATCCACATTCCGGTCGACAAAATCCGGGAAGTGATCGGCACGGGCGGTTCGGTGATCCGCGAAATCGTCGCGGAATCCGGCGCCAAGATCGACATCTCCGACGACGGCACCGTCAAGATCGCCTCCGCCAATGCGGAATCGATCCGCACGGCAATGGCCCGCATCAAGGGGATCACCGCCGAGCCCGAGGCTGGCGAGATCTACGAGGGCAAGGTCGTCAAGGTGATGGACTTCGGCGCGTTCGTGAACTTCTTCGGCCCCAAGGACGGCCTGGTGCACATCTCGCAGCTCGCCGCGGGGCGTCCTGAGACCACGGCAGACGTGGTCAAGGAAGGCGACAAGGTGTGGGTCAAGCTGCTGGGCTTCGACGATCGCGGCAAGGTGCGGTTGTCGATGAAGGTCGTCGACCAGGCCACCGGCAAAGAGATCGAGAAGAGCGACGGCTAAAGGCTCTGCCTTAGGCTTTCACATCGAGACGAATTTGGAGAGGGGCGCCGGTCGGCGTCCCTCTTCTTTTATGCCGTGCAGGCTCTTGGGGCCGTGCAGGCTCCGGGTCTCGAGAGCCGGCTTTACTGAGCGCTCTGGACCACGGGGGCCTTTGAGCTCGTGGCGCAGCGCCAGCCAATGATGAAGTATTTGTCATTGGTGACCTGCCACTCGTCGGCGTTCACGCCGCCGTCCCTGATACAGGTCACCACATCGGCAGCCCCCGCATCCGGCACTTTGAACTCCTGGCATTTCTCGGGCGTTGCCAGAAGACAAACCATGACAATGAGTTCGGCCATACATTCCTCCTTGCGGCCTTATCATTCGCGCTCGGCACGCGCGGGCCACGTCTTATGTCGTTGTTGAACGGGGTAAAATTGTGGCGCCGCCCAGTCTTGTCAATCCGCTGAAGCGCTTTAGCGTTACTGCGCGGCCTCTTGGGAGGCCGCCTTTTCGGCGGCGGCTTCGAGTTCTTCGGCGTGCTCCATCGTCTTGAGTTGCTCAAGCGTCGGCATGAACGTGGTCGCATAGCCGCAATCCACGTAGTGCACCTCGCCGGTAACGGCGCCGGACAAGTCGGACAAGAGATAGAGCGCCGAACCGCCAACCTCATCGAGCGTGGGCGAGCGGCGCATGGGCGCATTGCGCTGCTGATAGTGCAGCAACGTGCGCGCTTCCGAAATGCCGGCGCCCGCCAGCGTACGCATCGGCCCGGCGGACAGTGCATTCACCCGGACGCCTTTAGGCCCAAAGTCTGAAGCGAGATATTTCACGCTGGCTTCGAGTGCCGCCTTGGCAACACCCATGACGTTGTAGCAAGGCACAACCCGGCTTGCGCCGCCATAGGTCAAGGTCAGCAGTGAGCCGTTCTCGGTCATCAGATCGGAAGCAAGCTTGCAGACCTCCGTGAACGAGAAGCACGAGATCACCATGGTGTTCTCGAAATTCTTGCGGGTGGTGTCGCAATAGCGGCCCTTAAGCTCGTTGCGATCGGAAAATGCCAGCGCGTGTACGACGAAATCCAACGAGCCCCATTCCTTGCGGATCACATCGAACACACGCTCGACACTGGCAAGGTCCTCGACTTGGGCCTCTTCGATGATCGTGGCGCCGAGGGACTTCGCCAGCGGCACGGCGCGGCGGCCGAAGGCCCCTGGCTGATAACTGAAAGCAAGCTCGGCACCCTGGCCATGCAGCACGCGGGCGATGCCCCAGGCGATGGAGCGATCGTTCGCCACGCCCATCACCAGGCCTCGCTTCCCCTTCATCAACGGGGCCGGCTCAGCAATGTCTCTTGTTGTTGCCATGGTACTTTTTACTCTGCTTGAGGTTGATTGCTGTCGGGCCTGGATCGCTCAGCCATCGAACCGGCGGAATACAAGTGAGGCGTTGGTGCCGCCAAAGCCGAAGCTGTTCGACATCACGGTGTCGAGGGTGACGTTGTCCTTGCGCTTGCGCACGATGGGCATGTCGGCGAATTCCGGGTCCAGGTTCTCGATATTGGCGGACTCGCAAATGAAACCGTTATTCATCATCAGCAGCGAATAGATCGCCTCATGCACGCCGGCCGCACCGAGCGAATGGCCGGTGAGCGACTTGGTGGCGCTGATGTCTGGACACTCGGCGCCAAACACTTCCCGGAACGCCTCGATTTCGCGGGAGTCGCCGAGCGGTGTCGAGGTCGCGTGCGGGTTGATGTAGTCGATCTTGTCGCCATTGAGATTTTGCATGGCCATGTGCATACAGCGCACCGCGCCTTCGCCCGAGGGCAACACCATGTCGAAGCCATCGGACGTGGCGCCATAGCCCACCAGCTCGGCATAGATATGAGCGCCACGGGCGCGGGCATGCTCAAGCTCTTCCAGCACCACGACGCCGGCACCGCCGGCAATGACGAAGCCGTCACGCGCCGCGTCATAAGCGCGGCTCGCCACTTCAGGTGTGTCGTTGAAATCGGAAGACATGGCGCGCATGGCGTCGAACAGGACGGACAGCGTCCAGTCGAGTTCCTCACCACCGCCGGCAATCACGATGTCCTGCTTGCCCAGCTGGATCAGCTCGCTGCCATTGCCGATGCAATGGGCGGATGTGGAGCAAGCCGAGGAGATGGAATAGCTCACGCCTTTGATGTGGAAAGGCGTCGACAGGGTCGCGGAGTTGGTGGAGCACATGGCCTTCGGCACTTCGAAGGGGCCAACCTTCTTAGCGCCCTTTTCGCGCGTCGTGTCCGCGGCCTGCACGATGGCGCGGGTCGATGGGCCGCCTGAGCCCATGATCATTCCGGTGCGCTCGTTGGAGACGTCAGCCTCCTCGAGGCCCGCATCCCGGATTGCCTGCTCCATGGCGATGTAGTTCCAGCCGGCGCCGGCGCCCATGAAGCGACGGACCTTCCGATCAATCATGCTTTCCCAATCGATCTTGGGGGCGCCATGCACCTGACAACGGAAGCCAAGCTCGGCATAGCCGTCGGCCTTGACGATGCCAGACTTCGCTTCACGCAGCGAGGCAGTGACCTCCTGAGCATTGTTGCCGATGGAGGACACGATGCCCATACCGGTTACGACCACGCGTTTCATAGGGTCAAAGTCCTTGAAGTCAGTGCCGCATTCAAAAGGGGATTAAGCACCAGCGGGTGCGGCTTCTTCCGCCTGGAACAGGCCGACCCTCAGGTCCTTGGCCGTGTAGATCGTCTCGCCATCGGCTTTGAGATAGCCATCGCCCGTACCGAGGGTGAATTTGCGGCTCATCACGCGTTTGATCTCGACGACGTATTCGAGCTTCCGCACGGTCGGCAGGACCATGCCGGAAAACTTGACCTCGCCCACGCTGAGCGCGCGGCCCTTGCCGGGGTCGCCCAGCCAACCTAGGAAGAACCCGAGCATCTGCCACAGCGCGTCGAGCCCGAGGCAGCCCGGCATCACCGGGTCGCCCTTGAAGTGGCACGCGAAGAACCAGAGATCGGGCGTCACGTCGAGCTCAGCCACGATACGGCCTTTGCCATACTCGCCGCCTTCAGCCTGCACCTGCGTGATGCGGTCGAACATGAGCATGGGCGGCAAGGGCAACTGCGCATTGCCAGGGCCGAACAGCTCGCCCCTGGCGCAGGCGAGCAGAGCCTCATAGTCGTATTGGCCCTGCCGTTCAGCCGTCGGTTTCTGCACTCTCTTCAATCCTTCGCATTGAGCCCGGAATATTGGTGGTTTCCTACCACAGACCGAGGCCCGCCAAAAGCCCGGGGGCGGGCCATTAAGGGCGCTCCACGTGCCACCGGACAATATGCCGCCCACCGGACCTACTCGCCCCACCGGAAGCGCCACCCATGATAACTTGGCAAAAAGTCAGCCAGACCACGGCGTTGCGGTGGAAGAGCCTTCCCCTTATATTTCCTGACATCAACCCTTGCGTGATAAGATATTCAGATGGAAAAATTGCCACAGGAGCCGCAAGAGGCGGCGACCGAAGCCATGACCGGAGACGTTGCCGAAATCTTGCGCGGCGCGGGCCTTAGGCCGACGCGTCAGCGGGTGGCGCTTGCTCGCCTGCTATTCGCCGGCGGCGACCGGCACGTGACCGCCGAACGGCTGCACGAGGAGGCTTTGACCTACAAAGTCCCAGTGTCATTGGCGACTGTATACAACACGCTTCACCAATTTACCGGCGCGGGGCTCCTCCGGGAGGTCGCGATCGAAGGCGCCAAGACCTATTTCGACACCAATACGTCGAACCACTATCACTTCTTCTGCGAGCGGTCCGGCAAGCTTCTGGATATCGATACCGGCGCCATCAACATCGAGGGCCTGCCCGAGGCACCCGAGGGCATGGTCATCTCCCGCGTCGATGTGCTGGTGCGGCTGGTCCAAAAGAGCGGCAGCTAGCGCCTTTTATCGATCACCTGAACATTATCGGTCGTCTGAGCATTCACGCGTAATCGCGGGAATGGCGCCTACTCGACCTCTTCGTCGCGATAGACGCCCCAGAGCTTGCCCTGCTCCACATAGCCCGAATATTCGTCGATCGTGAGTTCGCACCACTCGCCGTCGCATTCGACCACGTCGCCAATCACGCCGGATTGAAGCTCTGCCACGATATGGGAGCCGGTGGACCGGCTGTCGTGAAGCCTGACGCTTTCCTGGCCCTTGGCCCAAGGGCTGACAAGCACGGTGCGCCGGCCACTCAAAAGGCTATGGAAGACCCAGCCTTCGGCCCCCTCACTGTCGCGCACGCGCCGCCAATTATCGGATTCGGCAAAAATCTCGACCGGAAGGCCGGCGCGGGAGAACACCCAGATGATCGGCTGATCGGTGCTCGGCCCCCGGCGCACATTGACCTTGTCCGACTTGAGGCTGACATAGCGGGGCACGTCCAAGCCGGTCTTGGTCCCTTTGGTCGTAGGCGGTCTAACCCCGTCCTCGGCGGCCCTCCCGGCGCTCGCCGCGAAGGCGAGGCTCAAGGCCAACCCAATTCCGATCAAAGCGCGATAGCGCAATGTCTCACCCCCGTCTTGGCGCCCCGATATTCCTGGCCGACGGGGCTTTGGGCCCGAATCGACTCCCTCTGAATGACGGAGAAAAGTGAAAGGATCGTGGCTCTGGATAATTTCCGGGTCCGAAGCGAATATGACGCTTTATCTCGCAAAGCCCCTTCTGTTAGACAAAGCGCGGAAAACAAGCATCTGGCAATCGCCTTTCGGGGCCCCGCCGCTAGCCTCCTGACGGGATAAGTTATGGCTTCTGATCGACCGCTCGTAATCGTCACGCGCAAGCTGCCGAACGTCGTGGAGACACGGCTCAGGGAGTTGTTCGACGCGCGGCTCAACATCGACGACAATCCGTTCTCGCGCGATGAGCTGATCGAGGCGGTCAAAACGGCCCAAGTGCTCGTGCCGACGGTCACCGACCGCATCGACCGGACCGTGCTGAGCCAGACCGGGCCCAATCTCAAGCTCATCGCCCAGTTCGGCACCGGCGTCGACAATATCGACCTCGACACCGCGCGGAACCGTTCCATCATCGTCACCAACACGCCCGGCGTGCTGACCGAAGACACCGCCGACATGACCATGGCTCTGATCCTCGCCGTGCCGCGCCGCCTCACGGAGGGCGCGGCCCTGCTGAAGGCCGGCGATGGTTCGTGGCAGGGTTGGTCGCCGACCTGGATGCTCGGCCACCGCATCTATGGCAAGCGGCTCGGCATTGTCGGCATGGGGCGCATCGGCCAAGCCGTGGCCAAGCGCGCCAAGGCGTTCGGCCTCCAGATTCACTATCATAACCGCCGGCGGGTTTCGGCCGAGGTGGAACAGGCGCTCGAGGCCACCTATTGGGACAGCCTCGACCAGATGATGGCCCGTATGGACATCATTTCCGTCAACTGCCCGCACACGCCGGCGACCTATCATCTGCTGTCGGCGCGCCGGCTGGCCCTGATGAAGCCGTCCTCCTATATCGTCAACACCGCGCGCGGCGAGGTGATCGACGAGAACGCGCTGGCCCGCATGATCGACAATGACGAGCTTGCCGGCGCCGGCCTCGATGTGTTCGAGCACGAGCCCGCGGTGAACCCGAAGCTGCTCGGCAGCAACAAAGTCGTGGTCTTACCGCATATGAGCTCGGCGACGCTCGAAGGCCGCGTCGACATGGGCGAGAAGGTCATCATCAACATCAAGACCTTCCTCGACGGCCATGCGCCGCCGGACCGCGTCCATCCCGCGATGTTCTAAAGGAAGCGTCCCGCGCTTCGGCTAATCAGCCGCGCGGGGAAAGTCTTCGGCTTTAGGGGCCTCCGTAGCGGAGGCCTCTTGCGTCTCCACGTGCTCTGGCCGGAAGCCCATGCCGACGAGCCGGGCCGGGAAGCGCCGCAGCCACGAAAAGCGGTTGAGCAGCCTCAGCGGAAGGGGCGGCTTTGGTCGCTTCGTCATGGCAAGAACGTTGGAAATGATGCGGTTCTGGATGACGATCTGCAAAGCTTGCGTCACCTCGGTCGGCCATTGCCGCCGCTTCTGCACCTTGCGCAGATCCTCTTCCGTGAGCGTGCCTTCGCGCAACGGCATAGCCAAAATATTGGAGGCCGCCACCGCATCCTGAATGGCGAGATTGATGCCGACGCCGCCGACCGGCGACATGGCATGCGCCGCGTCCCCGATGCAGAGCAGCCCAGGCTTGTACCATTGCTTCAGGCGATCGACCCGTACGCTGAGCAACTTCACATCGTCCCAAGACGTGATCTCGCGCACGCTGTTGGCCAATGTCGGTTCCAGCGCAACCAGGCCGAGACGAAACGCCTCAAGCCCCTTGCGGCGCAGTTCGTTGAAGCCGCCTTTGGCAATGACGAAGGCGCATTGCCAGTAATCGCCACGGTCGATCATGATGAAGAACCGTCCGGGCTCGATGCAGCCAAGGCTCTCGGTTCCATCCTCGGGCTTCTTGGATAGGCGCAGCCACAACACATCCATGGGTGCGCTGCGATCCTCGACCTCGAGGCCGGCAAGCTGGCGCACCGTGGAATGTCTGCCGTCAGTGCCGACCACGAGATCGGCGCGGACCTCCAGATCGCCTTGCGGCGTCCTCGCTTTCAAACCCACGACCCGGTCACCGTCTCTCAGCAGCTCGTCCACCTCCGCCTGCGTGTGCAGATGGAAATTCGGATAGCGCTTGCCGGCTTCAGAGAGAAAGTCGAGGAACTCCCATTGCGGCATGAAGGCGAGGAATTTGCACTTGGTCGGGAGGTGCGAGAAGTCGGCGATGGTGACGAACTCATCGCCGATCTTGGCGCCAAGCTCTGCCACTTCTTGGTGGGGCCGCTTCAAGAAGTCTTCGAGCAGGCCAAGCTCATGCATGACCTCAAGCGTCGATGGGTGGATGGTGTCACCGCGGAAGTCGCGGAAGAAATCGGCGTGCTTCTCGAGCACGACCACATCGACACCGGCCCGCGCCAAAAGATAGCCCAGCATAACGCCGGCAGGACCGCCGCCGGCAATGGCACACTTTGTGGTGATGGTGTTCTTGTCCATGCGCGCCTAGGTAGCGAAGATTGGTTAACGCTCAGCTATCCCTCGGTCTCCACCGCCTCCTGGCGGTGATGGGATAGGTCACTAAATCGCGGATTCCGGCCATTTAGCGGGTTTTCCGGGTCCCAGCCATAGGAGACCGTCGAGACCCGCGCCTGAAGCGCGTCATAGAGAAGAAGCCGCCCCACCAGGCTCTCGCCGATCCCCAGCAACTCCTTCACCACCTCGACCGCCTGGAGACTGCCGATCACCCCGGCCACGGCGCCGAGAATGCCAGCCTCCGAGCAGGCCGGGACGGTGCCGTCCGGCGGGCTTTGGGGAAACAGGCAGCGATAAGAGGGGCGCGGATTGCCGTCCTCCCCCGTCTCGAAGCTGCGGAACGTGGTCACTTGGCCATCGAACGGACCCACGGCCGCGAACACCAGCGGCAGCTTGGCGAAATAGCAGGCGTCGTTGACCAGATAGCGGGTGGCGAAATTGTCGGAGCCGTCGGCGACGATATCGAAGCCGCGAATGATGTCGAGCGCGTTCTCCGGCACGAGCCGCGTGGAATAAAGCTGCGTCTCCACATTCGGGTTGAGCCGTCCGATGGTGGCCGCGGCGCTCTTCGTCTTGGCAACTCCTACGACGTCGGTATCGTGGACGATCTGACGTTGGAGATTATCGAGGCTGACCCGGTCGTCATCGATAATGCCGATGGTGCCGACGCCCGCCGCCGCGAGATACAGAATGAGCGGTGAACCAAGCCCCCCAGCGCCGACCACGAGAACGCGCGCGGCTTTCAACCGTTGCTGGCCTTCGCCGCCGATCTCTTTCAGCACCAGATGGCGCTTATAGCGCTCGATCTCATCAGGGGTGAGCATGATGGCTGCAATGTAGGGCATAGCCGCCAAACATGGGAGGCATTGCCCATCATTCCTTTGTCATCGCGGCGACTGTGAACGAGGCTCAACCGGTGGAGCCGAAGCCGCCGTCGCCCCGACCGGTGTCGTCGAGCGTGTCTGCGGGCACGATCTCCACATGGGTGACCGGCGCAATGATGGCTTGGGCGATGCGGTCGCCGCGCTGGATGACAAATGTCTCGCTGCCAAGATTGATCAGGATCACTTTGATCTCGCCCCGATAGTCAGCATCGATGGTGCCCGGGCTGTTGAGCACCGTGACGCCATGCTTCACAGCGAGCCCTGAGCGGGGCCTGATCTGTGCTTCGTGACCGTCCGGCAGCGCAAATGCCAAGCCGGTTGGAATGAGCGCGCGAGCGCCTGGCGCTAATGAAACGGGCGCGTCTTGCGGCATTGCAGCGACAAGATCGAAGCCGGCGGCATGGGCCGACTGATAAGCGGGAAGCGGCAGGCCTTCCCCATGAGACAGACGCAAAACCCGAACGGCCACACTCATTCGGCGGCCGAGCGCACGGTGGACAGCGTCTCGGCGGCACGGGACAGCAGCCGCGTCGCCATCTCATCCTTGCTCATGGGCGCCCAATCCTCGACGCCGACGCCAGTGACGAGATGCACGACGGTGCGGTCGCCACCCATGATGCCGGTGCCGTCCGACACATCATTGGCGACGATCCAATCCGCACCTTTGGCGCGGCGCTTGGCGGTGGCATTGGCGATCAGATTTTCGGTCTCAGCGGCGAAGCCGATGACCAGGTCCGGGCGTTGAGGCGACCGCTTCGCCAAGGTCGCCAGAATGTCGGGGTTCTGCGCCAGCGCGAGGGTGACGTCTCCTTTGCCCTGCTTCTTCAGCTTCTGCGAGGCTTCTTGCGTCGCGCGCCAGTCGGCCACGGCAGCCGCGCAGACGGCGATGTCGGCGGGAAGCGCATCGAAC
>SDBT01009041.1_pt1 | contig 16191 bp, 18 predicted proteins | sample 2277101 | NCBI WGS metagenome assembly SDBT01 (sample SAMN10404973, study PRJNA504765) | marine sediment metagenome | isolation source: marine sediment core GS10_PC15, 103 cmbsf | place: Arctic Ocean: Southern Knipovich Ridge | collected 2010 | reverse complement strand
TTTCGCCCCATCTTTTTAATAAGTTTTGCATCCATGTCAATTCTCCTTATAAACACCATGCTTATAAAGAGTTATCGGCATAGACAATCTAAATTCTTGAGCCTATGTTGCGCTGTAGTACTATGTACGGAGCTTTTGACGAGATTGACATTGTCAATCGGCTTCGTAGCAACTATACTATCGTTCTGCTATGTAATTTATTTAAACAGTCCTAACTATGGAAACACCGAGACAAGTCTTGTGTGGATTGGCCTCTGCAATAGCTGCGGCAGCTGGTTCTGCTGTGATAACATTCGGATTGGCACATCTCTGGCCGACCTTTGTCGATGATAAATATGTTATTATCATAGCTGGGTCGTTTCTGGTTCTGTGGTGGGTTTTTTTTCTGGCTTTTGCCGTGTTTGGGAGTCGAAAATAGGCTTTCGATCCTTGCTGGATGCTGCAGACCCTTACCGCAGTTTCAATGTCGCAAGAGCAAGTATCGCAAAGGCTATCGCCAAAAGCCAGAAACGCACGACCACCTGCGGTTCGCTCCAGCCGGCTAAGTGAAAATGATGATGTATTGGTGCGCAGCGGAAAAGCCTCCCCCCGCCGGTGTACTTAAAGTAGCCCACCTGAAGGACCACGCTGAGAATCTCTATTACAAAGACGCCCCCGATGACAAAAAGCAGAATCTCATTCCTGCTGACCATCGCGCCATAGCCCATCGCCGCGCCTAAAGGCAGCGACCCGACATCACCCATGAAGACCTGGGCCGGCGGACAGTTGTACCACAAGAATCCTACTATCGCCCCCATGATAGATGCGTAGAAGATGCACAGCTCCCCGGCCTGCGGGATGTGCGGCAAAAGCAGATACCCCGCCCAAGTCATCGTGCTTGTCCGCAACATCGTCTCCGATGCTACGTAGCAGAGGATAACCAACACCGCAGAGACAATCCCAACGCAGCCCGCGGCTAAGCCATCCATCCCGTCGGTCAGATTTACCGCGTTGCTTGTGGCCGATATATACAAAATAGCGATAATCGCAAACATCCAGCCTGCCAATGGTATCCCGTGTTTATAAAAAGGAAGCCAGAACATCTTCGCATCGGGGATATTCGCAAAATCCGAATACAGAAAATGGGCCACGAGTACCGCGCCACCGAATTGAAATGCTAATTTTTCCCACGGCTTCAAACCGTCTCTGGTGCGATGGCGTATCTTGCCGGTCAGCTTTAGCCAGTCATCGACCGCCCCTAAGCCCCCGAACCAGATAATCACAAAAAGCGCCTTATGGATAAACGGATTATCAAGCCTGGCCCAAAGCAGCGTACTTACTATAACCGCAAGCAATATTATCAGACCACCCATAGTCGGCGTATTGGCCCGCTCCTTCATCAGCTCATTCAGTGCCGTGTGGTGAAACTCCGGACGATCGCCGATCTTTTTCCGCATCAGCCACCGGATTATCCTCGGACCGCTAAGCCAGGCTATCGCAAAGCTGAGAAGCGCCGCCACCACCGCGCGAAACATAACATCCTCATAAGCGTAGAAACCCAGCTTATAAGTGAATGATTCACGCAAGGACCACAATATATGGTATATCACTCTCTAACCTCCGATAATCTTGGCTCTTTATGCGATTGCATCCCGGCGCGCCGGGATAAAAAAAAAGTGAAAGGTTCAAGTCAAGCGTCAAATTTTATTACATCCAGTTTCACAACCGCTTTTTCAAGTTTCGCGCTGCGTGAACCTTTCACCAATACTATATCGTCACGCTGCACGAATCTTGACAAATTATTACACAGCTCATCTGTGTTTTTGAAAACAAACGCCTTGAAATCTTCCCCGCCCCTCGGAGGGGTGGGGCTCCTCTTTGCCTCCTCGGCGACCACATCTGCAAAATCTCCCACTGCCAGAAGCACTTCGACCCCGCTTTCGGCCACTAATTTGCCGAGTTGGCGGTGCAGGTTCTCGCTTTGGGCGCCTAATTCAGCCATCGTCCCGCAGATAAAAACCTTTCTGTGGCCGGTACCAAGCTTAGCCAGGCAATCCAGCGCGTTTGCCATCGACACCGGATTAGCATTGTAGCAGTCATTGATAATCGTTATCGGACCGGCCGTCTGGATTTGAAGCCGCATATCAATAGCTTCAAACGTGTTTATCGCCTCGGCAAAGTCTTCAATGCTGATATCAAACTGTCTGCATATCGCCCACGCCCCAAGCGCATTTGAAAGGTTAGCCTCGCCTGCTAACGGTACTGAAATCTTGGTTTTTTCAATTGTCAGCTCGCCGCTACGACCTTTGCTGACCAGATTCCGGCCTCTAATATCGCACCCGGCGCCTTGGCCAAAAGTTGTGAAATCATTTGTAATAGTACGGCAATGGCTAACAAGGCCTCCGAAGTCGCCGTTTACAAGCAGTGTGCCCCCGGCCCTTAATCCCTCCGCAATCGAAGCCTTCTCTTTTATGATTGCTTCAATATCGCCGAAACCGGCCAGATGCGCAGGGTAAATATTGGTCACCATTGCCACATCGGGCGCCGCAATTGCCGCAAGATGCGATATCTCCCCTGGGACGTTACTGCCTATCTCAACAATTACGATTTCATGCCGCTCGTCAGCCGACAAAATCGTCAAGGGCAGCCCGATAGCATTGTTAAAGCTCTTCGGCGCCTGTGTGCAGCTAAAGTGCCTACTTAAAACGTGGTATGCCATTTCTCTCGTTGTCGTCTTACCTGCTGAACCGGTAATAGCCACAACCTTAAAGCCCACCTCGCTGCGATACCACCCGGCCAACTCGCCCAGCGCCTTTACCGTATCGGCCACCTTCAAAATGTTGCCGCCAGGCTCAGCCTCCTTTTCCACAACCGCGCAGGCTGCACCTTTCGCAAATGCCTGGGCGACATAATCATGCCCGTCAAAGTTTTCGCCCTTGATAGCAAAAAAGCAATCACCGGCCCGAATTGTTCTTGAGTCGATACTTACCCCGCTGATATTCGATTCTCGATCCCCTGATTTCGCTGGGGTGAGCCTGTCCCCGCGAAAGCGGGGAATGCTCGATACCCGACCCACTGGATGCGCTCTTATTATTTGAGCCAGGTCCTTGATTAACAATTCTTTCATTTAAGGACGTCCAAAAATAGTTTGATTTTCAAAGAATTTTACTATATTATTGCTAATATGCCTACGGTACTTCGCGTAAAAGGATACAGATTTTTCTTTTTCAGCCTTGATAGTTCAGAGAAGCCACATATACACATTGAAAAAACAGGAAAATATGCGAAATATTGGCTTTTACCAGCAGAATTAGCGCATAATCGAGGTTTCAGAAGTCATGAACTTACTGAAATACGAAAATTAGTCCAAGAGAATGAAAATCTGATTGAGGGTAAATGGCATGAGTACTTTGCCAGTCAAAGTTGAAGCACTCGCCACGGACGTTTCATTTACGAACGATTCCTTGCGAGTTGCACTCGCAGATGGTCGCGAAATTATAGTTCCTTTAGAATGGTTTCATCGTCTTCGAGATGCCAATGACGACGAAAGGAAAAATTGGCGTCTTATCGGCGGCGGGGTAGGAATACACTGGGAAAAGATAGATGAAGATATTTCGGTAAGTACTCTTCTTGCTCTAAGCTAATGGTATCATTTCTACGCGTAGTGGACGAGAATTTGAAGAGCGAATCGTCGAGCGTTTCAACGCCTTATCTGGACTTGATATTTCAAAATGGTATTAGCCGCATAGTTGAATATCATTTAGCGTAGTCGGTGTTTAGTTCTCTGTTTCTAATTCATTTCTTAAGACATTCTTCGGTGACTTTCTTGTCACTGAAATCGAATTTCTGCGTTCCGATGATTTGATACGTCTCGTGTCCCTTGCCCGCTATCAATACGATATCGTCTTTGCCCGCGCTCTTCACCGCTAACTCAATCGCCGTCTTTCGGTCCGGCTCAATCGTAACTTCTTCGCAGTCGCTCTGAGCGAAACCTTTGATGATGTCCTCAATTATATCTTCCGGCTGCTCGCCCCGCGGATTGTCGCTTGTTACGATTACAGAATCCGCAAGTTCCGCGGCCACCTTCGCCATCCTCGGCCGCTTCGAGCGGTCTCTGTCGCCTCCACAGCCGAAAACTACTATCAATTTGCCCTTGCACAAAGGCCTTAAAGTCGTAAGCACATTTTTCAACGCATCATCCGTGTGGGCATAGTCAACCAGGACCTTAAAATCCTGCCCGCAGTCAACCGCTTCCAACCGCCCCGGCACGGATTTGAGCTCACTCAAGCCCGCTGCTATCACACCAAAATCAAAGCCGGCTGCAATACAAAGACCCGCAGCAGCCAGATGATTACTGATATTATGCTCCCCGATAAGACTTGTCTTCACAATTTCCTTGCGCCCGCCGTACTCCAAACTGAATTTGGTCCCATCTATACCCATCGACTCAATACGCCCGACAATATCCGCCCCCTCACCGACCGCGTACCACAGAACCTTGGCTTTTGTCCTGGCAGCAACTTCTTTAGCCTCCGGTGATTGCTTATTGAGAACAGCTACTCCACCGGGCAACAATCGTTCAAAGAGCCTTATCTTGGCCGCCAGATAATCTTCTTTTGTCTTGTGGTAGTCTAAGTGGTCACCCGTAAGATTGGTAAACGCCGCCGCTGCAAAGTCAACACCCGCCAAACGATTCTGGCTGAGGGCGTGACTGCTTGCCTCCAGAACCATGAACCTTGCGCCGGCCTTTACTGTTTCGCTTGATATTAGCGCGACGCCGAGCGCATCCGGAGTTGTCAGGTTCGCGCTGGCGACACCATCGCCTGTGTCATAAACGATTGTGCCGATAAGCCCGCATTTTTCGCCGGCGGCCTGAATCACCGACCGCACAAGAAAGCATACCGTCGTCTTGCCGTTCGTACCCGTTACACCCAGATTGGTCAGTTTCGCCGAGGGGTCACCAAAACTTGCCTGGGCCAATTGCCCCAAGGCCTCTTTCGAATCCTCAATTACTATTACCTCCACTCCTTTAACATCCGCCTGCCTTTCACTGACAATGCAAGCTGCACCTTTATCGACCGCTTCTTTAATAAAGTCGTGTCCATCAACCTGCGTCCCCGCCGTCGCTACAAAGACATCGCCTTTGCCGACCCGCCGCGAGTCACTGCACACCCGCACGTTCGGGCCGTCTGAACGCACCAATAATAATAGCTCACCAAAATCCATTTATAGTGCTCTCAGTTAAGTTTTCCCGTTTGCTCGTGGGTAAGAACCTTTTTAACAACAGGTTACAATCCAGTTCGCGGGAATTTTTTACCCTTAAGGGTATATCATCCGAACAGGTAATTCCGATAACTACTATGAACCATTTCCCTGCCGCACAATATTACCTACGCCGGTTGTCCGCTAATCTCGAAATCTACGCCGACAGACCATGTTAGTCAAGCAAAGTCCTGACTATTTGCTGAAATTTGGATATGCTGTACGTTTTGAACCCAAATTACTGATTGTACAACGCTTCAACCTCTGTGTCGGATAAAGTTCTCTCAAATATCTTCACGTCATCAATCTTGCCGTCAAAGAACTGTATGCCGCCCGAATATGCCATTCGGCCTATCTCCTTGTCGTAAGATGCGTCCGAATTGTAGCTGCCATTGCCTGGAGTATTGGTAACATAGGACGATTCAAAACCGTCAATATAAAGCTTGCACGTTTTTGCGTCGGCATTCATTGTCCAGTGAGCAACATCCGGCTATGGGGCAACAAGTGTCAGCCAGTTTTCGCCAAGCACATTGAGATCAGATGTGTCGATGGTTGAATCTGCATGGTAAAGATTGGAATTGATGTTCCACCCAGGCTCTCCGTTGTTAGTCAACCAGGATAAAGCGAATATACTGAAGTCCACAAAGTCCACACCGCAATCAAAATTGATATCACCCACCGGGGATGGGTTGTCGGCATCGCCACAATAATACGTGCCAAATTCATAGGCCCCGATATCCACGACGGGCGCTGCCGGCGCGCCGGGATTTCCGGTATCGGCAGTGCAGGGGTCATCTATGAAGCGTGGATGGCCGTCAAGGTCCCGCGGCAGGCGCTCGGTTGTATTTCCATCGCCGTCAAGGTCAGCCATGTCGGACGGAACCGAGTTGCTGTCGCCGGCGTCGATACAAGGCGAATTGTCCGAGAGTCTCAGGTCGTCATCCACCGTGCCGGTAATACCGTCGGACCCATTCGGGTCAATAAAGAGTGGGTCAGCACTGATATTTCCCGGCCCCCAGTTTAACAAGCCCCAGCCCACTACCCCAGCTTGGCCGCCGCCCACATCACAGTATGATACCGTTACCGACAGAGGAAAACACGGGTCTTCGTTCAGCGCTATCTCCGGTCCGACTGCAGCCGTATTATCCCAGAGAATACAATTTCTAATCACCGTGCTGCTGAAGTCACCGGAGTATATTCCCCCGCCGTGGTCGTTCGCAGCATTTGCGGTAAACGTGCAGTTGGTCACAACCGGACTGCTTCCCCAATTGTACATAGCTCCACCATCACCAAAGTTGCCGACTGCCGAATTGCCTGTGAAGGTACAGTTGGTGACCCGCGCACCGCTGTCCGAGTTATGCACTCCACCACCGTTATCCGCCGAGTTGCCGCTGAAAACACAATTTGTCAGCGTCGGAGCGGCTCCGGAGTTGTACATCCCCCCGCCCCATCTTTGGGCGATGTTTGCACTGAACGTGCAGTTGGTCAGCGTTGGGCTGCTATGGCTGTTGTACATCCCGCTACCAAAAGTTGCCGAATTGCTCCTGAACGTACAGTTGCTCACCGTTGGACTGCCCACGCTGTTATACATGCCACCACCATTCTTAAGCGCCCCCGCCCCGTCGGCACAGCCGGCGGTGATTGTAAAGCCGTCAAGTACAGCCGACCCATCCGTTTCACTGCCGGTAACGATATGATAGCTGTTTTCGTCACTATTTTCCCCTTGTCCAGGCCCATCATCTCCCAACAGGTCTCCGCTCAGAATTGTCTGGTTGGCTTGCCAATCCCGCTGGTCGAGGCGGTTCTCGCCACCTGCAAAACCGCCGTAAAGCCCCACGCCGTTGACCAATTGGAACATGGAGTACCGGCTGCCGCTGCCGTTTGGGTCGGCCCGGCTACGATCGGGCTTGTAGAGTCCTGCCGCCACCCAAATCTGGCAGCCGTATGCCAGATTAGGGTCCTGGAGGACGTCCTGGAGAAACTTATATGCCTCCTCCCAGCTTGCCCCGTTACCGCCGTGCGGTGCATCTTCATCCACATAGATTACGTTTGCACTGCAAGGCATGGTTAAAGCCAAAAACGCAAGGATGAACAGCGTTTTTCTCACTACCTGCCTCCATAAACTGTTTTCGATTTGCAACAACAATATTACAACAAAGAAGCGTATTTGTCAAGCAAAATCCACCTACAAGGGGTTTTCGGCTCATTCAGGGCTGTTCGCATCAATTTACAATTGACCCCAGATGCTGCTTTGATTTTATGCCCTATGCTGGTATAATACCGCCCGTTTTATATTGATGGGAGTATTTTTGGTGGATACGACTCTTCTTGAAACCCGGCAGTTGGTGAAGAAGTATTCCGGCAGAACGGTTGTTGACGAAGTCAGCATATCGGTCGGCCAGAGGAGCATCGTCGGCCTTTTAGGGCGTAATGGTGCCGGAAAGACGACGACATTCAGAATGGTAATCGGTATGATTGTCCCTGACGCCGGCTCTGTTATATTCGAGGGAAACGATGTCACAAAGCTCGCCATGTACAGACGGGCCCGGTTGGGCATGGGCTATCTTTCCCAGGAACCAAGCGTCTTCCAGCGGCTCACCGTTCGGGACAACCTGCGGGCCATCCTGGAGACAATGTCGATAACTCACGCCGAGCGGGACCGCAGGGCCGATATTCTCATCGAACGCTTCGGCCTGGGTGAAGTGGTCAACAGCCATGCAAGGCTCCTTTCCGGCGGGGAACGCAGGAAACTTGAAATCGCCCGCGCAATGGTTACAAATCCTTCGCTGATACTTCTGGATGAGCCGTTCAGCGGCGTTGACCCGATTACGGTTGAGGACCTGCAGGCCGAGATTCGCAGGCTTGTTAATCTGGGGGTGAGCATTCTCATCACCGACCACAATGTTGAAAGGACGCTGGAAGTCGCCGACAAGGCATATATAATTGACCACGGCAAGGTCATCGGCTCGGGCACACCGAGGGAAATCATCCAGAATGAACTTGTGCGAAAGAGCTACCTCGGCAGCACATTCAAAGGCGATGAATTCGACGAGCAGGAAAAGTCAGCGTAGAAACTGTCTTGCATGCGATGGCAAAGGACAGTCAAGGTTATTTGAGAAACGGGCAAGTCGTGGACCTAAGTGAATGTTGTATAACGCGTTTTCCGGCACCGGTGTTGGGCCGGCCGGCTAAGCCCATTGAGAAAATCACGGACGAGGTGCGCCGATTGGCTGACAAAATGATTGACATTATGCTCGAAACCAAGGGTGTGGGCTTGGCAGGGCCGCAGGTAGGGGTCGATTTGCAGATATTTGTTGTCTCGGTCGATGGGACAAAGGAAAACGCAAAAGTGTATATTAACCCCGATATCAGCCTTTCCGGGCCGCTCGAAGAAAATGATGAGGGTTGCCTTTCACTGCCGGGGATTTACACTAAGATAAAAAGATACAAAAAGTGCACCGTTACCGCGACCGACCTTGACGGCAATAAGTTCACCGAAGAGGCCGAGGGGCTCATAGCAAGGGCTTTTCAGCACGAATTCGACCACCTCCAGGGCAGGCTCATCAAGGACCGAATGGGGCGAGTCGCCGCCATCGCGCACCGAAAGCGGCTCAACGAATTAGAGAAAGAATACGAAGAGAACAAAAACCGAAGTTCTTCATAAAACCATTCTCTTTTCGACATGGCATTCTGGCTCGTTGCCAGTCAATATAAAATATCAAATATAAAATATAAAATCAGACCGTTTGGCTTATGAAAGTAACATTTTTTGGCTCCGGCGAAATTGGCATTCCTTGTTTGCAGGCCCTGAAAGAGTCCAGCAATGAGCTGGCTGGGGTTTTCACTCAGCCTGCACGTCCCGCAGGCCGTAAAAGGACACCCACACCCACTCCCGTTGCAAACTGGGCAAAGGAAAACGGCGTCAGATGCACGGAGTCTGAGAATATAAACTCGCCCGATATGGCCGAGCAAATCGCCGCATGTGGGAGCCGGTTGCTGGTGGTAATTGCCTTCGGCCAGAAGATCTCGCAAGAAGTAATCAAGCTCCATCCGGCCGGTGCCGTCAATGTGCACGCCTCGCTCTTGCCGAAGTACAGGGGAGCTGCGCCGATAAACTGGGCCATAATAAACGGTGAAAGCGAAACAGGTATCAGCATCATCACATTAGCCGATAAAATGGACGCCGGCGAGATTCTTGCCCAGGTCAAAATTCCGATTGGGCCCGATGACACCGCCCAAACACTCCACGACAAACTCGCCGAAATAGCACCGAAGGTGCTTCTTGAGACAATCGAGGCGATTGCCGCCGGCACAGCAGTTTACACCTCTCAGGACGAATCGGAGGTAACTTTCGCCCACAAGCTCAAAAAATCCGATGGCTTCATCGACTGGACGGCAGCGGCCGAGGACATCAACAATAAGGTACGCGGGCTATGGCCCTGGCCCGGTGCTCAGGCCATTTATGTCCCCGCCGAGACAGGCAAAAGCTGTCGCGTAACCATTGCCAAGGCCCGTGTTGTCACCGCAGCCGAAACCAGCCGGGCCGAAAAAGGCATCCTGGATAAGAATCTGAATGTCATTTGCGGAAAAGACACCCTGCAGATTCTCCGGCTCAAGCCCGCCGCTGGCAGCTTGATGGACTTCAACTCCTTTGTCAATGGCCGGGATGTTCGTCCCGGCGACCGGTTCGTGCGCATTGAAGAGAATGGTTGAGATGGGTGGACTCGAATCCAAAACCGGCCGCCGGATTGCACTTGAGGTCCTGAATAGATTTGACGTTGGGCGCCACGACGCCGCTGAAATCCTCCACGGCATGATCCATCAAACCGAGCAGAGGTCCCAGGCCACCGACCTGGTCTTCGGCGTCATCAGAAACCGCTTTGCCATCGACATGCTAATTACCCAAGTCGGAGGTACACCGGCCGAAAGAATCAGCAAAAAGCTGATTAATATCCTTCGCATCGGGACGTATGAACTGGTCTTCGCCCCAAAAACCGCCGAGTATGCCATCGTAAATGAGGCGGCAAATCTGGCTGGTGCCGTCGCCGGCCAAAAGCAGGTCGGTTTCGTAAATGCCGTTCTCCGTAATATCAGCAGAAGCATCGCAGATAGAACTATAAGCCTTGCTGATGCGGATGTGCTCAAAACACTGCCCCGGTCGCCGCAGGCCGGCTGCCTGTTCAATAATGCAATCCTGCCTGACCCAAAAACGAATCCCGCTGACTATCTCAGCAAGGCCTTTTCACTGCCAAAGTGGCTCATCACCAACTGGCTGGGCGAGTTCACCTTTGCCCAGACCAGCAAAATATGTTTTGCCGGTAACCGTCCCCCGAGCGTATTCTTGCGCCCGAATACCCTCAAAATTTCGGCAAAATCTCTTGCCGCCCGATTCACGGTTGATGGTATCGAGTTTGAGCTCGACCCGACCGGGAAAATGTTGAAGTTGAAAAGCCATATACCGGTTCACGAACTGCCGGGCTTTGACGAGGGTCTTTTTTTCGTGCAGGACCCAACCAGCGCCGGGGCGGTGCAAATCCTTGCTCCGAAGCCCGGCTGGATAGTCTCCGACCTTTGTGCGGCGCCCGGTGGCAAAACAGTCCAGATGGCCCAGTTAATGAACAATACAGGCCGAATAATCGCAACCGATATCGACCACGAGCGCCTGCAAAAGGTCGGCCAAAACTGTAAGCGTCTCGGGATAACGATAGTCGAGCTAATCCCGTATGACCGGCTGGCACAGGTAATTGCCGAAATTGGCCGGTGCGATGCGATTTTGTTGGATGTTCCCTGTTCGAATACCGGCGTATTGGCGCGCCGGCCGGAGGTAAGACTGCGAATAACGCCCGAAGCGGTGGCCCGCCTGGCCCAAACGCAACTGCAGCTTCTCGAAAAGGCCGCCAATATGGCAAATCCTGATTCAAAAATATGTTACAGCACTTGCAGCATCCTGAGGCAGGAAAACTCAGAAGTCGTAAAACAATTCCTTTCGGATAGCTCCAATTTTAGCCTCGATTCTGAAAATCTCACTTTACCTTCACCGGCCGCCCCCGAATCCTTCGACCACGACGGCGGATACACCGCAATACTCAGGAAAATTTAAGTAAGCGAATTGCCCTTCGTCATTGCGAGTCCCGATTCATCGGGACGTGGCAATCTCGGCCCTTTGCACCTTTAAATCTTAGTGCCTAAAGGCACCCTCTTAACTTTCCTCCGGAAAATTAAGATATGCGAACTGGCCGAACAACTCACGGGCCTTTTTATCATATGCCTTTGCAGCATCGACCTCGTTTTTGAAAGTGCCCAGATGAAATCGCTTGCCTTTGTACCCTATCGCCGCGTGATAACGTTTTGACCGCTTATGCAGGTAAACGCCCTTGTATTTTGAGCTGCAGTTTCGCCTCGGAAGGGAGTTGTAGATATTTTCCTCTTGTGTGCACAGCCGCAGATTTCTCTTTCTGTTGTCCAGGCCGTTGTGGTTTATGTGGTCAACAACAAGGTGCGGCGGGGCGCACGCGATCTCGCGGTGCATCATGATTGATCGTCTCGTGTGCGATTCCGTCCTTTGGCCGTAAGAGGTACTCTCTTGGCAGCTTAAGGACCATTTGTATTTGCTCAGGCGTTCGTAGTCTTCGGCATCGACAATCGCGACCTCACCCTGCGACAGCGGAATCAACTTTGCCCCCTCCGCCAATGCCGCGGCGATCTCAGATGGTGTATGGCCGCAGTTGTCGAAGTTGGGACAACTCTCCGCTGGCCCAACTATGATATACTTGTCTTCTGAACCTGCCTTATTTTCACAGATAAGCGCCTGGCCCTCTAACCCGAAAAGCCGCCTCACAAACCGACAACCCTCACATCTGCCCTCCGTCATTGCGAGGCCTATCTTTACACCCTGAAGGGTGTCGCAGGCCGTGGCAATCTCGACCCTCCGTCCACTGCTGAGCGCAGCGAAGTCCCGGCGCGCCGGGGTTCTTTCCCTTTTTACCTTCATTCTTTGACCTCCAATTCTTAACACAATTGTCAATAGAAAATTGTAAATTAACGTGCTGGACCTGCTGGGCCTAAGACGTGCGGTTCTCCGCTGCCGTTTGCCTGCTGGCAAACTGGCGCGTATTATACCCGATTATTCCCAAATTACAAGCACTTTTTTCGATTTATCCCAAACTATTTTTACCTGTTTTGTAACTGCATAACCTACAACATCTTACAAAAGAACAAACTTCAAAAAAATCTTCGAGGAGTTTAAATCAATAGAAAACAGTCAATAGAAAATAGAAAATTCCAAGTCTACTCACTATTCACCATTCACTAACGACTGCCTCAACGGGGCGGGGCGGTAGTGGGCAAAAGCTGCGAAATTGGGCCAAAAAAACTGTTAAAAACCGCAAAAATTTGTGTTGACATGAGAACAAGCTTTCTGCTACAATTACCTAAAGCTTGGCTTCTTTTAGTCGATAAATGAATATGGGTTCGCAACGTTTACTATGGCAAGGAGAATGTATATGCAATCGTCTGCGCCTCCGCTTCCAGAATATGATAATCCTCCAGTGATTGAGGTTGTCTTTGGTGTTCAGTACAAGGAGCTTGAGGAACTCAAGATTCCTCACGTCGGTATCTTTTGGGAAAAGATTGGAAAAGATGAATACCCTGAATGCCAAGAAATGCCAACTCTTGCGCATGTTGTGGAATCCTACGACTTGACATCTACTCCCCCACAGCAGACGATTGAAACGAGAGAGTTTCCGCCTTTGCCAAGATTGTTTTTTGTAAACAAAGAGAAAAATCATTTAATCCAGTTGCAACGAGATAGGTTTTTGCAAAACTGGCGAAAGCTACGTCAAGATGTAACGTATCCACGGTACAAAGAATTGTTTCCTCGATTTTTGAGTTCTTGGAGATTATTTTCTGAGGTTGTGAGCGAGTTGGGCATCAGGGAGTTAAGGACAAACCAATATGAGCTTACTTACGTCAACCATATAGCCCAGGGAGACGGTTGGGATAACCTGAGTGACATTGGTAAAGTCTTTCCAGAATTTCAGTGCAAGCCAGATAACCGTTTCTTGCCAGAACCAGAGAATGTGAGATGGCGTAGGATTTATAGATTTCCCGAAGAAAAGGGTAGGTTGCACGTTTCGCTGCGACACGCTATCAGCATCGAAACGAAAAAACCCCTGCTCGTATTAAATCTTACAGCCCGAGGCTTTGCTAAAGGAGACTTGGCTTGTTGGTTCGATATGGCTCACGAGTGGATTGTTAGGGGCTTTGCTGATTTAACAGGCCCCGACATTCAAAAAACAGTTTGGAGGAGAAAGAAATGAATGGCCAACAAGCACCCGTTACGAATTTTAGTGATGTTTGGACTGAGACAAGTATGTTTTACTTTGAAGGTCACGGGCTCGACGAACTAAGTGTTCCAATGGACGAGCCTTTAGCACAGCAGCGTCAGACACACTGGAAAACACAAAGCAGATTTTCAGGGGGCGAAGTTCTGGTCCTGAGCGGATGCGTGAGTGGCTTTGCCGAGCCTTTAGATAGTGATGTTATGGTCTTGGGCAGAGAGGCACGTAGCAGAGAGAAAGCAGGCAAATGGGTATTATCTCAGCGAATTGAAGGCCCGGCTGACACAGTTCAGGTTATGCCGACCTCGATGGCTATGGTAATACCAGTGCTGCACGTAGAGTACCGTGGCGCAATAGCCGGAGTTAGCCGTCTGTTCACCGAGATGTTACAGGCAGAGGCAACGCGGGAACGTGTGAAGAAAGACGTTAGAACTGTACTTGAAACCATACCAAGCAAAGTGTCGTCCCAAATAGAAAAATGGGACCTCACAAATGAAGTGTGTACCGCACTTCGAATCATTGACGATACGTATAGGACTTTACAAGCGGTACAAGTGAGTATTAGTACAGACCCGGAAATACGTGAGAGAAAAAGAATCCGGATAACCTTGACTGTCTCTGGCAATCCCGAGGACGTTTTCAGCGACGAACTTCAGTACAAAGGGCAACTCTATTCTACTTTAGACATACAGGTCTGCGAATTAATAACAACAACGTACAGATGGAGGAATTAGGGAGTCGTGGAGCCGAGAGCATTTCTTGAACTTGCACACAGTCTCGCCAACCAAGCAGATAACGAGGCCGCCTTAAGGACCTCTGTAAGCCGGAGCTATTACTCACTGCACAATCTTCTTAGCCAATTTATTACAAATTATGCATTTCCTGTACCTAAGACAGTTGAAAGCCACAAGCTTGTTTATCGTTGCATTCATAACTGCGGCATTCATCGGATAGTCTTAATTGGGAAGCATTTGGATGAATTGCGCGAGGATCGTAATGATGCAGATTACGATATGAGGATGACCAAGTTTCAGAATCCAAACGTCGCTGCCATGTCGCTTATAAAAGCTCGGGCCGCATACAATGACTTTGAGCAATTAACAAGCACAAGAAAAAAGCGTCAACAGGTCGTAAAAGGATTACTCGCGCAAAAAAGAATTGAAGACGGACAATAGCTGTCGGATTTCATTTCTCACCCAGCCCCGTAACGCCGTTTTGCATATCCTCAAATGATATGTCTGCGTAAACCGAGCGACAATGCCAGGTCTACTAGCACCCTGAAGGTCAGCTGACTGCGTATTACTACGTCTTTTGGGGGCTACTGAAGGTTGCACCAAGTAAAATAAAAATTTTATTTTACGATTTTTTCCAGATTTCCCTTGACTTCTTGTAAAATTCTATATTATGATGTAAGTTGGCTTGCTTGTTCTTTTACATGTGCATACCGGAACCATTTGTTTGCTGGCGTGCTGAAACGCGTATTTCGTGATTTTGGTTTGCGTGAGGAGTGTGTTGATTGAAATATGTGTGCGTCGTGTATGTAAGAAATGTTTTTGTTGTTTTATTGTTGGAGGAAATGATGATGAAAGCGCAAATGTCCACAAATGCAGAAAGGAGCGCAGTTTTGAATGTCATGTAATAATGGGCTTAGCCAGTGTCCTGTGTTGCATGTCGTTTCGACTTGCAGGGAAACGGGTCGAGACTGGTTAGCCCAAATAACAATTTGGCGAAAAACGCAAACAGGGTGAACAGGCCGACTTTCCTTTTCAAGGAATCCGGCCAAACTCAGAAATCGCAAGCTTTGGCAGGGGGAAAGAAGGTGCACTGTGAAGGAAAAACGCAACCAAAGTCAAAAGTTAATTAAAAAGTTCCAGAACACCTTGGGCGACACAGAGGTTTTTCTTTTGGAATTGAAAACTAAGCGTGGGATAAGCAAGGCTAACCAACGAGAAATTAACGAGATTGTAAGTGAAATCCAGAAAATGATCATAGACCTGCCAAAGATTGCAGAGTCCCCTAATTTCTTGGAAATGGTTTCCGGTATAGCTAAGAGGGCTTATGACGTTTGGCGTAGGATTTTTAGATAAGGGCTCGGATGTTCACCCTGCGTTTTTTTGAGAGAGGATTAGTGAAGATAGATAAATTAAAACTGGGACCTGTTATCCAAGAAATCAGAACCACCTTGGGAATTAGTCGGGAGGCGCTATGTGAGAAATCTGGTCTTTCGGCCAGTTATCTGAGCTTATTAGAAAACGGGAAGAGAGGAATTGGCATGGACCACCTAAATCAAATCGCCGAGATTCTTGGCGTTCCCGCATCTCTTTTTGTCGTGCTTGCATCCGAAGTGTCCGACGATAAGAACAATCTTGAGGGACGTTTTCTGGGTACACTTCAAGAGCTAACCCAGCAGGCTATCAAGTTTCATGTTTCCCGCTGAAAACCGCATCTAAAAATCTTCGTCTCTTCGTACCTCTGTAACTCTGTACCTTTGTATACTGCTTACGATTGAGTTTTCCTGTTTTTACGCGGCCTGAATGTGAAAATTTTCTGTCAATAATGCACTCAATTCCGGCAGATATTTCTTTCGTTTTCGGAAAAAACTTTGGCACGC
>SDBT01009038.1_pt1 | contig 16196 bp, 16 predicted proteins | sample 2277101 | NCBI WGS metagenome assembly SDBT01 (sample SAMN10404973, study PRJNA504765) | marine sediment metagenome | isolation source: marine sediment core GS10_PC15, 103 cmbsf | place: Arctic Ocean: Southern Knipovich Ridge | collected 2010 | reverse complement strand
AATTATCTATAACTATGGCGGCGTGTATGTCGATATTGATTACGAATGCTTAAAGCCGTTGGATATTCGTCATTATGCGTATGATTTTTATACCGGTATTCAACCGCTTGATGCTCAGTTTGTACACCTCGGGGCGGCATTATTTGCAGCAAAGCCGGGGCATCCAATTTTAAAACATTGTATTGAAACAGTAAAAGATGATTGGCATAACAAAGGAGCACCTGCAAAAACAGGCCCGGTACATTTTACCAAATCATTTTTTGCAATGGCAGGTAAAAACAGTTTCAAAGATATTGCATTGCCCGCAAGTTATTTGTATCCGCTTGGCTGCAGAGATTCGGTGATTGATCGTGATAAATGGATTCAAGGCGGCGCATATGCTGTGCATTGGTGGTCAAAAAGCTGGATGCCGCCCAAATATCGACCGCAACAATTTCGCGAGCTTGATAATGACAAGTCTTGTGAAAGTTGGAATGATTAAGTTGCTCTAATCATAATGAATTAAAAAATATCTAAAAAAATATTTTTCAAAATTCAATTATTCCCCAGTTACCTCTATGCATTGTTTGCATGCTGCAATACATTTTTCGCATGCACTAATACAGTCTCGGCATGCATCCAAGCACTCCTGGCTACCCTCGGCACGAGTGCATCGTTCTACGCATTCTTCACTCTCATGCAGGCATTTTTCACATGCTGTAATGCAGTTTTGGATAACCGTCCGACATTTTTCATCAGTACACTGGCTCAGATATTCTTTGCAAAGAGCAATACATTGCTTGCAGGCATCGATGACTTTCTTACTCTTCTCTATAGTTTTTTTGCATGCACGTGAGCAGGCATCTTTATCATCGGCACTACAAGTATCTATACAAGTTCGGCAAGCTTCAATACATTCTTTGCATTCTTCGATACATTTTTTACATACATCGATATGTTTCATCTCTTCTCCTTTTTTAAAAATACCCAAAAACTTAACTATATTTTAAAACAAATAAACAATCTGTGTCAATACATTAATCTGTTGCCAGGTTGGTATACATACTACAAGTGGCGCATACGCCGTGCATTGGTGGTCAAAAAGCTGGATGCCATCCGAATATCGATCGCGCCAATTTAGGGAATTTGATAATGACAAGTCTTGTGAAAGTTGGAATGATTAAGTTGCTATAATTACAGTTAATTGAAAAATATCTAAAAAAATATTTTTTATAGCTTATTTTTGTTGGAATCAGTTACTTGTTCGACCCATTATCTTCTTAGTCAACGCACTTGTAACTTCCTGAACTATAGCTTCCCATTTATTAATCTCTTTATTTCTAAATAATTGCATATTTGGATACCATGGGGTGTCTGGTCGATCGAGCATCCAGCGTGGGTCAGGTGTGTAAGGCAAAATAAGCCAGGTTGGCACCGCCAAAGCGCCGGCAAGATGTGCAACTGACGTGTCGACGGTAATGACTAAATCAAGATGCTTCATAATTGCTACCGTATCCATAAACGTGCCATGTGATTCGTCATAATCAGGACCAAAATCTTTTATTATAAAATCAGAAGAGACATTTTTCAGTTGCTGTTCAGCAGGGCCTTTTTGCAAACTATATAAACTTACTCCTTTGGTTTTTGCCATTGATGCAAAATGATCAAGTGGAATGCATCGCAGCCCTTGCGGAAGCCGGCCACCTTCACCGCCTGCAGTCCAACAAAGGCCAATTTTGAAATTTTTATCGTGCGCTAATTTGTTACCCCAGTAATTGACAAGCTCAGAATCAGCTTTTAAGTATGGTGTTTCAGGAAGGTTGTTAACCGTTGTACCAATGAGCCGTGGAATACTTTGTATTGAGATTGCTGCATCATAGTGTGGCACCGGGCTACCAGAAGGAATAACTTGATCTATATAGTCGCACAAGCAAAATAGCTTAACCAGTACATCAGGCGTTATTAAAATAACCTTCGCTCCTCGATCTTTTAGTACTTTGGCAAATCGTAGATATTGAATAATATCGCCCAAACCATTTTCACTTATGACTACTATTGTTTTGCCACGTGGATCGGATCCATCCCATTTTAACGAATGATTGTTGACGCGCCATTCATATTCTTCATAACCGTCTTTGTAATTACCTGCAGCCAGATATCTGCCGGCAAGATATATATGGGCCATGCGGTTGGACGGATCTGCTTCAATTGCTTTTTTATAATAATAGATTGATTCATCATTGTTATTTTGATGCTCAAGCGCTTGTCCAATAGCTATATATACCTCACTCTTATGGGGTGTTAGGTCTAGTAATTTTTTGTTGATTTCTATTGCGCTATCAGTATCTCCTTGCATAAGCACTATTTTAGCCAGCCCATACAATGCATCTATATTTTGTGCATTGAGATGTAAAACGTTTTTAAAATATTGTGCGGATTTTTCAAAAGCTTCTTTTGTGCCCTGATTTGCAAACAATTGTGCAATCAGTAGATGCACTTGCTCACTTTTTGGATTTACAGCCACAGCTTGTTCTAGATAGGTAAGCGCTTTTTCATGATTGCCAAGTTTAAAATAGGTAATGCCTAGATTATTCAAGGCATGTTCATGAGTATGATCTAGCTCAAGTACTTTTTGATACGCTGTTGCAGCTTCATCAAGATTGCCCTTCAGGAATGCTTGATTGCCATGATCGAATTCATGTTGTATGGTTTTGAGTTTTTCAAGTTGACTGAGTTCATCTTGTATAATACTCGGCGATCGAAATACATTAATATAGTTGCGAGCTTGATATGCAGCAACAAGTGTTACCAACAGGGCTGCAACGAGAAAAAGTGTGTTTTTTGAGCTAATAGGTAGATTTACATTCATTGTACTCTCTACTTTTGGGGTAATTACGATTACACCTTTTGGTCAAATGCTTTTTATATTTAGTATAGCTTTTTTCGATTTAAAATCGAGCTATGCTGTCAATGCTTATACACAATCCAAGCGTTTTTTAAATAATCGCAATGCTAATAGCGCAAAAAGCATGGTCAAGGCAATAAGCGCGAAAAAACTTATCCAAACATTAATGAAACCCTCTTGACCAATGACTTCTTTTGGTTGGGTTGCACAGAATTGTTTCCATTCGATCAAAATACGCAGAAATTCATTGATGGGGATGGTAAGGCTAGCTTCATGACCTGTTTCTTCCTGATAAAGATCTTCCATTATAATATTATTACCTTCTTTGTACAAAAAAGTTATATTACCACTACAAGTATCTGATGCTTCGAAAATCCAGTCTTCATAGCTTGTTCGATAGCATCCTACATTGCTAGCCAAAAAAGAACCTAATATACACATTTCTATGTTACTTGCTTCTTCGTATTGGTAACGATTATCTTCTATCATTAATTTTACAAATTCCATTGCCATATCATGTTTATCAATATGATCACTGAAGAAATAAGTTCTAATCAAAATTCGATATTAAAATTATATGAATCATCCATAGTAATTATTATTTCACTTGGAATATGACCGCATTCACAAAATTTTTTCCATTCATCAAGGAGATGTGTAAGTTTCTCATAAGGAATAGAAACAGGTTCATAACCATCTTCAAATTGGTCATTTATAATAACATTATCACCGTCTCTGTTAGCAAAACATGAATTGCCATAATGATATCCATTTGGTTTGCTGAGCTCCTTTTTAACCATTTCAGTCAAAATGAATACGTTATTTCTAAGAAACTCTGCTATTAATTCGAGTGTTTGATTGTCAGATGATTTAATTGTATAAATACCCTCTCCAGTGATTTCTGTTAAGACTAGTTTTTTCCTTTTAATGTTATCACTCCTTTTTCTCTCGTGATGATGATTTCTTTTGGTTTGGTTATGCAAAATTGCTCCCATTCGTTCAAAATGCGCAGAAATTCGTCTATGCGGATCGTTAAATAGGGACCACCATCTTCTTGTTCGGAAAGGAGATCGCCGAGAATGATATTGTTTCCTTTTTTTTCTAATACAGTAATGTTACCATCTAAAGCATCAGATTCATCTTCAAATAACCAATTTCTGAAAGTTGGATCGTAGCAACCGACATCATCAGTTAAAAAATTTCCTAATATGCACATTTCCATATTGCTTGCCTCTTCAAAATGATAGTGATTATGCTCTTGTATAAATTTTACAAATTCCATTATAGATCCTATTAAACTATTGGGTATGCTGTTTTAATTTCAGCATTTTTAGTTATAAACATCCTTATTTCGATTCTTTCTCGTGTAAAGCCATCCAATCGATATAAACCATTTGACGTAATCTTATAATTTCTTAATCCTTTCTTGTGAGCTTTTACAAAATCTTCGTAGGCCTCAAGAACTTTACTAATAACTTTTTCCTGGGGCCAATGAGGCGGGAAAAATGTTTTTCGAATTCTTTTGCCATTCCACCAAACATCAGCGCTATAAATACCATGTTTTTTCAAGTTTTTATTAGTAATGTTAAGCCACCCGTTTTTTTCTATTTTCAGTATAAAATCATGATGGAAGCCGCTTATTTTTGCCAATCCTTTTTTGAATTCTACGCCAAGAATATGCATGTAGGGAATTTTGATGTACTTATTACTAAACACATGAAAACCTTTAACCGTAGAATCAAATATCTGTCGCAAATAAAGAATTTCTTGATCGACAGCAATGATATGTTGCTTTAACGCGTGAATAACCTTGCTGGTGCTGGCAACACCTTGAAACTGGAACTTTTCATGTTGCTAAAAACCGGAAATTTTCACGTTGTGTTGACAGGAGAAAGTATTATTCTTTTCCCTCTTGACGAACCGTACTACTTTGCTAAGGTTTTCAGGTACTTTACAAATTATTTAAAAAGGAGCTAGTCAGATTTCTATATGTTTCAATTATAAAGTTCTTCCTGGTATTTTTGGGCTGTTTTTCATAGGTAGAGTTATATGTGAAAGCATTGTTTCTGTAGATTTTGATATTTCTATGCAAAGCGACACTTACTCACAAATAATCCAAGCGCATTCGAGCTCAATGCAACACATGCAATTTTTTAAGCAGCTGTATGAGAAAAATAATCCAACGCAAATACAACCGCAATCATATCCAAAAATACCCAAAATTTTGCATCATATTTGGCTTGGGAGTAAGCTGCCAGACGAGTTTATGCAATTTTATCAAAGTTGGATTGATGTACATCCGGATTGGCGGTTTATTTTTTGGACAGATGATGCACGAAACTATGATAAGGGCGTCGTGCTGAATAGTTTTGCAGATCTTGAGACTGAACTGGCAAAATTAGATTCACAATTTTTTGTTATTGATGTAAAAAATCTGGCATTTGATAATCGCATATTTTTTGATTCTGCAATCAACTATGGTGAAAAATCTGACATTCTCAAATGGGAGGTAGTCTATAGATTTGGCGGTGTATATGTAGATATTGATTTTGAGTGTTTAAAGCCACTTGATGTTTTGAATCATATCTATGACTTTTACACAGGCATTCAACCGCTGGATACCAATATCGTACAACTGGGTGCAGCTCTCTTTGCTGCAATTGCCTATCATCCAATTTTGGCGTATTGCGTCAAAACCATTAAAGATCATCAGCATATTCCACATGTTGTAGCAAAAACGGGGCCGATTCATTTTACACGTTCATTTTTGCACGCTGCTGATAGAGCTGGCTGTATTGATATTGCATTGCCGGCAAGTTATTTTTATCCATGTAGTTATGAGCAACGTAATCAAGATACATTCGTTTGGTACAAGCAAGAAAGTTTTGCAATACATCATTGGGCTGGTAGTTGGCTAAAACCACAAGCATTTGTTAACAATAAAGGGTAATGTAATGAAAGCACAGGCACAAACAAAGTACGTAATTTCTTTTCTTTTTTTTATAGTTCTTATTTTTTCTCACTTTCATGTTATCTACGCTAAAACTATGCAAGAGCGCCCACTTGTTATGGTAATTCCTTCATATAATAATAAAGCGTGGTTTAAAAAAAACTTGGATTCGGTCTTTTGCCAGAATTACAAAAATTATCGTGTAATTTATATCGATGATTGTTCCACAGATGGTACCTATGAGTTGGTCAAGCAGTATATACAACAACATGATCAAATGGATCGCGTAACGTTGATACGCAACCAGCAGCGGCGAGGTGCGCTGGCCAATCATTACAAAGCAGGGCATCTATGCAAAAATAATGAAATTATTATACAGCTTGATGCTGATGATTGGTTGCCAAACGAGCATGTTCTTGAGCGCGTTAATGAGGCATACGCAGATCCTGATGTTTGGATGACATATGGTCAACATGAAGTCTATCCATCAAAAAAATCAGGTCAATGCAAAGAAGTATCGCCGGGAATTATCAGAAAAGTGGCTTATCGTGAATCTCGCTGGATTACATCAGCATTGCGTACTTTTTATGCTGGTCTATTCAAACAAATTAAGTTGCAGGACCTTATCCATCAAGGCGAATTTTTTTCAACAACGTGTGACTTTGCATTCATGCTACCTATGCTTGAAATGGCGGATGGCAGAATTAAATTTATTAATGAAGTGTTGTATATCTACAATTGTAAAACCACAGAAAATGATTATAAAAAGCATTTACAGTTGCAATTGCATACAGAATATATAATTCGGTCTCGTCGTAAATGCCAGCCACTTGATAAGTTACCACAAGACGGCGTGAAAAATAGAAATATGCGTGCTGATATAAGTGTTTTTTCTCAAAATAATCCAACTGGTCTGCGCGTATTGCTTACATCTATCTATGGATGCATGAGTGGGATTGGAACTATTGCAGTTTTGTATGAAGCTACAGATGAAGATGTTACTCGCGCTTATGGTGAGCTTACAGAATGTTTTCCAGATGTTGGGTGGGTTAATGTGGACAACAAACAAGATTTTAAAGCAGCATTGTCAGATTTTGTCGCACGTTGCCCATCAGAGTATCTGTTATTTGCTCATGACACTACGATTGTCAAAGATTTTATTGATCTTTCTCGATGTATCCAATGTATGGAAAAATCTGGTGCATATAGTTTTTCTTTAGCGCTTGGCAACAATATTATGTACAGTCAATCATTGCAACGCAAACAAAAACAGCCGCTCATGCTTTGGTACCAAGATGATGTGTATGCGTGGCAATTTAAAGATGGTGAATATGATTGGGCAAGTCCGCACAGTACCGCTATGACGATGTATCGTAAAAAAGATATTCAACCAGCTATTGCAGATATGTGCTACAATAGCCCTCAAACGTTTTCGGTTTGCTTTAGAAATTATCCTTTTGATCAAGATGCAGTTGGTCTTTTTTTCCAGCAGTCAAAGGTAATAGATCTTGTTTCTTTAAAAACAATAGATCCACTAGAGTTTTTCAGAGTACCAAATACGATGATTATGGATAAGGGTGTGCCTGTTGGTACACATTAATATAGCATCAACCAAGCTGAAAACCCTGTATCAATTTTATTCGTTTCTGATAAGAATTGCTCAAGTACGAACGTCCAATTGTATCATATGCAAAACCAAGCTTTTGTAAAATCTCAGTATTAATAATATTTCTTGCATCAACTATAATACGTTGTTTGACGCGTTTAGCGATATTCTCTAAGTTCATATGTTTAAATTCATGCCATTCGGTCATGATGATAATTGCATCAGCATCTAGTATGGCTTGGTTAAGCGAGTCACAATAGGTAATATCGGGGAAAGTATATTTCATATTATCCATGGCAGCAGGATCATATGCTTTGATATAAGCGCCTTGTTCTAGTAATTTGGCAATGGTTGTTATTGCAGGAGAGTAGCGAACATCATCAGTATTGGCTTTAAAAGCTAGCCCAAGTATAGCAATTGTTTTTCCAGAAATATCATTATCCATCAATGTAAGTAATTTTTCTACTGGTTTAAATTTTTGCTTTTCATTTGCATGGCAAGCAGCTTGAACGGTATGCAATAGTAAGCCATATTGTTTCGCTATGTATAATAATGCTTGTGTATCTTTTGGGAAACAAGAGCCGCCATAACCAGGTCCTGGATTTAAAAAATGATGACTAATGCGATGATCGTGCCCCATTCCTTTTGCGATAGTTTGCACGTCTGCACCTGTTAGGTCACAAAGGTTGGCCATTTCATTGATAAAACTCAGCTTAGTGGCTAAAAAAGCATTGCAAGCATATTTTATTGTTTCTGCTGAAACAACATTGGTAAATATGCATGGTATTTCATGTGAAAGTAAACAAGCATAAACCTGGCACATAATTTCTCGTGCTTTTTCTGAATTGGTTCCTATTACAAGACGGTCTGGATATAAAAAATCTTTAACCGCTGTACCTTCGCGTAAAAATTCAGGATTTGATACTATATCAAAGAGACTAGGATCTATGCCGTATTCTTCCTCTAGTAGTGATTGCATCCATTTTCCTGCTCCTATAGGGACCGTACTTTTATTAACAATGACTTTATATCTATTGCAATTATGTGCGATTGTTTTGACAACTTCTTTGACCGCAGATAAATCTGCTGCACCTTGTTCACTCATTGGTGTTCCAACAGCAATAAAAATAACATCTGCTGCTCGAATAGCTTCTGCTATATCATCAGTAAAGGATAGTCGTTGCGAATTAACATTATTGTTAACTATTGTTCCAAGTCCAAGTTCATAGATAGGAATTATTCCGTTTTTAAGCTGTATTATTTTTTCAGAGATAATGTCGGCACACAGTACTTCATTGCCAAATTCCGCTAGACAGGCGCCTGTTACCAGGCCAACATAGCCAGTACCGATTATAGTGATTTTTATACCAGTTGGTTTTGGAGCTTCTTGATTAAATCTAGAAATTCCTTTCTTGAACAATTTAAAACTTTTTTTGAGTGCTCTTGACTGGATACAAGGATAAAATATAAAAGGCGTTACAATAATAGCTAGATAGATTGATGATATATTTTTTTTCATTACCTCTCCTTTTTGCACTATTCTACGACATATTAAGCAATATATATTTTGTTAAACAGTCTAAATTAGATTCTTTTTGAAAATAAAGATAATTGCCATTCTTAGGTAACTAGCCTTTAATTTAAGAGTGTTTCAAGAAATTTTTACCTTAGATCGTACATATCTTAGTTGTGCAAGCTTGTTTTGCATGCCGATTGTTGAGTTTGCATGATGAAGTATTACATTTTTAGGTAAAGCTAATGGTTGACCCTGATGCCAAACTTTACCTGTTAGGGTACCGCCTGCAAAAAATTCCACTGGTAAATAACCCCATTTAAGTTGGCCAAGTTGCTTTGTTTTACGTAGTAAAAAATTTAAACTTAACTGATCCGTTTTACCTGGATGATTTAACATGAATTTTCTAATTGTTTGCCAAAGCTCTCTCGTGCGCTCATTGCCTTGCAAAACCATAAACCCTGCACCAATGTCTCCAGTGGGTGACTCAGTTTGGAACAAGATATCCCTATCATACATTAACTTTACTATTATTTTTTCAGTTGGCTTGAAAAATTGAATATCAATATCTGAATAAATAAAGATTTTTTCCCAATTTTGATCGATTGCGTCTAAAATTAGGTCAACTTTATGCAACATTGTTTTTATCCAACCTTTGGATCGGTACTCGCCAGAAGGGCATTCTTGTTCGTATTGGGCTATAATAATTTCATAATCATCTTTGATAGACGGCAAAAACCACTCGTCTTTTAGTTGTTTGTGTGAAAGGGTATAAAAACTGTATAATTTTATTTTTTCTTTTGTATGCTCTGTTTTTGTTTGTACAAATGCGGCGGATAAGAAAGATAGCAATACTATTGCGGATAATCTTTTTTTCTTCATGGTAGCAACTCTCCTATATTTCTGATTTTTACAACATTTAATCTACTCTATTATTTTTTTCTGACAAGGTTCTTTCTTTATTCCATGACAAATGCCAATGATGAATTGCAAAACTCTCAGGTCTAATCCATTTTCGTCTTTCATTGCAGTCTTGATAGCGATAATAATTTGGCCATGGATAAAAATACGTGACAGGAAAAGCTATGGTAATGCCTGATACTTTTCTAAATTCGCGTTGAAAATTTTGGGAGAAAAAAGCAGGGCCAGTACGTTTGAAAATAGTATTGGCGTCTTCTTTGGTTACCGTTTTTTGATGTAGCTGTTCTATGCAGGCCTTGAGTATTGGATGACCAGGAATTGACCCAATAAGACCATTGTATAAAAAACTTGGATCTTTGACATCAGCATAGGCGCAGCCGGTATAAAAATCACAGCAATGATGAAATATATCAAATGATTGCAAGCATTCAAAGTCAGTATCAACATACAGCCCACCTATGCGATACAAAATTTCATAACGTGCAATATCAGACTTTTCGCCATAATTTGTTGTTGCATCATACAATGCTTTATTTTCCAAAACAAATTCATCAATATCTTTATCTGTCCATAGTTTATATTCCCAATCAGGGTTATATTTCTGCCACGTTTTTCCATATATTTTTTCTTGCTTAGGCAGAGGGTCATTGCCAAGCCATATCTGATGAATAATTTTTGGGATTCGTGAACTTTGGCTGTAACATGGATTTTTAACAATGAATTGCGTATATGAATTAATAATTGATTTCCAATGAGAGCGCAAAACTATTTCTTTTAGGTTAAACTGCTTATTCGGCTCCATTGCCTGCGCAAAGGAAATACTTAGTGATTTTGGCATGAGTTCAGGATTTGAATATACATTATGTACCATAAAAAGTGCACAAAAAAAAGGCATTTTATCAAAAAATTTCATTATGGATCTCCTATCTTTTTTCTTTTGGACAATTTATCTTCATAAATTAATCTTGTAATTTGTAGGTCTAAAAAAGTAATATAGCTAGTGAATCAGTATTTACCATAACAATTTATGTGCAATATCATCGAGCAAGCTACGTTTAGTTCTTACTGGTTAGCATAGTTAAATATTTTAAGAGGGGGAAGAAGGTATGTTCTATTTTTCTTATACAAATAGGTTGGCATCAAAAGTAGTTATATCCTTAGGGCTATTTTTTTTCGTATGTACTTATCCCGCTAAACATGACAGGCATGCAGGATTTGTTCTCATTACCAATCTGTATAATGAAACTAATCCAGCCAGGATTAATGAATACATTACATGTCTAGAGCGCAACCTTTCTCTTTCACTTATTGATACGGTGCATGTAATTTATGATAAGGCTAAAGATAGTAGCGATAAGGCTCAAAATAAACTGCTCAAATATTTAAAATCAAAGAAAGTTCGTATGACTTATGTACATACACGACCAACATATGCCTATTGCTTTCATGTAGCCAATACATTGTATTCTCATAGAAAAGTAATCTTTTGCAATGCAGATATTTATTTTAACCAAACATTACGTAGACTTGTCGATTATGATCTAAGCAATAAATTTATTGCCTTGACCCGTTGGAATGTTTGGAAAGATGGTAGCCTAAAGCCATATATTTGGCCAGACGGAACACAGGCGGAATATTCCCAAGATACATGGATCTTTCAAACTCCACTGAAAAAATTCGAGGATGAAACAATTCAGATAGGAGTGCCTCATTGTGATGGCAAGATTGCTTATCAAGCACATATAAGTGACCTGAAGGTTTTTAATCCATGTCTTACTATTCAGAGCTGTCATTTGCATTTGTCAGGAATTAGAAATTATGGGTATGTTCCTTTTCCTGGCGATGGAAAAATTATGAAAGTACCTTGGGTAGCACTGGGCAAGGACCATCGTATATACTCTTCTATTAATAAAAAAAGTTTGTTACTTTTTCGTACAATGAAAGCAATAAGGAATGCTTAGCCTTTAAAGCTGATGTTTGTTTGGATCTTCCTTAGAGTTTTTTAGCAACTACACGTATCTGGTAACTATTTGTTTTAATGGCATGTTGATGGCAACGTTCATGATAATCGGTTAAATCATCATTCTTAGCTTCATTGATATAGTCGCCTACCCAGCAATGTTGAATTGCTTCTGATTTGATTATTGCAAATCCAGCAAGTTTTATTAAGTTGCCCAACGTCATTGGTGTCCAGGTAAAAAGATGTTGGTTTCTGTCTTCTTCTTTAAATCCATAACTTGCATTACATGCTTGCTCGCTTGGTACGACGATAATAAGTAGGCCATCTTTTTTTAATTTTCTTTTTAATAACGTAATTATGTCATATGGGCTAGGTACATGCTCCAAAGCATGATTTGAAATAATAACATCTGCAATATTGTCATCAATTGCATTAAGATCGCTGTATGTTTCTATGCCATATTCTTGAGCTTGTTTTATTGCCGTTGTATTTACTTCTGCCCCTATTTTTCTTGCGCACTGCAATTGATTTAATAAAAAACCGCCGCCGCAGCCAAAATCGATAACGGTATCGGTGGGTTTTATATATTCTTCAAATTTAAATTTATTTAAAATACCGCCCGTTTCTCCAATTATTTTTTGCCAAGCCCAATATTTTTCATCATAATGCGCTGTGGTATCTTCACTATAGAGAGAGATACTTTTTAATAATAATATGCTACTGATAATGAGTGCTACATTCATTTGAACTATAACTCTTTTCATTTTTATCTCCTTTTAAGAATTGATTTAAATCTATTCTAGCTTGCTTTTTTTTTATTTATCAATAATTTGACTTAAAGAATCTTTTTGTACCTAATTGACGGTAAAGGCGGAGAGTAAGCAATGAACAATATCAACAAAAAATTACTTCTTACTATATTTTTACATGTTTTATCATTTTCAACCTCAGGGGCTCTTTCTTTTATTGCGCCTAAAAAATGGGTTCATCCTGAAATACCATTGGATCCGCAGCATCGTACTGGGAGTTATCCTTATGTTTCAGGAGATCTTTTTCGCGCTGTGTGTGATTTTGTTATTGATGAAACAGACATTCCCTTTAATCCCGATGAAGTTAAACATGGTGATACCATTTTTGTGGGCGGTAATTATGTAGATTTCTTTTTTGATGTTGTCTATTACCATATTACCGTTCCATTTATACTTGTTACACATAATAGTGTCTTAGGAGTTCCAGACAAGTATGCAAGATATTTACAAGAGGAGAAATTAATTGCCTGGTTTGGCAAAAATCCTCTTGATAATTCTCATCCTAAATTGTTTCCAATTCCTAACGGTATTCCAAATAAACATTGGCCTTGGGGTGATATACATATAATTGATGCGATACGTGCTAATCTGCCGGCAATAAAAAAAGATAAACTGTTATACATGAATTTTGCTCTTGAGACTAATCTAGATTCCCGCCAGAACGTCCAAGATTTCTTTTGCACAAAAGATTTTTGCACGTTAAGCTCGCGAAAGCCATTTGATCAATATTTACAAGAGCTTGCAGAATCAAAGTTTGTCTTAAGCCCTCCTGGCAAAGGTCTTGACTGTCACAGAATATGGGAGACGTTGCTTATGGGAAGCATCCCTGTAGTACTCAGTTCTACGCTCGATCCATTATTTGACGATTTACCGGTACTTATAGTCAATGATTGGCAAGAAGTTACTGAAGAATTTCTTGAGGCTACATATGAGCAAATGACCACAAAAACATACAATATGCAAAAACTTTTTGGCGATTATTGGTTGCGTCAAATTGGGCATGTCAAACAAGCGGCCAAGAAAGAATTGGCGGGCAGCATACCTAATGGCTTTGGCATAAATTTTCATGATTCTATGGAACATATTGACCATGATCGCTACAAAAGAGAAACAGCAGCCCAGATAGATGAATATTGGCCATCAATAAAATCATTGTATGATACATATGTTATTAACGATTTAGAGTATGCGCCGCAACCACGTATCCCTAAAATAATTCATCAAGTCTGGCTTGGCAGTCCATTTCCAGATAAATATCGCAAGTTTCAATTATCATGGATTAAGAATCATCCTGATTGGGAATATAAATTATGGACTGAAAAAGAAATCCAGGAATTTGGTCTTGTTAATAAAAAAATGTACAACGAGGCTACCAATTATGGGCAAAAAGCAGATATTGCTATTTATGAAATTTTGTACCGTGAGGGTGGCTTGTATGTTGACACTGATTTTGAGTGTTTACGATCATTGGATGTATTTCATCATTGCTTTGATTTTTATACTGGCACCGGCTTTGGGGCGATTTTTACGCTCTACTTTGGTCTTGTTGGCAGTGTACCAGGTCATCCAATTTTAAAAACATGTATTGAAACACTAAATAAGGATCAGAAAATGCATCCTGACGAGATTATCAATATTTTATTTACAACCGGCCCATATCATTTTTCCAATTGCTTAAAAAAAGAGATTTTAACGTGTCCGGACCGTTGTGTTGCATTTCCGGTTGGTTATTTTTATCCATGGCCAAATACGTTGCGTGATGAAAATAAGCCTGAACAAATCAGACGATGGATTAGGCCGGAGACATTTGCCATTCATCATTGGCATGTGGCATGGAATGATGGCGTAGCACCAGGCCAAACAAGAAAGCCAAAGCTGCATGAAGTTACGCGAAAAAAGAATACGGCCAGTGAATGCGAAAATAGCAAACTATGATTTTCTTGGCATTCTACATTGCTCCATAACCAACTTTCTACCGCCTTGGCAATGAAGTCCTTTGAATCGTATGAGCTTGTTTAATTTTTTATGATATGCGTACGGAACATTATTGATCCACTCAATTGTCTTGAGGATAATTTTTTTGCCTTCTCTTTCTATTTGTTCCATATTGTAACAACCATTTTCATCTGCCCCTAAATGTTGATCAAATGCTGCATCGTCAATAATATCTCGCAAGTTTCCTACCTTTGTGCGTTTGGTTTCCCAATATTTGGTAAGAAGTGTCATATCACACACACCATGACCTTTTTGTCTACGTGGACCATTGAACCATGCAATCCAATCTGCGATAATTTTTTCGTCTTGATAGTATTGGGAGGTATAGGTGCAAAAATCCTGCAAGCCTGATTTGCTTAGGAAAGAAACATGCCCGGAGCATACTTTGTGGGGAGCTATCATCATTGCAATGTCATATTGAGAGAAATTGTTTTTATCTTCTTGGGTTACGTCACAATACAACATAACATCTGAGTCACAATAAAAACTTCGTTCAATGTTATGCTTCTCCATGAATGTTTTTAAAATATACCAGCGTTGAAAACAAAAGAGCTCGAAATGATAAGGATTTTCGGCGATATGTGTGTATACTTTTACAAAATCTTCGGCTGCTTCAAAATAGTCATGTATATTATAATGTTCTACTTCTGGATATCTATCATTAGCTTCATCTCCGATGAGAATAACGCGAGAGTTGTATTGTTTTGCTTGCCACAAACTATCTTTGAGGTAATAGGAGTCGCCCTTGTGTATAAAAACAACAGGGATGGTTGTATCGGAAGGTGATGCTATATCAGCTTGCGTAGTCATGGCTGTAGCAAACATGCAGATGTATAAAATTGCAAATGAGAGATTAATTTTTGTTTTGTGCATTACGTTTCCTTTTTTGTTTAATTATAGTATATTTAATATGCTTATCAAAAATTAATCATACTGAGCTTTGTTGAATATATACAATAGTTTTCTAATTTTTCAATTGATGGATTTTGTCTATTATTGCTTTCAATTTCTAACAAAACTACAAGTGATATAGTCCTGAAACCTGCGGTTTTTTATCCTGAAGCCAAATTAGTGAGCTGCTCTATTCCATCCTGGTAAAACATGTTTGATAGATAGCCAAGTCCCATGATTGCACCAAGCGAACACAAAAGAACTTTATTTTCTAATGCAAGTTTTGCAATCTTTGAGATTGTTTCTTTTGGAGCTTTAAAAAAGTCGATTACATACGGGCGAGTTGTATCATTGAGCATGAGATTAGCAAACAGTATGCCGGTACCACCTAAAATGATTTTTCCACTTTGTAGTGTACATTGTGTTTTATTTCCGGTCCATGCTTTTTGCACTATTTTGGCTCCTTTTTTCAAACCGAAAATATCCCATGCGGGAGATGTGTGGCCAGACGCTAATGCCGCAAGTAATCCCAAACATATGAGTTTGTAGTGATGTTTCATAAAATAACCCCCAAATAGACCATTCTTTAAATAAAAATTGTATATATTTATATCATATATTTAATAAAATATTTGTCAATAGCAATTAAACGTATGATAGTAAAAAA
>SDBT01009037.1_pt1 | contig 16197 bp, 17 predicted proteins | sample 2277101 | NCBI WGS metagenome assembly SDBT01 (sample SAMN10404973, study PRJNA504765) | marine sediment metagenome | isolation source: marine sediment core GS10_PC15, 103 cmbsf | place: Arctic Ocean: Southern Knipovich Ridge | collected 2010 | reverse complement strand
GGACAGAACTCTGGCCAGCTTTATTATAAAAAGCACAGACAGGGCAACTCCTAATCTTTAGGAAAACCCTTACAGAGTTTGCTAAAAAGAACTATTTCCTAATGCTTTGGGAAGAATCTTTCAAGTAGAAAGACAGAGTAAGAGACTAATGTCATTATTTTCTTATTCTGTCCTTTTTGTTTATAATTGTTGAAAATCACTTTATAAAGATAAATCTATACTGAAAAAAACAATGCAACAATAAAAGAAATAGCTTTTTTGTAAACTTGTGAAGCATGACACCAAAATGTTCACACTCGTATCGGAAAAGGGGAAGAGGACAAAATGAAGGCAAATTTAAGGATGTATGAAAACCATCAGCACCACATCCGTGGCGACATGGTTTCCGGGACAAGCTTTGCTTATGAATGCTTGTGGCGATGCCGTCTCATGCTCAGGCTTAGCCCATTAGATACTATTGCCATCTACAAAGGCGAAGATGCTCGCATTACAATTGGAGATGTAAAGGAAGTTTACTATCAGATCAAATACTCAATACGTTACTGGTCATATCCAAAACTGAAGAAATTCTTGGACCGGGTAGAAGCTGGGCTTGAGGGTAATCCGCATTTCTCTTATGTCTTCTGTACAAACGCCCCTTTAGATTCTAATGCCCAAAAGAAATTTGATGAGATGAGTCAGAAATGGGGAGACCGTTTAAGGATTAATCGGTGGGAACCTAACCTCGACGATCCACTCGATAGAATCCATGCTGATATTCGCCGGGTTTTGGAAAGACACTTCCAACCTCGAAACGTTACTAAGGTACTAAATTTTGGCCAGGTCGATAACTGTCGTGATAAATTGTTAACTTTAGAAACACAACTCAAGTTGAAAATAAAAAATTCTATTAACGGAGATGAAGTCTGGGAAAGGACGGGTTTGAAACAACTAGCCGAAGAGATTCCCTCCCTTATCTTAGGCAAGCAGCTTTTTACATGGTCATCATGGGTTGAAAAGGCAAGAACTAAAGATACTAATCCCGCCCTTTCTGCTACTAGAAGTGTCGTTATTAATCATAAAGGCGTACACCGAGACATAGAGGATAAGCTTTTTGAATTTGTCTCCCAATGGGGTAGGAATCCGTCCGAATCCCACCTTCTCTTAATTCGAGGTGTATCTGGTACTGGAAAAACGTGGCTCCTTCTCCAGCTAGGTATGCATTTTTCCGAGCAGTTTCCCGTCTATTGGGTGAACGGGTCTGCTATTGGAGAGCGCCCGAAGTTCATATCTCTTTCCTCTTGGGAAAATAAACCAACAATTGTTTTAATCGATAACCTAATTGAAGAAGAATTTAGCCGCCTTATTATAGAGGCACTTCGTTCGCGACCCCCGATATTAATCATTGGCACTACTTCAATGCCGCGATACTACAAGGAAATCAACCTTTTAGAACAGCGCTGTGGTGAGAAATTTATTTATCAGGAGTTGGATTCTTTGACAAACGAGGAGGAAGTAAATAAACTCGTCGCTTACATTCGCAAAGGGATAATATCCAGGAGAGAGCGGGAATCACTCAGATCTACTAATATAAGATATGCTGTCCGCCTTTTAGAAGGGCGAGAGAGTCAAGCTGATTTTGTGAATAGAATGTACAACCTTTGGCATAAAGATAAGTACCAAAATTGGGTTATGCCACTTCTCTTGTGTTCATCATTAAGTGTAAAGATACCACGGTCAGCACTTAGGGAGTATGCTCGCTCTAAGCCAAGAGCAGCATTAGAAATGCCGGATGAACTTCGGCCAGTGATTCTCTGTTTGGATCAAGAAGATTACGATATTTTATGGCTAGAAGATCCTGACGTTACCCAGAAGGTATTTGATATTATCATCGATAAAGATGTGAATAGGGAAACGTTAGAAGACTCTCTCTTTGAGGCAACTGTGGGGCTTATAAGTAAGATTCATATCGAATTCGCACTTCATCGAAAATTTGCACGGCGAATTGTTCGAAGATTCTGTGAGACATATTGTCAGTACCAAGAGCAACTCCTACAAAAGTGTAAAGATACAATATTTCAACTTCTAGATCGAGAACCACATTGGGCTCTTGCATATATATGGATTCCGCTTCTTCCACAAGCAGAAATAATGATAGAGGCGACGAGAAAAGCTGCGCGAAATTTCCTTTCTGAGCCACCACAATCCATTGCTGAAGTTGTCCTGTTAATTGAAGCATTTGGAAATGAACGAGCAAGAGAGATTATCCGCCAAGAGCTTCAAGGCATCCACCAGTGGGATACAGAACTTTGGGCTACTTTTGTCGAGCATTTAATCCCTTTGGATAGTCGTTCTCAGCGAGAGCTTCTGAGGCTCTCTATTTCCTTGCTCCAGTGTGTCCCAATAGATCTGGTGAGATTGCTTAAGACAAGGGACGTTGATACACACTTGGCTTCTCTGATCGGAAAGTGTGGCTTGCCAGAGCAACGAGTGTGGTTCTTAAATTTGTTAACTGATATCTTTCCCGAATCCCCTGATGAGGAAGCGCTAAGGCGTCATTACCTTATCCCACAATACCTTAATCTAACTACCAGATGTATCATGCAGCCTCGGAATGCATTATCTATTGTGGTGCATCATAAATTGATAGGTATATCGTCTCAAAACAAGAAAGCCCTTCAGCCGCTTTATGGAGAAACCTATGACAGTTACAGAACTATCTATAAGGATGAGGTTGAAAAACGCTATTACAAAATGGCACTAAAGCGCGCCATTAACTATGCCAAGGCTTTGTCAAATGTTCCAACTAAAGCTAATAATCTATGGACAGCTATTCTCAGTTTTGCTGAGCGGTGGGCGAGTTCAGAAGAGAGAAAACAAATAGAACACCAAGTTACCGGTTTTCTTAGAAAGGTTTCAGGGCGAGGATTACCTCTACATCTGTTTGAGTCTACAGCTCATCAATTGGCACGGGTTCTTTTAAGTAGTAGTCATGTTTCAAAACTTAAAATAAGAGTGCTCCTTGAACTGTTAGTCAAAAGCCCTAGAACACAGGCGGCGTTTCAACTGTTCCTCCTATTAATTGCTATAGTAGGTAACCAGGTTCGGTTCAAGAAATCCTTAGCCAAGCAAGCTAAAGAAGTCCTCGTGACACTTGCTTGCAATGGAGGTGAAAATGCTAGATATTTTGCGGAAAACTTCTTGAAAAATCTCGAGGAGAATATAGGTATAAGTGTAGAACGGTTTGCACTGTTTCCCATACCTGAGCCAAACAGATTGCCAGACCCAGTAGTGGAAAATCTGTTAACTTGCCTTTGGAAAATTCAATGGGATGATGCAGAAAGTAAAAGACTGGTAGATACTATATACATACATTGGCGAGAAAACAGCATGGTTAGAAGGTACCTACTACTTACTTTGCTAAATCTTGGTGGTGCGCAACAAGCTAGGGAAATTGTGCAAATGCTGATGACGACAGCCTCAGACGACCCTAATAACCTTCTTTTGGCTTGCACTTGGGAGGCAAAATTTGGAGACCCTCAGGAAGCGAAGAAGCACATGGCGAACGCTCTACGGCTATATGAACAAAAAGCAATGGGCGCACATCTCAAAAACATTTCTCGAGCATTCATTAACTTAGCACGTTGCTCTGAGAGTCCCGAGAGTGAAATCTTCGAACTGTGCGGTGCTCTCACTTGCTTAGGCTCATTGAAGTTTCTGGAAGAGGTACTCCAACTTGTATAAGTTTCTTGTCTCATATGGATATGATAAAGGTTTAGCGTTAAAGTCAAGAGAGGATATCGGTGAAATGATAAAAACGAATATGTGGTAACAGCATATAACACGGGCTTTGCGGCTTTGTTTTACTTTGCCCAAACCGCATGCGGCTTCGCAAAACCCGGGAACGTTATACGCATTTCGTTATTAAATAACTTAGGTGATGAATTATGCCTACAAAACAACTAGTAATGTGGAACTTAATGTGCCGACGTTTACCCAAAGGCGAATGGATTGGACTGCAGGATATTTATAATCTGATTGAAAAAGAAATTGATCTTGTGCCGGATGATTTCGAACCAGCAGCAGCAACTACGACCACGCCTGGGTGGCAACGAAATATTAGAAATATTCTACAATATCGAAAGGGTACTGAGGAAATCGTATGGTCGGGGGACGCTCGATATATGATACCCCTCACAACCGACCAAACAGTTGTGACGAGTAGTTTACCAATTAAAAGTAGTCTAAGCGAGGAAGATTTCAGGAAACTTCAAGAGAGAAGATTTGAAATAGGTCAACTGGGTGAAAAATATATCGTAAAATATGAACGTCGGAATTTAATAAAGATAGGTCGTAATGACTTGGCAGACAAAGTGAGAAGAATAAGCGAAGAGGATATTGGAGCTGGCTATGATATTCTTTCCTTCGATATAAATGGTGGGAGTAAATATATTGAGGTAAAAACTACTACGGGTACTGGCTCAACCTTTGAACTTACTGCTAATGAGTTGCATACTGCCGAGAAATTAGGACAGCAATATTGGCTTTATTTCGTCCGGGACATCGGTGGGACACCTCAGGTGACCAAAGTCCTAAATCCTTCAGACAAGATTGGAAAACTTATTGATATTCAGCCAACGGCTTATACTGTTCGTTTGATAGAATGAAAGGGACAGGTTTACCAGGTCAATAATTCGGTAATTTTTAGCGGAAAACCTATGGGGTCTGAGGAGTTTCTTAACTGGATGATTGAGGCTTTAGGTATTATTATAGATAGACTCCTAAAGGAAGACCTCGTAAAAGGGAAAGCTAAACCATAGAAAAAATAGGATGTGTACTTATTTAAATTATAATTTAGCAATAACATAAAACAGGAGATTTTATAATGTTAAATTCTATTTCTTCTTTTGAAATTATACTAATATTATTTCCAGGTTTCTTAACCCTGTTAGTTAAAAATGGATTAGTTACAACTAAAGAAAAAACTGGCGTTGATAAGATTGTTGAAGCATTAGCTTACAATTTATTGAATTATGTAATTTATAGAATTGATATTTATTTTTTAAGTTTATTAGGGTTATACACTAACCTTACATTTAATGTTATTTTTATTTTAGTTATTGCCATATCTAATGGCATCATAATTGCAGTAATATTAGATAAAGGGTGGTTATATAAATTTTTAAGCGAAAAAATTAAAATTACTAACTTAACTGGCAGATTAGCTGTATGGAATGATATTTTTTCTGACTATCGAGGAAAATGGATATTAATTCATCTTATAGATGGTAGAAAAATAATTGGGTGGCCAAAATACTATTCCGAAGAGCCAAACAACAAAGAAATATTTTTAGCCGATGCAGCTTGGATGAAAAATAATGGTGAATTTATAGATGTTGAGGGTCCTGGTATTCTTATAACTGGTATTCGTACTATTGAATTAATAGAAATATTAGAAGGAGGTGAAAAAGCAAATGATAAAAAAGAAAGTTCCAATAAAAAAAGGGGAAGGGGAAAAACCAAAAACACCTAGGCCAAAACCAGAGCCAAGACCCAAAAAGTAAAAACAATTAAATTCTCTTTTAACAAAATAATCACAGCTTTTAAAGTATTGTGCTCGGAAAAAGGACTTATCAAATAGATTTTGAAAATACCAAATGATTTTGAGCAAATAATTCTCCAGTTGATCTTTAAAAAAAGGTAATTAATTTTTTTAGAATAAATTGAACACATCCCATTTTCTTAGACAATTAATATTTTATTCTTAAAATAGATAAATAGGGAAGGTGTGCCAAGTCAATAATTCGGTAGCTTTTAGCGGAAGAGCGCCAAGAAGCTCTATATTTCTTACAGGGTGAAAGTCCCTGTTGGGTAAGGTCTAGCCAACCACCCATACCGAATGTTGCATCGAAATGGGTAACCATTAGATGAAGCGTACACAGGGAAACAGATAGGCCATAAGGGAAACCGTACTTCCTGAAGTTGAATTATACAGCCTACCGATGAAAAGAGAGGATAATTAATGGCTTATTGGGATTTGGATCAGCTACGGAAGCGAGTATCTCTGAAGAGTCCAGTGTGGTAGTTCCGCACGCTGGGATCTGTGCGGGGGCAGTCAGGTAACTGGCTGTCCTACCGTGACAACCTATGGAGTCCTAAGATTTATTCCTATTTAAATAAGAAAATGATAATTTATTTAAAGAATTAAAAGGAGATAGAATTATTATGAAAAGAAAAGGCCTTTTATTACTATCAATCTTAATACTTGCAATTTTTCTAACCGGATGCACTGGCGGAGTAGTCACCCCGGCAACAGATGAGGCAAAAGTAAAAAGTGTTATACAGGACTATTATTTAGCTATAAATGACCAGAACTGGAGCAAGGTAAAAAGCTATTGTATTTATGGGTCAGATCAATATTATAAAGTTTCGCTTATGGAAGATGCGGTTAATACCTTACAGCAATATTATGGAACGGTAACCATAACCTGTTTTGCAAATATTTCTAATGTATCTGTAAATGGCAATTATGCAAGTGCCTATATCAATGTAACTGTTGTTATAACTGCCGGTTATAATTATGATAGTGAGAGTGATTCAGGATATTTATATCTGCAGAAGGTCGGCAATTCCTGGAAGTTGTATTAGTCCTTATAAAAGGTTAGACAATAAATACGGTAAGAACGAATATGGATTGGATAGTTAAAAGTCTTTTGAGATAAGAGGGCTTAAATTATGAAAAAAATAATTATTATATTTATAATTGTGTTTTGTTTATTATCTTTTGCGGGGGGTTCTTGTCTATCTAAAGAAGCCAGCTCTCCTTGTCAAATGTGGAACGCTATGGACGATAATAATAAAATAAGTTACATATTGGGGGTTAAAGAGGGGATTGAAATATGTATGTACAAACTTGCAAAGCGGCTCCCCGAATTTACAACAAATAGGGAGGGCAAAGCTCTTTTTTTTGATATTTTAGAAGATTATGAAAATTTTGTAGGGTTATTTTATGATGAAGCAATAGTAGATGATTATAATAAATTTATTGATCGCTTACACACCGTCGCAAAGATCATAAGTGGTTTATACAAAGACCCGGCCAATACATATATTAATGTTTCTGCTATGTGTCTTCTTGCTTCTCGAAAACTTAGAGGGGAATCTATAGAATCATCATTAAGAGAATTAAGAGAAGAAGCATTGCGTTAAAATAAATTCATACAAACAATAACCCCAATCAACCAAAAGGGCAGGGGAGAAAAAAAATAATTTCATAAAAGTAACAAAGGGGTCAAGTAAATATGAAAGAATTAATAGCTATTCTAACATATATTATTATTTTTATTATCGCTATTTATTTTTCAGTAATAAAAAGGAGAGATCTTAAGTTATTAATTATTTTTTTGGCTTTTGCAATTTTCTCTGGACTCGCCATCTCAAACTACGATATTTTAAAAAAATTTAAATTTGGAAGTAAATTTGTAAGTATTGAAGTGGAAACTGCAATAAAAGAAATTCAAGAAACTAAGGAAACTGCAATAAAAGAAATAAGCTCAGAAGTTAAGGAGCACGAGGAATCAATAAGACTTTTAATTTCTAACGCTAACAATACTAAAGATAAAATAGAAAATTTAATAGAAATCGCAACTGAATTAGGTAATAATATTGAAAAACAGAAGAAGGAAATAATCGAGATTAACAAATTTTCAGAAAATACCAAAAAAGAAATTGAAACATTAAATACTGCTTCTGCCCAGATTGCTCTTATACTCGTTAGGGCAACTTATTTTACTCTTGAGACTAAAAGCGAGTTTGGTACCTCTAGAGCAGAGAAGGCTATTCAGGAAATTATGAATGACTTAAATAAAATATTACCAATGGTAATTCCAGATAACGAAGAACGAGATAAGTGGATTAAAGATCTCCAGAATATCCTTCCACCGAGAAAATAATTTTCTAAATAAACACCCTATATTAATTAAACAAAACACTAAAAAACTTTCCGGAATCCTTACAATAAAAGAGCAGGGGGTTTATAGATAAGTTTTTTAAAAAAGAGGGTTTTTAAAAGATTTGTAGTATTATAGTATTATAGATATAGAAAAATTCTATTGTTACAAGAAGTGCTTCACATACTTATTTGGGAGCATAAACAAAGTAATTTAGTTATTTTAAGTTAAGCGAAATTTTGCTTGACGATCGTTTTTTAATATCTTATTCCAAAATTGTGAATGGAAGGATTTGATATGAAAAGGAACGATGTAGTAGGTGACCAAAAGTTGACGGAAAAATTTGTCAAAAAATGTAATAGCATTTTAAAAGAACATGACATTAGTCCAAAGACGATAGTAATTTCAGATGGTCCTCCCATTTATGGCTGTATTACATTTAAAATCAGCAATGATAAGAAAGTTTGGATAGCTCTTTATGATAGCTTTTTAGAAGGCGTGCAAGTTGACCCAAAGATTAAGCCGTTCATTTTTAGAGACATAACTTCCAAATATAAAGCGGATGTTATCATTTACATTTTACAAACTGTGGCATTATTGTCGTTCAATATATTTTGTAGTTTGGTTTCAATGTATGTGTGGGAAAAAATTCAAGGGTTAAGAGCAGGTAGAAGAAAATCTCAACAGATATCTCAATTGAAAGAACAAATAGAAGAATTAAACAAGGAAATTAAGAAATTAAGAGGTAAAATAAAATCAAAAAATAGTTATACCTTGATAGGAAACAAATATATTCAAATTGCTGAGAATATTATAAACTGCAAGCCTACGGATGTTTTTGAAATGTTAGGAGATTTAAAATTAGAAAAAATTAAAGAAATTGTTGAAAAATGTAAAATAGAAAAAAGGAGTTCTTGATGCTAATACCTTGACCCCCAAGGGAATGAGATTTATTGCATTTATTTCATGACAGACCACCCCTGAATGAGATCTTTAAATGTAAGGACAAAAGTCAAAAGATAAGGCAATGTATGAGGCTCACCTCCAGTATGGATATACCTTAAAAGAGATAGCAGAATATATTGGTATAGATTATGTTACAGTAAGCAGAGTAATTAAAAAAATTGAGAGGGAAGATGAAAAGTGATATTGCAAGACCTGACCACTTAATAGTTTCAAAAAAAGGATTTTTGAGATTTATGTAGTATATATAAAATAGTAGAGGACACTATTAAAGAGTTTTAAAATAATTGATAATCAAAAAAGGAAACTTTATTATTATCTATCTAAATTCAAATATAGGAGTTATATTATGCCATTATGTAGTCAATGTGGCAAGAAATCAGCAGTTGTTCTTATTGGAAATAATCCTCTATGTGTTGATTGTTATTCTAAACTTCAGCAGGCAATACAATTGCAAAGTGCTCGTTATTTACAAGAAATAAACTATTTGACAGACAGCATTGAATCAATTACTGGTCTACCAGGGGCTTTACCCAGATACGAAATTCCTCAACCTATAACAAATCAAGGTTCTTTAACATTTAATAATATTAACGTAGACCGAAGCGTTATCGGATCTATTAACACTGGTAAGGTAAGACAAATTGATGTTACAATAAGTGAAATTAAAAATTCCGGGAATGAAGAACTTACAAAAGCGATAAAAGAATTTATTGAGGCAGTTATTTCTGAGGCCAAACTAAATGATGAAATAAAAAACCAAATTATTGAACTGATTTCATTTCTAACCAAGCAATCTCTCTTGCCTAAGGAAAAAAGGCAAAATTCAGTTGTTAAAGCTCTACTATCAAATATTGGAAATTTAGTTTCAAAAATTGCTCCGATAGTAGCTTTATAGGTAAATCTTAAAGAGTTGCTTAATTTATAATATAATTTTAGATAAAAATCTTTCTTAAGCATGGTGAAATTTTTATGGAATTTTCAGAATTTACACTTAAAATTATATTGCTTTTTTTACCTGGTATTGTTTCTTTTCTTATAGTGGATAAGTTAACTAATCATAAGGAATTTAAACTTTATCAAATATTGATTTACTCATTGCTTTTTGGTTTTTTTTGCTATTATTTTTACTATTTATTAATTATAGTATGGAAAATATTGTTCAAAGGTGAAATTTATTTTTCATTTTTTAATGCACTTATTGATAAAGAGAGTGTTTTAGATTTCAAAGAAATAGCATATGTAACTATGCTATCAATTTTTGTTGGATTTATTTCAACTGCCTTTATTAATTATAAAATATTAAATAAATTTGCAAGAAAATTTAAAATTACTAAAAAATTTTCTGACATTGATGTATGGAGTTATCTTATGAATTCTGAAAATACAGAATGGGTAGTAATTAGAGATATTAAAAATGATCTGATGTATGAAGGTTGGATAAAAGCATTTTCAGACAGTACTGAAAAAGATGAACTATTTTTACAGGATGTTAAAGTGTATAAAAATTCAACTGCTGAAGAATTGTATATGATTCCAGGATTATATCTACCAGTAAAAAGAGAAAATTTAGTCATTGAATTTCCTGGCTTAGAATATACCGAATTTATAAAAAGACCAGAAAAAAAGGAGTGAAACTATTTGGTTACTAATAAAATTGATGTAATAAAGAGAATAAAAGAGGTACCAATAAAAAAGGGAGGGTTAAATCCAAAGCCTTCCACTCCACGACCCAAAGACCCACCAAAGCCTTCCACTCCACGACCCAAAGACCCACCAAAGCCTCAATAATAAAATAGGGAAGGTGTGCCAAGTCAATAATTCGGTAACTTTTAGCGGAATACTTACAAGATCTGAAGTCAGTTCAGGGGGTTAAATCTTTATCTTTGACAGTTAATTAAACTAATTTGTCAAGGATAAAGATTTAACCCTGGTAATACTATCTATTTTTAGTTATCTATGGAATATTAGATGACTGCTTGAGGAGGATAACAATGGTTGTTTTAGCGATAAAAACCGCTTTGGAAAATATAGACAAAAGTTATTGTAAACTCTCACAAATTGACTATTCTATGTTAGAGGTGAATGAATCTACCAAAAAGTTACTCGAAGTAGAGAAATATCTAGAGAGACCTTTGGCCTATGAATTCTATCACCAACTTCGTAAATTAATAGATAGCGGCGACGTGACCTTTGATGGACCTGTAATCCAGGCTGAAGTGAATAAAAGATATCAACATTGTTTTGAAAATGGGAAAATACCAGATTTCATTATACATGAACCAGGTACACAAAAAAACCTTGCAGTTATAGAATTAAAACTTGCTTCTAATTTTAGGAATTTAAAAGGTGATTTGAAAAAACTTGTAGAGTTTAAGAATAATCAAGCTCTTGAATATGCATTTGCTATTGAAATCATTATTGGAGACAATGCCTTCTTAAATAAAGCGAAAGAATGCATATTAGGAATGGAAAAAACTAAGGGCGAAGAGATTATAATTATATATTATAATACATGTTCAAGAAAGGTAGAGGACCGAAAAATTTTCTTAGACAATTAATATTTTACTTTTAAATTAGATAAATAGTGAAGGTGTGCCAAGCTAATAATTCGGTAATTTTTAGCGGAAAACCTATAGGATCTGAGGAGTTTATTAACCGGATGATTGAAACTTTAGGTATTAATAGAAAAAATAGGATGTGTTATTCTTATTTAAATTAAACAAAAATGCCTGACAAGACGCTAAAGACAACCATTTTCCGCGCCGTATCGTTCTACCAAAAACAGTAGCTTAGTTTGAATATTATATAGGAGGATAAAAATGATTACAAAAGAAGATATCGAAACAGAGAGAACTCCTAAAGAATTAAGGCAATTTGTTACTACTAAAAAATTCAAAGTAAATAAGTGTATAAAAGAACGACATAGGGGAATGCTTAAGAAAGGGCTCTATAAAGTATTTGTTGATGAAATAATTCCGCTAAGTTTATTTTGTTTGAAAATTTATCCCAATAATTATAAAATTCTTCCAAAACTCGGTAATCAAGGGTATGATGCAATTGTAAAAGATGAAAATGGAAAAATATTTGAATACGTGGAAATTACAGCACCACATGATGGCCGCAAGGCGGCAAATGTTGCAAAATTAGCTGTCAAAAATGGCATTGCACTCAACACTCTTCGGGATTATAATTCCGGTAGTGACCTAAAGGATATGTTTTCAATAATAATGGAGATTTGTAAAAAGAAAGCAAAAAAAGATTACAGCGATTGTTCTTTAGTGATAGTTATTGATTTCTCTCCACCATTTGAGGAAGAAAAAACAAAATACGTACAATCGGTAAAAGAGTTAGAGAAAGAGATAATCAAAATGAAGTTTAATGTAAAGAAAATATATTTATTGATAATTCCTCTTGATATGGTTAAGAAAATTTATGGATAACAAATCGGTCAACTGGCGTTATATCCTATAAACAGAAAACGGGGTCCGTAACATTTGACATTAGATGAATAGGGAGGGTGTGCCAAATCAATAATTCGGTTACTTTTTCTAGCTTTTTATCACAGGTCTGATAAACCCAAGTTATCAATTTTTAAGAAAATATAATATGTTAAATGTTGAGATCTGGCCTCAAATATCTACAGGGGGAAAGTTGCATTTTTATTTCCCACCTTAGTTGCATTTTAGTTTACCATTTCTAACTTACTTTACTCTTGAGACTAAAAGTGAGTTTGGTACCAATAGAGTAGAGAAGGGTGTTGAAGATAATTTTCTAAATGAACATCCTATATTAATTAAATAAAATACTAAAATATTTTCCGGAATCTTTGCATTAAAAAAGCAGGGGGTTTTTAATAAGTTTTTTTAAAAAGAGGGTTTTTGAAAGATTTGTCGTATAATGAATACAGAAAGTTTTAAAAAGCTAGGTTGAAGAATAATTAAGATAATATTAAAATATCAGGTTTTTTATTTATAAAAATATTTCTCCAAATATTTCATCTTAATTATCAAAAAGGAGGAAAATTAAATGCTTACAAGGATTCGAATAAAGAACTTTAAATGCTTAAAGGATACAGGAAAATTAGAGATTCGTCCATTAACGTTTTTAGTTGGTCCAAATTCATCAGGTAAAAGTAGTGTTCTACAAATGTTACTTATGTTACGACAAACATTAGATAGCACTGATTTCAATAATCCGTTAGCACCTAAAAATGGTTTAGTAAACTTAGGTTCTTATCCCGATTTTATATATAAAAATGATATTAGTCAAGAATTGGAGGTGAAGCTAGAATTTTGTAATTATCCAAAAAAAAATATGAAAATCTTTTTGAATTCAATTTTTTATTATAATCCTACTACCACTCAGATTGAACTTAAAGAAAGCAATATAAATTATAATAATAAATATATATCTAATATTATTCGGCAAAAAAAAGAAGTGAAGGAATACTCTGGAATTTTTTCAATAATCAAAAAAGGCAAAAGAAAGGGAAGAAAGTGGGATATTAAAAATATAAAACCATTAAAATTTCATAATTATTTTATCCGTTTAGATAAAGAAAAAGGACAAAAAGACATTGATAAAAAAATACCTCCTGAAGATATTTTTAAACGAGCTGGTTTGGTTATCGAAATGGAATTGCGATTTTACTTATTTTATATAGGTCCTCTGAGAATATTTCCAAGTCGTTTTTCTGGTCCAAGTGGTCAAGAACCCCAAGATGTTGGAGCAAGAGGAGAGCGTGCAATTGATGTTCTTTGGTATTTAAATAGGAGCAAAGAAAAAAAAGTAAAAGAAGTTAGTTTGCAAGTTCAGAGATGGGTTAAGGAATTTGGATTTGCAAATAAAATGAAATTAAGTAGAATAGGGGAATCAAATATTTATAGAGTATTAATTACTGATCCAGCGATGAAAATAGAAGTTAATCTTGCCGATATTGGTTTTGGGGCACCTCAAGTAATTCCTGTCATTATAGAAAGTTTTTATGCCCGAAATGATAGTCTAATTCTAATAGAACAACCTGAGATACACTTACACCCTAAGGCACAATCAATTCTTGGAGACTTATTTATATCAGCTTCTAATAATGGCAAACGCCACTTTATTATTGAGACACATAGTGAACATTTATTAAATCGTGTTCGACTTCGAATAGCACAAGGAAAAATAAAAAAAGAAGATGTAATAATTTATTATTTTGAAAACACTTCTGATGGTACAAATATTCAAGAAGTAAAATTGACTGAAAAAGGACAATATTATAAATTCCCTAAAGGATTCTTTGAGGAAGGTTTTTACGAGGCTGTTGAACATTTAAAAGTTTTATAAATATTGAGGACTAATTAGTATGAATAGAGATTGGATAGTAGATACATATGTACTTTATCAGGCAACGAATTTAAATTTTGATGCAATCGAGTTTCTTATTAACATATCAAATGAAAAAAATGGGGAAAGAGATACTATTGTACTTGATCAAGAACACCGTATTGATAATGAATATAATAATTGTATTGAAAAAGCTAAATCTAAAAATAATTGGGGAAGTACCTTTGTATCCGAATGGTTTATAAAAATTGTTAATACATTGGTTATTACAAGATATAGTGGGAACTTAGATAATAGGCACAAAGAAGCATTAAAAAAATTAAAATTTCATAATGATGATTGGCCATTTGTTTCTGTTTGCGTATGTACAAAAGATAAGAATTTAGTTAGTGAAGAATCAGACTATACCGATGAAGTTAAAGAATATTTACAAGAAAAGATGGAAGTCCATGTTCTCTCAATTCAAGATTCTCTAAATTTATGCAAATAATAGCCCCAATCAACCAAAAAGGAGAGGGTAGGTAAAACTACTCAAAACGATTAACAAATACTATAAATTGTTAAGTAATTTCTAAATACATTGTAAGTTTATAAATATAATTAGTTATATAAAACTATTCTTAAGAGGCGAATTATGAAAATAGAACGAGTAAATTGGATTAATGTTGGTGCATTACCATCTAAGAGTTATATTTGTGGTAATTGTGGTAATTCTCTGGCATCTGCGAATGGTTTTTCTGCATATTTCCCTCCTGATCAAAGTAACATAGTAGCATATATATACATTTGCCACTTTTGTTTTCTACCCACATATTTTGATATAGAGGGAAATCAAATACCTGGTTCTCCTTATGGTAATAAGGTTAATAACATACCTTCTGAAGTCGAGACTTTATATAATGAAGCTAGGGATTGCACAAGTTGTAACGCCTATACAGCTTCAGTTCTTTGTTGTAGAAAACTTTTAATGAATATTGCAGTTTCGAAAGGTGCTGAGGAAGGATTAAATTTTATTGAATATATTGAATATCTCTCTGATAAACACTTTATTCCTCCCGATGGAAAAGATTGGGTCGATCATATTCGGACAAAAGGCAATGAAGCAACACATGAAATATCAATTATGGAAAAGGAAGATGCCGAAGAACTAATTACTTTTATTGAAATGCTTTTAAAATTTATTTATGAATTCCCTGCAACTATTAAAAGAAAAAAATCAGGTAATAATGGGTAAAAGAAATAAATATTTACCTAATTTACTTATCACTGAATTACTCTTACCACTAAAAAAACATAGAATATAATAAATAAATTATTTTATTTAAATATTTTAATAACTATTATAAATTTTAATTGATTATATAGACAAATTACTTCCCCAAAACCCTTGCGCCAAAAGAGCAGGGTACTTTTATTGAATTGCACAAAATAGACCTCGAAATATCGTTTTTAAGGGGGGTCTTTTACCCCTTAACGTATAATCATAAGCGACCCTTCAAAATTTCTCCATATACGCAGTATATGAACATCTTCAAAAATCACGTAAACCCTTTGTTTATAAGGGTTACAGCGTATTGTGTGAATCATTTTTATATAATAAATATAGTAATACTTATAAAAAATATAGTTTTTTTATAGTTTTTGTATCGAAAAAAGGTAAAATATTGTAATTTAAAGGAAAATGAGATTACCGCGCACCAAAAGCGGTGCTCGCAATGACATATAGAGAGCAGGAATGACGTAAAGGTATCGGGAATGACAGAGGGAGGAAGAAAATATGAGAAGAAATGAAAAAGATGGATTCCCGCCTGCGCGGGAATGACAAAAAGGTAATGGGAATGACATAAGTGGAGCGGGAATGACAAAAGTGGAACGGGTATGACATAACAAAAAGAAGACAGTATTAACCAATTACTTGATAAAATAATATAAAAGGAATGAGAAAATAATAAAAAAAAGAGAGGGTTCGGAGAGT
>SDBT01009036.1_pt1 | contig 16197 bp, 14 predicted proteins | sample 2277101 | NCBI WGS metagenome assembly SDBT01 (sample SAMN10404973, study PRJNA504765) | marine sediment metagenome | isolation source: marine sediment core GS10_PC15, 103 cmbsf | place: Arctic Ocean: Southern Knipovich Ridge | collected 2010 | reverse complement strand
ATCACCAGCAGCATTGGCGCCAATACAGCAACCACAAGCAAACAAAACACCCTGCTTACAAGGCGTGTATCTTTACGGTACCAGATTTTTCGCCACATTATAAGCAGGCCCCCGTAGTTGAACCGGATATTCACAAACGGCATATAGCTGGCCAGAGGATTTATCACCTGGTTTGAACCGCAGCCGTGGCAGTAGTTTTGCAGCGGATGGCATGGCTTCAGACAGTTGCTGCACAGCGGCAGAGCATCATCTGCGATACGCTCCTGGCCGTCTCCGGCTGACTGGCCGCCTTCTTGCGTGAAATTATTTCCTTCTTCATCCATACGAAGATTTATTGCAAATCGCCGAGTGTTATTGTTTTTCCTGCGCCGACATTGAGGAAATTACCGTCGAAATGCTTCCTGAAAATCACGCCGGCCCTGTGCCCGGTGCAATGGCACGCCCCCACATACCGCACATTTCGCTGCCGGAAACCATAAACGATTTTTTCTATTTTCCGTTTACTCCTCCATTCGAAATGAAAACCCCCCATTACCAAAAGAACATCGCCGCGCAACAGTTTCCCAGCCGTATCGATTATCTTAATTATTCCCGCATGCGCACACGCTGCTATTATTATAAGCCCCCTTTCAGTATTGATAATAAGCGCCTGTTCGGGTATCAGCATTCCGAGCTGACCGGTTGAGTAAACATTTTCAGCCGCTTGAATACTTTCCTGCACCTCGATGGTCTTTGCCGCCCTGCCGGCCACCTCAGCCTTAAAGCCTTTGGCGAATGCCTTTGGCATATAGACGGTAACGTTGGGATTTTTTTCAAGAAAGGCCGATAGGCCACCGGTATGGTCGTTATGGATATGCGAGAGAATTACTGTATCGATGCTTTCCGGCGATATTGAGAGTTTCTGCATATTGCCCAGCAGCATCGGCCCGCCCGGCCCGGTGTCGAACAGGATGTTTGTTCCCCCTGCCGTCACTGCTGCCGCAAATCCCCACCCGGTTTCCAGCCCTTCTGCAAACCTGTTATTGTCACAGACAACCGTTATTTTTACCTCTGCAGTCATAATGTGAGTCTATAACAAGAATAATTTCATTGCAAGCCTCCCGAACCGATGCCTGGCATACGAATACAATTGTTTTTGGGGCTGGCCTCATTAGTTCGTATAGTTTGGAAAAAACCGCGGCTATCTACCCGAGAATTCTGATAGATGAAAGCATCGTTCATGACATGGATGCCCTGGCTAAACAAGGCGGGTCTCCAGATCTCCGCCGTCAAGATTTTGACGGGCTATGGCACTTGCAGATACTTCATCCAGAGATTTGTATCGGCACACACAACGGATTCGATTGGTTTCGGCTGGGGCAGTGAAAGGGTTTTAGCGTTGACAAACAGCAGCAGCTGGTAAATAATCGGTGACAAACAGCCCGGCCGGAGTGGCGGAACTGGCAGACGCGCGGGACTCAAAATCCCGTCGAGCTTAAACTCGGTGTGGGTTCGACTCCCACCTCCGGCAATGCGGCCGATAGCGGGCCTGTTAAAGCATTTATCGGCTGATTTTCCCGGCGGCGGCGTTTTTTGGCTGATGCTTCCATCTGCGGTGCAGCCACCAGTATTGCGTGGGGTCGCGGCGGATAAAATTCTCGATTGCTTTTGTGTACTCGGCAGTGACCCATTCAAGGGGGTCAGGTTTGTCGGCCCATTCGTGCGGGAAAATGATGCGGTTTACCCCGATTTCAAAATAGAAACGATTATCCACGCGCCTGCTGTAAGCGACGCTAATTGGTAAATTGTTTGTTACCGCCAGCAGCGCGATGCTTTTATAAGTGCTGGCCTTTCTGCCGAAGAAGTCCACAAATATACCCTTTCGCCCGGCATCCTGGTCGGCAATAAAGCAAAGGGTGGCACCGTTTGCGCCGATTCTTTGAATAAGGTTCGCAGCGCCTTTTTTGTCGATGATTTTCTGGCCTGCTCGCCTGCGGACATTATACAAATAGCCGTTTATAAAGGTGTTATCCAAAGGACGGGCCACGCTGTAAACATTGAAACCGAACAGGCCGAGCAGATAGCCCATGATTTCGAAATTGCCGTAATGAGCAGCGACCATTAACAGGCCCTTGCCCTCCTGCATAAGCCATTTTGCGCGTTCGACGTTTTTATAATAAGAGTAGGTACTCCAGTTGTACCTTTTTACCAGTCGTGGTGTAAATAAGACGTCAACGGCCAGCATGACGATGTGCTCGAAACTGCGTCGGCCTGTCTGTTGTATCCATTGTTCGCTTTTATCCGGAAAGCTTGCACGCAAATTGTCCAAAGCGCGTTTGCGGCCCCTGTGGTAAAATTTCCAGAGCAGCCGGCCCAGCCAGCAGGCGGTGTTCAGATTGGTTTCAACATCAAATACCCATAGAAACAACACCAGAATTCTCAGGGCAATGTAACTTAGCCAATCAACCAATAAATTGGGCTTTCTGTGTTTTCTGCTTGATGCAGTATCGACCATGAACTGGGATTTTAGACCCAAAATCGGCGTTGTCAAGTAAAACGGGAACAATCGCCATCAGCAGGCGCCGAAAACATAAAAGATAAAGACCACGGGCGGACTGTGGGAATTATTGCCGTTCGGGAGATTTTGCCGATAAAACTTCCAATATGAAAAATGGTGGGTGAGTTGGTGGCTATGACAGGCGATGTTATGGAAGTGAATGATTCGGCAGCAGAACATATACCGGTTCTGACAAAGACATTAACCGAACAGATACATCTGCGGCGTGACGCCGTGATGGTTGATGCTACGGTAGGCTATGGCGGCCACAGCCTGCTTTTCGCCCCCAATTTAGGGCAGGAAGGTATAATTATCGGACTGGACGTGGATGAAAAGTGCATCGAGACCGCGCGAAGACGGCTAAAGGATGCCGGCTGTAAGGTCATACTGGTGCGGTCAAACTTTTCGGAAATTATCGAATGCGCTCATCAACAGGGTATAGAAAGGGTTGATTTTATACTGGCGGACCTTGGAGTGTGCTCGGGTCAGCTGGCAGATGCGACAATGGGCCTGAGTTTTCAAACGAATATGCCGCTTGATATGAGAATGGACAAAAGATTAAAGACCACTGCTGCCGATATAGTCAATAAAAGCAGTGAAAAAACGCTGGCAGATTTGCTTTACCGGTTCGGTGAGGAAAAGAGGTCGCGTCGGATTGCACGCTATATAGTTCGGCAACGTCGGCGGCCGATAGTGAGCACCGGGCAATTGACGTCAATAATCTGCGAAGCGGTGGGCAGGCCGGCGACGGCGGGCAAACGCAAAGAAAGGATACATCCTGCAACAAGGACGTTTCAGGCGCTGCGGATAGCGGTAAATAACGAACTTGAGAACCTCGAGAAGCTGCTTGCCGCAGGGCCAAAGCTGCTGAAAGACAAGGGCTTTATGGCGGTTATAAGCTTTCAGAGCCTGGAAGACAGGCTGGTCAAGCATAGTTTCAGGAAAAACAGGAAAGACAGGATTTACTCTGCTATCAGCAAAAAACCCATAAGAGCGTCACGAGAAGAAATTGCAGCAAATCCGCGGTCGAGAAGCGCCAAGCTGAGAATCGCACAAAGGTAAATTTATTTGAGGCTGACATTTGTAAATACCGGCAGGCAAACAACAACTAATCCCATATTCAGAATACCGGAGTTGAGTCAATGACTTCAGATGCGAAGATTGGATTGCTTTTGGGTTTGATTTTCATATTCATAATAGCATTTGTGATAAACGGTTGGCCTGGTCTGGGCGAAAAGGACGATAGTAACAAGCTGACAACCACGATGGTGGATTTTCAGAATGATACGGTGGGTATAGGCAGCAGTGAAAGAGCGGTCATCAATCGCAGAAAACCGGGCAGTAAAGCCGCAACGACCGTAAGAATTGTTCCGGCGGCAGAGAAAACCGTTCGCTTTGAGACGGTGCTACGCAACGGTATACCGGCAATAAAACAGGACCTCGAGACAAAAGCAGCAGATGCGGCAGCGTCTGTACAAAGTAAGGCTGAAAAAGATTTAAAGGTAAAAATTACAGCTGATACGCCGCAAATTTATGTTGTGGCTGAGGGCGACAGCCTGGCGGCCATCGCCAAGAAGTCTTATGGTCCACAGGAAGGTAACAAGAGAGATAATATCACGAGGATATTCAACAGTAACGCAAAGGTGCTTAAAAGCGCAGACGATATTTATCCGGGTCAAAGGATTATCATACCGGTGTTAGTGTCCCGCAAAGTGCAAAGTGACAATAACAAGAGCGGTTCGAGGCTGCAAAAAGACGAACACAAAACGGCTGCGGCACGCAGCGGGCGTTACACCGTGCGCGCCGGTGACAGCCTTTGGACGATAGCTGAAGAGCAACTCGGCAACGGCAGCAGATACAATGAAATATTCAGGCAAAACAGGGACATTCTTGACAGCGAGGACAAGCTTTACGTCGGAATGATTCTGAAGGTACCGGTTCGATAGGCAAGCGGTTCGAGGGCGGGGAGAGGATGACAGATTTGTTTTTGCAGGTTAAGTTATGAGAGCAGGATTTTGTTTTTTAGTTGCGATTTTCTACTTTGCAGCAGTGCTGATTGCTACGGTTTATCTGCGAGCCAGCAACGACCGCATTACGTACAAGCTCTGCAGATATAAAGTCGAACAAAACTGGCTTAAACAAAAGCTGTGGCAAAAGCAGCTGGAGGTGGAGAAGTTACTAAATCCCGCTTCGGTCTCAAGAACCGTCACCGCACAGCGGGATAGCAGTTAGCGGTGACTGAAAAAAACCACCAGGCAGGTATTAGCGACCGAAAATTGAAAAGCATTCGTAATATCATTTCCCTTTTTCTGGTTTTGATTCTGCTGTTTGTGCTTTTACTGTGCCGGTGCCTGTATCTTCAGTTGTTCAAAAGTAGATATTATTCAAAAATCAGCGCAGGTCAGCAGGGACGACTGATTCAAAAACCGCAGCGAGGTACAATCGTGGACTGCCAGGGCAGGGTCCTTGCGGCAAGCAATAAAATCCAAACGGTTTTCGCAGACCCGCTGATTATAAAAGAGCCGGAAGAGGTATCGGTCAGACTTGCGGCCCTTTTAGATATGGATGCGGTTGAGATTTACAGACTTATAAGCACAGGCAAGAATCGGCGCTATGTGAAAATAAAAAGAGGGGTCAGTAAAAAGGTTTGCGAACAGGCGGGAAAAATCCACGGTATAGGCGTTCAGTCGCAATGGCAGAGGTATTATCCGACAGGGCGGCTGGCCTGTCATGTCGTGGGCATTACCGGGAGCGATGACAAAGGTTTAGAGGGGATTGAGCTAAGATATGACGACCAGCTTGGCGGCGCAGCGGGGCATGAGATATTTTATACAGACGGCTCGTCACAGCGCCGTTTTGTTCGGCTCAAGCAACACGGCCGGTCTTTGGCAAAGGGCAAAGGAATAATTTTGACCATCGACGCGGCCATTCAGCATTTCGCGCGCAGCGAACTTTTGCGCCAGTACGAAAACGTTCAGGCAGAATCGGCAGTGGCAATCGTGGCAGAGCCGAAAACAGGGGCAGTGCTGGCGATGGTGTCACTGCCGGACTTCGAGCCGAATAATGTTCGATTCGCCGATGCAAACAGTTTGCTCAACAGGGCCATATGGGAGACGTTCGAGCCGGGCAGCCTGCTAAAACCCGTGGCGGCGGCAATAGCGCTGGATGAGGGGGTAGTGGATACCAAAGAAAAGATATTCTGTGAGCACGGGAACTACAAAGGCAAAGGGTTCGGCAGAATCGGTGAATACGGCAATCACAGGTTCGGTGAGCTTACAGTACGTGAGATTATCGTGCATTCGAGCAATATAGGTATGGCGAAAATCGGACAAAGAACGGGTAAAGAGCAGCTTTACAGAGGGCTGCGTCTTTTCGGTTTCGGCAGAAAGACCGGCATAGAGCTTCCCGGCGAGGCAAAAGGGCTTGTTCGGCCTGCAGAACAATGGACGGGGTACAGCGTAACACGTATACCGTTCGGGCAGGAGATTTCGGCAACAGCGATTCAACTTGTTCGAGCGTTTTGCATACTTGCCAACGGCGGTAAGGTTGTGCAGCCTTATATAGTAAAAGCGGTGGTGGACAGCAGCGGAGAAATTATCGAGCAAAAACGGCCAGGTAACAGCATTGGGTTTGTTGTTAAGAGCCAGGTAGCCAACTGGATTACAACCGAGGCAATGACGGGGGTGATAAACGAAGGCACGGGGACAAAAGGCAAACTAAAGAAATGGCAAGTATTCGGCAAGACGGGGACCGCTAATATAGCCAACCTGAAAACAGGCGGTTACTCAGAAAACGATTATGTGGCATCGTTTGTAGGCGGTGCTCCGGCACAACAGCCGCAGATAGTGGTGCTGGTATCAATCCGTAAACCCGATATAAAGCTGGGCAAGAGTTACACGGGCGGCCAAATCGCAGCACCGGTGGTGGCAAAGATAATTGAGAAAACACTTAATTATCTGGAAAAGACAAGGCAAGGACGTTAACCGCTGAGGACGCTGAGGACAGAAGTCGGAAGCTGTAAGACAGAGGCAAGCGAAAAACGTAAAACTACAGCGAAAAATTCAAAACATTACCGGTCGCGGTCAAGGGTGGCGAATGTGCAAAACATCGGCGGGGCAGTGACAGGTAAACGACCAGAAACGACAATTCCTTAAATCACGAGTAACAGACCATTAGTTTGTCTGGGCGATGCAGCCGGCTTCGACGGCAAAGGTGATGATGTCCCTTGCCAAAGGCGCGGCGTCACTGGAGCCGTGCCGGCCGCCCTCAACAACAACGGCAAGAGCAAGCGCACGGCCGGTGCTGTCCTCGGCAAAACCGGCGAACCAGGCATTATAAGGTCTTTCGGTTGAGCCGGTCTTGCCGTAAACATTTACCGCCCTGCCGGCAAAACCGGAATACGCAAACTGCTCGTACGCAGTTCCCCCATACTCGTTTACTACGGCCCACATGCCGTCACGAATCAACCGGATAGTCTGCGAGGAGACACCAAGAGTAAATTCAGGATGCGGATTTTCAGGAACATTCAAGAAAAGCCGTGGAGCTTTGTATATGCAGCCTCTTGCGATAGCGGCCATAGCGTTTGCGACATGTAAAACAGTTACACGAAGATTTCCCTGGCCGATGCCGAATAATTTTTTTTCGCGATTTTGCAGTGGAAACTGCCGGGGCGTGAAAACGGCGTCGGTGTCAACAACGGCTGAAGAGATAAGGCCTGGAACCTGCCTTAAATTCCTGCCAGCAGCAATAGCGGCTAATTCATCAGCCAGGTTCAAGATTTTTCGGCCACAGCCGAAACTGAAAAGCCACTGCTGCAGAACGGGGGCGTCTATTCGGTCTGCTAAACGTGAAAAGTAAATATTGCAGCTGCCCTTGACGGCGTTGCGGGCGTTGTTCGGCCATTTGTCATCGTGGCCGATGCGGTGCCTGTTGTACACCCAACAATTGGGCCAGCTTCCTGGCGCCGGGCGGGCGGGACAGCTAATAATTTCGGTCGGGGTGATTGCGCCGGTTTCAAGACCGGCAATGAGAATCAAGGGCTTAATAACCGAGCCGGGAGGATAGTGTTTGTTGATTGCGCGATTGCGCAAGGGTTCGTTGGGGTCATCAGCATAGCGGCGGTAAACATACCTGACACGATTTAAATCAAAGACGGGTATTGAAACAAGGGCAAGAATATCAGCGGTGTCAACATCAATGACAACAACCGAGGTAGGTGCTTTACAGTTTGTATTCTGTTTACAATCAAGCAAATAGCTTTCAATTCTCTGCTGAAGCTCGATATCGAGCGTCAACGAGACATCGGTTCCGAATTCGATGTCGGTACGGTCGACCAGCTCGTTGTCAATATCGTAAACTTCGCGGCCTGTTCTGCCTCGCAACAACCGGTCACAAACATATTCGACACCGTCTTCGCGTCCGTAAAGCTGGTCGGGGACGTAATCGGTGGGGTCATTTTCGCCGTCAAGCTGAGTATCCTGGGGCTGTTTTGCAGGCCCGACCCAGCCGATAGTCTGCGCGGCAGCGGTATCGTACGGATAGACCCTGTTGGCTTTCGGCATGATGCGGACATTGAGGGTATTCATAAACTCCAGCTGAGCGGTAAAAATATCGTCGTCGGTTTTGAGTTGAAACAAAGGCCAGGCACGGTACATTTCGGCAATATCGACAGCGGCTGTCAACAGCAATTTTCCGTTGTCGTCGGCGTTTGAATAGCGGGAATAGTTCCTTGCAGCAGCAAGATGGGCCCTTAGATTCCATATTCGGTTATTTATAGATTCAATAGTGCGCTGTATCCGGGTGCGTTCAAGACCGAAACGTGTGCACTTGTCAATTATCCGGCTGAGAGCCTGGAGTTTTTCGTCAACTTCGGTTTTGGTTTTAGAAACGGCGGCATACGGGTCTTTTTTTTCGGCGGCCCTAAGCAGTGCGGCGGTACATACGCGCTGGTCGGCAAAACGAGTCAGCTGGTAATCGATGCACAACTGAAAGACAGGTTCGTCAACGGCCAGTACGCGACCGTGACGGTCGAGTATTCTGCCTCTTATGGTTTTGAGGGGCCTGACAAGGCTTCTCCGGAGTTTCAAATCGGCGATTTGCATGCGGTAAAACGAGCCGGAGACCAACTGCATGTGTATCAGACGGATTATGCATATCAGCAGGAAAAAAACGCTGAAGAGAACAAAGATTTTAATTCTTCTATTGTATGTCATATTCGTGTCTTCGGCGATTGGAGGGCAATAAGATTAACGTCATCGGCTGCGAAAACGCCGGGCTTTTATACGCATGCACCAGGCCAAGGGCAAGAACAAAAACGGTCCGAACAAGGCCGAATAGACAGCAGTGCCGAAAATAACAGCGTAAGTTGCTGCCGCAGCGTGCTGGCCCTTAAACAGGTTCAACAAGTGTGTCAAGAGGCCGACCAGAAAGGCAGTAACAAAAATCACGAGGGCCTGATACGGCATTTTTCTGACGGTGATAATGTTGTGCAAATGCGCAAGCAAGGTTCCGAAAAGGCCGAAGCTGAGCATGCCGGGGCCCATTACGGGACCAATGAGGTCGGCGGCAAAACCAACAGCGAAAGAGGCGATTATGGCATCGAAAGTGTTGAAATAGGCGGCAAAAAAAACAAGAAAAATCAACAACAAATCAGGCTTGATATTGAAAGCAGTGACGGCAGCTATATCAACAACACCGGCCTGTAAAATCGTACCGATAAGTACCAGGGCTGTGAATCTGAGCCAACGCATTGCAACGCCTTAACTATGGTTTGGGATTCATAATAATCACGGCAACGCCGGTTAAATTGCGTATATCACAAACAGGTTCAACGGTAATATCCCAAACAGAAGGATTCTGGTCGTTTCTTTGGCAGTGTCGGACTCGGCCGATGATTACAGGGGCATCGAGAAATCCGGGTTTGGCCAGGGCCTTAATATTATCACCGGGTCGAACGGGCTGTTTTATATCAATCATGTGAATTGCTGCCTTATTGGAGCCGGCGCCTTCCATGACCCTTGCTATGTTCAGCTGGGCAACGGTAACGGCAATTCTGGATGCGGGGTCGGTAAACAATTTTACCTGCGAGGTGCGTGCGGAAACTTCGGATATTTTGCCGATTACGCTGTTGTCGCTGAGTACAAACTGGTTTGCGCCCAGGCCGTCATCTGCGCCGCGGTTTATAATCAGATGAGCGCGAAAAGTATCGATGTCGGCGGTAACGACTTCGGCAAGGATTAGCTTTGCACCCTCGAGCGAGAAGCGGTTCCGTAAGCCGGAAAGTTTTTCGACCCTTAGATGCTCCTGATAAAGCTGCTCGGCGAGGTTTGTAAGATGGTTGCGGACCTTGTTGTATTCTGTACGTGTGACCACGTCGTTAAGGGGCTTTTGTATGCGTGCAGCAAGCGAGACGTTTCGGCCTATTTTCAAAGGCCAGCGGAGAATATGAGCAAAGAGCAATTGCAAATTACCGGTTAAGCTTTCGGGAGCGAGAAAGAAAATAAGGCTTCCCAGTATAAACCAGGTGAACAAAATCCGTTTGGAGATTCTGACTCGCTTCCGTGCCATCAGGCAAGAGTATTATAAAACAAAAACGCAAAAGCTGCGAACGTGGAGGGTATGAAAGGATATTCCGTGATTACAGTGCTACAGATTTTTTGGTACGTTTCTCATTCCCATCCGTATTCGCCATGGTCCATGGTATCTTTCCACAACTCAAGATTCCTCAGATACACGCTTGTACCGCGAGCAACGGCACAGATAGGGTCGTCGACCCTTGTGGTCTTCAAGCCGGTGGCATTGGCCAAGACGGTATCTATTCCCCGCAGCAAAGAGCCTCCGCCACAGATGTGTATTCCATTATCGATTAAGTCGGCGGCCAGTTCGGGCTCGGCCTTTTCGAGAGTAGTGGTAACGGCGTTAATGATGGCAGCAATGGGTTCTCGCAAAGCTTCGCGTATCTCTTCGCTGGTGATAACGATTTTTCTGGGCAATCCGGAAATAGTGTCCCTGCCGGCGACCTCCATAGTCAGCTCCTCTTCAAGGGGTGCGGCAGAGCCGATTTGTATCTTGACTTTTTCGGCCCGCGCTTCTCCGATAAGCAGATTGTAGGTTCTTTTCAGATGATTAATGGCGGCCTCGTCCATGTCGTCACCGCCAACGCGCACACTTTCACAGGTGGCAATGTCTGCCAGACTCATAATGGCTACTTCGGTGGTTCCGCCGCCAATGTCAACTATCATAGAAGCGGTCGGGTCGGTAATGGGCAGTCCCGCTCCAATGCCGGCTGCCATTGGTTCGTCAACCAGATAAACCTTGCGTGCGCCGGCACGTTCGGCACTATCGATAACAGCTCTGCGTTCGACGGCGGTTATCCCGCTGGGGACGGCAATAACGACACGGGGCCTGACAAGGCCGGTACGGTTGTGCACCTTGCGGATAAAATAGCTCAGCATTGCCTCGGTTATTTCGAAATCGCTGATTACGCCGTCCTTAAGAGGTCTTATAGCGGAAATAGAACCGGGGGTTTTGCCCAGCATTTCGCGTGCAACCAGGCCGACAGCCTGGCCATTGTTGAGCACATGGTTTGTTCCTTTTCGGACGGCAACAACGCTGGGCTCGTTGAGCACAATGCCCTTATCGCGGACACAGACCAAAGTGGTGCAGGTACCAAGGTCGATACCCATATCCATGCTAAACCAGCCTAAGATAGTGTCCAGCAACACTGTCGAATCCCTTCTGAAAGTTTTTACCTGACTATATAACTAAAACGGAAATTGTCAATAGTCAATTTGCTACGGTATCTTAAAAAAGGTACCGTACTGGAAATAGCACTTGCAGGCCACAAAGGCGACGGTGGCCACAACCACCGCAAAAGCCAGGGCCAGCATGGCAGTATAGATATTGTCGGCTGAAACACCTTTTTGTGCAGGAGTATGCCCGTCAGGACTCATATATTGCCCTCAAAAGTCATAATTTCAGACAAGTTCAGGTACGGCGATTCATTATGTTCGTGGTCAGAAATCGGCTAAAAGTTCGTGGCGGCGTTATCGCCGACCTTAGGCTGCTGCTGGATAAGGTCCAGGACACCAACAGCTTCTTCGGTATCGGTGTCTAAGATGAGAATATCACAAATGAACTCATCGCCGCGAGTTACATGGAATTTCATGCCCTCTTTGACGCCATCGGCAGCACCGATAGATATACTTGCCATAGAGTGCTTGACGTCCACGGCGGTGACCAGACCCTTTAGGCTGATATCTCTAACAGGCGGCAGGGCCATTCGAGGCACGTCTTTTCTGGGCGTTACGGTCACAGGCTCGGCAGCGAATTTACCCATCGGCTGCAGATACTGGTCGAACCTGCTCTGCAACTGTGTTTTCTGCTGAATAAGCTGTTTTTTCTCAGCTTCGAGGTTTTCGATTATGGCCATTTTCTCGATTAAAACGGCAGAGGTTTCCTTGAGTTCCTTTTCCTGCTTGATTTGCTCGGCACGGACCTGCTTTAGCTTTTCGAGAGTATCCTGCAGCAACTGGCCCTGCTTGTCGTTGGTTTCGTAAAAGTCCTTTGTAATACTTGTCCAATTATTTACTTTCTGCAGGAGAGCAGCCTTTTCCCTTTTGGTATTGGTTAAATCGGCCCGCAAGCTTTCGGTTTCGGCCTGCAACGAAGCAATTTTTCCGTTGAGGGTGTCCTCAGTCTGCTGGTACCTGCTCTTTTGCTGATTGAGCTGCTGTTGGAGGTCCTTTATTTTCTGGGTTTGGGTGCGGAGTTTAGCAGCGGCAACTTTTTCTTTTTCTCTGAAATTATCAGCGTTGGCAACGTAAGTAACAACAATAGCACAAAGTGCAATAGTGGATATTGTCAATAAGACTATGAGAATCTTTGTAAGTGTATTCAAAACAAACTCCTTTCGTTGAAGTAGACCCCGCCCATGTTTTTGCAGGGTAAGTATACATACATGGCAATAATAACGCTCCTACAAAAGAATTTTACGCTTTAAGGGCGTGCAGGTCAAGTTATTTTTGGCAAATTACCGTCACAACAGCGCTGAGAAGACAAAGGCAACGATAATATAGGAACCAGCGGTCTACAGGTCAAAGGAATTTAGTGGTATGGGTGCTGTGCAGATAGCTGCATGTTACGGCATTCGAGGGAGCATAGATGGGATTTTCAGTTGAAAAACGGCCTTTGCAGCGGCAATACGGACGAGTTTGGAGCGGTCTTTTAACAGCCGGGGCAGAAATCGGGTAAGTAGCGGTGTTCGGATTTGACCAACGGCCAGTGCGGCTAAGACATTGACCCGCTGACGGTCCTGGGTGGTTAATTGCGCGGTAAGGTTTTTTGTAAACACGTCCAAGACTTCCGGCTGGCCGGCAGCGGAGCCAAGCATGCCGAGCTGTTCTGCAGCGGCCAGGCGGACCTCCAGGATATCATCGTCCAACATAGTAATCAGGGCACCTGCAGCTTTTCGCGTACCGAGGGCACCCATGGCCTTTACGCCCATAGTCCTGACGTCGGCATAAGCACTTATAAGCATAGTCCAGAGTTTGGGATAAATATTTTCGTCACCGAGGCTTGCTATGGCCTCGGCGGCCTGAAAGGCGACCTTGTCAGGGGCATCCTTGTCTGTCATAACCTTATACAAGGATTGCAAGGAACCTTTATCACCAATTCTGCCGAGCAACAAGGCGGCATTGGCCCTTGCGGTTTGGTCGGTGCTGTTCAAGGCCTGTCTGAGAACAGTAACGTTGTCGGCGCGGCCGAGATTTGCGAGGGCATAAGCAGCAGCCAATCTGGTATTTTCATCGGGCGCATCGAGCAGTTTTTCAATCATTGGTCCTGCAGGATAATACTTCATATCGCCGATGGCCAAGGCTGCGACAAATCTGACGGGTATAAAATCGTCTGTTAACAGGCGCTGTACTGTCGTGATGAATTCAACCTGTCGGGTATCTGCGACAACCTCGATGGCTTTGACCCTGATTTGAGGGTCGTAATCGGCCAGCGCGCTTCGAATTATTTCATGAGCCTGCAGTACAAGCTTATCAGGTAAGCCAGCACCTGTGGTGACAGGACCTGTGCAGGCGAAAGGAACACAAATCGCGAGGACACAATTTAATATGAGCAAGGATTTTTTCAAATTTATAACCATCGAATTATTCATTGCCAGCTTTGGTATGTTTTACTCTACGACTAATCTGCGGTATTATTATCAACAGAAAGATGCCGGCTGCACAGGCAAAATCCAGCCATCTGCCATTTTTACTGAAAAAGGTCGTTCTTTTATCTATCGGGATTTTATCAACAAACCATCCCGCTACGCCCTGCCGGGCCATAGCATTGCCAGGCAGGTCGCCGGCTAAAAAACCGTCACGAATACGGCCAAGGGTATCAATCAAACAGCTTATGCCGGTGTTGACGCTGCGCAAAACGGCAAGTCTGTTTTCGACGGCCCTGAAAACACAGACAGCGGTGTGCTGAGCAAGTTCGGTGGTAGGTTTTACTTTTCCGCTGTCAAACTGCACGAACCAGCCGTCATTGCTTATGTTCACAAGCCAGTGCAGACGTTTGTTTTTGTCGGGGCCGAGAGCAAGTTTTGCGGCAATAGCAGGAACGGTATCCTCATAACAAATCATTACGCCAAATTTATACGTTTGACTGGAATCAAGTGAGGCGTCTATGATTTCGAAGACGGTGTATTCGGTACCGTAATCCAGCGAATAATCGTAATTATAAGGTGTAAACTTCATTAGCACCTTGTACAGGCCGGGAAAGGTCTTTTTAAACGGCACCACTTCGCCAAAGGGCACGAGATGAATTTTATTGTATTGTTTCGGCAGCTGGTGTCCCTGTGGGCCGTAAAGAAAAGCAGAGTTATACCTCGAGGCCAGACCGACAGAGTCATCGGGATTTATTCTCAGTGTGCCGCCATAGGCGCCGGCGAGTATAAAGGCGGTACCCTTTGCATGGTCACTGAGCAGCCTGTCAAAGACTTTGTAGCTGTGGCTGGTATCCAGCAGTGTCAATACCCTCTGGTCGAGGATTGCCTGAACCATTGTTTCGGGCCAGATAATGAGGGTAGCGCCGGCACCTGCACAGGCATTGCTTTTCTCGAGCAGCTGCTGAAATATATAATCGGCGGCCTGGAAGGACTTTTTGACGGCCTGTGGGACATTTGACTGCACGGCGGCTACGGTGGGACCCGGTTCGATGAACTCAGCGGCTTGGTTTATTCTCCATCGGCCGTACACAACGGCGGCCAAGACCGCGGCAGCGACACAGGCGGTTTTCAGTAACGGTGCAATGTTGAAAATTCTTTTTTGTGCGGCGGCAATTATAAGTTCGGCAATCAATGCGTTGACGGTCGCAATCAGAAAAGACAGACCCGCGGCTCCAAATATGTCGGCAATTTGAATCAGTGATATATTAGCGTATTGACTGTGAGCGAGGAATCGCCAGAAAAAACCGCCGAGGAAAAGGCCCTGGAGATTTTCGACAACAACAACCGATATGGGTACGGCCAGCAAAGAAGGAATGCCGCGATTTGCGCAGTATCGCAGCAGCAGCATTAATACCGGCCACAGCAAAGCGGTGTACAGGCAAAAGGCAAGCCAGCCTGCTGCGGTAACCGGGGCTATCCAATAGAGATTGCCCAGCCAGTAGCAGGCAGAAACAAGGTATGCGACAATTACCAGGTGCCGGGTTTTTATCGATGACGAGGATATAAGGATAAAGGGCACCAGCGCCACCCACGCCAAAGCAGCCCAGCCAAAAGGCGGCTGAATGACTGTCAGCATTAAGGCGCTTGCTGCAAAAGCGAGAACCGCAAACAAAATGTTATTGACTTTCAACTAAACTCGACCCCTTGGAATGGATAACCTTTGCCCGCAACGGGCCCAATTTACCCATTTTTTGTATCTTAATCAAACGTTCGATTACATCGGCGGAGGAATAATGATTTTGGCCTTTTGAGATGCGCGAGTTGAATTTTTCGCTAAACAACCTGCGCAAATAAGAATTCTGCCTGAGTTTTTCAGTAGAGACTTTGTTTTCGTGGTAGAGGTATTTAAGCTCAGTATCCGCGTTGCGGGTCCATTTTCCCGGCCCTGCAGTTACAATTGGTAAACTGTTAAATTGCCTGATTCTTTCACGGGATCGGGCGGCGTATTCGGCAGATATTTCGATGCCGGTATATTTTCTTTTGAGTTTTGCGGCGACAACGGCAGTGGTACCCGAGCCGCTGAAAGGGTCAAGTACCCAGTCATCGGCATTCGAACTGACCCTTATAATTCGGGCCAGCAGGCTTTCGGGCATCTGACACGGGAAGGCTGTCCGCTCGTCAAACGTGCCGCATATACGAGGGAACTCATCCCAGACATCATCGGGCAATTTGCCATCAGGGTTTGCGCGCTTGTCGTTGTATATTTTCTGCCTGTCGGATATGACGCGAGTGGTTGCATCGGCATTGAAAGTGAAGTTGTCCTTATCTTTTACAAAGTACAATATATGGGTGTGGGAGCGTGCGAATTTATTTTTCATCTGCTGGCCGAAGGTGTAATGCCATATAATCCAGTTTCGCATAAAAAGGCCGAGGTTATCGGCGACTATTTTCGTGTTCGCCACATATTTGTCGCCTATGGCGATGTAAAACGAGCCGTGCG
>SDBT01009035.1_pt1 | contig 16198 bp, 43 predicted proteins | sample 2277101 | NCBI WGS metagenome assembly SDBT01 (sample SAMN10404973, study PRJNA504765) | marine sediment metagenome | isolation source: marine sediment core GS10_PC15, 103 cmbsf | place: Arctic Ocean: Southern Knipovich Ridge | collected 2010 | reverse complement strand
GCATAGGACACAGGCTCAGATTCTTCATTGACTACGAGGGGGGCTAGCCATGTTCAGAGTAGGGCCTATGCCAGGAGTGCCGATCCTAAGAAGGTCGGTTATCATATGTTACTATTGCGAAGGGCTCGTCGGCTTTGCAGTAAATGATATTGCCATGGTAATCGACACGGGCACGTACTATATGTATTTCTCCGAACCCAATCCTCGCAGGTACGACATTTGCCCTCATTGTACTCGCGCGTTCACGTATGAGGGTTTGGCCAAGTACTTCCCAACGGACAGTCTATTTGGTAGGATCGTACTCTTTCTTGCAAACGCACCGTTGATCTAAGGGGGCCTCATGTTCAGAGTAGGACCTGATCCGGAGACGCCGATCCCGAAGGGATCGATCATCCTATGCTATTATTGTGAGGAGTTTATCGGGAGGGCGAAGCGCAGGATTTGGGTTACTGACAACAATACTTACTGGATGAGCATGTACTATGTCGATTACGCTATCGAGCCTGAATGGGCGGATATTTGTACCTCTTGCGGCCAGGACTTCGTAAATGGGGAGAGAAGGACCAAGTACGTGATCGACAGTCTCCTGGGAAGGGTCATGCTCTTCCTCGCGAATGCACCAGTAATTTAAGGGGGTCTCATGTTCAGGGTAGGACCACATCTAGCGGATCCACTCCCGGAAGGATCTATCATCCTATGCTATTATTGCGAGGAACTCGTCGGATTTGCACTCTGTAGAATTTTCTGGTCGATGGATATGGACAAGCACTATATCCATTTCTGCGCCGATTCTCACTATTGGGATGGCGTTTGTCCTCATTGCAATCACCAGTTCGCGGACAATGGCATGGTCAAGTATTTTCCAACGGACAATCCCATGGGTAGGATCATGCTCTTTTTCGCGAACGCACCTACTGTTCTAAGGAGGACAACATGACCTGGAGAACCTTGGTACGACTATCCGACATGATGTTCATTGTTAATTTCGTCCGCCTAATCTTTCTTCGCAACCCATTGACATGGATGCCATGCAATATCTCCCGGACGCCTCTTGAGCTTTGGAGGAGAATTAAGTATAAACGAGTTCATAGAGAATGGGCCACCCAGAAGAAGTGGCGTAAGCGGCACGGATGGCCTTCGCTGAAGAGCCGCCAGGAAAAGGAGATCATGGATAAGTTCCTCAAGATGATCGAGACCAGCACAGGAGTGATGAAGGACATGAGAGAGCAGAGAGAACTAGCTGGGCGGTAGTACAACGGTAAGTGCATCTGGCCGATAACCAGAAAACGAAGGTTCGACTCCTTCTCGCCCAACCAATTCCCCGTCGTCTAACGGTAGGACGCTTGGCTCTGGACCAGGTAATCGAGGTTCGAATCCTTGCGGGGAAACCAGCTTACTATTATAATCCGGGAAAGCTCCGGGATAATGTGAGGCTCTTCTTAGGGAGAACGCATGGAGAAGAAGAGAACGAGAAAGAGAAAGTCTGAATTCCCCAATCTTCCAAAGAAGAAGATCTGCCCCACCTGCAAGAAGAAGTTTGGTAGGCCTGTCACTCCCCGAGGGAAGGCGCTTTCAGATCGAGAATGGTTCACACGGAAATACTGTTGTGCCAGATGTGCTCAGCAGGGTGGGAGCAAAACGAAGCATCTATTCGATGGCCGGACAGGATTCTAAGGGTCGTTAGTATAATGGCTATTACGCCTGATTTTTAATCAGGACAATCCCGGTTCGAGTCCGGGGCGGCCCACCATATTCAGGGAGGACACATGAAATCATCTTGGTGGCCCTTTGCAAAACAACGGAACGTGAAGAACGTGAAGAAATCGGCCTGGTGGCTCTTTACAAAACATATGACCATGTTCGTCGAGTGCGAGGATGACAAGATCGTGAAGGCTCCGCCGATGGTGAGAAGGTTCGTCGGGAAGAACATAGGCCGCCTGAAAAAATGGATGAAGAGGCAGCCAGGATACCGAGAATTGCCAGGGAAAGTTGCTACTTCGGAGGACACGTAGGCCAACTGGTAGAGTCACCTGCCTCAAACGCAGGGATGTGGGAGTTCGAATCTCCCCGTGTCCACCAATTCGGGTATAATATTTTAGTATACAATTTCACCCAAGGGAGGAGACTGATGGCGAAGGCAGCCAAGGCCAAAAGAAACTGGAAGATGCCCAAGTGGATGGAAAAATATCGAAAACATATCAACAATACGGGTGGAAATCCAATCGAAGAACTCTACAATGACGATGGCACGAATTCAAACATCTTCAACAACGCCCCGCGAGCATTGATCTGTTGCGCAGTCAAATGCCAGATTCAACTCATTCTAACGCTCAAGGAAAAAGGCCTGATCGAATAAGCCTCCGTAAGCTAATTGGATAAACTGTCCGGCCTCTACCCGGATCATGCAGGTTCGAATCCTGCCGGAGGTACTTTGATCTGCGAGATCTGCGGGCACGAGACGATCGATATTCACTGCAAGGTGCGCTGCATGAACTGCGGCGCCATGATGGACTGCTCAGACTACGTACCCAAGGAGAAACCCGATGATGGAGTCAGCGCATCCACCTTAGGAAACCACCTAAGGAGGATAGAAAATGGCAAAGATCAAAGACATGCTGAGGGAGCCAAAGACCCTCCAGGAGAAGAAGGCTAACCAGGACTGGCCCGTTCGCAGCAAAAGAAAGTGGAAGACTCTGATCACGGCTTGGGATGATCAGTGGCGTAGCGACATGGAAGATCGCTCCTGGAAGCGCCACCGCCGGACCCAGTATAAATCACGGGGGCAAAATGGATGAGCTTACGGCAAGGAGGCGGATCTGCCTCTCGTACTGGTATCCACTGCTTCTGAAAGCCAACGTCAAGACGCCGAAGACAATCATCTTACAAACCGATCTGGATCTCATACGCATTCTAGATGGGGAACACGTAGACGGGTTTGATGAGTTCGTACAGAACATCAAGAACGCTGCCGAAGCCCAGATCGAGTATCCGCTGTTTCTGCGCACAGGCCAGGGCAGCGGTAAGCACCAGTGGATTGAAACATGCTTCGTCGAATCGCCCGACGACCTACCTCGCCGCATATGTGCGCTCGTCGAATGGAGCGAAATGGTGCACATCATGGGACTTCCATGGGATGTGTGGGTCATCCGGGAGATGATCCAGCCTGAGATCGCATTCAAGGCCTTCAGCGGCCTACCTATCAGTAAGGAAAGGCGGTATTTCATCGAGGATGGAAAGGTCCTCGGGCACATGCCCTACTGGCCGGAGTACGCGATCGCTGATTGGGCTGAGCCGATAGATCCATTCGCTGCGGAAGGCGAGCCTCGTCTTCCAAGAAAAGAGAGCATCCCAGAGAACTGGCGGGAATTGCTTGCTGAGCTAAACAACGAGGACGGAGACGAGATCCCTCTACTCACGGATCTCAGCTACGACGTGGCTCAGCACTTCGATGGCGCCTGGAGCGTCGATTGGCTCTGGGATGTTCGAGGAGATTGGTACTGCATAGATATGGCCGTAGCCCACGAGTCGTGGGGATGGGACAAGGTGAAGAAATGAAATTTCACGTCTATCAGGAAAGCTTGGAATCCCGATGGCACTGGATTCTCAAGGCGGACAACGAACAAATCATCGCAAAATCACCTAGAGGATACACACAACAATACAACTGCGAACAATCCATCAAAACACTTAAGAAAATATCTAGTTGGACCCCTGTAACGGTCCACTGTCAACCTTGGTCACCGTACAAGCGCAGGGAGGAAGATAATGTCGAATCCAATGACAGTGAAGGTCAAGAAGAGCACGCTTCTCACGAAACTTCGGGCGAATAAGGAAAAACACCGGGACGAGTACGATAAGGCCATGACGAACTGGCGCAAGGAAGTTGCCAAAGAGGCCAGAAAAGTCGTTGGTGAAGCTGAGGAGGGGACTTTCTCGGGATCAAGTATCTCGAAAGGCAGAGCCAGAGGAGCACCATCCCATCCTCTCACGACAGTCCTTTACGAGGAGCCCGACACTCATCTGGCCGAATATACCACGGTTATTGGCATGCTGGAGATGAGCGAGGACGAGACGATTGTCCTGGGTCACGGCCAGTTCCTCTGCTACGTCGAAGACGAGTGGGACTGGAAGAAGGACTGGATGTTCTCCAACAGCAAATATCTATGATCAAAAGGGTGAGGCTCGGGCAGCCGACTGTATACAGCCAGGTCCCGGCTTGTTCCATCATTCTCTGCCCGAACTGTCTCGACCCGCAGTACTTCGCGAAAACCGCGATAACTGTCCAGAGCGGCTGTATATGTGGGGTCTGGGGAATCCTATTTCCGGACAAAGTCAAGGGGATCAAACACCGTTGCCACAACTGCGATTACAATATTTTCGAAACTAAATATACGCGAACGAGTTCCATCGCATTCAACATGGACACTTCTCCGGCTAAGTACGTGGCGACCTACATTCATTGCAGAGATTTCGCAAGCTATCTTGCAGGAATCATGCTGCTCGAATACTCTTTAGATCCTTGCAACGAGATCTGGGTTGAATGGGTAAAAATGGGCACTGGTGTAATGGTTTGAGCACGCCACTCTTATAAGGTGGAAGACGGGGTTCAAATCCTCGGTGCCCGACCAGATTTCTGGTATAAGTGAAATAGGCCACATACCGGAGATTAACATGAAAAAAAAAGATCTTTTCAAAGCTCTGGAAAAGTTTCCAGACGACATTGACATAGTCATCCCCTGCGGACAGGATACGGATGACGAGTTTCTCTACGCCGGGGAAATCAATGTCGAGGAGATGCATAGTCCAGAGGCGTCTGGGATCGATGCGGATGGTATTCCGCAGACGGAGTTGATTCCGAAGGTCATCCTGCTGCCGGCTGAAGGACCATGGGCCGAGGACATGGCGCGGGCTGAACAAGATGAAGAGGACGAAGCGCTCGAAGATGAAGCGCTGGGAGTATAGCTCAGGGAGCCACCGGGCCATCCGTCTTGTAAACGGAATACGAGGCCAGGACAACCTTCAGGGCCCGAAACGTCCCTGTCGCCGCGATGCTACGATCTGAGCTTATACTCTTTCGAAAACAACATCAGGGGAGCCACCCGAACACTCGGTGCTCAACCGGGAGGAGTTGAAGGCTGTTCTGTTACAGCCTGGCGATGCTGTGATCCTGATAACATTTTCCGGGGGAGCCGCTTAACGCATCCGCCAGTATTAGGTGGAAGACGCGGACTGTCTTACTATGACAGGGTGATGCTGTGATCCCGGAATATGGGGCTGCTTGCAGTGTGGGAACGCAGGCTGGCTGTAAACCAGTCGTCCCAGGACTAGGCGGTTCGATTCCGTACAGCCCCACCACTTTAACCTCAAGGGGGTGTTACACATGAAGACGATCATGTCAAATGCTGGTCCCGTTAAATCTGCACTCCTCGACGGGTACAGCTTTGGAGATCGAATCTTGGAAGGGGTGATATTCAGAGTCACAATCGATGAGAATGGCGAGGTTCAAGTCAAAGAAGAAGAGCCTGATCATCCGTACAATGAGGTCCTGAACATGAAGAAATGGTTGAAGAAGGCGAAGATATTCGCAGAGGAAGCCGACGTGCTCAGCCACCCAGATAGGCCGCACGAGGAAGACGTTTGGATCGAAGACACGGCCCCGTAGACCAACGGCAGAGTCAACCGGCCTAAATCCGGTCAAGTGTGAGTTCGAATCTCACCGGGGCTACCAACTTTGTACAACCAACAAGACAGGGAGGATGAAAGATGAATAGCCCAGGACCAGCACCATCAGAAGTTGATAATCCGAGTAACTTGGATGTGTATCTCGAACGCCTTGGGGTGCACATACAGGAATTGGACGGATTGATGCGGATACTTCAAGGCGTTGATATGAAACTCCGCAGGCAATTGGATGGCAGGGATTCAACAGAGCCGTCGAAAATCGAAAAGAGGAATACATCATCGTTTGCGGCAGCTACTGAAGTGATGGCAACGCACTCCGAGCAACTTATGGGACTTGCAGAGTCCATACGTAAAAGTGTCAGTCCGGACGGGTGTGGGCTAGACAAGACAGCCTCCTAACAAGGAGAAGTATGTGGCTAGAAAGAACAGGATTAAGAAGAACCTCAAGTTCCCTGACTGCAAATATCGCTGCCAGAAGTGCGACTTCAGATGGCATGGCTACAGAAAAGACCCTACACCACCTGCATTCTACATAGATAGCTCAAGCGGTGGGGTGGGCGCGACAATCTGTCCCAAGTGTGGACACGAATACATCGATTGGGTAAACTACGAATCGTTCGCCGAGTGGTATTGTGAGCATATCCACGATGGCGGCTGTGGAGGAGAAATATGGTAGTAGAAATGATAGTTGAAAGGACGCTCAGGATCGTGTTCGAAGACGATAGCGGCGAAGAACCATTTACTAATTCATTTGCAGAGTTGGAATTTGAGAGACTGCATACCATGCTCTGCAAAAAGCTGAAGGATGGCAGCGATGTAGAAATACATGTAGCCCGAGAGAAAATCCTTAATATCACCCGTGGTGGAACAGAAGTTCACAACGCAGAGTAGAGGGGGGAAGGAATGCTTGAATCACTTAACGCTCCTATGGCAGTAGCACTATGTCGCTATCATGGAGTTCGGAAGAACGGGGTCTCAGATAGAGCCTACGTTAAGGAGCTGCAAACACTGGGAGACATATTCGATCACGCCGAGGGCGATGAATTCATGGAAGGTTTCCTGAAGTGGGTCCTACAACTGGCCTCTAAGGATCTCGACAACGCGTTGGGTGAAAGGTTTGCACAGATTCACAACGCAGAATAAAGGAGGCATGCGATGAACGTTCTGGAGACGCCTGTCCTAGTCTTGAATAAAAGTTGGTATCCTCTCGCTGTCTCACATGCCGCTGACGCCCTCACCAAAATGTACCAGGGCAAAGCGTGCTCTGTGGACGTGAACACCTTCGCTATCTATCGATTTGGGGAGTGGGTGGAGCGTGGCGTGACCGAGGGATGCCTGTCCATCCAGACCCCAAACTATCCTATTGAGGTGCCCGAGATCATCGTGCTTGCTGAGTATAACGATATTCCTCAGAGGCACATGAACTACTCGAAGTACAGCATCTTCAAGCGTGACAAGTACACGTGTCAGTACTGCGGCGCCCAGCCCGGACGTGAGCACGTGACGGTAGACCACGTGACGCCAAAGTCCCGTGGAGGAAAGACTACCTGGGAGAACTGCGTGACCTCCTGTGAGCCCTGCAACGCCAACAAGGCCAGCTACACGCTGGACGAGTCCAGCATGAAGCTCAGGAGCAAGCCAGTGAAGCCTGAGCCGGCGAAGCTGCTCAGGGCCAAGATCGCTGAGAGGAAGCAGTGGCGCAAGTTCATAGGAGCATAACCAATGAGAGTCTTCATTATACGCTTCTGGTACTTCCTCCTGGGTGAGATGTACCTGATTATCCACGGGAAGCCCTGCACTGACAGCGAGTACAGGGTTTCCGGTGGATATGCTCGAAACGAGCGAGGGTGGAAGCTCAGGGACTACTACCAGGCCAAGTGGGCAAGGCCTAGATTCCCATGGCCAGATGAGCCTTTTCCTGACTTTTAGGAGATTACCATGAAAGCAGAAGACCTTGCACGGCTCTTCCACACAGCATACGAAAAGCTGGCCCCTGACTATGGGTATAAGACCCGTGAGGAGTCGGCTGTAGATTGGGACAATGTCCCAGACGACAACAGAAAACTAATGATCGCTACCTGCGGAGTTATCCTCAAATGGGCATCACATCTTGTCGATCTAAGAGACTACGCTCTTCAAGAAGCAGAAAAGAGCTACTGCCCCCACTGCGAGAAGAACGTTCACATGCTGGCGCCCAGGGGAATGAAGATTCCATCGGACACCTTCCCTTTCTTTTTCCTGTGCTCCCACTGCGGAGTCATTCTGGAGTCAGGAGTAGGGGAGGTCGCGCCACCGGAGGAAAGATGATGGTATAAGAATCTGGAGGTGATACATGACTTTAGGAGCAAAAATAGTTCAGTTTAACGCCCTTGGAAGGATGGATAACGTAACATTCTCTGGTGGCGAGATGGATATGGATATGGTTGCCTTTGACAGATGCGCCTTCAGGGCGGTAGACCTGAGCGGGCTAACCAACTGCGAATTCCTGATGTGCCACTTTTCAAGTTGCACCCTGAGCGAGGTCCAGGACAAGGGGATCAGATTCGTGGACTGTCATATAGTCGGCTCGAAGAATCGTCATATCGCTGGATTTCTGGAGAACTGCCACGTGGTTGGATGAACGATAGGAGACGCAAGCCGATTGGCGACGGCACCCGGTTTGAACCCGGACGAGCGTAACTGCCTTGGGAGTTCGACTCTCCCCGTCTCCGCCAACTTTAGGGGGTTCCCATGACTCTCGGGGCAATGATACAACTGTTCATCCACGATATGCATGGTTTCTGCCTTGCAGAGATTATCCATGACCATTCGCGAGAGACCTCCTGTACTCGGTGCGGCGATTATGTCCCGCCAATAGCCCGAAGGGTATGTAGGGTAGTCTGCATGACCTGTGGCAGGGTGTATATATTTCGCAACTGGGAGTGGCCAACCTAAGATAGTGTGAGGTGACACCATGGAACGACCAAAACACCGATTTAATCGATGGGTACTCGGCCTACACCTGGAATGGGATGAAGGGTCTCTCGGTGCTGGCATCCTTCTTTTCATGTACGGGAGCTTTCACCATGCAGCCTGAACCTAGACCCAGTTACATGAAGCTTGTAGATCTAGCGCACCGAAAACTACAATTTGCTCGATGGGGACTTGGGCAACACATAAAATGGCATGGCGGATCTCTCGGCGCTGGCATTCTTCTTTTCGTATACGGAAGACTTAGCCATATACGGAGGCCTTAACCGAGCTCAAAAGACTCGAAAAGATCAGGGGAGGATGACGATGACGAACTTGCAAGCTATCAAGTATTTTAAGCAGCTCAAGAAGCTCCAGCGAGAACACGACAAGATGGTCGCTGCAATTGATCGCCTGTGGGAGAAACGGAACAAGATTTTCCTAAAACTGGTCAAGGCTAAGAGGACCACGGAGATCTACAAAGGTAAATCTCTGAATGTTCTTGTGCTGCCGGGAAGGGATCAAGTTAGCGCTGTATGGACGCATAGAAGAGCCTACACGATCAAGTCGGAGAGAACGAACAAGTGGTCCGTGAGGATCTGCAATTTCACTCTGTCTCGTCCCGCGCCAGATGAGGTGATTGGTGGCAGGTGGAAAGCTCGTAAAGAAGCACTCAAAGCAGCCAGGGACTGGGTGGCCTTCAGGAAGAAGTCAAAGGCTGGTGAATGATGGACAGGTATCTGAGCAAATACAACCACGAGATACTCCATAGCCATAAGCTGTCATTCACGTTCCTGGTGCACTACGCCGGCAAGAGATGGAGGGATGACTACTCTCTAGGCGGTGGCATATTTGCATTCCTCTTCCAGGCATATGCCTATGAATCCAGGTTACGAGGGCGAGATGAGAGGATGAATCATGAACCCTAAGTACAGCAAGGTCTCACAAAAGTGGAAGCGGATAAGGGAGCAAAATGTGCATGGCATTGCGTGGCATAAAATACTAACCAGACTCCGGAGTCGTTGGAGCCTAGGTCGTTGGAACCGAAGGCGATCGCTAGGAGCCGGTATCTTCTTGTTCTGTTTCGCGGATGAGGATTTCTGGGTCTTCTGGCCTGGCGGAGGTGAATGATGAATGAATGGCTAGAGGGAAGCGAGCGAGCCTCACACGAACTTGCATGGCACATGATGCTAATCCGATTCCGAGGGCGTTGGAGCCGAAAGAGATCGGTGGGAGCGGGCATCTTCCTGTTCAGTTTTGCACGTGAGAAATTCTGGATCGAATGGCCCCCTGGAGAACTATGATGGACCTGTCGCACCGAGTTCCACGCATCAGCCACACGCTCAAATGGAACAGAATGGTAGTTGATTTCCGTGGAAGACGGAGAAGGGACCAGTCACTAGGATCTGGAATATTCTTGCTTCTCTTCGACCCAGACTGGATTCTATCCATGCGCGTGGGGTATCACCTATGAGTGAGCTAAATCCATCTGAACGCGCCAAGAGTCTTAAGAGGTGGCTCACACTGACCCTCAGTCATCGGTTGCGGTGGCACTGGAGCAAATCGTTGGGATCGTCGATATTCCTGTTTCTGTTCACGCCTAGTAAGTTCTGGGTTGGGTGGGGGGATGATGACCATGATGACTAATTACGACCGACACATTCGGAACGCAGGGAATCGTCGTACATGGACCGACATGGTAAGCGATGCCCGGAGAAATTGGCATAAGCGCCAGTCACTTGGAGCAGGGATATTCGTATTTCTTTTCGCTCCTGTGAGCTTCTGGGCGACGTATCCTCTGCCATATGAGGTGCGTGATGAATGAGTGGCAGCAGCATATTCGGGACACTGATAATATGTGGTCGTGGAACCAAATGGCAGATAAGGCTCGCGGAGAATGGGTCCGAAGCCGATCATTGGGAGCAGGGATATTCCTCTTCCTCTTTGAGGACGACAAATTCTGGGTTGGGTGGACGCGGGGGTAAACGATGATGGAGACAATCACTGCGATCGAGAAGAGTTGGTACGAAGAACGGAGACTGGAAAGTCGAATAATACATCTGAAAGGCCTGACACACCAAGCCTGGGCAAGATGGAACTTTTCCGGATCACTAGGTGGTGGAATATTCGTGCTTCTTTTCGCATCTCCTAGATGCTTAGTTACCGGGGGCCGCCATGGGAGGAAGAATGTCGCAGGAAATGGCTAGCAGGAAACGAATAGAGAAGGGGCTACCTAGAATAGATGATGGCGACTGGAGTCTGAGTCATCGATCTGTAGTCAACGACCACTATCATGAGTGGAGTTCCATCTGGAGGTTCTACGCTCGCTGGGACAACCATCATTCTCTTGGCGCAGGAATCACCTTCTTCATGTGGACCCGCGACGGATGGAGCTAGGAAAATGAAAGTAAGCTTTAAGTCCAGTACTGTCACTACCGTGTTCGAGTACAATCTCATGCGCGATCGAAGTTTCAAATACCTGCTGGAAAGAGCCGGCGCAAGATGGCGATTTGCAGGATCACTAGGTGCGGGCATATTCTTGCTTCTCTTCGCGCCCCCAGCCTATTTTGAGAACGAGTTTCTGTACGGGAGGGACAGGCCATGAGTGAACCCAGGTTCCTCGACCTACAGCGTAACCAGTGGGAGCTTATATCTGGTATATATATAAGATGGGTGAGAGAGAAGTCCCTGGGTGCAGGGATTCTATTCTTCATCTGGAATCCACATAGTTGGGACGACAGAGGGGAGTAAACCGGACAAGCGCGCCGGCCCCGTTTGGAAGACGGGTGGGGCTTAACGGCCTGTGAGGCAGGATCACTGCTCCCCGACTTACTATTGACATGAGGGAGTACATATGTTACACCGTACTCCGCCATGAAGGATACAAAGAGCAATATAGCAGTCAGGCATTGCGCAAAGAGGTATAAAATCACTTCGGGCGGAAAGCTATTTCGTCCTGACGGGATCGAGATACTCCCTTCTTGTAGCAGGAGAGGATACCCACATATCGGCGTAACAATAAGGTCTCACGGTATAGATCAAAAGATTTTCATCCATAGAATCGTAGCATACCAGAAGTATGGAGAGGGTCTCTTTGAGACAGGAATCGTTGTTCGTCATCTAAACCATGACAAGAAAGATTTTCGTCCTGACAATATTTCGATTGGATCAATGAGCGACAACTATTACGACCACGATTCCGACTATTTGGAGAATTTCCCTATTCAGGGGAGTAAGGCGGCGCGAAGTCGCAGAATGTTCTCAATGGAAACTGCCGAGGAGATCAGGAGGCGTCATCGCAATGGTGAAGGATACCGTAAACTTGCTCGGGCTTACGGATGTAGTAGATCTACGATCAGATTCATTGTACATAGAGTGACATACGCTAATTGAAGAACTCCAAATAGGAGGTGATTATGAGATCAACTGGAATCTACCTGACGAATTCAAAGGCAAAAATGCCGACAAAATCACATTCTACTGATTCAGGCTTTGACCTGTACTCTGTCGAGCACCAATCCGTAGATCCTGGGGAAGTTCAGATCATATCTACTGGTATCGTTATGGATCTTCCTCGTGGATGGGAAATGGAGATCCGCCCGCGTAGTGGCATGGCCGTGAAAGGAGTTACAGTAATCAATGCACCTGGGACAATCGACCAAACTTACACTGGCCAAATAAGAGTCATGCTCATAAATCATAGTAAAAAAGTGTTCGAAGTGAAGGTTGGTGATAGAATTGCTCAGGCCGTACCCAAGATGGTTTACGAGATGGGCATGCACGAGATCCCCAAGAGACCCACCAATTCCTCGCGGGGTGATGCAGGATTAGGCTCAACTGGGAGGTAGCTATGAAAGTCAATGGATCAATAAAGGCATGGGATCGGAGAAGCAAGAATATGTACGTCCGGTCCGATGGTGTCATCGCATACCACCACAGGGGGCACTGGCTCGTCAAGGATAAGAACGGCAGATTCGTATTCGATGAGCCTGTACGTACCCATGTGAGGGCACGACAGATTGCAGATGAAATTCTTCCGCTGAACAATTAGGAGTAGAGCCAGATATTGGTTAGCTGGGTCAGTTTGCTAAACTGGTGCCCTGAAAGACGGGCTGCGAGTTCGATTCTCGCCTACTCCGCCATTTACAACAAGGAGATCGTGATGGCAAAGTGTAGCTGGTGCGACAAGGATATGAATGATAACGCTGCGGATTCGTGTTCTGGCAATACGCATGTTGAATATCCGGACGGTGAGAAATTGCCGTCCGATCCGGAGCATTTTGGAGAGTCGAGCGGGCGGTGCAACGACTGCAATGTCAAGCACGGAGGATTTCACCATCCGGGCTGTGATGTTGAGAGATGCCCACGGTGCCAAGGTCAGCTAATAAGCTGTGGGTGCTTGGATCCGGTCGGGGCGGAGGCATGACAGAGTTGCCGTCAAGTGAACTGAACCAAAGGAGACCGAGATGGATCCACTATTCACCCACTTTTACGCATTAATGATCGGTGCTTTTGTCGGAGGAATCTTCGGCTTCTTTTGTCAGAAGGCCGCTGAGGCGACGGCTGAGCGAAGAGGATTCATGAATGCTACAGACAGGGCAGAACGCAGTAAACATGATGAATTGAGGGGGATCCAAAATGCTCAAGGGTATGAGCGAGAAGTTTGGAAAGAGAGGGTCGAGGACCTGAAAAGGATCATCGAGCAGCCTCCACGCAAACCTGCTCAAAAGCCTCCAGATAAGCCGCCCAAAAGAACGAAGAGATAGGCACCAGCCGGGGGTTCATCACCCCCGGCTTTTTTTAGGTATAAGAGTAGTGGAGGGAAATATAGCCACTAGCCGAGAGGAGATTGTCATGACCCCCGCCTTCAAAACGATAAAGGAGAAACTGGAATCGTGTGGGATCGACACGGATGGCCTTAGAATCGAGCAGCCCGAGACATTCGGATTTACGGCAACTGTCAACAGCGTCAAGATATTCTTCAATTCGGAGCTATTCATGGAGGGCTTCGACGAGGATACAGTTGACGACGAAAATCTCAAGCACACGCTTTGGGAAATGATGAAAACGGAGGAGCGTTTGGAGCAGAAAGTGGAAGAGAAGAAGAATTGGAACGATTACACCTGTGAATATTGTGGCGTGTACAGCGCCGCTAAGCCAATCTGCAACAAGTGTGAGCTGGACACCTGATACCTAGAAAGGAGGATCGCATGCTTCATATCATTTCTCGCGTCACGGGTGACTCAGGGCATTGCTTTGATACTCACTGGCACAAAGGGGATTCATTGCCTGAAATACCGGAGAATGCCATCGACTCAGTACGGGCCGATGGGGACGAGCTGCTTTATATTCTGGAGAACTTCACAAATCTCCGCCAGTGTAGCCATCGGCATTTTGTCACTTGGAGAGGAGAAGATGCTCGGTTCATCATTAGAAATCTATGAAAGGGCCCTCGCCCTTTCTTTAGGGCGTGGAGGCGCATCATGTTAACCCATGGACAATTGCTCAAGGCATTCCTGCCTGTGCTGAGAGCTGAAATCAGCAAAGAGAAAGAGGATATACTTTCCTGCCAAGCTGTACTTGCGCAGTGCCTGAAGAGAGGTCTTACAACAGGAACTATGGGCCACAAAAGAAGAGTTGAGCATCATCAGTTACAATTGCAAGAGCGCCTGAATCTCTTTAACCACATGACTGAAAACTCCGAGATCGAGGTTCCGAAGCTGGACCAGGTAGTCCCGGCTGAGTCAGGCTATCGTGAGGGCTATGGAACAAGCGATGACACCATCACCGTAAGCGGCTACGTCCGGAACGATAGGAGCCCTGGCCGCCTCACCGTTAAGTTTACGCATGTATTCGATAGAAAATTATCCCTACTAGAACGGGTAAGGGAATACATAACTGAAAAGCAAACCTATGACATAGATGCCAAGTGGGTATTTCCACTCGCAGTTTTCCACCAGTTGTCAACGTACTTCATTACGATGAGAGGAATCAGGGCTGTGAATTTCCTCCGCCAGCTTAAGGGTAAGGCCATATACATCGGCGCGAATAGCCTCATGACCACGCCAACTTCGGTCCGCGTGGTGAAGACCCATCCAGAGAGGCACCACCAGAAGAAATGCGACTGGGCCATAGAGATATGTGCCCACAAGGGAACGACGGCCACGCTGGTGGTCAGGCGTGGCAATGTTTACTTCACCGATCCAAGACGCCATCACTTGTGGACTATGAACAAATACGGAGGGGGATCACAGTTCAAACACATTATAAGTCTATCTGGGAGCATGGAGCTCATAGGAGATAAAAAGCATGCCGCCACCTGACCCACGGGATCAGATCAAATACCTGGAAGCTGATATTAAGCGCCTTCTGAATGAGACTGCCAGGCTCGAAAGGGAGAATATGGACCTGAAAGCCAAGCTGGGATGGCACAAAGAATACACCCATCTGGATGGGGGTAACGCCAACACAAGATCCACGTTGCTCATCATCAAAGAGCGGGATGAAGCACAGGCACAAACGGCCACGGCTTGCGAACTGGCTAGATTAATGCTTAGAGGCCTTCGGAGCGAAGGGGTTTTCTCTTCACCCAATACGTTCGTAGATTTGGAAGCCAATCTTAGGAAAATCGTAGACCTAGCTGAAGAAGGCATTGATGGCTTTATTCACGTTCGTCGCTTGAAATCATTCCTGGCTCTTGCTGACATAATAGTCATCGAGAGGGCCTTCTACGAGGAGGTCAGCGGGAAGCCGCTCGAATGGATCCCGGTCAAATCTACGCTGATCAAGTTGATCGAGGAGAGCATCGCCGAGTTTAGCGGTATCTACGGCTACGATAAGCAAAAACCTCCCGATAAGCGGTATAAGTAAATTAAAGGAGGAAAGTATCATGCAGAGGAAAATACCGAGGGCGTGTGGGAACCCTGAATGCCGCGTCAGTAGCGGAATTCACGAATGCCTCACTTTTGGCAGTGGTGATCTAAGCGAACTTGGATTCTGGGAGAATCCATGTGGTGTGTGCGCACGTGCGTATGAGAAGGATCATCCCGGAGAGAAGGCGTGGCCGCACAAGGAGGAGGATTTGCAGGACAGCAATCCGATCACGACCGAAGATGTTGAAGGCCAGATGGAAAGGCTGGCCAACGATCTCCATGGAGAGATGGGGAATACCCGAGATGCTCTGAGTCCCAGCGAGAAGGAACTGTTCGATGGATTAACCCAAGGTAGGGATTCTTGTCCCTCACCAAACCAGAAAAAGGAGGATACACCTTGACACGGGCCAAAACTAAGAAAAAGGGGAAGAAGATCAGGATGGTCAAATTCAGGAAGTCTGCCAAGAAGCCTTCCACGAAGAAGGCCAAGAAGAAATCCGAGGTCGAGAAAGATACGAAGCAGGTGGACGTGGTTCCGGCTCTCTTGAGGCAGCACAAGTACGTCTCCCCCCCCGAGATGCAAGATGCTATGGCCAAGGCCGGCTACAGCCGGAGGTCCTACGCTCGTGGGATTGCCGATCTCCGCGACCTGAACTACGTGGTGGTTTGGGTCTGGGATCAGATGGCATACACGA
>SDBT01009034.1_pt1 | contig 16198 bp, 12 predicted proteins | sample 2277101 | NCBI WGS metagenome assembly SDBT01 (sample SAMN10404973, study PRJNA504765) | marine sediment metagenome | isolation source: marine sediment core GS10_PC15, 103 cmbsf | place: Arctic Ocean: Southern Knipovich Ridge | collected 2010 | reverse complement strand
AGCCGCACCGAATTCATACAGTCCAAACCCTCCGGCGGCTGCCCATCCGACCATAAGAAAAATAAGTAATATAGATAGTACTTTTCCGTTCATAAGACCTCCTGCAAAATTTTAATAGATGGAAAATAAGAAGACGGTAAGATAAAACATAGGATGATTCTAACCAAAAAGCTGAGAAAAGTCAAGGAAAAAGGATCAGTTTGGGTGATTATGTGAATATTAGTTACATTTCAAAGATTGCTTTAAATCACAGAAAAATCTAAAAAAAACGATTATAGGGTGATTTTTATTTTCTCATATATTATCTTAAGGCAGGTGCTGGTAATAATCGAATATTATAAAAAGTACATATACGTCATAATACCATACTAAATCATTCCCGTCCCGCAAGGCGGGAGGTATCCACTAAGAGTATCGGGATTTCAAATAATCCCCGGAGGCGCTTTGACTCGATCGATTTTTATATCTCTCGTTCTGATTTTAAGTAGTGTCGTTTTTGCTCAACAAACAGAGGATCCATTGTGTATTGACTGTGAAGCCCCCACGTTCTCCCTGCCATCACTCGATCAGGAATATGTATCTTTACGTGATTTTTGTGGACAAAAATTACGGAAGCCATGGATCAATAAAATCAAACATGTTGTGGTCTTAAGTTTTTTTGCAACCTGGTGTGCACCCTGTAAAGCGGAAATACCACATCTGACAAAATTAATGAATGAGTTTAAAGACCAACCGGTAAAATTCTTTTTGATTGATGTGGGAGAGGAGAGGGAAAAAGTCTTAAATTTCGTTAATTCTGAGGGTGTTGAGATTCCGGTCTTGCTGGATCGGTATCAAAAAACCGCGGAACGATTTAACGCTCTCACATTGCCCCGGCTTTTTGTACTAGATAAAAATGGATTAATTCAGCGAAAACAAAAAGGATTTTCCAATCCGCAGGATTTTGAGATCGAGATGAGAGAATTGATCACACTATTACTTGAAGAAAGTTAAATACGTAAAACAATTAACCACGGATTTACACGGAAAAATACACGGAATTAATGTAGAATAGAGATAAAAGTATTATTACAATTTTTGATTTAATTAATTCCTGAAGTTTTACGAAATATATTAGTTACTTTTTTCCGTGCTAGTCCGTGTGATTCCGTGGTAAATAGTTTTAATAAAATTTATCAGGATAGTTCGATTTTAAAAAAATCATTTGCTTTCCAATAAAATAAGTTTAAATTAATGTATCAAATAACCTGCAAATTAAATATCATGAAATTTACTGCTTTCATAATATTAGTCCTGTTTTTTGTCGTGTCATTGGCATTTGCCAATTTTATATTTCTTGAATACGAAGCTAATCCTTCTAATAATAGTGTTCTTATTGAATGGGTAACAAAGTCAGAGTCAGGTGTTTCCCGATTTGTGATTTTACGCAGCCCTGATGATCGGAATTTTATGGAGATTGGTACAGTTGAATCTGAAGGAGCTGGAACCAATTATTCCTTTACAGATGATAATGTGCTCTACAAAGATAGTCAGGCATTTTTCTACAAATTAAGAGCGTTGAGGTCTGATGATTCTGTGGTTGAAGAAACGCAATCGCTGCCTGTACATCCAAACATCTCTGGCATCTATCGTACATGGGGTGCGATAAAAGAGCTTTTTAGATAAAATCTTCCCGAAAAAATTGATCTCAGGACTCATGCCCAAATTGTTTTAACTTCCTGTACATTGTTGCCCTGCTGATGCCAAGTAACTTAGCTGCTTCTGCCGCATTCCGGTCGGAATGAAGATAGGCTTTTTCAATTGCCTGTTTTTCAATTTCATCAAGCGGGGTAAACTCCCCGTCTGTCGACTGTGCTTTAACATCAGTTACTGTCGCGGGTTCATTCTCCTCAATCCGGGGTTTTTCCACCAATTTACCGAATTCTACTTCATCAATGAGATCAGTATTTACACGTACCGCTGTTCTACGCACGACATTTTTCAATTCTCTTATATTCCCGGGCCATGAATATTGAACCATAGATTGTATTGCATTTTTACTGAACCGTTTAGGACTAATGTTGTTAGATTCACAAAATTCTTTTAAAAAATGTTGAGCCAGCAAAGGTAGATCTTCTTTCCGTTCACGCAGGGGAGGAATATATATGGGATACTCCTCCAATCTGAAATAAAGATCCTTACGGAATTTATTTTCTGTTGCTGCCCTGGATAAATCGTGGTTAGTGGCAGAGATAATGCGGAAATTAATCGGGCGTTCTTCCTTTTCGCCTACCCGGCGGACCTTTTTTTCTTCCAGAATTCGCAGGACTTTTGCCTGAATCTCCAATTCCATATCACCGATTTCATCCAGAAAAATAGTGCCCTTGTCAGCCTGCTCAAAATATCCAGCCCGGTCTTCGGTTGCTCCGGTAAACGATCCCTTCTTGTGTCCAAACAACAAACTTTCTGCCAGTTCACTGGTTATGGCAGAACAGTTTACTGCTACAAACGGGCCTTTACGCCGTTTGCTGCCCTGGTGTAATGCTTTGGCCACCAATTCTTTACCGGTTCCACTTTCTCCGATAATCATCACATTGATGTCTGTTTCAAGGACCCTGTTTACTAATTCAAATACTTCGTTGACTTTTTCACTTTCACCGACAATTTCAGAAAAAAGTTCGCTTTGCCGAAGTTTATCCTGCAATTCTGTTACTTCTTCTTTAAGATTAGAAAGGTCTAAAGCATTACGCAGAACTGTAGAAAGGCGGTCGAAATCGAGTGGCTTGGTCAGATAATCAAAAGCGCCCATCTTTATCGCTTTAACCGCCATGTCCAGATCGTGAAGGGCTGTTACCATAATGACCGGTAATTCGGGAAATTTTTTCCGGGCATATTCCAATACTTCAATGCCATCTTTTTCAGGCATTTTTATATCAAGGAGTAAAGCCCTAATTTTCGGAGTAAGTTTTTTAATGGCATCTTCTCCGTCGGAAGCAAGGACAGGTAGGTATCCCAATTCCTGTACCATATGTGTATGAAGTTTCAGTATGCTTGGCTCATCATCTACGATTAATATTTGCACCTTTACACCTGTCTTTTATGCTATTATAGCCAAAAACTTTGTTATTTCCGCCTATTTCCTTATACCCCTTTTCCTCATATCGTATTACTTATGCATTATTCCTTACCACCTAAGATGCTAGATATCGTCAAAAGCAACAGCTCCGGCTCAAACGGTTTGATGAGAAAATGATTGACACCTAATCCCATTCCCCTGAATTTATCATCTGTTTGAGTTTTTGCTGTTAAAAAAATAAATGGAATATCTCTGAAATTTTCGTTAGCGATCAGGCGTTCACGAAGCTCATATCCGTCCATTTCAGGCATAGATATATCACTGAGTATCAGATCCGGTCGTTGTCTGTTACAGAACTCTAAGGCCAGTTTCCCATTCTTAACGAAAGAAAAAATATACCCCTCTTGTTCAAGATTATATTTAATGAGAGTAACCATACTCTCTTCGTCTTCGACCAGTAAAATCGTATATTTTTTACTCACTATTCTCTTCCATATTTTGAATAGAAAAAATCACCCGAACAGTTGTTCCTTTATTTTCCTCACTGTCAATCTCTATCTTTGCCTTATGAGCATCGAGAATCTCCTTCACAATCGATAGACCAAGACCTGTCCCTTTAATTTCTAATCCGGGCCGGTATACGCGATAAAATTTATCAAAAACTTTGTCCTTTTCTTTGTCCGGAATACCAATTCCTGTATCGCTTATCTCGAGGACGATATCGGTATCAGTTTTGATCAGGCGAACACGAATCTGACCATCATTGGGAGTAAATTTAATCGCATTACCGAACAAATTCGACAAGATTTGTTTGAGTGCATCAGGATCGGCAAAAATTTCATAACGCTCATCAGAAAATTTGTGAAAAACTTCTATTCCTTTTTCCTCGGCTTGAATTTTGTGTACTTCAAGAATTTCTGAAATTATTGGCTTGCTATCTATTTTGCGCATTCTATAGGTAAACCGTCCGGATTCAATTCGGGAAATATTCAGAATGTCCTCAATTAATTTTGAAAGTCGCTGACTCTCCTGGTAAATAATGTTTATAAATTCTTCTTTAACTTCCTCGGTCATTTTTTTATCGCGCAAGATTGTACTTGAAAAGCCTAAGATGGAAGCGAGTGGTGTTCGCAGTTCATGGGAAACACTGGAGACAAAATTACTCTTCATGCGGTCACTCTCACGCAGGGCTTCTTCAGCATGTTTTCTGACCGTGACATCGCGCATGGATCCTTCAATGGCAACCGGATTACCGTAACTGTCAAAGACCAGATGGGCATTTACGGAAGTGAATATCTCTTTTCCGAGCCTGTCCTTTAGGCGTAAATCGAAATCTTCGATTTCTTTTTTTTCCTTTAATGCCTGCAACAGCCTGGGATGATCCATAGGATCATTATAAATAGTTGTTACAGGTTTGCCCAGTAAATTTCCCCGATGATTATCAGTGTAACGGGAAATTGATGGGCTGACTTCGAGTATATTTCCCTGAAGATCGGTCTGGTAAAATACATCCTGGACATTTTCAAAAATCGTACGATATTTTGTTTCACTTTCGCTTAAGGCATTTTGTGACTTTTCCAGTTCAAGGGTTTTTTGTCTTAACTCACGATTTATATCGACTGCCTTTTTATGTGCTTTTTTCAGTTCTCTGTTTTGTAAACAGGCATTACAGGCCACTGCCAGTTTTGCGTTTAATGGGCTGATGGACTTAATGATTTGTGTATCCAATTCGCCATTTGGCCTGATAAGAAGAAGCATTCCAAAACCAGGTAGATCGAGCAGATGGTAAAAATCACTTCCTTCACCTCCCCCAATAAGAGGTAATTTCTTCTTAAAGGTGTTTAACTGATTTTCATCAAACGATGGTGAGAGAAGATCAACAATTCTAAGATAAACACCGTTCTCCTGAATGTTTCGAGGGGTGACATAAACTTTTCGAAAAACAAATCTGTTCGTGGATCTTTCTCTAAGATGTAGAATAGCACTGGCGGTACATTTGAGGTTTTTCATGTAGGAGGTCAGGGCCACTTTGAGCATTTTATTCATGTCCAGGGTAAGCCCAACTGACATGGCGATTTCGTAATATAATTGAATGAGATCAATCGGTTTAACCACGGGTGCAATTACTCCTGTTAAACATTAGGAATATAGATATAAATATAGAAAAAAGGAATAAGGTATAGGGTATAGGGGAATACGGAAAAAGAATTTGGAACTCGGAATTGCCTAACCCCATATACCCTTATACCCTTTACCACCAGTTTTAAATAACCTTTTACGCCCTCTCTATACGCACAACGTCCCACGTCAAAGGCCCTCCTCACTAATGAGATAGGTCAGAATGGTCATGGCAGCAGATCCTAGTTCCAGTTCGCGTGGATGTACTGCTTCAAAAACATCATTTGCGGAATGATGAAAATCAAAATAGCGTTGGCCATCAGGAACATAGCCAATCAAAGCAGTAGCATTTTTTATTTTTGCAATATCGGAACCACTACCGCCTTTTGTTATCCATTCGATTGAAGCATTTTTAAGATAGGGTAACCAGGCCTGCATGTTATTTATAATGGAAGAATCGGCGGTAACATTGAAACCTCTTGGCGTAAAAGCACCACGATCCGATTCGATAGCGGCCAGATGTTTTTCAGATGTGTATGAAGCATAGTATCCATAAGCTTTTGCTCCGGTCTGATGTTGTTCTTCGTCTGTAAATAATACACAGCGGATTGTCCTGCTGGGTTGTAATCCTAACTTTTTAAGTAGATACAGGACTTCAATAGACTGAATACATCCGGCACCGTCGTCATGAGCCCCATCACCTTTATCCCAGGCATCAATATGGCCACCTACCACAATCACTTCATCCGGATATTTATTCCCCCGGATCTCCCCGATAACATTAAAGGATTCTTCTTCAGGCAAATTCTGGCAGGATAAATTGACTGTAACCTCCAGTTCCGGATCATTTTTCAGAGCAAGACTAAGTTTATCTGCATCCAAAACCCCAAGGGCTGCTGCAGGTATTTGAGTAGTTCCTTCCTCATAACGTACAAGACCGGTATGAGGCACATTATCGTTTAAGGAAGTTACAGAGCGAACCAGCGCTGCAACACCGCCAACTTTTGCGGCCTGAATCGCACCCTGTGTTCTTTGTTTGACCGCACCACCATAGCCGTCAAAGGTAAAAAGGACGGTCGGATCAAAGGGACGATTAAAAAAGATAATTTTGCCACGGGCCTGTTCGGCCTTTTCTTTCAGTTCCTCAAATGAGCGGACCTCAAGAACCTGTGCAGAAATTCCTCCTTCCGGTGTATCGATACTGCCGCCAAGAGCAGCCACGACTAATTCACTTTGTTCGGTATTTTTACTATCGGTTAAAAAGGCTTGTTCGGTTTCTCCTCTTTGCCAGTGTGGGACCATTACAGAATGAAGCCAAACCCGGTCACAGCCAAGAGAATCCAACTGGGCGGCACACCAGTCAAGGGCTTTGTAAGAACCCGGATATCCACTCAATCTTGGTCCAATATTGCATAGGTCTTCGAGTAATTGATATCCTTTTTGCTCCCCAAGCGCGGTCTTGACTATCTTTTTAGCGATATTTTGATATTTATCGGTTGAGATTTGTGCAACTGCAGGCAGAAATAGAATGAGTAAAAGAATTGGTGTAAACCTGAATTTCATCCAGATCCTCTCGTATAATTAAATATTAAATATTTCCAAAGTTAATATAATTATATACTTACCCTATTTAACAATAATATTAATAAAAATCCATCATTTAATATAAAATTGTATGCTTGTTCTATGACCTTCGTACTCTTCGAGGTTCACCCTGTTAGATAAAAATGTCTCCATTAAATTGTCAAATAATATGCAGACTATCCAACAGGGTGAATAATTCAGGTTTGACAATGACTTTGATTTTTTTAGATTTTTATTCTAATTTTAGCAAACCTCTTGGATATCCCATTCCTCACACAATTATTCAGAGGTTGATTTCTTCTAATGACATAACAATAGGTGTCCCTTGGTGTCATAATATAAAATCACTATTGTCCGGTTAAAAGTTATATTTCATTAAATTATCACTGAAATATCAATTTATTTGTGGATTTAAAAAACAAGTAGGGGCACGATGCATCGTGCCCCTACTTAATCAAAGAACCCACCCCCTAACCCCCTCTCCTGGTAGGAGAGGGGAATAGAGTTCGGCGACAATTGTTGTATTGCACGATTCACCCTTTCTCTTTTTAAGAGAAGGGGGTGGGGATGAGTTTTTATCATTTGTTGAATCAAATTATTTTAAACCGGATACTCATGATATAAAATAAGAAACTTAAAATTTCATTTATAGGAATTACTCAAGATGAAAAAAGCCAGATTGGTTCTGGAAGATGGTACAATTTATAATGGATTTTCGTTTGGGGCAGAAAAAAGTATCAATGGAGAAGTCGTGTTTAATACTGGCATGGTTGGATATCCGGAAGCCTTAACCGATCCATCTTATCGCGGTCAAATTTTGACTTTCACTTATCCTTTAATTGGCAATTATGGTATTCCGGATAAAGAGAGAGAAAATGGGCTTTATAAAAATTTTGAATCAGAAGAGATACAGGCTTCCGCTCTGGTCGTTAGTGAGTACGAAAAAAAATATTTTCACTGGAGTGCAGTCAAATCACTCTCCGATTGGCTTAAAGAACAAAAAATTCCGGCTATTTATGATATAGATACCCGGGCCCTGACGAAAAAATTGCGTTCGCAAGGTACCCTGTTGGGGAAAATTATCATTGAAAAAAAAACGGATCCCGGTTTTGAAGATCCAAATAAACGAAATCTTGTTGCTGAGGTAAGCGTTCCTGAACCTGTAGAATATACCAAAGGAAAGAAGACGGTAATCATCATTGATTGTGGGGTGAAAAACAATATCATTCAATCATTTTTACGAAGAGATGTATCTGTTCTTCGATTGCCCTGGAATTTTGACTTTAGTAAACAACAGGCGGATGGAATTATCGTATCAAACGGACCTGGTGATCCGACGATGTGTCCGGAAACTGTTGAAAATATCAAGCAGGCTATGAAATCAAATCGTCCAATACTGGGGATCTGTCTTGGATCCCAGTTACTTGGACTGGCGGCGGGCGCCAAAACTTACAAATTAAAGTATGGGCATCGCGGGCAAAATCAACCCTGCTCGGAAATGGGAACAAAGCGCTGCTATATTACCTCACAAAACCATGGATATGCTATCGATTCAAAATCTTTACCCGAAGACTGGCGGGAGTGGTTTTATAATGATAATGATGGAACAAATGAAGGACTCTTGCATATTTCTAAGCCATTTTTTGGTGTCCAATTTCACCCGGAAGCGTCACCCGGACCGGATGACACGGAATTTCTATTTGATATGTTTATTAGAGCGATGAGCTGAGTCCATCGTGATGCGTAGGGCGTTGAGTGTAGGGGCGTGACGAATCCTGCCCCTGGAAAATATTTGTTACACTTTTGTAGACGGGCTGATGAGCCGTCTCCGAAAAGCATATTTAACCACGAAGGACACGAAGCACACGAAGAAAAATAGTTATTTCTTTGCGGCTTTGCGCCTTTGCGTGAGGAGAAAATGTAGAGATTACCTGCACTCTTCATTGGTTACGATGCAGAATCTCCGTAACCAGATTAACTCCTTGTTCCACCACTCCTGCGGTAGAACGCATATACGAATATTATTTGTAGAAGGATCATAAATGATCAGGAAAATCCACCCGAAAAAAGTACTAATCCTCGGGTCCGGTGCTCTTCAGATCGGACAAGCGGGAGAATTTGACTATTCTGGCAGCCAGGCAATCAAGGCGCTTAAAGAAGATGACATTTCAACAGTATTAATTAATCCGAATATTGCGACAATCCAGACTTCGGAAAAATTTGCCGATAAAGTTTATCTATTACCGATTACTCCACACTTTGTTGAAAACGTCATTAAGAAAGAAAAACCGGATGGAATACTGCTTGGATTTGGTGGCCAAACAGCATTAAATGTTGGGGTTGAATTATTTAAGAAAGGTGTACTTAAAAAACTTGGTGTCAAAGTGCTTGGTACGCCGGTAGAGGCCATTGTGGATACGGAAGACAGGGATCGATTTACGCGGAAAACCAAAGAAATCGGTTTCAAAGTACCTTTTAGCAAAATTGCCACTAATATAGATGAAGCACTCGCTGCCACTGATGAGATTGGTTTTCCATTGATGATGCGTGTTGCCTATGCTTTAGGAGGTTTGGGCTCGGGGATTGTGTCTTCCCGTAAAGAGTTGACCGAGAAATGTGACCGGGCATTTGCCTTTACCAACCAGATTTTAATTGAAGAGTCACTATATGGTTGGAAAGAAATAGAATACGAGATTGTTCGTGACTATCATGACAATTGTATTACGATCTGTTCCATGGAAAATCTCGATCCGATGGGTGTACATACTGGAGATAGTATTGTTGTTGCACCCGTTCAGACCCTGACCGCCAGTGAAAACTTTATGCTACGTTCAATTGGGATAAATCTTATCCGACATCTTGGGATTATCGGTGAATGCAATATTCAATATGCATTAGATCCTCATTCTGATGATTACCGCATTATCGAAGTAAATGCCCGTTTGAGCCGTAGTTCTGCTCTCGCTTCAAAAGCAACTGGTTACCCCTTGGCCTTTATTGCCACTAAATTAGCCCTTGGCTATGCGCTGAACGAAATTCCAAATATCATTACGGAAGTTACCTCTGCCTGTTTTGAACCTGCTTTAGATTATATCATCGTCAAATTCCCTCGCTGGGACTTGCAGAAATTTACCCAGGTGATTGATGATCTCGGTACGGAAATGAAATCAGTTGGTGAGGTCATGTCTATAGGCAGGAATTTTGAAGAGGCATTCCAAAAAGCGGTGCGCATGCTTGATATTGGGCTTGAAGGGTTGAATGCTGATCATATGGATTTTGACAGTCTGGATAAGTCGATTAAAGTACCGAATGATAAAAGGATGTTTGCAATAGCACAGGCCCTCAATGATGGATATACGTTGGAAAAAATAAATGAATTGTCAAAAATTGACTTCTGGTTTTTGAATAAACTTAAGAATATCGTTGATCTTGGGAAAAAGCTGCGGAAAAAATCGCTTAAATCTTTAAATCATGATTTATTGCTAAAGGCAAAGAAAACGGGATTTTCAGATAAACAAATCGCGCAATTTATAAAGAGTAATGAACTTAAAATACGAAAACTGCGCAAAAAAAATAAAATTGTACCCCATATTAAACAAATCGACACACTGGCTGCAGAATATCCTGCAATGACCAATTATCTATATTTAACCTATCATGCCATTGAAGATGATCTTACAGGAAAAAGGGAAGACCAGATTGTTGTTCTCGGGAGCGGTCCTTATCGGATCGGTTCCTCAGTGGAATTCGACTGGTGCTGCGTGAATTCGGTAATGACGCTTAATCGTCTGGATTATACAACAATAATGATAAATTGTAATCCGGAAACTGTTAGCACAGATTATGATATCTGTGATAAACTATATTTTGAGGAACTTAGTTTTGAACGGGTTATGGATATTTATGAAAAAGAGAATCCACTGGGGCTGATCATATCCATGGGGGGTCAGGTAGCCAATAACCTGGCTGTTAAACTACATGAACAAAAAATTGAAATATTAGGAACATCACCGAAGCAGATTGATAATGCAGAAAACAGATTTAAGTTTTCAAAAATTCTTGATCAGTTAAAAATTGATCAACCCGAATGGCGCGAGTTTACAGATCTAAAAGAGGCAAATGTCTTTGCGGAAAAAGTGGAGTACCCGGTTTTGATCAGACCCAGTTATGTCCTCAGCGGAGCAGCGATGAATGTTGTTCGATCTTCCGGTCAACTTCATGCTTTTCTTAAGGAGGCAACGGAAGTCAATACAGAACATCCGGTGGTGATTAGTAAATTTATTACCGGTGCCCGGGAACTGGAAATAGATGCCGTTGCTGATAAAGGTGAGGTGGTTTGCTACGCGATCACCGAACATGTGGAAAATGCCGGTGTCCATTCAGGTGATGCCACTATGGTGTTTCCACCACAAAGAACATACATTGAAACAATGCGTCGGGTAAAAATAATTGCCCGGGAAATTGCCAAGGCCCTGCAAATCACCGGACCTTTTAACATCCAGTTTATCGCTAAAGATAATGAAATAAAAGTCATCGAATGTAACCTTCGTGCTTCGCGAAGTTTTCCATTTATTTCGAAGATAACTAAAAATAATTTTATCGATATTGCTACTCAGGTAATAATGAACAAGAAGATTAGCAAATCACAGTTATCTTCATTTGATCTGGATTATGTCGGTGTGAAGTCACCACAGTTTTCATTTACGCGTCTAAAAGGATCCGATCCCGTACTTGGTGTAGAGATGTCCTCAACCGGTGAAGTCGGTTGTATTGGAGAAGACTTTGAAGAAGCCTTTCTTAAAAGTCTTATCTCAATAGGGTTTAAAATTCCCAATAAAACAATTTTATTATCAACAGGAAATCTGGAAAATAAACTTGATTTTCTTCAGGAAACGAGAATACTTTATGATATGGGATTTAAATTTTATGCAACCGGGGGCACGGAAAAATTTATAAAAAAGAATGATATGAATGCCCAAATTCTTCACTGGCCTTTGGAGAAAAAAGAACCCAATGCTTTAACATATATTTCTACGGGGAAAATAGATTTAGTCATTAATATCCCCAAGAGTACGGAAAAAACAGAATTAACAAATGGATATCTGATAAGAAGAGCAGCTGTCGATCATAATGTGCCTTTACTAACCAATCCTCAACTGGCCAAAAGATTTGTAAAATCTCTGATGGCTAAAGATGAAAAAGATTTAAAAATTAAAAGTGTAGAAGAATATACATAAATTCTGATACAAGCTTTTCTAAATTAATTTTTCTGCTTGAATTAAACCTTTAAAAGATATCAGGATGATCAAATATCATTCATTATCTGCCATTGTCAGATCAATTATTCTGGTCGTATCCATCATTGCGACAGGATCATTCTTAACTCTGCTCACTCAAAGTCCGGACAATACAATCCTGCAAATAATAACATTTCTGCTCATATTCGTTTCACTTTATTTAATTTTCAATTTTAAAGACTTGAAAATTTACAATAAAATATTTATTGGATTGGCGTTGGGAATCATTGTCGGATTGGTTTTTGGTGAACAAATACAGATATTTCAGCCTGTCGGAAAAGCCTTTATCAAGCTGATCAAGATGATTGTTATTCCTCTGGTTTTTGCTTCGCTTTTGGTAGGAACCGCCAGCATGAATAATATTAAAAAACTGGGAAAAATTGGTGTTCGCACCTTTGCTTTCTATATATTGTCAACCGCGCTGGCAATTACGATTGGTTTGATTATTGCGAACACGATCAAGCCGGGGAGTAGCATTCCTGCTGATATTCAAACCGAGCTCAGACAGGATTACGAGCAAGAAGCCGGCAATAATATATCCAGGGTACATGACCGCCCTTCAACGATTGACTTACTGCTCAATATCATTCCGGAAAATCCGGCCCAATCTATGGCCGATGGCAAAATGCTTCAAATAATCTTTTTTGCCATAATTTCCGGTATCGCCGTAACCTATTTGCGAGAAGATAAAAGAGAAATTATTCTCACTTTTTTTGAGGGGATAACGGATATTACCATCCACATGGTTCATATGATAATGAAGCTTGCACCTTATGGCGTTTTTGCCCTGGTCGCTTCTGTGATAGGTGAATACGGGACGACAATCATTCTTACTTTGCTTACATATTTTATTACCACCCTGTTGGCTCTGGCCGTGCATGTGTTTTTCTTCAATAGTGTGGTTATTAAATTCTTCACCGATTTGAAAGTCTCAGAATTCTGGCGAGGTATTTATCCTGCTCTTCTGGTTGCTTTTTCGACTAGTTCGAGCTCGGCGACCATTCCGGTCAGTATTGAATGCGCAGAAGAAAATTTAAAAGCAAAGCCGGAAGTGGCCAGTTTTGTTCTTCCATTAGGGGCTACGATTAACATGGATGGAACGGCTATTTTTCAGGGCGTTTCTGCTGTATTTATTGCCACAGTATACGGTATGGATTTGACTTTAGTTGATCAATTAACTATTATTTTCACCGCTACGCTGGCTTCTATAGGAACAGCTGGGGCCCCGCAGGTGGGCATAATTATGTTGACCCTTGTTTTACAAAGTATTGGCATACCACTGGAGGGAATCGCACTCATTCTTGGGGTGGAAAGATTCCTCGACATGGCCCGGACAGCCGTAAACGTTACCAGTGATCTTTCCTGCACGTCACTCATAAGTTATCATCTTGATAGGGGGAATCGTCTATGAAAGTTCAACAGTCATTTAATGAACGACTAAATATGTTGATTTCAAATAAAAGTTCATTACTCTGCATTGGTTTAGATCCTGTGGTAGATAAAATACCTTCACATTTGAGATATGAAAAGAATCCCATCATGTTGTTCAACAGGGAGATAGTGGAAGCAACCAGTGATTTGGCAATCGCTTATAAAGCAAATTTAGCGTTTTATGAATCAGAAGGACAAAACGGTCTTGAGGCACTCAATGATCTGGAGACGATGATCTCAAAAGATATACTTTTAATATTGGATGGTAAACGCGGCGATGTGCCACATACTTCCGAAAAATATGCACATGCCTATTTTGATCAGCTGGGTGCTGATGCTGTCACTCTCTCCCCTTACATGGGAGAGGATAGTGTCAGATCTTTTATAAATAATCCTGAAAAAGGGGCCTTTATATTGTCCCTAACATCGAATGAAGGCGTACAGGATTTTCAATATCTTCAGGTCGGTGTCGATCCTTTATATCTCTATGTTGGAAAAATGGTAGCTAAGTGGAATGCAAATAATAATTGTGGTCTGGTGGTAGGTGCCAGGGATATGGAAGGATTGAAAATTTTACGCAACGCACTGCCAGATCTGCCGTTTCTCGTACCCGGCATAGGTGCCCAGGGAGGTGATCTGAAAGAGGTGGTAAAATATGGTCGTAATAAAGCGGGTACAGGCCTGATTGTAAATATTGGCCGGGACATTATCTATGCTGATGGTGGAAAAAAATTTGCTCAAAAAACCAAAGAGAAAGCAAAATCTTATGTCGATGAAATGAGCAGTCTTATGAAAACAACCTGGAATTATTATTAAGATGACAAATGAGATTTTGAAAATTTTTCAAAAGAGCGGAGCACTTTTAAAAGGACATTTTCATTTGACTTCCGGTTTACACAGTCCCACTTACTTCCAGTGCGCTCTGGTCCTTCAATATCCTGAGTACAATCAATTTTTGGCAAAGAGAATCGTTACACATTTTAAATCCGGGTTAATCACAGTCGTCATCTCACCGGCTATTGGCGGCATCGTAGTTGGACAGGAGGTTGGCCGTCAACTTGGTGTGCGAACCATTTTTGCAGAACGAAAAGATGGGAAAATGATATTAGGCAGGGGTTTTGAACTCGGATCAGGAGAGAAAGTTCTTGTTTGTGAGGATGTTGTTACAACTGGTGGTTCTGTTTATGAAGTAATCGATCTGGTTAAAGGTGAGGGAGCAGAGGTAAAAGGCGTGGGGATTATTGTTGACCGGAGTAATGGAAGTGTTGATTTTTATGTAGAACAATATGCGGTCATACAATTAAACGCGGAAACTTTTTCACCCGAGACATGCCCCTTGTGTCAAAAAGGTATTCCACTACAAAAACCGGGAAGCCGGTGATGGAATAACCATGACTTATTTACCACGGAATCACACGGAAGTACACGGAAAGAGAGACAGAATTAGGAATTGGATTCTCGATACTGGATGATAGAAAAGAATTTCTCCTTAAAAAATGATAAACAATTTGTTAGATGCGTATTGAAAATCGAGTATAAAAAATCCCGAAGGGATGGCCTCAGACTAGCCCGGTACGGAAGTGCCGGGATATAGATTGCAAATCAGAATTTAAGTGCCGTAGGTATGACCTATATTATATTGACAACAAGGTAGATTTAATTGCCAGATAATAGAATTATTAATATCCAACATTGAATTTTCAATATCCAATATTTGGATTCGGGTACCGATCATCTAGAAACAAGCACAATATATGAAACATTTTTGCGTTAAAATCATATTAAACCTGAGGGAGATATGAAAAGATATATTTTTCTGAAGCCCAACCGCCGGGTGGTCATGGAGCGGGTCTACGAAGATTAGAGGTAAAAATGCTGTTTAAAAAGGTAATCCTTCTCATAGTTATTCTTGTTACTATCCTGCCGGCCGATGAAAATGGCCGTTACTGGATCTATTTAAAGGATAAATACCCATTTTCAAAAAATAATCTTCCGGGTTTATCTGATATACCGCTCAGCGAACGGGCGATAAAACGGAGACAACTTCGCGGTAGTGGGACCATTTTTGATTATACTGATTTACCTCTGTCCGGGAATTATATTGATAAACTGGAAAATATGGGCATTAAAATTCACAGGCATTCACGTTGGTTAAATGCCGTCAGCTGTTATCTGAATGGGGTTGATAAAGAACTCGTAATGAACCTGCCTTTTGTCGCAAAGGTTGAGCCTGTAAGATCTTCTAAAATTAAACCGGTTGAAATGTCTGAAGAACAAATATTTCATAAACCCGTTTCTGAAGATTATGGCCCCTCATTTAATCAAAATGATATGATTGGAGTTCCCTTTGCCCATGAAACAGGTTTTCATGGGGAGGACGTACTTATCGCCTTGTTTGATACCGGATTCATACTGGATCATGAAGCATTACAACATATCGAGGTTTTAGCCGCCTGGGATTTTATCTATGATGATGACAACGTAGCGGATGATGACGAAGATGTTTCAGGGCAGCAAAATCATGGTACACAGGTGTTAAGTACTCTCGCCGGATATTTTCCCGGTCAACTAATTGGTCCGGCTTATGCTTCTCAGTTTTTGCTGGCAAAAACAGATCATCTCACCCTGGAAACAAACCAGGATGAGGATAACTGGGTGGCTGCGGCGGAATGGGCTGAAGGTCTCGGGGCGGATATAATTTCTTCTTCCGTTG
>SDBT01009033.1_pt1 | contig 16198 bp, 18 predicted proteins | sample 2277101 | NCBI WGS metagenome assembly SDBT01 (sample SAMN10404973, study PRJNA504765) | marine sediment metagenome | isolation source: marine sediment core GS10_PC15, 103 cmbsf | place: Arctic Ocean: Southern Knipovich Ridge | collected 2010 | reverse complement strand
ACAGTAAAGCTGCTAAACATAAGCACTTGATAGACAAAAGCTTGCTGAATATCCCCGGTGCGACTCGAACGCACAACCTCTGGCTCCGGAGGCCAACGCTCTATCCAATTGAGCTACGGGGACATAAATTTTAACTCTTTAATTTACAAACATTTACGCGTTTGTTCTCGATGTCCGACCTCTTGATTCTGCTCCGAATTGCCCGAAAAGGTCAGTTTGTGGTCAGTTTTGTCTGCGCCAGCTTTTTTCGGCCCTGTTTTTAACAGGTCATTCATAGTCTCTGTTGCCTTGTCGAAATGGTCATCGTCAACAGTACTGTAAAACTTTTCTGTAGTATCTATCGAGCTATGACCCATAAATTCTTTTACCACGTTCATCGGCAAAACATTAGCCCAGTTTTGACCGCAGCACTTACGCAGGACGTGAACAGTTAGCTCCTTGTCGTTTGTCTCTATCCCTGCCCATAGTACCCGCCTGTGAAAGTTTCGTATGACATTGTTCGACCAATAGCGATTCAGCCACGGGCGGCCTTGTTTGCAGCACTCCTGCCACTTGGTACGGATACGCTGACAGCCCTGTTTGTCCATAAGTACAAAAGGCACATTATCTGGAGATTCTAATTGCAATTGAGCAAGTAAGTCCAGTGTTAATTTTGGTAATGGTATAACTCGGACGTCAGTGTCTTTAACATCAAACGGGGGATACTTTTCGGTTGCCGGTCTGTTTGTGATATGGACTCTGCCTTTGTCGAAGTCGATATTCGTCCAGTACAGAGCAAGGGCTTCGCTCTCTCTTAGTCCAGCGGTGTAAGCTAAAGCATATAAAACCTTTTCCCTCAGCTTCGACGTAACCTCAAGTAATTTATGAAAACCATCCGGCTTTAGATAGTACCATTCGGACGGTGCGCATTTTGGCCTTGCTATTCCGTCAAACGGATTGCTGCCGACTACGCCGTCTTTGACTGCCTCTTTGAACAGTGTTTTGCATTGTCTTAATACCCGATGCCGGCTCCAGTTTCCTAACGACTTTTCACTGTCAATAATCGGTGTCAATTCAGCCAGAAAAGTTTTTGCCGCCCGTCTGTCAATCTTACGCATTAACGCATCCGGCCCGAAATGATTGTAAAGTCGTTTAAGCGTCAATTCGTAAAGCTGAACCGTTGCAGGTCGCAGTCCATCTATTTTGGTTTTGTTGTGCAGCCAGTTGATAGTATATTCTTTTAGTGTCTCGTTCGATGGGTCTCTCGGTGTGCCCTGGTCGAGTTCTTTTCCCTTCTGCTTCTGAAATCTCTCAGCATCCTTTTTTCGTGCAAACGTTTTGCTGTACCGTTTCGGCTTTCCAGTTGTTGGATTAAACTTCCCGTACCAACGCACACGCCATTGCACGTGGCTGCGACTTTTGTCGCGGTATATTCCCACTTTCTCAGTCATAGCGACACCTCATAAAAGGTCGGCAGGACTTGTGACAACAACAGTAAAACTGTGGAAGCGGTCGCCTTGCGGATAGACCAGTCCTGCCGATATTTTGTTGGTTTGAATTGTCTTACTATCATTGTCACATCCATAATTATATCGTCAACTCAAGCTGTGTCTATAACAAAATAAGAAAAATATCACTTTTTTCATAATCAGCCTTTTGACCTATTATCCCCGAAAAAAAACGCACGAGGATTGCTTGTGCTGGACGTTCTCGACTGCATTGGTATAAATCCATTCCTGTTTTTCAAAACTCTTTTAACGATTGCCGCTTTCTTCTCTTGGCTCTGCGTCCTTTTTGTCTTTATCTTTTGTCGTCAGTGGCTTATCCACCTTCCGCAACCATTTCTCTATCGCTTTTGTTTCGGTTTCTTCGTCCATGTCGGTTAGTTCCTCACCCCTGTCCTTATGCACATAGAAGAGTTGGAAACAATGAAGATGAAGGCATATCCGAAATCATCCAGTATTTTTCAAGAAGGAGGATCTTGCATAGTAAAATCCTCTCCCTTATTATCCCTATCCTTTAAATGAACAGTAAACTCCGTATCCTTTGGTTGCTGTAGAAAAGATTGTATTTCCTTCAACTCGGCCTGCTTATCTGTAAAGAATTGTTCAGTTTTTAGGTAATTAGGCGTCCAAATAGTAACATCAAATCCTCTTTTAGGATCATATGTAAGATCCCTTAGGTAAAATTTCTTCCATCTTTCTTCTTTCTCTTCAATCTTTGTCTGTGAGGGCCTTCCCCATTCCTGGATATTATCACAGAAGATCAAGAGAAAACTTAAAGGATCATCTTCAAATCTTAAAAAAGGCAAAGGAACTTTTTCCTTTAGCTTTTGCCATTTTCCGTTATCCTTCAACTCCTGCCATATCTTCGGGTCATGGAGAGCTATTGAAAGTGCACTTGGTATAATAATATGTTGATATATATCTTCAAACTCCGTCTTACCTATACTAATTTTGCTTTTATATTCCTCTTGTTGAACCATTTTTAGAAGAGAGACACTGCTCAAAATACAATGATTCTTCGCCGTTGTTATTTTTTCATAGAAAAATTGTACAAGCTCCTTTTTCTTGCTGAGCCAATTGCCCTTGAGTTCTTCCTTAAAAAAAATAGAGCTTAGTCTCGTAATTAGAGAGTTTGTGCAATTCATAAAGCTTTGCTCTACAAACTTAGATTTTATGTCGATGTGTGCTATATCTTCAGGCACATCAAAAATCTGCTTAAAAAATTCGCCGCTCCACTCGTCATATAATTGGACGGGATATGCTATGTCATGAAACGAAGAAATTATAAGCCAGCTTATTTCTGGTTTTATACAATGGTACTTTACAACAAAATCTTCATAGAGGTTATCTATAATGTATAACCCTGATAGAAATACTTGGAATTGATGTATGTAATGGTCACGATAAACTCCTCTATCTTTTCCCCTCGTGGCAGCAAAAACATGCTGCAAGGCAGGATCAAAGGTTTCTAAAAAATCGTTGTAAGGAACGCCAATCCACTTTTGCCATAACTCGGAAAATACATCACTGACAAATTTGCATTCATTGTCTTTGTTGCTAAGATGTTTGCTTGTCGCATTGAAAAGGTCTTTTCTGTAAGCAATTTTCTCAAGTTTTAACATTTTCTCCAGTAAGTTCGCATCAATGTATCTTTCTTCGAATTTAACAGGATAAAGGCCTGCAATCGCATACACCGAGTCATGAATGTATTTGTCAACAAAAGGGGAAATTCGGGTGGTTTTTTTCAGTAATCCTTTATCTTTCTTTGCAATGATGCGTTTAAAATCTTCGCCTATTTTATCTCTGAGGGATATACCACTACAACTCTTATCGATATCATTTTTACCCTTAATCTTCCACAAATCAAATCTGTTCACCTCGTAAAAATTTTGCTTTTTCTCACGTTCATTATCAGCGTAGTAAGGAGATGTCTGAACTGTAGCGGAAGCAGGTATCGCTAATATAATTTTATATTGTGATGGTTCATAATGAAGAGATAGATAATACTGGTAAAAAAATAATTTCTTTTGAAACTCTTCTGAAATTTCATTTAGCGAAGAAACTATAACAATGCAATACTCTGGTGTTGATCTTTTCTTTTTGGTCTTTTTGGTGCAAAAAAGGTCAATAGGAAGACGGGGCTCTTCTTCATATATGTCAGAAACACAATATCCCTCCTTCGTAAAATCTTCACGTAAGCATGACATCATGTCGCTGAAATTCAAAGCCCCATCAGGATTTGCCATCTGATTTCCCCAATCTACAATTGCTTGTTGTTTAAAACCTGTCCGCAATCAAACAACAATATTTCCCTTGCTAACCAGGATCTAAATCATCATCGGCAATGGTGACATCTACTACAAGTAATTGAAAATTTGCCTCTATTGAGTTTTTCTAACTGCTTTAGCCGGTAATCTGGATCGGTCAATTGCTCTGGCGAAAGCTCGGTAGAATCTCTAAACTTTGGCTTTATTGTTTCCGAAATGTCGTTTTTAAATACGGTTGTCTTTTCTTTTCCATTCATACTTAAGTCTCCTGTTTTCAAATTTTCCTATTTCCAACATTGTGGGTCCTCTGCCATATAATCTCCAGTGCAAGCGTATGCTACTGCCCTACAGCCGCTGCAGAGTGGAATGAACTCGCATGAATTACACTTGCCTTTCAAATTACGTTTATCTGCTATCTGCCAAAGAAAGTCTGATTTAAACCATATTTTTTCAAGCGTATCACATTTTAGATTTCCAATGGGGACATTTAATCTTCTACACGGAAGGACTGTACCATTATGCATTATAGTCAAGTTATCAAGGCCGATCGAACAGATTCCGCCTACTTGTTTATGGAGAGGAAACTTCGCATTCACCCCAGCTCTCTCTGGATCAATTTTAATCCATAAAGGTCTTTGCTTTACAACCATTAATCTGTTACCCTTATCATGCTCTAAATCTGCTCGGTCCGAAATATATTGAAATACTTCCTGAAGTTCATGCGATGAAAGCATCTCACTTTCTATTTGTTTTCCACGTCCGCAAGGAACAAACCTTTCTACTAATAAACTGTTAATCTTATTTTCAATTGCCAGATCAAAGAGCGCTGGGATATCTTCCTTGTTACACTTTTGTAAGGTGAACATAAGATTAACTTTGACCCCATAATCGGCATGATTATTAAGTAACTTTATCGCTTCTATAGCTTTCTCAAAAGTGCCCTGGCCACGAATTGCATTATGCGTTCGGGCAGAGGCGCCGTCTAAAGAAATTTGGACTCGGCTTACTTTCTTTATGTTTACGATTTCTTTACAGATTTGCTCATCAATAAGAGTCCCATTGCTAAGGATGTATATGTTAGCAATTTGTGGTGATTCGTTTAAGTACTCCAATAGAGGGAAAAGTTCGCTTTTTACAAAGGGCTCACCTCCAGTAATAGCAATTTTACCTTTTTTATTCCATTTAGATAATGTTTGAATTAGCTTATCTGCTACAAACCTCAAGTCCTCAAAAGACATTTCACCAGCACTTGAATAATCCTCCTGGTAACAATGAGTACACCGAAGGTTGCACTTTTCAGTAATATGCCATTGGAAATTAAACAGACTGTTTTCTTCGTTGTTACTGCTCATCTTTCACCTCTATGTAAGCAAAAGCCGGATGGTAACCAATCTAAAATAAGCCATCTTCATTTTGTGTAACATAAAATACTATAAATGACTAAGAATAACCAATTATTTTTTTGGAAGTTCGGGCGGGCAAATTACCCAAACAACTGAATCACCCCCGAACTTCGTCAGGGTGGTTACCCGCTTGCGTTCCCGCTTATGATTCTTTTTCTTTCGCATTTTTCAAGTCCCTAATAACAACAATTAAGCCCAAAATCATACACATATACCCTGTGATAGCCCATATAGGCCGTTCGTTTCCCAGAGTAGCGCCAGAGTGCCTTCTGTGGCGCAAGATTGAAAGCTATGGGGTAGGTTATGCCGACTTTAACCATCACATTTCTGCTCATTTCTATCAATCTCCGTAACAATGGCAATAACTTCGGCTTCGAGCTTGCCATTTCTATCCCTAAATGGCCGGTACTGCCATAGAGGACAAGTAATAATATCACATTTCTTGACCTCGGTGTTCTGCCAAGCCGTACAATCTTGGCACTTCGCATCAACGGCAGCCTTCATACTTTTACGCTGGAGCGCCTTAATCCACTTCTTGCGGAATGAGCCGTGATATAGGTTTGGAATATTCTCGTGCCACTGCCTGAGCTGGTCACGGATGCTCATATTATGCGTTGACTTTATTTCCTTCATTTTTTCTTTTTGAGCTGGTTCAGGCGTAGCATAAAGCGTCCTGTGGTGATTCCAGCTTGTTCTATCATATTCTAATCATCATTGTAGAAATCATCGGAAAAGGCTTTAGGGTTTTTACTTCCCTTACGTGCTTTACTATGCCTCAGATTCAAAAGATAGTCTAAGGCTCTTATGATAGAGGGCTTGTTACCTAACGCCCCATCTTTTCTATCTAATTCAAGGTCGTCTATCAAAGTGCTGCGCAGGATGTCTTCGTCATCGTAATAATCCATACCAAGCTCTTTGCTTATATCTAACAGACCTTGATGGATAGTACCTATGTTCTCGTCATCGCCGAGCTTAACGTCTGCCTCGTTGCCAAATTCCCATTTCAACGATTCAAGGGCTTGCTCCTCAATCTCCTTTGCTGCTTCATGGCGCCCGAGCATCATTTCGTTATATTTTTTATACATTCGAGTTGCTACCGACCTGGAAAGGTCGGCGCCAAAAGCCCACCATCTAAATTGCGTTTCCATTTCCTCATCGTAGTCCATGTCTTCAGGTAAGCCGGAGCGTTCAAACTTGTAATCTTCCGGTCCGGTCACTTCCGAATCATCGTCAAGCTCGTCTGGTTTGTAGAAATCTTTAGAGAGAGCTTCGGCCCCCTTACCCTCGTCTGATTTTGGTTCCTCTATTCCATCCCCTTCGGGTTTAGCATACCACTCTTTAGAAAAAGCTGCTGGCTCTCCGCCGCCTGATTCGTCCTCATCTTCCTCTAAGTCATCGTCATCAAGCAAAGCGGTTGATTCGTCTGTGTCGTCTTCTGTCTCATAATCAAATATGTTTCCCATTGTTCTGCTCCTATCCAAAAGTCGATTGTGCTCTCTTTTGCGTTTTTGGTAAACCTTTTGGCCGGCGTAATTTTACGTATTCCGTACTTAAAATCGGTTTAGACCAGGGCACGCCGTCTTCGTCCAACTCAGGGTTTTTCTTCACAGGTCTTTTTTTCTCTTTGCTCATTTTCTTATTCCTAAAAATCCATCGGGTCATAAGAACAGGATTCGTCATCCTGCTTTCTGGTTGTAGTTGTAGCCCTTGATGCTCGGCTGAAGTTGCTTTGCATCTCAATTACAGCAAAGGCCAGAGCCTCTATCGCCGGATAGTCACCAAACTGAAGGGTCGCTATTTCATCGTCTCGCTTAATTTCGCTAAGATACTTGAGTATCTTACTGCTGGGGGGAATGAATAAACGCCGCTGCTTTTCCTTGCTCAATAATCTTTTTAGTATCGGCAAAATATACTGAAACGGCTCATCCATTTCGATAATGGCCGTTTTGGTAATCTCAATAATGCCAGTGTTATATCGCAACCGCTTTGATAATACATAAGGCATTTGAAATTTACGCTTGAGCTCCTCGTTTAGCTCAAAAATAAAAGCCTTGCCAGCGGAATCGTCCGGGTCGCCATACCACAGCTCCGGTGTATATTTCAAATCCAAAGCACTAACCGCCCGAACCAACTCCCTGCTATTGCAATTCTCGACCTCAGCTATCAGATAAAATTCGGCTTTTTCAAATTCTTCCCTTCTGCAAGAGCCAATAATAACGGCATAGCCCGTATTCTTGCCGGGGAAAGCTATAGCCCCATATACGCAATTGTACTCCCGACCCTCTATTTCTCTTAGTCTCATATCAATTCAACTCCTGTGAAGTAAAATAACTGTCTTCGCCCAATAACAACTTCTCCTGTGCCGCCCTGCTCGCCATTGCCAACCCCACACTCAAATCGATTTTTCCAGCTTGCCGTTTCTTGACGATTCGCCAGCCCCGCTGCGTCTCCTTCGCCCTCGCATTAAGCAAATGCTCACGCAACTCCGAATCCTCGTAAAGCATCAAATTTTGACTATTCAGTAAACCGGCCAGCGTTTCACTCATAGCAACCGTATTACCCACCGTCTGAGGATATTCCTGCATCGGTAAGCCTGCGTTCTCTAATGTCTTTGCCGACCGGGCAAATTGAAACGGGTCATAAAAAGCAGTCCTGATGTCGTACTTTTTATCATAAGCCAGCATCACAGCTTCGACCGTCTTTTCTAAATCAAGCGTCCGGCCTTCCTTTGGTATAAAACACCTATGGTCGATAGTGGCAAGAGTCTCGTCATCGACCATACCCACTATCACAACAGCAGATGTGTCGTGTTTCAAGCCGATGTCAATACCAACCGTTACCGGCCCATCAAAAGATGCCCCGCGTTGCAAATCAAAATTTGTGCAGGCGTCTATTACCACCACGTCAACGAAAGCCTCCTCGCCAGACGCCCAGACGTTAGCGTGTAAACGTAAAAAGCTGTTCTCTCGTAAACGCCTTTTCTGCTGCGGTAGGTATGTAGGCTTAACCCAGGGGATTTTTTCATATAGCTCTATGCCGAACCACCGGAACAGGAAACGTGGGTCTTTCTCCTCTTTGCCCTCTGCCTGGTCGATACCCTTTTTGTAGAGCCCCCATAGAACCGAGTTCTCATCCTCAGTGTATCCGGCATAGCTGGTTATGAGATTCAAGTTCTCCTCTCTGGTAGGCGTATTGGTCAACTCGTCCCACGACCTCTTATGCTCAGGCTGCGTCCAGGACCATAACTCCTCACCGATGACCAAAGACGGATTTATTCCGGCAACGCTGACATTCGGAGCGAGAATCATCGCAAACGATTCCCCATAATCAATACGCTCGGTTTTAATCTTGCAGACCTTCCGTAGCTCGCTGTTCATCCTCACGCTTTTCACCAGTTTATCAAAGCAGACCAGTTGGGACTGTGCCTGCGTGGAAGCTAACAGATATACCTCAGCCATTGACTTCGTACATAGGAACCATTGCGCAATCGCAGCGGCTAACGTACTCTTGCCGGTCTTTTTGGGCATCCCTATAAGAGCCAGATTCGGCTTGACACCCCGTAAGAATAAGTCTGTAAGCAATTCCTTCTCATGGTCGAGCAGGACTATCGGACGCCGGGTCTCAATAACGAAAAAATGGGTCTCAATATACCCGATAGGGTCATTCGCATAGTCAGACATCGACTTCTCTTTTAACAATACAGCAACCGCCTTCAGGGGCTTTCGTTTGGGTGAAGCCTTGCCACGCCCTAACGCTAAGTTTTTCTTGTAAATTTTACGGCCCCCTGGCTTTTTACACCGATAGGATTCCTTCGTCCGCCTGGCCTTCTTCCTTTTCGCCGGATAGACGTACTCCCTGCCGTCCCTCGTCTTAACCAAAGTGCCTTGTTTTTCTAATAATGCTGTCATTTTTGATCCAAACTACCTATGCCGTCAAAAAGCCCCAGTTGGCCCTCTGGTGGTTTATTCTCTTGTTCTTGGCTCAGAGTATCCTTGCGGAGCTTTTCATAATCCCTACAAGCCTTCAAGAGCCTGGCTCTATTCTCTGGTCTATCTATCAATAAATTGCTCATTCTGACCTCAAACTGACCTTTTGACTGACCTTTTTGCCATTATTTCACTGCCTTTTATCTTCTAACCTTTTAATATTACAGAACTTACAATAACTATGAGCATCGGCCTCAGAAGCCGTTAGTCTCCATTTTCACCTGCTTTTCGGGCAAGAAAACGCTCTACATCCACCAGCCTATATCGAATCCTGCGGCCCAAATAGACACCTTGCAACTGCCCTTCATCACGCCAAAATTTCAGCGTCCGTTCCGGGTTCTTGCCGTCCAAACGCAGCAACTCTATTGCCTCAGAGGCCGTCAGCACGGCCGGAGCGGGACGCCCAGACGGTAAAAAGGCTATTCGAGCATATTGTTTATCATTTTCGCAATTCACGTTTCTTCACAATTCACAACGCTGGTTAAAATTCACCCCAAACAACAGCATCGTTAAAGTTATCCATCATTTCTCTTCATTTCTCTGTTACTGTAACCGTTTGTAACCGGTTTTATTGTTCCCCCTATAGAAACATTTTCCCACACTTAACCATACAAGTGGTTACATTTGGTTACAAACCGTCCTTATTCTCTCGTAAGCCTATTCCTATCCAACATTTAGTGTTGTAACCGTTTAGCCTCACTTGTTTCTGCTCACAGCCTCTTGCTCGGAGGTAATCATTGAAATTCTGCTTACTCTCAATCCACTTAACATTTTCAGCTACACACCATTCTTTGTAGGCATTTTTTATGACTTTAACAGGTGTTGTGAATCTCCTATCAAGCTCGCATTTTGTCTGCATAAAGCCGTCAAGGGGGTCTGATTCTGCTCGATATTCAATTCCGGCTTGCTGTACTGAATTGGGTCTGGTTATCTTTCGCCCTGCCTTTTGCCATTCTAAGCACCCTCGAATCAGCCAATTCAGGATACCAGGATATTCTTTTCGCAGCTTCTCGGACAGATCAGGGTCTCTCTTGTCCTCATCAAATTGCCGATTCCACCTTAATAGATGTACCCTATCCCATATAGCGTCAGCGGTTTCTGTTATGATTGGCAAGTTCTGGGTCATTAAAATCAGCTTGTGAGTTATCGAAAAATCTTGGAAGTCTTGACGCATCAATCGTCCGGTCAACTGTGTATCGCCTGTCATTCGCTTGACTAAAGACGTCCGGAGCTTCATATTCTTTTTTGATTCGTCCACCAGCACGAGCCGTTTGCCTTGCAGCTTCATAATATCAGTCGGGTGTTGGGACAGTTTCCTTTCGGCCAATAAATCTTCCGCTCCTAATGTTGCGTAATCTCCGAGAATCTCACAAACCACGGTTACACAAACCGACTTACCATTGAATCCCTGCCCGTGAAATATGGGAAAGATTCTTGCCGATATGTCGCCGGTCAAACAATAGCCGAGAATCATTTGCAGATACTTGACCTTGTCTTCGTCCTCGTCCATCCATTCTTTTACGCATCTATCCCAGGTCGGGCAAGTAGCAGTTTCGTCAAATTCACAACCGCCCATTTTTGTTATGTTATGCTCCGGATGCTGCGGCGTAACAGATCCATTGCTCAAGTCAACTACCCAATTACCGGAGTTAAACTGCATAGGGTCAGTATCGAAATATTTAGAATATGTCGATATTGGTTTTTCCGACCTTGCCATAGACTGCATCGCTGCTTCCTTGCCTTCAGATTCGGATTTCATTGCCCATTTAGAAAACTCTTGCCTTTCGGTCTTTGATCTAATGACCTTGACTTCACTATAAATATTTAGTGCCGTCTCTTTACAAAGCCGGGCCACGTTTTCCTTGCCGGACTCTTTACTCCATCGGTGGCCGTCATAAAATAGCCACTGGTCAGCATCCCACAAATACCGTAGCTTGTCTCCGTGATATAATGCAAGTCGCTGGCCGTTCCCCATATCCGTCAGATGGCAAACCAAAGAAGCCTTAACGTCATTATCAATCTCGTAGGCACCGAGCTTTTCAGATTTTTCCTTTACTGCCGCTGCCTTAGTCATCGGGCTTTCCTTGTTATTATTTTTCATTTCTTGAAAACAGGTGTTACATCGCGTCCAGAAAAATCGCACGGTTTTGATAATTTCGGGATATTGCTGATAAGTGAATTGATTTCTTCGTCAGCATCGGCCCTGGTTTTGCAAAGGCGGTGCAAGTCATCATATGCTGTGAGCAATTTTTCTAATTTTGCTCTGGCCTTGAGTTCTTCACCGGTCAGATTATGTTGCGTTGGTTTCTTCATTGTTCTTTTCCTTTCTAAATTTTGTTGTTATTGGTTTTTTGTAAATTTACGCAAAAGTATTGAGGATATTGTCGAACTCACGCCATGTTTTTTCCGACAATAACTTTTTACAATCCTCCCGAATCCTCAACTTGCAATATCTGTTCGGACTTGCAAGATTATCCTGAGCAAATTTACTCATAATCGACTCGTAACCGATCATCGACAAGATAAGTGATTGCAACTTAGCGAGTCGCTCTTTCACAACGAGCTGGCGAACAGGCCAAACAGCCTGTGCAAATTCCCTCGAAAGAATACCAGTCTCGATCCTGAGCTGCTGCTCAACCTCTTTAACCAAGTCTGGCTTAGTTAAGCATTTAAGCTTTTCCGAAACGTCACTAAGCCTTTGATTAGCCTTCTTCATTTTCTCGTGGATTGACGTAACCTCATCTTCGCTGCCCGTGCGGACAGCCGTTTTGTAATCTTTCTTATGACCCTCCAACTCGCTCTTAATGCCATCGGCTTGTAACTGGTATGCACCTACGCGATCTTTAGCCTTCGCAAATGACGCCTGCCATTCCTCCACTATTTTTTTCTGCTTCCGAATTTTTGGAGAAATCTCCGTCGAGCAAAGTTTTTCAAGGTGTTTTACAAATTTGGGGTCAACTTTCAGCGCGGCCTCGTAAGAAATAAACTCAAGCTCTACGAGCGGTTGTATCCCGTCAACTTCCGGCACCGACTCCGGCTCATCCACAGGCGGTTCAGCGGGAATCTCGGCCTTTAAAATAGCATCGTCACTTAAATTGCTCTTGGCAGAGTTTCCGGAGTCATCGCCCGGAGCCGATTCATTCGTTGACTCTGCCGCTAACTCGTTTTCAACAGAAGCCGGGTCTTCTACTGGAAAACTATCAAGCGTCGAGCCAGCCGGGTTTAGCCCGCCCTTATTTTTCAACCTACGAAGAAAATGAGTTTTTTCTAATGTTTCCATATTTTACCTTTCGATCACATACATAACATCTTTACTCTGTGTCGCAGAGCATGCCTTTTGCGCTGAAGTGCCTTAGATTTCCTGTCCACAAGGAATAGCACCAAACTTGATTGACTCATATCCATTTCCGAAGCCACAGACCTTATCATTGCTGATTCATCTTTGTTGACACGAACAACCAAACTATTGTTTTTAACCTGTTTCATAATGTTTATACCCTTGTCTGTACTACAGTTCATTAAATCACGTGGTTCATCTGTATCAAGCCATAAATGCCTGTAAAATATAGACTTGGCGCAGAAGTGTGCGCAGAATTGTTACGGTCTAACGGTATGACAAAATGAAAAAGGGGATGTATGGGGTTGTTTAATTAAATATATTTGAGTTTGGTGGTTTTGCTCTTTAGGCGCAGAATTGGGCGCAACATTTTTCCACCTTATTCAATAAATATTGACCTATGTGGCAAAGTTGTTATGATTCGCCCGTTTTTAATGTCTAATGTATCTGCAATGTCTGGGCGTTTGTGGTGCCTTTTCAACCACCCTTTTAGCATTCTAAGCTTAGCTCGGTCGCCGGGAATACCTTTTCTCAAAGGGTCACTGTCTATGTTTCTCAAATCTGTTAAACTCGGGCTTGGCCATAAACCTTCAATTTTTATTGGTTTTATTATTTGAAGTGATTTCCCTAAGTTGCTGAGTTTCTCAGTGAGCTTGGATACGAGTGTGGCAAATTGTGCTATCGCCTGTGTATAGTTTCTTTCATTCCAATATTCCAACATTCTCAAATGACTCAAATACTCATCGATTTGCTTGGCTTTGTTGCATAATATAGCATGAGACTGTTGTATGTCACTGCCTAACTGTGGATTGCTACACAGCAAGTCAGTAATAATAGGTTCAATAAATATCGGAATCAGGCCAATTCGTCCTTGGCAAGGATTCGGGAAATATACATAATAATGTAGCAATTCTTGTGGAGTATGCCTTTGTTTTTGCATAGGCAAAAACCGTTCTTTTTTAAATATTAGAGCGCATTGGTCCAAGATGCGTAGACACTCATAGTATGCTCGGTCTAAGCTATCTTTCATCCACGCCCGTTCTTTATCATGATGTTTCTCATATTTTTCTTGCAACTTTCCTTTAGGAAACGGATAGTCGTCAGGATGGCCATTGATGATTTCGTCAATGTTCTCTGAGGCTTTCTTAAACTCGTTGTTTGTTCTTTTGTGACGGGTTTCTGGATGGCTTTCAAAGGGCCTTCTATTTAGATCATAACTATCATACTGAGGTGGGTTTGTTTCATCTTTGTCTGGCGTTTCCATATTGTCTACCTTAAAAAAAGGTGTCCAGGGCTATGGATGCACACACGGCGCACTGCCGCCCTCACGAGTCGGCACACCCTGGACATAAATGATTGTATCGAAAGATTTGACCGTGTGTTTTCCATAAAGAATATTATCGCTATATCTGATAGGTTGTCAATAGTTCTTTGAAATCAATTTGGAGAAGTGTATAATTGTGCGAAATTCATCAATTCTTATGAAAGGATATAATATGAAAAAACATATCATAACAACAGGCCTTATATGCTTAACCTTGCTATTAGTAAATACTTGTGTAGATTTGCCTGCTAATCCTGACCCAATATACTCAACATACTACGACAATGATTTCCTTGTGCAACGCAAGCTTAAGAGCCTAAGTAATAACTTATTTGAACTTCAAAGAAAATATGAACAATTAGTAAAAAGGATTGATAAGGCCGAAAAAGAAATATCATATTTGGAAGGTGAAAAATTGTTGCAACAATATGACATCGAAAAATTGACGAAGAAAGTAGGCCAGTTAGAAAGTGCTTTGAATCCTTTAATGATAGAGAAAAGATTGCAAGACTTAAGGCAATAAAGGGACGAACTCGGTTTGGGTGCGGTGATGGGGAGAAATTTTATCGTAGATTTTTTGAACACATTTTTGGTCGAAAATGCCCTGCCGATTCGACCAAGAAATTATTCAATTTCTTGGTCCGTATTTTACTTATCAAAAAGCTTCGCTTCAAGCTCTCTATCATAAAACTCAATTATATTGGGGCTTCTGAGGAGTATCAGAAAGCTGGGTACGGTACATCGTTTATCCTTAATTATTATTTTCGCTTTATATACTTGTGAAAAATGCTCCAAATACCCATACTTTCCCTGTACTTCTAAAGCTACCTCTTCTATAAAAGCCTTGTTTTCTGTTTCGGATGAACCAAGGAGATAGATATTCTCAAGTTCCAAATCAATAAGCGACTTAACATACTGAATATACGGAGTGATTTTTCCAGTTCTCCTTTTGAATCCCTTGGCAATAATTACGATTCCGCATCTGCAGTAATTACCTGTAAAATTTGTACTTAGACCTTCATCACCTCTTTTCCTATTGGCATATCCTTCGAGAAAATCAATGAAATGGGTAACCTCTTCAATTATCTTGCTATTCCTTGGTTGAGCAAATACCTTCTGGCCTAAGCAATTTAGCTCATGAACTAAAACTGAATAAAATATCCCCACCCTGTCGATAACTTCATACTTGTTCAAAAACTTAATGATTTTGTTACTTGAATCTGTTTTAGGCCCAAAAACTTCATCGAAGAACCTTTCAGCAATACGTGGTTTCTCTTTTAGGCAAAGTTTTTTGCCTATGAATAAATCAAGTGATTCTTTTTGGTTATTAGATAAGTACTTTTTAGCTTTTGTTAGGATTGATTTTGAAATGAAAACCATAGCTGCCAAAATGAAATTTTTGTCTTGATCGCGATGATGACGCATCCTTATAACCAATTTATTGTCTTTGTAAAAGTCCTCAATTGTTTCATCTTTTTTTATCCACTGAATGTTAATCCCAACTGGCTCATAATTAGCTATTTCTTTGGCCAAACTTTTTGAAAATTCATTTATCCTGCCCTGAATATCATATTTAACGACCTTTTTGCTACCCTGTTTAGTAATAAAACATACAACACGATAAAACAAGCTGGCCCATTTCTCGACGATTTCGGGATGAGAAACCGCATAGATGAGGGTCCCTACAGACCCTATCGTTATCAAGCATAGTGAAGGAATGAAAACATTCACAATCATAAGTTGATTGTCCCTTCCCGTAATAAATTGGAAAGTTCCCTAATACAATCAAGGTTATCGCACACTGTTTTGATGACTCCTGATTGCGGGAATATTGAATGAAGATTTTCAAACGTAACCGGTGTTTTGCAGAACTTGCACTTAATTTCACCTTGCTGGAATTTTTGGAGTATCCCCAGTGAATTTAGAAAGTTTTCTAAGTCATCGTCATGCACAACACTCACTTCTTCTTTGGGTAAAAAATGTACCATAATTAACATCCTGTATATTGTGGATTTCGCAATTTTACTCTTGTAAACACATTTTCTCAAAATCTGCCAATCGCCTCACCATTTTAACGATAGCCTGTCTTAATTCAACCGAAAGGTTCGGCCAACGCTCGATAAGCAGTCTTAAAAAAGGTCACTAAAAGGTCAGTGCCTACTGACATTTACTTGTGGGCTTCACTGTACTGTTACTGACACTTTCGTTATTTCTCTAAAAACCACGATTTACCTAACTGCTTATAGGGCATAATGTTGCTGTTTTGCCCCTTTATGGCTCCGGAGGCCAACGCTCTATCCAATTGAGCTACGGGGACCTGAACTATATAATTATAATACCTGTAAATACTTACCGCAATTCTAATTTCAAACATTTTGCCAATTTGAGACAGAGATT
>SDBT01009032.1_pt1 | contig 16200 bp, 12 predicted proteins | sample 2277101 | NCBI WGS metagenome assembly SDBT01 (sample SAMN10404973, study PRJNA504765) | marine sediment metagenome | isolation source: marine sediment core GS10_PC15, 103 cmbsf | place: Arctic Ocean: Southern Knipovich Ridge | collected 2010 | reverse complement strand
TCTTCTAATCCAACCCTCTAATCTTTGTAGAATATAAGAGGTATCAGATAAAGAGAAGTATTGTATCCAGCCTCTTAAATAGAGATTTAGTCTTAAGATTCGTTTTATTATGTTTTGTCCATTACTCCTGGAGGTTATTTGGCGAATTTTAATCTTAAATCTTTTAATGGCCTGAGGGGCTATGCGAATGCGGATACCCTCGTGGTAATGGTACAGATTAAAACCCAAGAATTTTCTTTTATCGGATATATCTACTGCACTCTTTTGTAAATTTATTTTTAGTCTTAATTTTACTTTTAAGAAGGTGGTTATACTTTCCATCACCCTGTGGCCTGCCCTTTTGTTTTTGAGGTAAATATTACTATCATCCGCATACCTTACGAATTTATAGCCTCTTCTCTCTAATTCTTTATCTAGGTCATCAAGAATTATATTGGCAAGTAGAGGACCTAAGGGTCCACCTTGAGGTGTCCCTTCTCTGGTTTGCACTTTAACTTCGTTTATCATAACTCCTGATTGAAGGTAGAGACAAATTAGTTTTAGTATCCTTTTGTCTTTTACCTTACGGGCAACTCTGGCTATAAGTAGGTCATGGTTTATATGATCAAAGAATTTCTCTATGTCTAAATCTACCACCCACTGGTATCCTTCTTCTATGTATTGTTTTGCTTTTATTACTGCATCACGTGCCCTGCGATTGGGACGGAAGCCGAAACTAAAGGGAGAAAATCCGGGGTCAAAGATTTCCGTCAGTATTTGTAGGAGAGCTTGTTGGGTAAGTCGGTCAATGACTGTAGGTATTCCCAATAGCCTCTTTCCTCCATTTGGTTTAGGAATCTCTACCCGTAAGACGGGTTGAGGTTTATATTCTCCTTTTAGTAGTTGTTCACGGATAGATAACCAGTTTTGACGAAGATAAGGTTTGAGATTTTCTACTGTTAGATTATCTATACCCGGAGCTCCTTTGTTCTTTTCTACCCTCCTTAGTGCCTTTAGCATATTTTGTCTTGATAGTACCTCCTCCATTAAATCGTTATTCTGTTCTCCGTGGGATTTACCTTTGGTTTGTGCCGGATACATACTCGGCTCTCCCTGATTAGTCGGCAGTTGCACCGCTTTCTTTTCAGGGTAGACTCTTGGTATGAGTTTTCTGCCTTCCTAATATGTTTCTCGAACTTACCATGTTAATCCCTCACTTCATGTTCAGCCCTTCACTGGTGTTACCAGTTAATATGGCTTCTGCTGACTTCTGACATATGTAAATATCAAATGAAAAGTACACCATATTTCAATCGAAAAGTGCACCACTTTTTCTAAAAAAATAAATCAATCTAGACCATCTTTCCCTCCTTTCCTAGTTGACCATTAATTTTGCTTTGCCAGCCATTCCCTGGTCTCCTTCAACCGGTAAGAATTACCATTCATATTGAGAATATAGGATTTATGAGTAAGCCTGTCGATCATGGCTGCCGTCATCACCGAATCTGAAAAGATTTCATTCCACCTCTCGAAGGAGAGGTTGGTGGTAATGATGGTGGATTTTCTGCCGGCCCGCAGGGAGAGATGGGTAAAGAGTAGCTCTGACCCTTCCTTGTCAAAGGAAATATATCCCAACTCATCGGCTATCACCAGATCATACTTTTCAAATATGGACTCCAGTCTAATTAAGGTCCTTTCTGATCTGGATTCTTTTAATTGATTGATCAGTAAGGGTATGGTGGCAAACGGTACCTTGTATCCGGCCATACAGGCTTTGATTCCCAGAGCGATTGAAAGATGTGTTTTGCCGGTACCGGGACTGCCGGCTAGAATCACATTCTGACCATTTTCGATGAAATCAAGACTTTTAAGTACCTTGAACCTTTTCCTGGCATCAGGAGGGAGATCGCAAATCGATAATTCCTCCAGGTATTTTCGGTAGGGAAAATTGGCCAGCCTGATTCTATTTTTCTTACCGCTTTCCAGCCTTAGATCAGATTCCTTTAAAAGAAGATTATATAAAAATTCTTCATAACTTAAGTTTTTCATATTGGCTTCTTTAATCTCTTCTGCCAGGTATCTTCTCACCCCCGGTAGTCTGACCTGTTTACTGATCTCTTTGATTTGGTTTATGAGTTCATTTTTCATGCCGACACCTCATTTAATATATCTTGATAGAGGTTGACGATTTTTTTGGACTGGACCTCTATGTTAGAAGGATAAATTATTTTTTTAGAGGTATCATCCTTTCTTTCGAGGATGGTTCTGATTTTTTCAGTACTTACGCCTGAGGGGTTAACCTTTTCCAAAAGGGCGATGGCCTGCTCTACCGATAGCAGGTTATGATCGGCAGTAAGTTGTAAAAGTTCGATAAAGCTCTTCTCTTTGCCCTGGTAATATCTTTGGTAGATGTCCCTTAATCCGGGTTGAATTTGCGAAAAGGCAGTACTTCGCTCTAAGGCACCCGGTTTTAGTTTTAAAGTTCTTAAGTAATGGGTGATATCGATGCAGCACTTTTTTCTCCCGTATTTTCTTTTATGGGAAGCGATCTTTTCCTCATCATGATAACAGATGATCCGATCGGGATAAATTTTGATGAAGACAAATTTTCCTACCAGATCATCAGGGACCGAATAATGGTTACCATCTACGGTAATACAGGCATATCTGTCGACTCTGGCCTCGGTAATTCTGGCCGTATCATATCTGGGAGGGAGAGGGAGAAGATAGTCTCTTTCTTCCTGTAATATCTCCTGGGCACTCTTTGCATCTTTTTGGGGTTTTGCATTTAACCTTTTAAGTTCACTTTTAAAATATTGTCGTACTTCTTCTACAGAAGAAAATTCATCTCTTTTAGAGAAGATCTTTCTCCTTAGGTATTCCACACTGCGTTCTACATGTCCCTTTTCGTGAGCCTGGTAGCTATTGGTAAAGCGAAAGCGAAAACCATAATAGATCGATAGTTTTAGAAGTGCTTCAGTAGATTCTTTTTCTGATCTGTCGACAAATCTGGCAACCATTACCCGGGCATTATCATATACCATCTCTTTATATACTCCACCAACCTCGGTAAAGAAGGAGGCAGTGGTATCCAGGAAGGTTTCGGTCTTTTGGTTGTGATAAAGGTCTCCCCAACGATAGTTTCCCTTGGCAGTGGTAAAGACGGACATTTGCAGGGTTTTCTTTTTACCATTAATCACCAGCTTTACTTCCCCCCAATCAAATTCACACACCTCTCCCAAAGCGTATTCTTGTCTGATGTAGGCTTCTTTGGCCTCTTTATTGATTTTTCTGATGGTATTACAGGTAGTGGTATAGCCGATATCGAATCCATCTTCTTTTAAGGCATCGAAGATATCGATCTTTTTCTTTTGTTGTTTTGCCTTTCCCTCTGCTCTTTTAGTCTCATTCTCCTTTAAGTAAAATTTAATTCTATCTATTATCTCATCGGTCAATTTTACCTTTTTTCGGTTGCTGATATCATATCTGGGATCCTCTACGATATCAGCGATTAATTCCTCTTGATTAGAGTTTCCTTTAAAACCTGTAAGCTGGGCTTTTTTTGTTTCGTAGTCCTTTACATACTTGGCGACAGTTCTTCGGTTTAGGCTCATTTCTCTGGAAATCTGTCGCTTAAGATTCCCCTTTTTGTAAATAGGTTATGATTATTTTCTGCTTCTCTATCAATTTGATCATCCTCCTTTTCCCCCTATGTCATTTTTATTCTTACATAGGGAATAATATTTCAAAGTGGTGTACTTTTCAATTGATAAAGTGGTGCAGTTTTAGATTAACATAAACAGTATTAATCAACAAGTTCGCGTAATCCAATTTTTCAAGTGAAACTCTCCCAGCAGGAGCTGGGGGCATCTTTTGGCTACAAGCGAAAAACGAGCTTGAGTCCTTCGGGCTGCTGCTACATCTCCAGACAGGAGTCTATAGTTTTATGCGGCTCAACTAATATTGATCATTAGTATTCACCTCTTTTGCTATAAGATAGTTCTGAGCTTTATTACATAATTATTTTATGGTGTTATCCAGTCATTTTTAATTATTTTAATTATCCAATTAGAAAAATTAGTTATGCGGAATATGAGTTACATCGGAAAAATAGTTTTATAAACCATTCTCTCTTATTAACCACCGGCAAATGCTGACATTAAAATAAGTTCATCTTCTGAATTAATAACCTTATCATAATTTGCTATATTTCTTTCACGGATTAAATTTTTATTATGAAAGAGAAGCAATGCCCCTTTAAGTTTCTTTTCTTGTTTATTTACAAATACCTTATCTTCTAAATGTGGGTAATTTGAAATTAAAACATCAAATATTTTACTTAAATTATCTTTATCGATATTTATTTTTGTACTCCCTCGGATTACAGATTGTAAATCAGGAGAATAAATTATTATTCTGGGCAAATTAATCTTCCCCTTTTTATGCTATCAGACACCAATTTAATAGTAATTGTGAATAGATTTTTGTAGCAATTAATAAATGATCAATGTCAACATACTCATTGGTCTGATGGGCTGTATTAATAAAACCGGGCCCAAAAAGAATTGCAGGAGTATTTCCCCTCTTTATTAGATGGCGCATATCTGCACATCCCTGCATACCTGAAAATACCGGTTTTTCTCCTACAACATTAACATAAGCTTCTTGTAATGCATTAACAATTGGGTGATCTTTCGGCACTTCAGAAGGATCAGCATCAAGAAACCAATCAATCTTAGGTGGATTTTCCTTAAGCCAGTTGTCCTTTTCAGCCGCTTTCATGATGTATCTATCTATAATTTCCCTTACCTCTCTACTATTTTCATTAGGTAAATATTTAACATCACATTTGAGTTCACATTTATCAGGCACAATATGAGGGGCATCCCCACCATGGAACATACCAACACTAATTGTTGGAGAAGATAAAATAGGATGATTTTTAACCAAACGTTCTTTTTTCTCACATTCTAATAAACTGTTATATATTAACACCATCTTGTCATTGGCGTTGACTAACTCCTGTCTTCGAGCTGCATGACCAGATAATCCGGATGTTGTAACTTTAAGAAACTGGACACCTCTATGGGCAGTCTGTATCTCTAAATTTGTACATTCACCGACAATTCCACCATTCCCAGTGTATCCTTTGGCAACACACATTAAAGTGCCATTTCCACTTGATTCTTCATCAACAACACTTTGAAAAATAACATCAGCTTTTAATTTTATTTTTAAATCTTTTAAAGCTTTAACTGCCATATACATACCAATTAAACCACTTTTCATATCAGAGGAACCTCGCCCATATATTCTAGAATTTTTCACTTCTCCCCAAGGAGAATGGTTCCAGTTTTCCCTACTTCCTATCGGTACCACATCCATATGTCCATTTAATACTAAAGAATTTCCACTACCATTCCCCTTTAGAATACCTGCAACGTTTGGTCGGTCCTGATAATTTCTTTCTCCAGGTTCAACAAAGTAATCATAGTCAGATAATAGCTCCGGATCAACATCAAATATCTCAGTTTTAAAATCCAGCTCATTTAATCTTTTATTAAACCATTCCTGAGCTTCTTTTTCATCACCGTTATGTTGATAATTAATACTTTTAAAACTCAAAAGCTTTAACAAATAATCAACTGTTTCTTCCCTGTTTTCTTCAATTTTTTCAAAAACTCTTTTTTCAATATCTCTCATACTCTCTCCCCTTTTTGATCTATTTCGTAATCCATAAATATTAATCTATAGCACCAAAAGTCAACCCTTTTACTAGATATTTTTGTATCAAAATACCAAACAAGAGGACTGGTAAGGTTGCAATTGTTGAGGCAGCAAACATCTGTCCCCAGTCGATCTGATAGGCCCCAAAAAACGATGGAAGATGAACCGGAAATGTCTTGGCATTAAGTCTGGTCAGAATAAAAGCGTAAAAGTATTCATTCCAGGTTAGAATAAAAATTAAGATACCTGTAGCTAAGAGTCCTGGTGCTGCAAGGGGCAAAACCACTTTTCTTATTGTCTGTAGCTTTGTTGCACCATCAATCCGCGCCGCTTCTTCAAGAGCTACCGGGATATCCTTAAAGAAACTGTAAGACATCCAGATACCAAATGCCAGGTTAGACAAAATATATATTAATACTAACCCTGTATATGTATCGATTAAATGTAATTTTATAAACAATATATAAAAAGGAAGTGCAAAGGCTACAGGAGGACCCATTCTGGTTGTTATAACAAAAAACAAAAAGTCTTTTTTCCTTTTAAAGTTGTATCTTGCCAATGAATAACCAGCCATTCCCCCTATGATTAAAACAATAGCCACAACCGTAACACTTATTATAAAACTGTTAAATATATATTTTTGAAAATTACTATTAAATAATACGGCCTTATAATGTTCAAGATTGAAACTAAGAGTCGGAGGTAAAACAAAATATTTATTTTCCGGAACTAATGATGTTCTAATCATAAATAGTAAGGGAAACAGAAAGAAAAGACCCATTATAATTAGGTAAACATGTGCTAAAATTGTCTTTAAAGTCTTCAATTAAGCTTTCCTCCTTCCTTTGTCAGAGTTTTGTCCAGTGTTTTCATATATAACCAGCTTAAAAAGACTACAAAATACAACATAAAGATACCCATTGCAGCTGCATCGCCCATTTTAAAGTACTGGAATCCAACCTTATATACATAGAAGCTCAGGGTCTCAGTAGAAGAACCGGGACCTCCCGAAGTCATCATAAATATTTTATCAAATGCTCTAAAGGCATCCATGGTCCTGATTAAAACAGCAATGGAAATTATTGGTTTTAAGAGAGGTATTGTAATATAAACAAGCTCCTGCCAGAAATTCGCCCCATCTATTTGCGCTGCTTCAAAGGGTTCTTTAGGCAAAGATTCAAAGCCAGCAAGTAAAACAAGAATCATAAAAGGTGTCCATTGCCAGATATCAACCATTATTAATGAGTTCAAGGCAAGTGATGAATTGCCTAAAAAGGCAAGTTTGGGCAATCCAATTAACTGCAAAAGATAGTTTACGATGCCAAAGCTGGGATTTAATAGATACCTAAATGTTGAGCCTATAACCATAGGCGCGATAATCATCGGAATAAGAAAAATACTCCTGAAAATATTATTACCAATAATCTCTTTTTTGCTTAATATTAAAGCGGTTATAAACCCAATTATAAATGATAAACCCACACTGAAAAAAGTATAATAAAGAGATCTTCCTAAAGCCATCCAGAATCTTTTATTAATAATCATTTCCCAGTAATTTTTTAAACCTACAAAACCCCTTAACGTTGGGTTCGTTAAATTGTACTGCTGTAAACTTAACACTAAGGTATATATTAAAGGAAATACCACAATAAGGATAAAAAATATTATTGAGGGTAACAATAGTCCATAGTAAAATGCTTTATCATTTTTCAATAACCTTTTAATAGATATAATCCCTCCTCAAAAGAACTATTTTATAAAACAAATTGGGGCAGGCGTAATAAATTCTAGATACCCTGCCGCATTTTAAAGTGCGGCAGGGTATCTCATTATATAGTTATTGTTCTACTATCTAGTAACCTGCATTTTTTAGTATATCTTTTATTTCACTCTGTGAAACTTCCAGTGCTTTTTCAATAGAAATATCCCCTGCTATTGCTGCAGACATGTTCTTCATAAAAGCATCTCCGAGTTCAATAAATTCCGGAATCCAAGGCCAGTATTTGATATTTGCACTTGCCCAGGCCTTAGGTAGAAACTCTACATAATCACCTGCATTATTCTCCACTGCCAGTTCTTGATATTCCGGTAAATCAAGAACATATAGATTGGGAACATCCCATCTCTTAAGTTCAAGGGCCTCTTTTTTGGTAATAGTTCTGCTCATTCTCCATTGCAAAAATAACATTGCTGCTTCCTTATTCCTTGAATATTTATTAACACCCAAGCCTTCCATATAAATCCACTGCAAGTCCTCTCCTGTTGGCCCGGAAATGGTTTTAATACCTACTTTACCAGCAACATTTGAGACTTCCGGATTATTTATCATACCTCCCCAACCAGTTGTATCATACATCATGGCTACTTTTCCTTCTGTAAACATCTGGCCAATATCATTAAAATTCATCGAAGCAACACCTGGAGGTCCATAATCCCTTAAAATAGCAGCATAATCATTCATTGCTTCTTTCCATTCAGGAGAATTAAACTGTGGCTCATAATTTTCATTTAAAGCTGTGGCTCCGTAAGTCCAGGCCCAACCTGCATAACTACCTAAAGACGAGAAATTAGCAACTCCTCTGCCAATAATGGGATAAATGTCCTCCTCCAGCTTGTCCAGCTGTTTGGCTAACTCCACTATATCTTTGGTTGTTTTGGGAGGAGTTAGGCCATGTTTTTCAAAGATGTCTTTTCGGTAGTAAAAAGCTCCTCCGATAATAGTATGAGGCATGGCATAGAGCTCACCATCCACAGAGAATGTCTCAAGGGCTGACTGGGGAATATCATCCATATAAAAGTCCCAGGGAGTTGAATTGTTAATATATGGGTCCAGTGATGCTAACCATCCATTACGATAATATTCGGGTAAATACCAGAAGGAAACGGAAGTTAAATCATATGTTCCGCTTTGAGATGTAACATCAAAGATATATTTTTGACGAGTAGTAGGCTCGTCATAAACCTCAATATTTAGTTTTATCCCGGTTTCTTTTTCAAATTCTTCCTTATAAGTTTTAATTACATCAATCTCATAGCCCTCTTTTAATAGTAAATTCAGGGTAGCACCTTCATATGCTCTCTTCTCAACCGCACTCACAATACTACCTGCAGAAAAAACCAAAGATACAAGGACAAATAATACTACTAACTTTTTCATTTTCAATTTTTCTCCTTTTTTTTATTTTAGAAAGTCTACGACATTACTAAAAATATTCACTATACCTCTAAATCACCCCCCCTCCCTCTTAGATTCTTTATCTATATAGATCTTCTTCTATATCATACAATTCAAGTTCTTGAAGTTTCTTTATACTGGGATAACCGGTTTTTACATCCCAGTCCAGTTCTTTAAAATATTCGGCTATCTGGGTTTTTAAATCTACAGTAATACCTTTTGTATTACCCTCTTTTAATGGCGGAATCCCAAGTGCGCGTTTAGGAAAATCAAATTTGAGAGAATTTATACCTTCTCTTATATTAAAGGCATGTCTGAGATTAAGGATTCTCTCACCAACTTTTTCAAATTTTTTAATATCGTATTTAATTCCTGTAACAGCAGCCAAGAACTGAGGCCATGCTTCATAAGGATAGGAATAATAACCAAATTGGCAGAGCCCACTGGAATTTATCATCTGCATCTGGCAGGTTATCCTCTTTTGCCAAATACCTTTACCATGGGGTGAATACTTGTTAAAGTCATCCGGAAAATCAATTCCTGGTGGTAGGATCCACTCACACGGGCAGTGTCTTCCAGGTGTAGGTTCAGTTGCATAGGTTGTCGCCATACCTGGCTGGAATCTCGGATCATGAAATGGTAGTTCCTGCCCATTAACATGGATAGCAAATTCTTCTGATCCCTGCCCAATGATTTCTGAAGCTCTTTTCACCCCATCTGCCAATATCGCAGCCGCCCCTTCACGTCTGGCAATTTTCGGTAACAGTTCTATTATGCGAGCAGCCTCACCCCAACTAATCTCTAGTTCTTTTTCATCTATTAAACCTGCTTCGTTGCATTCCATAGCAAAAGCAATAACTGTACCTGTAGAGATTGTATCAAAACCCAGTCGGTTACACATGTTATTAATATATAAAACAGACTCGAAATCATCATTCAAAATTAATGGGCCAAAAGCGGCGGCACTTTCATATTCAACTTTCTTGCCTTCAAATTTATAAGGCCCTTCTTCAACCTTCATTTTCCCGCTACAAGCAATTGTACATCTCCAGCAGCCTATACGTTTTGTCTGATATTTCATTATTTTGTCTTTGGAAAAATTATCGATCCCCTGAGGAAAATCTACTGGCCCTGACCCTTTCCAGTTTTTAACAGGAGCATCTCCGGACATAATTGATGTTCCCAATATACCAATGGTTCCTGTTTCAGATAAAGGTTTATACTCCCTTGAATGCATCTTAATATATTTTCTCTTTAGTTCCCTTACTTTTTCAGGATCTGCCAACAGAACCTCTTTATTACCTTTTACTACAACTGCTTTAATTTTCTTGGAGCCCATAACCGCCCCAACACCAGAACGGGCTGCTGCCCTTCCATCATGAATTATTGCCGAGATTAATGACAGATTTTCGCCTGCAGGTCCTATAGATGCTACCCTACAGCCTTCACCATGCTTTCCCTTTAAACGCATTTCGGTTTCGGTTGTGTCTAAACCCCAGATATCCTGAGCATCTAATAGTTCTGCTTCTCCATTATGAACAAGTAGATATTTAGGCGTTTTTGCTTTGCCTCTAAAAAAGATAGCGTCATAACCAGCGAATTTCATATAGGGACCAAAACTGCCACCGCTATTTGCCTCTCCAATCCCACCAGTAAGGGGAGATTTACAAACAACCATAAACCTATTTCCTTCTATGGTAGGTGTGCCGGTCAGAGGGCCGGAACAAAAGCCAAGAATGTTTTTCTCTCCTAGAGGGTCGATCCCTTTTTCTAATTCATCATACAGTAGCCTGGCTCCTAGACCATAACCACCGATATACTTCTTTAAAGCAGAATCATCATTGGCCTTTTTTTCAATTATTTCGCTACTTAGATCTACCCATAAGGTTTTTCCCATGTATCCACCCAGCAAAAATACCACTCCTTCATATTATAAATAATTTTTTATGATTAGTCCACAAAAAGTACATTCTTTACGACATAATAAAGTAAGCTAACTACCAACTTTAAAAACATTTACAAAGACCCTACCAAGATATCCCATAAATTGCTGTAGCACTAATTAGGTGCTTTTTAATATAATCGTAAAGTTTTTAACAGAGGTTTTTAAATGCCAAATATTATTATTTAATAAGCTCAAATCTTTCGGGAAATTATATTTTTTACTATAAATGAAAATCGTTTTTCTGTTATATGCAGCGCTAAATCATCAAGATCAAACTCTCCAGCATACTTATCAAGAATAGATTTATATCGTAAATGCTAAGTTTTTAAAAAGACTAAATTAAATAGCGAAAAACCTAATTTAATAATTGAATGCCACAGCCACTTTTTATACTCTATTGTGATAGAATTAGTTAATAATTATAGGTTTTATATTTATAGACTCACACGCCACTACTAATTCTGGCACAATATTACCATAAACCATATGGATGTGATTTGATCTGACGTTTTTTAAAAATGCTTCATGGTCTGGGTTTAATTTAATAAATGCATGTGGCCATTCCCAGGTTGTTTCATGCAACTTTTCCCTAGAGATATCACCGATACAGTTGCCTGTTCCTATCAACATAACAAATTCATCAGAAATTCTACTAATCCTAGCTAAAGTAACTTCTCCTGACTTACATATATATTGACTACATAAACCCCCACCTTCGCCCTGAAAGCCTACCTGCGGAAGCCAGTGTATTTGGTCATGTGAGGATGCAAAATCTAAAGCCTGAGATCCACAATTACAAACAACTAGGACACCGTCATCTGGATTTATGTATCTTACATCACCAAAATTAACAGAGGAAGACGTTAAACTTTTTAATATTTGCATTGTTAATGCACCATTACCATCGGCTTCACAGGCACATACAAAGCTTTCTTTTTTTCCTTTATAATCAACTGTAGCATTTAATAAGGCGTTAGCAACACAAAAAGTAGAATAATACTGGGAAAGCTCAGGAAGACAACGTACAGCAGCAAAATCAAGATCATGATTCTTAATTATTTCTAACATTGCAATATATAGCCTAATAGAGCGTGTCAAAACTTCTTCAATACTTTTGTCTTCTTGAAGTAATTTGAAAGTGTTTTTCATCCACGTTTTTGCTTTAGATACCTCTGACGCATTAGCTGCCTTTGCTTGTTCCAATAATTCAATTTGATCAAAACACTCTACTTCAACATTAAATCGCTTTTTCCATTGATTAATATCAATAACGGTTGTATTCATGCCAAAAGTTCTATTCCCAAAAAGGCCAAACTTACTGTTTTTAATTCTGCTTCGCACACTTAATCCTTTAACAAGTTGTGTTATTTTGTATTTGCTTTTTTCTTGATCAAAATTACCATAGACAAAATTATACTTTATTCCAACTTCATCAAGGGCTCCTTTAGCAATCCCGGCTCCTACAAGTCCTGCCGTATCAGGCCTACTATTAGTCCACAAAATAATTGGAATATTGATTTCGTTAGCCAGGGCAACTATAGCTGAAGAATATGACCATCCTCCAATATAACAAATTAAAACTTCAGCTCCCTTGTTAATTATTTCTTTTGCCGCGTTAATTCCTTCCTGCGGAGTACATACTATTTTTGGATACTTAAATACATCAAAGTTTAAATCCTCCAAAAAATTAGCAGCTTTATTTAAAAACTCTTTCGCCTGATTTTTTTCACTCTCTGGCCATAACCGCTGTCCTGAAGAAGTAGATACTAAACCAACAGAAATAGGCATTTTATCCCCCCCTAATCTAATAATATTAATTATCCTTTTACGGAAGAACCAACCAAACCCCTTACCAAGTTTCTCTGAACAATCAATGCAAATATTAAAACAGGTATTACTACTATTGTTGCAGCAGCACTAAGTTCTCCCCATCTCATTCTTACAAACCCAATATAACCTGGTAATGCTACCGGCATTGTTTTTGTTTTAAAGGCAGTAAGAATTAGTGCGTAAAAAAATTCATTCCATGTTAAAAGCACAGATAGTATCATTGTTGCAACTAGTCCTCCAGAAGCACTTGGCAAAGCAACTTTAAAAAAGCATTCCCACTTTGAGCATCCATCTATCCAGGCAGCTTCATCAATTTCACGTGGAATTTCCTCAAAGAAGCTAGTCATCATCCAAACTATAAAAGATACTGTGAATAGTTGATACATAATTATAAGAGCAATATATGTATCAATCAGAAGTAAGCGACTCCAAAGAAAATAAAATGGTATAATAAATACAGCCGGTGGTGCCATTCTAGTAGAAAGAATAAAAAATAAAATATCCTTTTTCTTCTTAATTTTTAGCCTGGCTAAACCATAGGCGGTGGGAACACCTATCAACAATGATAGTATTAAAGTTCCTGCAGAAATAAATAAGCTGTTAAGAAAATAACCAGGAAATCTACTTGTTAACACTAATCGATAATTTTCAAAAGTAGGTTTAAAAAACCAAACTGGAGGCATTTTAAAAACATCAACCCTCTGCTTTAAAGATGTTGTAATAACCCAATATAAAGGAAATAAAGCAATAACTCCAGCAATAATCAAAATAATATATATTATTGTTAATTTTAATCGACTTTCTCTCATTTTTAAGCAACTCCTTTTATTGATTGGCATTTGCAAAATTAATTATAGATTTAGAAATAATAATAAGAGCAAAGAGCATAATTATACCTACAGCTGAAGCTTTACCCATATCCCAATGTTCAAATCCTAGCCGGTAAACATACATCATTAATGTTTCAGAAGCCCTACCCGGCCCACCACCAGTCATAACAAATATAGTATCAAATGCAGAAAAACTTAACATAATTCTAAATAATACAGCTACCAATATTGGACCTTTCATCAATGGCAAAGTTAAATATCTAAATATCTGCCATCCATCTGCCCCATCAATCTTTGCTGCTTCAAAAGGCACAGGCGATAAGCTTTCTAATCCTGCCAAAAGAATCAACATAACAAAAGGAGTATATTGCCAAACATCAGTAATAATAATTGCGGGTAAAACCGTATGCATATTTCCTAAAAAGGCAAATGGTTCAAATCCTAAAAGTTTTAAAAAATAATTAATCATACCCAATTCAGCATTATACATAAATCTCCATGTTAAGCCAACAACAACAGGAGTTACAACCATAGGAACAATTAAACAGGCACGAATTATACCTTTACCTGGGAAATCTCTATTTAATAGAACTGCTAAAATAAATCCCAAAATGAGTGATAAAACTGCTCCTACTATTACAAATATCAACGTTCTAGCTAAGGCATTGATGAATCTTTCATCTAACAATATATTAATATAATTAGATAATCCGACAAACTGTTGCTTTGCACTTTCAGTAAGATTCCATTTTTTTAGACTTAATTGGAAGGTATAAATTGTAGGATATATAACTAACGCAAGAAGTGCAATTAGACCTGTGAATATAAAAGAATAATCTGAGCGTGCAAATTTTTTTATCCATTTACTAATAAAATGCAATCAATTTACTCCTCTTCTGGCTACATTGGGCACGAGTTTAACTCGTGCCCAATGTATTTCTGCTATTCTTAATCTAATCCTGATAATAACCTGCTTCAGCAAGTATTTCAGTAATTGTTTGATTTGCTTCTTTCATAAGTGTCGAAACAGATTCGGGTCCTTTTGCAATGGCTGTAGATACTACTGAACAAAATACATCAGCTAACCGCCCAAATTCAGGAATCCTGGGAAAATATGCAGGATCTGCAATTTTTGATGCCTGTAAAATAATATCTGAAGCTCTTACAGTTTCTCTAAATGCATCACTGGCTAAGACACTTTGTGAAGTATAATCACTACGTTTTCCAGTTTCTACTATTTGTTGTTGAAGTTCCGTACTTGTTGCCCATTGAACAAACAACCAAGCTGCTTCTTTATGTTTTGAGTCAGCATTAATACTTAACCCACTTACAAAGAAATCCTGTGCATATCTTTCTTGTTTTGGTGGCATTGAAAATTCTATTTTCCCAGCAACCTGGGAAATTTCTGGATCATCCATATCTGGGGCTAAATCATGAGTATCAGCATGCATGGCAACTTTACCGGATAAAACTGCTTGCTCTGCTTCAGCCCAACCGATGTTTGCTTGACCTGGAGGGCCATATTCTCTGAGCAATGTAACATAATGAGTAATAGCTTCGATTGCTTGAGGAGTATCCAATTGAGGTCTCATATCTTCGTTTAGAAAATTAACCCCCCAAGCATATATCCAACCAACTGGACTCATAAATGAGGCAGGGTCTGCAGATCCACGATCTGAGTACCCATAAATATCTACTCTTCCATCTCCATCAAGGTCACGTGTTAGTTCTCTTGCAACATTCATTAAATCATCCATTGTTTTAGGAATTTCTAAATTATACTTATCTAATAAATCTTTACGATAATATAATATTTGAACTATACCTTGAAAGGGTAAACCATATATTTTTCCATCATATTTCATAGCGTCCAAATAAGGTGGAACGAAATCATTAATTGTATTCCATTCTGGATGTGAATTAGATTTTATCCATTCATCTAATGGTTCAATATATTTTGTCCTAGCAAATTGAGGTATATACCAGAAATGCACATTGGTTACATCATAAGTTCCAGAATGGGCTGTAAAATCAAGCATTTCTTTTTTCTCCATCTGAGCTTCAGCCAATAACTCATATTCAACCTTAATCCCTGTTGTACTTTCAAACTCCGACAAACGTTCCATTAATATATAACTGGGTATCTGTTCGTATAGAAGCACCCTTATAGTTTCTGCTGCATTGACTGTGCCGGCAAGACAAACCATCATTATAAACAACATAACAATTAAAAGCTTCTTCATTTTTCTTTAACCTCCTTTTATTACCCAAAATCTGCGTCTAAAATATTTACGCAGATTTTTTTCTAAATTCATCCAAAATCCTCATAAATTTCATAATGAATCTGCGAATCTACATTCATATTTCACTATTGTCTTCACCACCCTTCAAGGAAAATTTGATTTTTTGTTCCTTCACTGTTAAAAACGGTAAAACTCTTAAACTATCCACAGATAGTCTGTTTTAAAAGCTCTCCTTTATCCACAGGTATTTTCCTTTATCAGCTTTTATTGAAACTTCTTTACAAGGATACCCTTCCAGAAGCTTCAATTGCGAGTTCCCGTTTAGCTATTTTAATCCACGTTTACCGTAGTTGATTTATACGCCCAGCAAACTTCTAAACTAATAAATTCGTAATATTTATCTCAGATTTAGATTGCTTTTAAGTTGCTCAAGGGAGGGTTCGATAACCGGTATTTTATAAACTTTAAACA
>SDBT01009031.1_pt1 | contig 16200 bp, 9 predicted proteins | sample 2277101 | NCBI WGS metagenome assembly SDBT01 (sample SAMN10404973, study PRJNA504765) | marine sediment metagenome | isolation source: marine sediment core GS10_PC15, 103 cmbsf | place: Arctic Ocean: Southern Knipovich Ridge | collected 2010 | reverse complement strand
CTGTCCGCGGCGGCAAAATCCACCCCGCAACCGGATGCTCGCAAGAAGCTCTTCCTGCAGGCATGCGCGCTGCGGCGCAGTATTGCCTTTTCGAATCCGCTGCTGAACTTCGATGATATCGTCTGCATGCTCGAGCAGCCGGGCGACCGTCGCATTATCGAGCAGGCGCGGGCAGTCTGTGCCGGGCACAGCAAGGGTGGCGGGCCCGTCGTCATCCGGGGTTTCAAATCCAAGCCCTCGTGCGTCAAGTGGCTGGCGGGTGTGACGGTTACTTCCGGGCCCTGGAAGGGCAAGGAGATCACAGGAAAATTCTCCGGCCTGGAGTTGAACTACAACGGCAAGGAGCTTCTGTTCGCCGCAACCACCAACGCGGAAGTCTGGCATATCTTCAGATTCAACCTCGTCACCAAGAAGCTTGAGCAGTTGACTGACGGGCCGCACGACGATTTCGATCCGCACGAGCTTCCGTCGGGAAGAATCGTCTTCACGTCCACGCGGCGCGGCGGCGTGGGGCGGTGCGTGATCACCCCTCAGTCATTGACCTACACGCTGCACTCCATGGAGGCAGACGGCTCGGACATCATCCGCCTCAGCTACCACGAAACCAACGAATGGCAGCCCACCGTGAGCCACAACGGAAAGCTCGCCTATACCCGGTGGGACTACGTCGATCGGCACTGGGGAACGGCCCATCACTACTGGGAGAGTTTTCCGGATGGGCGCGATCCGAGGAACTATCATGGCAACTACCCCTTGCCCTGGTCGTCCATGCCCAAGGGCGTCCAGCCGAAGGAATACGGTAAGAAATCGCTGGTTTATGGTCGGCGTTTGCGGCCGGACGCGGAACTTTCCTTCCGGCCCATCCCCGGTTCGCCGAAGTATACGGGAACCGCGGTGGGGCACCATGAGGGCTTTTCCGGCAGTCTCATCCTGCTTGACACTCGCATCGCCGACGACGGCAAGATGTCCCAGCTCAAGCGGATTACTCCGGAGTACTTGTTCCCCGAAGTGGAGCGCGGCGGCACCCACACGTATGGCACGGCCTGGCCGCTCAGTGAGGATTTCTACCTCTGCAACTACAATTACGGACTCTATCTCCTGGACCGGTTCGGCAATCGGGAGGTGATCTACGATCCGGGGCGTGGAGCGTATCGCGTGCGGGACCCGTTTCCGTTGCGCCCGCGACGCATGCCCCCCGCGCTGGCTGTGAAGACGTGGCAGGGCAAACGCAGCTCGCGGCCCGATCGCCGCCGGGCGGTTATCAGCATTGTGAACGTGTATGTCTCGGACGAAGTGGGCAAGCTGCCCAAGGGCATCAAGGTGAAGTGGCTGCGCATCGTCCAGGTCATACCCCAGATGCTCGACAACTGGTTCAGCAAGGAGTCGGTTTCCCAGATATCGTTTGCCACTGATTCGATCGGGCGCATGCCGCTCGGCATCGTACCGGTGGAAGAAGACGGCAGTGTCTATTGTGAGGCGCCGGTCGGCAAAGCGATCTACTTTCAGCTCCTTGACGCCAAGGGCATGGCCGTCCACTCGATGCGGTCGGCCACGTACGTGCACCCCGGCGAGCATTTGTCATGTATGGGATGTCACGAGGACAAGTTGAAGGCGGTTCCCGTGCCCAAGGCCACGCCGATCGCGATGAAGCGCCCGCCGTCGAAGCTTGTTGCGGAAGTCACAAGCGGCGCCGTGCCCTTCAACTATATTCAACTGGTCAAGAAGCCCGTGTTCGACAAGAAGTGCGTGCCGTGTCACAAGAAGCACCCCAAGGCGCCCGACATGAGCTATAAGTCGCTGGCCAGAAACGACCGGGTGTTCAGTTACCCGGGCGAGAATCCCTCATTGGATGTCCTGGGCGTCGGCGGCTCGCGCACCACGCCCGGACGCTTCGGCGCGCACGCCTCGGGAATCGTGAAAGCGCTCAACACCGCACCCCAACACAAGGACCTGAAACTGACTGCGGACGAATGGCGGCGGATTACCCTGTGGCTCGATCTGAACTCCAATGAGATCGGCTGGATCGGCAACGATCGCAGCCTGATCAAGGCCCAGAAGGAAGGCCGAGCCCTCTGGCCCCCCGTCGATGTCGATCCGTCGAATCCCACCGGGGTGGAAAACCATGTTCCACTGGGGGTTCGGTCCCCGTAAGCGGTGCTGATGGATGGCGGCGGATAGCAGGCCCTTCAACAGCCCAGAGGTGCGCTTGGACTTGCTCTGACGGGCCAGATCGAGCGGTGTGTGGCCTTTCGCGTCCTTGATATTCGTATTGGCCCCGGCGGCCAGTAGCTGCCTGGCGACGTAGTCTTCATCGGTCTGGGCGGCATGGTGCAGGGGCGTTCGTCCGGCTGCGTCCGGTGCGTTGACGTTCGCCCCGGCCGCCAGCAGCACCTCGACGACGGCCCAGCACCCGCTGCCGGCAGCCAGATGGAGGGGTGTTATGCCCTTCTTGTCGGCGGCGTCAATCTTCGCGCCTGCCGCGATTAGCAGTCGGCACATCTCTTTCTTGTGCGACCCGGCCGCCAGATGGAGCGCGGTTAAGCCCCGTTCGTCGGCCGCCTTGACAGCGGCCCCGTGTTCTATCAGAAGCTTGACCATCTCCTTTGAAGCATAGTAAGCGGCTGTGTGCAGGGGCGCACCGTCGCCCTTGGACCAGTCGAGTGGATCCGCTCCCTGCGCGTTGATATCAGCGCCTCGGTCCAGCAGCAGGGCGGCTGTCTCGAACTGTCCGTAGCGGACGGCCAGATGCAGGGGCGTATAAGAGCCCTTGTGCTGTGCGCCAATCACAGCGCCATAAGCCTTCAGGTATTCGGCAACTTCTTTATGCCCGCGTGCGCCGCCCTTGTACTGAGCGTTGATCTTGGCGCCCCGATCCAGCAGGAACTTCACGGCGCTTTCATGCCCGCGGGCGGCGGCCATGTGCAGCGGCGCGTTGACCTCAAATCTCTCATGCATACCCTCAATTGAAAATATGCTTTCCATATGGAAGGCCCGAAACGTGTTCACGTCGGCGCCGCGCCTCAGAGCCAATCGCACCGCATCGAGATTGCCGTATCGGGCGGCCACGTGCAGGCAGTTACTGTCCTTGTCGCCGAGCGCTTTCATCAGAGCGCGAAGCGGCCGGCAGCGCCGAGGAAACTCCCAATTGAACCACTCGCCGAGCGGCGCGCCCTTTTCGAGAAGGAACATGGCCAGCCGTTCGTGCCCGCCCTCGGCCGCCAACCGGAGAAGCTCGGCGTCGCTCAGATCGGCCCCCTTTTCCAGCAGCAGCTTTGCGATCTCGATCCGGCCGCTCGCAACGGCGTAAAGCAGAGCGGGGTTGTCATGCCAGTTCCCCTTGGCCAGCGAGGGATCCTTCGCCAGCGCTTTGCGGACCTGATCGATGCGGGCGAGCCCGCACAGGTACTTGAACTCCAGCTTCGTCCCCTTACTTGCGAGCAGTTCAGCGACGTCTGTGTGGCCATAGTATAGTGCCTCGTCCAGCGCAGTGGAGTCCCCGTCCTGGGCCTTGTTGACGTCGGCGCCGGCTGCCAGCAACAGGCGGGCGACGTCGTGGTAGCCGTACTTGGCGGCCCAGTACAGGGCGGTCGAGCCGTCCTGCTCGACCTTTGCGTCCACGTCGACGCCGCGCTCAATCAGGGCGGCTGTGATCTCGGCGTAACCCTGGGATGCCGCCAGGTGGATCGGGCGGTGCTTGGACGAGAACACCCGCTTGCCTGCCAGTTCCTGATCCGCCTTCGCGCCGGCTTTCAGCAGGGCAAGGGCGACCTCGGGCCGCCAATCGACAAGAGCCGTCGCCAGCGGCGTCAGCTTGTCGGTGTTGAGGGCATCGACTTCTGCGCCGGCTGCCAGCAGGGCATCGGCTGTGACAGCGTTGTCGGCCACATGCAGGGGAGTGTGGGAGTGTTTGTCGCGAATATCTACGGCGGCGCCCTTGGCCAACAGCCGCTTAACGACCTCGATCGTGCCCTTGCCCGCTGCGTGATGAAGTGGCGTGCCGCCTTCCTTTGGTTCGCGGGCATCCAGCTTGGCCCCGCGTTCGATGAGCAGGAAGGCGGCCTCAGCTTTGCCGTACCGAAGACAGGCTATCACGAGTGCGGTTCCTTCGTATCCCTCGGCGTCGATGTCTGCTCCCGCGTCCAGAAGGGCCCGGAGCACCTTGGTGTGCCCGCCGCGGACAGCACCAACGATCGGCGGGGAGCCCTTTTTCCCGTCAGGATCAGCCCCACGCGACAGCAGCAGCTTGACCACGTCCAGGTGACCGTGCCGGGCCGCGCGGAAGAGGGGTGTGTCGCCGCCTTCGACCTTGTCCTTGGGGTCGCGGCGGCTGTCGACATCGGCCCCGTGGGCCAGCAGAAGTTCCACGGTATCCTTCATGCCGCTGCGGGCCGCCAGGCCAAGGACCGTCTCGCCGGATTTGTTCCTGATCTTCGCCTCGGCGCCCTTTTCGATGAGGTACCTGACCATTGCCGCGTCACCGACTGCGGCCGCATGCAACAGGGGAGTATTCTGCTGCTTGTTACGAGCGTCAATATCCACGCCCTCGGCAAGCAGCAGCTCGGCGACGGCCGGACGGCTGTTGGCGGCGGCATAGTGCAGTGGCGTGGATTCGCTGCGACTGCCCGCGTCCACGTCCGCTCCGAGCTGGATCAGCAGCTCCACCATCTCCGTGAGGCCGTCGCGTGCCGCGATGTGCAGCGGCGTGGTCTGATCGGCAAGCTGCAGCTCGTGTGGGTTTTGTCCGTCGATGTCCGCTCCGGCGGCAAGCAGTGCGCGGACACATTCGCCGCGGTTGTTGGCAACGGCGAAGTAGATCGGCCTCCAGGGATCGCTGTGCCGCCAGTAGGTTTGTACGTGGGCCAGGCGGCGGCACCGCAGCGCCTTGGTGAGTTTTTCCACCTCGCCGCGTGCGGCCAGGATACTGACCGTTTCGAGATCGGCTCCGGTCCTGCCCAGGACGGCCATCGTCTTCAGATCGCTCTGCCTGGCTGCTTCAACGACCATACGATACGTGGGCTTACTGCCCGCTTCGATCAATGCGGCGGCTGTCTTGTGATGCCCGCCTTCCACGGCTGCCGCCAGGGCCGACGCCGGGGCTGGAAACATCGAGTGTGTCCCCCCGCGATGGATGTCCGCGCCGTGGGCGATCAGGAGCTTGACGACGTCGGTATGGCCCTGGCTGGCGGCGTAGATGATCGGCGTGCCGGCGTGCTCCGCCCAGGCCTCCACGTTGGCGCCGCGCTGGAGCAGCAGCTCGACTATCTCCTTGTGCCCGGCCTGGGCGGCGAAGTGCAGTGGCGTGTCGCGCAGAATGGAACCAGAGCGGCCCAGATCCGCGCTGCGGTCCAGCAGGAACCGGACCGACCTGACGTAGCCCTTGTCGACGGCCAGGTGCAGCCGCGTTGTATACCATTCCCTTGCCTCGCCCGACTCGTCCACCCATACTTCTGCCACGAGGCCGTTGGCGTCTTCGCCGCGAGCGATGGCCTGCTTGGTTTCAGCAAGGAAGCGAAGATCGCCCGCCGTACGGGCGTCACATCCCGCCGACAGCGTCGCCATCGCGGCCAGCAGTGCGGCGGATACGGTCGCAGGCACCTGCGGTAGCTTCATGACCAACCCCTGATCAGGCCCGATACCACGCAGCATTCTACCCGGCGTTTGCCATTCCCGAAAATGCTAATATACCCGTTGATATCGAGTTACTTGTGGGGCTGGGGGGCCAAGGAGTAGAATCCCGAGACCCGGGCGCGGCCGGGCGCTGCCCGGCCCCGCTCCTCGTGGCTAAGCAATTACGAGAGGTATTGGATGATGAAGACACTACTGCGCTTTGCCCTGCCGGCTGTGATGGTTGGGACGCTTTGTGCCGCGCTGTTGGTGGGGGCGGACCCCGCGGCTGTGGCCGAGAAACGCTATAGCCGCATGCCCTGGCACCTGGTGGACGTGTGGTGGGACATCGGGCGCAACGAGCCCTTCGAGAGCTACAGCGTTGACGTTGAGTTCTCGAATGACGTGCCAGCGACGGTGAACCTTTACGTAGCCCCGATCGGTTGGGGCATGCTGGGCAAGCAGCAGTTCTACGGCGGCATCCAGACCCAGGTGGACGGGCACACCCGCAAGAGCAGGCGCATCCGGCGCATCGGCCCCGGGTTCCTGATGTCCATGTGGGGCGAGCGAAGCCTCGAGGCGATCCGGCCGTCCGTCGGCGGCTACTGCCAGAGCTCCGGACACGAGGGCGACTTTGTCAGCGTTCGCAGGGCCTACGCGTGGAGCAAGGGAAAGTACACCTACAAGATCGTCCGAATGGACAGCGAGCAGGTCGCGGGCAAACCCTGCACGTGGGTCGGCGCGTTCGTTTATTCCCACCAGAAGGACGAGAACGTGTTCGTCGGGGCCCTGCGGTTCAAGGGAGACAAGCTGGTGCTCACGCGGCGTGTGGCGAGCTTCGTGGAGGTGTACGGGGCGCGCCGGCCCGTCGGCGAGATCCCCAAGGTCACCGTCACACTGGACAACCTGAGGATCAACGGCAAGGCCGTCGAGAAGCCAACCGCAACGGCGAACTATGTCAAGGGCGTGCCCGACTACGCACAAGCCGTGGCCAAGGGCAGGGCGGTGGTCATTACCGTGGGCCAGCCCGTGAAGAACCGCACCTCGCGGAGCGCAAAGCTCGACCTGAAGTGACGTCGAATCAAGTGGGGTGCTTCTGGGGCGCAGGGGAGCCTACAATGCCCTCGCCGTCCGCTAATTGTCAGGCAGAGGAGAAGTGAATGCGATTCATAGGAATACTCTTCATGATTGCAGCCTTGAGCACCGGCTGCGCCACAAGCAACGTCAGCAACATAAATAGTGACTTCGACATTGTCATATACGGCGGCACCTCCGCCGGGGTCATTGCGGCCGTTCAGGCGGCGCGAATGGACAGATCCGTTATCATCGTCTGTCCTGATAAGCATCTCGGCGGCCTGTCATCCGGCGGGCTGGGCTGGACCGACAGCGGAAACAAGTCCGTCATTGGGGGGCTGGCAAGGGACTTCTACCATCGCATCTGGCTCCACTACGACAAGCCGGAAGCCTGGAAATGGCAAGAGCGCTCCCAATACGGCAATCGCGGCCAGGGAACTGTTGCCATGGACGGCAAGGAACGGACCATGTGGATCTTTGAACCTCATGTCGCCGAACAGGTCTTCGAAGACCTGGTTGCCGAACACAAGATCCCGATCCACCGGGAGGAATTCCTCGATCGAAAGAAAGGTGTCCGAAAAGACAACGGCCGAATCGCAGCAATCACGATGCTCAGCGGCAAGACGTACCGTGGAAAGGTCTTCATTGACGCGACCTATGAAGGCGATCTGATGGCGGCCGCCGGGGTGAGCTACCACGTCGGCCGTGAGGCCAACAGCGTCTACGGCGAGAAGTGGAACGGAATTCAGGTGGGAGTTCTGCATCACGGCCATCATTTCAAGAAGCGCGTGGACCCCTACGTGACGCCGGGCGACCCGACGAGCGGCCTGCTCCCGTGGATCTCAGTGGAAGATCCCGGCAAGAAGGGCGACGGCGACCATCGTGTCCAGGCCTATTGTTTCCGCATGTGCCTTTCGAACCATCCGGACAATCGGATCGCCTTCCCCAAGCCGGACGGATATGACCCTGGCCGGTATGAACTTCTCCGTCGCATTTTTCAGACCGGCTGGCGTGAGGTGTTCCGCAAGTTCGACCCGATTCCAAACCGCAAGACCGACACAAACAACCACGGACCATTCAGCACGGACAATATCGGAATGAACTACGACTACCCGGACGCCGGCTACAAGCGCCGGGCCGAAATCATCAAGGAGCACGAGATCTACCAGAAGGGATTGATGTACTTCCTCGCCAACGATCCCAGCGTGCCGGCGGAGATCCGCAAACGCATGAGCCAGTGGGGACTGGCCAAAGATGAGTTCGTCGACAACGGGCACTGGCCTCATCAGCTCTACATCCGCGAGGCCCGGCGCATGATCGGACAGTACGTCACTACGGAGAACGATGTACTTGGGAAGCGCAAGGTCCCCAAGCCTGTCGCCATGGGGTCGTACACGATGGACTCGCACAACATACAGCGCTACGTTAAGCCCGATGGCTCTGTCCAGAACGAGGGTGATATCGGCGTAAGCCCCAGGAGACCGTACCAAATCGCCTACGGGTCGATTGTTCCCAAGAAGAACGAGTGCCGGAATTTGCTCGTGCCGGTCTGCGTATCGAGTTCGCACATCGCATTCGGATCCATCCGAATGGAACCCGTATTCATGATACTTGGCCAAAGCTCAGCCACTGCCGCGGTACAGGCCATCGACCAGAACTGCCCCGTGCAAGATGTAAAGTACGAAGACTTGCGCAAACGCCTCCTGGCTGATGGACAGCGTTTGTGAAAAGCAATTCGGGCGAGGGAAAACCACGAACGTTCGCCCATTTGTGCTAAGGTACATTAGCCGATGACCTTGATATCAAAATTGCATCTCTGCCACGTTTTCATCCTCGGCTTGGTCATCGTGCCGGCGGCGGGCGGGGAGAAGGCCGCCGGGATCCGGACGATCTACGTCGCGCCCTTTACGCACAACGACGTCGGGTTCGATGCCACGCCGAAACAGATGGCCGCCAATTCGGTCAAATCCATCGACGATGCGATAAAGCTGGCCGCGGCCGATCCCGATTACGTCTGGAACATCGAGACCTTCTGGCAGATGCGCCACTGGCTCGACGCCCGCAAGGACCATGAACCGCTGCTGAAGCTCCTGCGTGAGGGTCGCTTCGGGCTCAATGCGGCGTACATCTGTCCGCACACGTCGGTGATGAGGTCGTGGATTCTGGATCAGCTCTTCCGCCTGCCGGTGGAGTGGGGGAGGCGGCACAAACTGACGCTCGATTGGGCGATGCTCAACGACGTACCGGGTCATCCGCCGGGCCTGCCGAAGTTCCTCGCGGACAACGGCGTGAAGTACCTGGCGCTTGGGACCAACCAGTCGCTGTCGAAGAAGCTGCCCGGACAGGTCAGCAACACACCGTTTTTCTGGGAGACGCTCGACGGCAAATACCGCGTGCTCACGTTCATCTGCGCGGAGAGCTATACCGGGGCGTACATGAAGTACGGCATCGATCCCGGCAGCTGCCTCTTCTTCACGAGAAAGAAAAAGAAATACGCGAGCACCAAGCCGCTGGCGGTCATGCGGCAGAACATCGGCGAGATGCTAGAGATGTACCGCAAGAAGAAATACCCTTACGATGCGGTCCTGGCGATGCATGCATTCGATAACTGGGGCACGGGGGCGTCGAAGAGGCTGCACGCGGCGGCAAAGCTGTGGAACGAGAAAGTCGGCCGGCCCAGGATCGTCGTATCGACGCCGCGCGAGTTCTTCAGGCATATCGAGAAGAAATACAGCGGCAAACTGCCCGTTCGCCGCGGCGGATTCGGGGGGCAGTGGGACAACATGCGGTGCTGGATCCCCACCGCGATGCGCGCCGCCCGCGCCCAGGAAACACTTCTCGAGTCGCAGAAGGCCCCGGACGTTCGCGAGATCGGCAAGCTGCTGGCCTTCTACGGCCACACGATCGGGGCCGGCCCATGCTGGCCGGGGCACCTCACGCGGAAGACGACCGTCGAGCACCACCGCCAGCACCTTGCGCTGCAAGCCTCCTGGCCGCGCAAGAAACCCGTGTGGCCGAAGGGCCAGGTGGTCGAACGGCCCGCCGACAAAGAGGGCGAGAAGTTCAGGCGGAATCACCTGTACATGGTGAAGATCAACGGCATGAAGATGACGCGGGAGGCAATGCCCGAGGGGTCTTGGCCCATGCACCGCGCCGAGCGGTTGAAGGATGGCACGCTGCGCCTGCGCCATCGCATCGACCGCAGGAAGCTGCCCCCCGGCCGGATACACGTGATGTGGACCTGGCGCCTCACGGAAGCCGAGTCGAAGGCGCCGGTCACGGTCACCGGTGCGTACAGCCCGTGGGTCTGGCGGAAGGACGGTCTGGCGGGGTATTCGATCGACTATTGGATCGCGCCGGATGAGTTCAGAATCGGCGGGACCGTCTTCCGCCCGAAGGGACCGCTGCTGTTCGGCAGGAATCGCCTCCGCCCCGAGATACTCTATTCCACGGTCCTCAGGCAGATGCGCAGGGGGCGGTTCAAGGATGTCGGGGAAGATACGCTGACATTTGAGGAGGCCTGCCCGGGCGAGGAGGCGATCTACGAGTTTGTCATAGACATCGTCACACAGCCGAAACCCGCCGGGATCAAATGAGGACGTTGCCGCTTCATGTGCGCGGCGTCAGGCCTTCTGACCGGTCAGCTCTTCGAGGAATCGGCGAGCCTTCTTGGCCTCGGCGAGTGTGGCGTCGGCCTTGCCGCGGGCGAGCGTCTCAACGACGAGCGGGCCGGACGTGAAGCCACCCTTCTGCAGCCGTGCCAGAACCTTGGCGAAGTCCACCTGCCCCGTGCCCGGTGTGACCGCGACGTTCTTGGGGTGCCGGTAGTCCTTGATGGAGACCCCCACGACCAGCCCGTCGACCGCGGCCGCGTCCGCCACGGGCGACAGCTTGCCGTCCGAGTAGTACAGGATGTTGCCCGGGTCGTACCAGATGCGGAAGTTCTTGTGCCCCACGGTCTCGACGATCTTGCGACACCGCGGGCCGGTCGCGTTCAGCCCGCCGTGAGGCTTGACGCTGATCCCCACGCCCTTGCCCGCGGCGTAGTCACAGCACTCGGCGACGGCCTTGTAGTACCGGTCGTACAGCTTCTTGTCCCCGATGCCGCCCATCATCAGGTTGGCGGCCCCGGCTGCGGCACAGTTGTCGATGAGCTTCTTCAGGGCCTCGATTCCCGCAGCCAGCGACTTTGCCACCGGGATGCCCCCGCCGTAGACACTGGGAATCTTCAGCCCGCGTTTCTTGCACTCGCGTCCGACCTGGCGGGCCTCGTCGATTGTCGTCGCGGCGGAGATCACCAGGCGAGTCTTCGACTTCGCCGTCATGAGCCCGGCGTGACGGAAGCCCGCCTTGGCGATGGCGTCCAGCGCCGTGCGGTAGTCGTATTGGTCCCACGGGCGAGTGTAACAGCCGATTTGCCATCGCGGTTGGGCGGGCTTGTCCTCAGCCTCGGCCGCAAGGGCAGGCGCAGCCAGGACGGCGCCCGCAACGGTCAGAAAATCACGCCGGTTCATGTCGCCTTCCTCTTCGCTGCTCATGAATGACCGTCGCCGGGGTGGCGTGCCGGCCTTGAGCGGCGCCTGTTGGCATACTTGTAACTGCGACAATTTCGGTGATAATGGACTGCGCGTCAAGTGCGGCCCGCGGCGGTCCTGACGTTTTCTTGGAGATACGATCACATGACCAGAATCACATCCCTGTTTTTGGCGCTGATGTTTACCGTCGGATGCTTCGCCCGTGAGGCCCGGGCCGCTCCCAAAGCCTCCCGCGCCAAGGCGGGCCAGAAGTCGTTTGAAGAGCTCGGCCAGATCCCCTGGCACCGCGATGAGCAAGCCGCACTGGCCGACGCCAGGAAGTCCGGCAAGCCGCTGATGGTGTTCTCAACGGAATTGCCCGGCTGCGGCAGCTGCAAGAAATTCGGCAAGAACCACCTGAGCAACCCGATCATCATCGACGCTGCGGCCCACTTCGTGCCCTTTGTCCTGGTCAAGGCAAGGACCTGGCCGACGATGTTCTTCCGGACGCCCGACGGCAAGGACCTGATCCCGAAGGTCGGGTTCTCCAGGAGCGTCGGGCGGCTGCTCGACGGCATGGAACGGGCGCTGCGGGCCGCCAAGAAGCCCGTGCCCGCGTACCTGGAACTGGCCGCCAGGGAGCATCGCTGCCGCAAGCCGCAAAAGGCAACCTTCGGCATGGGGTGCTTCTGGTCGGGAGAGGCTAAGCTCGGTGCCGTCGACGGCGTGATCGCGTCCAGGTGCGGGTTCCTCAAGGGCGAGGTTGTCGAGCTGACGTTCGATCCCAAGGTGATCTCGTATGCAGCCCTGGTCGAGAAAGCCCGCGAGCTGCGCTGCGCATCGTTCGTGGTGGCCCGCACCGACGAGCAACTCAAGATCGCCACCGAGATCATCAGCCAGCAGCCGAAGGCAAAAGTGATCCGCTCGGACGCCGCCATCCGCCCGGCGGCAAAAGACACCAAGTATCACCTCCGGCGGCATCGGCGGTACTACCTGCTGCCCCTGACGGAGCTTCAGGCCGCCAGGGTCAATTCCGCTCTTGCCGTGAAGGGCGGCAAGCCGGACACGTATCTCTCGCCGACCCAGATCGCATTTCTGAAGCAGCTTAAGGGATTGTCCGACGAGCAGGTCAAGCCCCTGAGCCTGCAACCGGCCCGTTCGAGCGATGCCGTGGCTGCCTATGCGGCTGCTCTCAGGCTCAAGCTGAAGGAATTAGCCAGCCGTGACAACACTACCGGGAAGAAATAGGCCCGGCCCCTGCGGTTGCGGCGCGAAGTAGCGGAGTCGTGACATGACGGAAACGAATCGGCGAGATTTCATGAGACTGTCCGTGGGTGCGGCGGTTGCAGCGGCAATCGGCCGAGAGGCCCCGGCTGCCGAGAAGGACAAACCCAAGCTGCCCACCGTCAAGTGGGGCAAGGTCGAGATATCCCGCCTCCTGGTCGGGCACAACCCGCTCAAGGGGCTGTCGTATACTTCCAGGGCGCTGGATCAGGAGATGAGGTCCTGGTACGACCCGAAGGAAGGCAACGACGTCAAGCTGCTCGAGCGCTGCCAGGCCGTCGGCATCAACACCGCCCAGCTCGGCAGGGCCCACATGGAGACGCTGCTTCGCAAGTTCTACGCCGCCGGGGGCAAGATGCAGTGGATTCCCACGTTTCACTCCCGCCCCGGCAAGGGCGCTGCGGCGGAGATGAAGCGGATCCTGAAGATGCGGCCCAAGCCGATCGGCTTTCAGCAGTTCGGGGCCGTCACCGACAAGATGCTGGCCGCCGGGAACCTCGATCAGATCAAGGAAAACCTCAAGCTGATGCGCGACACCGGCCTGCTGGTCGGCTTGGGCGCACACGACCCGCGCGTGATCGAGCATGCCGAGGAAAAGGGCTGGGACGTCGACTTTTATGAGTGCTGCTTCTACAAGCGGCTCCGCGGCAAGGTCTGGCCGGAGGAGGACCGGCAGCGGATGACCGCGCTGATCCGGAAGGTCTCCAAGCCGTGCATTGCGTACAAGGTTCTGGCGGCCAACCGCCTCACGAAGACACCCCAGGATGTGTACAACGCCCTCAAGTTCACCTTCGACAACATCAAGCCCACCGACGTGGTCCTGCTGGGCATGTGGCAGAAGCACACCGACCAGGTCGGCCAGAACGCAACCTTTGCCCGCAAGATCCTCGCGGGCCGCTAGCATGACAGGGAACCGACAATCAGCCGCGGTGTTGTTTGCCTGCCTGACGTGCCTCCTGGCCGGCACGGCGGTTGCCGGTGCGGACAAGGTCAAGGGCAAGATGTACAGCACGAAGGTCGCTGCGAGCAAGGATCCGCTCGTGGCCGAGTGCAGCTACAAGCTCTGGGTGCCCGAGGACTCGCCGACGATCCGGCATATCATCCTGATCAACATGCGTGCCGCCGGCAAGCACCTGTTCTTCCAGGACCAGCAGTGGCGGGCAATGGCTGCGCGGACCCACGGCGCCATGATGTACTGCGAGAAGATCGGAACAACCGTCCGCAGCAACGGATTCGGCGCTTCAATGCTCAAGGCCTGCGATCAATTCGCCGAGCAGCTCAAACGCCCCGGGCTCAAGCATGCTCCTCTGGTGCTGTGGGGGCACTCGATGGGCGGGCGCGTCACGCAGGACTTTGTCCGCTACGCACCCTCGCGCGTTCTGACCTTCATCATAGCCCTGCGTGCCTATCCAACCGCCGAGGGGGACATGGCGGAAGAGCCGCCGGCTACAAAGGTCCCCGGCCTGTACGTGATGGGCAAGCTCGACCAGCATCCCGCTGACATCCGCGCGCATTTCGAACGGGCCCGAGCGAGTGGGTCCGCCCGGGCGTGGGTGTGGCTGCCCGGCCAGGGCCACTCGCCGAAGAAGGGCAACGACCAGCCCTCATCGCTCAAGGCCTGGCGGGCCTGGGTGGCCAACGACGTTGTCCTTCCGTGGATCGAGGCGATGGTGAAGCTGCGCATGCCCGACGGCGCGGATCCAAAGAAGGGCCCCGTGAAGCTCCGCGGCGTTGACCTCAAGAAAGGCTGGCTCGGCAATATCGAGACGAACGAGATCGCTCCGTACGGCAAGTACAAGGGGGACAAGTCGAAGGCCTCGTGGTTCCCCAACGCCGAGGTCGCAAAGGCCTGGAAGAAGTTCGAGACACGGAAGTGAGCCGCCGTAAGTGCGGACGCAAGCCGCTGCGCCCGCCTCCGCGATGGTGTGCTGGAATGCGGCGTGCCCTTGCCCTACGGCAGCTTGCGGATCTCGATGTCCTTGTACCACGCTTCGGACGGGCCACCGCCGTGGATCTGCAGGCCGATAATCCCCGTCTGCTCGATCTTCTTGTCCGGCTCGGTGTAGTCGACCGTCTGGTAGCCGTTGATCCACAACTGCACCCGCTTGCCCTCGCAGCGGATGACGTAGTCGTTCCACTCGCCGGCCTTGAGCACCTTCGCCAGCTTCTTCCGGTCGGCCCTGGCCAGCACCTTGCGGCGACGCGATTCGTCGTAGAGGCAGCCCCACCAGCCCTTGCCCATATCCGCCTGGTAGCCACGCACCTCATGGTGGTTTGGAATCCGGCGGCTGCGGATCTGGATTCCCGCGTTGGCGCCTTTGCCGAGCAGCTTGACCTTCAGCCGCAGCTCGAAGTCCGCGTAATCCTTCGTCGTGCAGAGGAACTCGTTGTTGGGGATGCGCTTCTTGAGTGTCCCGCCCACGATCGCGCCGTCTTCAATGCGGAACCACTTGAGATTGCCCTCCCAGCCCTTGAACGTCTTGCCGTCGAAGATACGCTTGCCCTTGGCCGCGGTCTTGCCGGCTGAGACAATCTTGACCACCCGCAGCATCGACGGCTTGGGCAGGTCGCCTTTGCGGGCACGGTCGCGGTTGGCCCCCAGCGTCTCCCACGTCATCACGTACCGCACGCCGGCCTGGTCATCCCGGCTTCGGTCGCCCGCCACGCGCTTGCTCATGCCGGGGAACTTCGATTCAACCTTGAGCATCTCCGCCGGCAGCCCCTTGCCGGGCTTCTTCGGCGGCGCCTCTCCTTTGATGCACTTGAGCGTCTTCTCGTCGAGCACCCACGTGCCGCTGCCGTGCTTGTTCATGTACCACATCGCGAGCTTGCCCGGCCCGATGACCCTGACGCCGCCGACGCGGACCTCGAACGGAATTGCCCCGCCCCCGCCGAACTCCCACCGGTAGTCCTTCCAGTTGCTGGTCTGATGGATCCGCCACTTCCCGTCGGCCAGGCGGGCATTGTACACCTGCGTGTTGCCGGCCGCGTCGAACTTGTGATACGTCACCACAATCCGCTTCTGCGAGTCGAAGCCGATCTTCGTGTTGCCGTTTATCATCCCGCCGCGCGCCGGCACGGGGTCGATCACGTCCGCGTTGTCGATGGTGATCGGCAGCTTCAGGGCCTTGCCCGCCGATGTCTCCCAGCGGACCAGGTCGCGGCTGCGGGCGTACGAGAGGTGATGGTTTGTCGCAGCGTCGGGCGTGTCTCGCCAGACCCAGACTATGTGGTACAGCCCGTCGGGGCCGAGCGTGGGCCTGGTGCAGTAGGCGTTCATTTTGCCCTGGCCGCTGGTCAGCGGGGTCTCGATAAGGCGTCGCCATTTGCGGGTCTTGGGGTCGTACACGTTGTACAGGTCGTCGCCGTTTCCGCTGCCGCCGTCGCGATAGCGGAAGACCAGCTCGCCGCCGGCCCCGCGCATGAAGATCGGATACGTCACCCGCCGCTCCCGCTTCGTGCCGACCATGTTCGCCACACGCTCGAGCGAGGTTGGATCCAGCGGACGGGTGGTCCGCATGTAGAACAGCGGCACGCAGTGCATGTCGCCGCTGAGGTGGATGTGATCGTCGCTGTCGATGGCTATGGTCACGTAGTTGTGGCTGTCCCAGCCGGTTTTGCGGCCCAGCTTGTGGAAGGTCCACTTGGTCGCGGGCAGCTTGCGGAAGGCGACCGTCATCTGACGCTCGGCGTCGTAGTAGGCTACGAACTGGTGCTTCTTGTG
>SDBT01009030.1_pt1 | contig 16201 bp, 18 predicted proteins | sample 2277101 | NCBI WGS metagenome assembly SDBT01 (sample SAMN10404973, study PRJNA504765) | marine sediment metagenome | isolation source: marine sediment core GS10_PC15, 103 cmbsf | place: Arctic Ocean: Southern Knipovich Ridge | collected 2010 | reverse complement strand
CCAATTTCTGACGACGCAGGCGCTGAGAATTTTTTATTCGAAGTTGATTTGTTAGGAGCAGGGGGCATCCTAAAATTAGTATATCGCTCAGAATGGGGAGTGTCAATATTGTGCGACTAACCAATTTTCCCCTCTTTCAACGCCCTCTTCATGAGTTGAAACAGTGGGTACATTCCTTGGTGTTCATAAGGATATCTGCCGACAACAAACAGTCTTTCGTGAACAAGATCGGGTTTAATATGGCCAAGAGGAATATTAACTACTAAGCAATTCTCAGGTCCTTGGTCTAACACCCTTCTAACATACTTCGTTGAATCCTCAAATAAAACAACCCAGGGTGCCTGAGCTGCTTGTTCATAAACTCTACTTGCCTTAAATGCTGACTCTGAGAGGTCACTATCTTTTTCTCTTATTAAAATATTGTCCTTGGTAAAAAAGGGCAATTCTCTTTCTATTGAATTAATAGTTATTTCCCTTAAGTCCGGCAGTCTTGAGGTCAGAACAAAATTTCTCTCTGGTCCAGCAAGTTGTGTGGTCATTCTAACAACAGGTTTAATATATGGATATCTTTGTGATTTTCTTAATGTGTTAGGATCATACCAACCATCTTCTGCGGTATTAATAAGTTCTTCCGGCAGTCTATGAGTTGTTGCAAGGTGCGTCAAGGTACCCCCACCTGTCAATTTGAGTCGGATGAACACTTAAGCCGGTTTTTCGTTCAAAGTCAGAAAAAACTGGTTTTGACGAATCGAGTAAGATTCCGTCCACGTCATAAACAAAAATATTCTCCGGATTTCCAACTGCAGACATAAATAAATCCCAGTTTCCATAATAAAGATATTCTGATAAAGAGAAACGCTTTCTTTCCATAGACGAGTTCTGCCAACTTACCTTTAGAGTTGTCAAAAGTCAAACCCGTGGCTTTACTAAATCGATTCTAAGAAGTGCTTAAATTTCTCGATGTATAAATAGTTATCTTAATAGCCATTAAATAAGCTTTTTACTATTTTCCATCATTTGCGGGGGAGCGGGGTGGAGACCAAAAAAATAGTTCGCCTATTATTCGGAAAAGGATAATTATGATATTAATAACAAAAGGAGAATAAGTGTATTTAAAATAATGTAAGTTTCTTTTAAGAAGTTTATCGTGCAAAAGAAAGTGGGGTAATTACTCTACACTATTGGAAATTTAAAGTACGTCGCATAAGTATCATTGTACGACATTATGTTTTTTAGTTCCCTTCTTGTCTTTTGTACAATAATAAATATTACATCCAAAGTCAGGGGAATAATACTTGTTTTATAAAAACCTAACTTCATTTAGCTTATCTTCTCTTCTGTTATCTCCTCAAGACAAATTACGGATAAATTGACCTATCGCCCGGCAAACAGGGCGCAGTAACAAATCTATGCAACTTACCCCGTACTAGTTTCTAGGTCAAACAGGCTTGGGAGAACCGAAGGTGCAATCTAAAAATCAGTACAGGGTTATCCACAATCGACCTAAGTGTATCAAATAAAAGGAGTATCGTGCCTATCTACTATATCATAGTATATCATTCTTAACGTCGCAATTTATTCACCTAGAGTCTTCGGGGAATATTGGGGATGCATATTGAAGCTAAAATCGTGAAAAGACATTGTAGAATATGTGAAAACAAGCATAACTTGATAGTGGTCCTATAATATATCTTTGGGATAGGATACCCCCCTCCCCTTTTTCCTATGTCTATCTCGTTTTAAAAATTGATAATTGATAATTGAAAATTGTCACCCTCCCCATCGAGTGGCAATAAACATTCCTATAAATACGCTTATACCCAAAAGGAGGTATTCTCTAACAATCTGAGGGAAAAGTCGTTCCTCCAATTTTGCTTGGCCCAAGCCCAATAGAATATAAACAGTTATTGTATAAAAAAGAGAACCTACAATAACGGTAACAGGCCAAAAGTATAGTGTGATAGCGAGCTCCCCCATTACTAAGCTTGAAAGAAGAGAGTATTTAAGCAATTCTTTAGAAAGATTTTTCTCTAACTTGATAATCCAGTATCCTTGTAAAAACATCGGAATCGAAGTAATAAAAACAGTGCTCCCGGTTATCCAAATTGGAGAGCGAAATGACAAAATAGTGTCGTAAAGCAGGAAAGACGTAACTAAACTGAGTACAAAACCAACTCCTCTTGCCGCTCTTAATAAAGCAATCGTTCGAATTGCTGAAACCGTATATATATTTGAGGTTAAGCAGAGGGCATAGATTCCCAATCCATAAAAAATGGCAATTGGCACTCGAGTAAAAATACTAGCAGGTAAGAGAAACCAGAAAAACCCAACTCCAACGGTAAAAAATGCAGGCAGTACCAGGCTAATTAAAGTCATATTGCGGCCAAGCCCCTCACGAAGACTCCAGCCAAATAGAGCCACACAAGCAAAGCTTAAAGAGGCAATGCTTACAATTCTTAATTGCTCGGGTAAAAATAGGATTATCAATAATCCGAGCGATAATATTAACGATGTAATAATAAATCGTCTTCTTTTGTTCACTAATTGAAATCCATGTTATCTAAAACATTTTGGGGGATGTCGACATTGGCAAATACTTTTTGAACGTCTTCGTGATCCTGTAAATTTTCCAGAAAAGATAGCACGCTTGACGCACTCTTTTTATTCTCAATTGTTAAATAGCTTAAGGGGTTTTGAACCAAGTCGTAAGATATTATTTTATGGCCCTTTTTCTCAATATCGTTTTTTAAACCTGAAATCTTATCCGGGGATATATAAACTTCAATTCCTTCTTCCGATTTCTCCACATCCTCTGCTCCGAGATCAATTAAATCAAGCATCTGACTTTCTTCATCCTTTTTAGTTTCAACAACTAAAAGGCCCATGGACTCAAAATTATGCGAAACTGCACCCGGGCCGGCCGATCTCCCCCCTCCCCGCTCAAATATTCCTTTTATCTCTTGTCCCGTTCTATTTTTGTTATCGGTTGCTCCTTCTACGATTACCGATACACCCGAGGGCCCAAAACCCTCAAAGGTGAACTCTTCAACGCTTTCTCCCCCGGCGCCTTTTGACAAAGCCCTCTCAACATTAGCTTTAGGCATATTGGCTGTTTTGGCTACATCAATAGCGACCCTAAGTTTATGGTTTGAATCAGGATTAGACCCGCCGCCGATTTTAACAGCAATTGAGATTGCGCGAGATAAGCGGGAGAATAATTTACCACGAGCGGCATCTGTTGCCTCCTTTTTGCGTTTTATGGTAGACCATTTTGAGTGACCTGACATAACGGTTTGATTATATCAAAACTTGAATATCAATTGGAGTTTTTGCTAAGAGTTCATGTAAATATGAGCTTCTATCAGGTGCGGGCCTTGACTTTCATTTTTTCACATCTATACTCAAAAACAGTATCAACTCAAATGATTAAGGATCTTGCCCAACAGGCGGTTTCACAAGCCCTTAGCGGCAATTGGGAACAAGCAAGGCTTTTAAATGAGCAAGTCTTAAAAGTAAACCCAAAAGATGTCGACGCTCTTAACCGTCTTGCAAGAGCCTATTCAGAGCTCGGTGATTTAAAAAAAGCCCGCTTTACTGCCAAAAAGGTAATTAGCATCGATCCTTTCAACAATATTGCTAATAAATCGCTGCAAAAATGGAAAGGTTTAAAGCGAGGAGAAACTTTTACTTCCGGACAGCTGTCAGCACCTTTGTTTCTAGAAGAACCTGGAAAAACAAAAATTGTCAGTTTAATTCATTTAGGGGATACAAAAGCGATAGCAAAGCTCGATTCGGGCGATGAATTAAAAATAAGCCCTCACAGTCATAGAATTTCAATCCTCTCTCTACGCGGCAACTATATTGGAAGACTCTCAGATGACTTATCTGCCCGCCTAAAAAAATTAATTAAATACGGCAATGAATATCAAGCTTTTGTTAAGTCTTTAGACCCAAAGGAAGTAAAAATTTTCTTAAGGGAAGTTAAAAGAGTAAAAAAGCTTGCGGACATTCCTTCCTTTTCAACAGAAAAAATCGATTATATCTCCTTTACCCCACCGGAATTAGTCCACAAAAAGGATGAAATTATGGAGACTGAAGAAGACGAGGAATAACTAAATTTTGAAAGACTTAATATCTTTCCGCAAAAGCTTTGCCGATAATTATTTCCAAATCAAAACTTTCCTCTTTTATTTTCTCATTTATTCTGCAGGAAAATAAGTAACTTATCTTTTCTACTGCTTTCTCGTTCTTGCCACCCACCAAACAATCATATCCGGAATTTTCGAAAAAAGTATTCGAAACTGAATTTGAATCAATTGACGCAATCTTTGCACCTAAAACTTCTACTACTTCCCCCAGGTTTTTGGCGATAAAGTCATTTTCACTTGCATCGCGGATTACAACAGTAGCCCCAAGTCTACTCATTTCGATATCCGAATAAACGACTAACAGATTTTGGGGAAAACTACCTGAAATAACATGACCTTCCTCTCCATCAGTAAGAATAGTCTTCTTAAGGTAGGCGGTATCGGTTAAATCATATTTAATCCTGTCTTTATTATTTACGCTTAGGGCAAATATCCCCATTCTTATCCTGTCCCCTATTTTAAGATTCGTTTTGTAAGGAAATATTGAAGCATTAAGTATTGAGGAAAGATTACTTTCAGAAAACCCTTTTGCATCAGTCTCGCCCCAGATGTATACAGGAAATTTAAAATTTCGGGTAATCGTCTCCGCCAGCAATCTTCCTTCTAATTTTTCATTTCTACCCAGCTGCCAAACATTTTTTAGCTGAATTCTCCCCAGTTGTCTGGCTAATTCAACCTCTGTATTACCAGGTATCAAGATGGATGTAATTCTTGCTGAAACCGGATCTAAGGTTGTTACCAGAATATTTCCATCATTTTCTCTAATAACTATTGATAGTTTATTATCTCCATCCCAATATTTCGATGACACAAAAAGGAAGATCAATAAGGTGATAATAACTACGATAGCAAATAAGGTTTTGACAAACCTTGTTTTTCTTTTTGAGCGCTTATTGTTTAAGCGCCGAGTCTTTTTTCTATTGCGGGACCCGTCGAACAGGCCACCACGCCTCGTCGAACGGGGTTGTCGCGTCTGACGCGATTTAGTGTGGGCAGGCATGTTTGAAAAATTACAAAATCCAAATTACAAATGCCAAATTATTTGAAATTAAGTTCTTTGAACTTGATTTGATATTTGAACTTTGACATTTGGACTTACTTTAAGAGTAGCCTATTAAAATGGCTTCTCCCCATTTTGAATAATCTTTTCGCTCCAAACCCAGGTATTTCAAAAATATGACGGATATAGTCCCCGGCGACTATCGTCGGTACAATAACATAAGTGGCACCGCTCTCATATAACTTTATTGCTTCCCTTTTAGTTACTGCCGTGAATATTGAAGTGGGTTTTTTTCTTAAAGTTCTTATGTGTTCTAAAAGCGTGAGATTATCGGTAAAATTTGAAATTGTAGAAATAACCATGCGGGCGCGGTCAAGGTTGGCAGCTTCAATAATTTCTGAATCATTAATATCTCCAAAAACTGTTGGTGTTTTCTCGGCACTTAATCGCCTATATATGCTTGGGTTGAAATCAACAACAACAAAATCCAGATTTTTTCTTAAAAAGAATGCCACTAATATTTTTCCTGTCCTATCACCGCCAACTAAAACAACATGATCTTTAAAGTTTATATTTTCTATATAGACAGCTTCTTTTGGCTTCTTTCTCTCAAAAATTGATAAATAATTCTTGACCAAAGAATAGATTCTATCGGCATTTATTATCGCGTACGTCGATGTAGTCATGGTGATAACTCCTACCATGACTACCAACGCAACCTCGCTCTCGGCAACATGTCCTAACGTTAGTCCCATTGCCAATATTATTAAAGAGAATTCAGAAATTTGAGCAACAGTTAGTCCTGCCATAAAGGAAGTGCGCTTTCTGTATCCTAATATTCCCAGGATGAAAAGAACAATTAGCGGATTTCCAATAAGAACAAAGAGGGAAAAAATTAATGCCGGGAATATAATTGGCGCAATTCCTCCGGCTACTACCAACTGTGAACCCAGAATAATAAAGAATATCGTTAAGAAAAAGTCTCGCAATGGTCTGGTTTTAGCCGCAATTTGGAGGTGTTCACCCAGATTTGATAGTGCAATACCTGCCAAAAACCCACCAATTTCTAAAGTAAAGCCCAAGGGACCGGCTACTAACCCTGCTATGCCCAAAGCCCAAGCAATGCTAACAATAAACAATAACTCGCTGGATGTGGCAATAAATCGGTTAAAAAACAGCGGTAGTACTTTTTTGGAAAGAAACCACACTAGGCCAAATAAGACGATTGCTTTGATACCGATAACTCCATAATCTGAAAATCCCAGATTTGCTTTTTCAAGTCCGGCTAAAAACATGAGGATTACGACAGCAACAAAATCTTGTACCAGCAAAAATCCGACAGCAATCTTTCCATAAAGCGAATCCAAATCCTTTTTCTCGCTTAGAAGTTTTACCATAATAATCGTTGAAGAAAACGTCATTGCAATCGCAATATATACCGAGGGCAAGAGGTCAAAACCTAAAAGCTGAGCGATTAGAAAGCCGATAGATGAAGTAAATAAGATCTGACCTAACCCTGTAATCAACGCCACCCGTCCGATTGTAGGAAGCTCGCTAAGGTTCATCTCCAGACCTAAAAGAAATAGAAGTAAAGCTACCCCTATTTGTCCCATTCCCGAGAAAACTTCAATATCGGAAACAATTCCGGTAAATCCAAGCAGCAGTCCCGCAAATAAATATCCTACTATAAGAGGCTGCTTTAATACCCTGGCAATGATTCCAAATACCCCCGCAGCCACTAAAAGAATAGCAATTTGTGAAAACTCCATATTTTAAGTTTACCCTCACACCAAAGTTTTTTAAAGACTTATGCAGAACTAAATATTTCAATATTTGGTGTGAGGATTAATCCAGTGTTTGTAGAGAATTTTCTAAATCTTTTGACAGTCTTGACTTAAAACTTACTTTTTTCTCTTTTTTTGGATGATTGAACGATATTTCGCTTGCATGAAGGAATAGACGCGGGCACCAGATGCGGTCATCTCGCGCAGTTTTTCTGCCTGCATAGAACTCATCAGAAACTATTGGATAACCTAGGTGTTTTAAATGAATTCTGATTTGATGAGTTCGTCCCGTTTTAGGAACGAGTTTTAAAAGGGTAAAATCCTGCCCATCCTTCTCAAAATATTTTTCTACCCGATAATTTGTTTCGGCAGGTCTTCCTCCGGGTATTACTCCAAATCTCTCACGATTCCAAGGAAGCCGTCCAACCGGAGCGTTTATAGTTCCCTCTTCAAACTCAACTTTACCGTGAACTAAAGCCGTATATTTTTTCCTCACCACTCTTTCTTTGAACTGGGATTGTAAATATTCAAACGCTTCTTTAGTTTTTGCGACTATTAAAATTCCACTGGTTTCCTTATCTAATCGATGGACAATACCTACCCTCATATCAGCACTTTTTGCCAGTGGGTAGGACCTTTTCGTTAGCCATCTCTGGATTACTTTCTGATGTTTGGTAGTTTGCGACTGATTGACTACCCACCCGGATGGCTTGTCAAGTATGAGTAGCTGTTCATCTTCAAATATTACCTTGGGTTCCATAGTATCTAATTCTATCATCAGTTTGTGTATTTTATAACCCATTTGAACGCAGCTACCACGATGAGCCGAGTGAATACCGCTCAGAAAGTGGCCGTTGTTAACGAAGGGTTTGACCTGAGAAGTTCGGCACGCATTGTTATGAACGAGGCGAATAAGTGGAGACCGTTCATGGGCGCCCTTTCTTGGTTCATTCTTTAGGCGAGTAAAGAATGAACAAAAGTACATTGGGTGAACAAGAAAGAACTATAAATGTTTGGGTGGCAAGAAATTGAAAATCTTATAACACAAAAAAGACCCCGCTTTTTAAATGCAGCTATCTAATCAGCAGAGTCTTGCTATTTATTGCTCTTCCCCTCGCTTCGCCTTTACACCCAAAAGATTAGGTGTAAAAGTAGAGCGAGGGGCAAATCGATGTCTTTCGAAAAGTAGAGTGAGCCCCAAGCTCTTTTTCGTCAATTATCCTTCTCCAGCTCCTCCACCGTCTCCACTTCCCTGCTCTTCCTCTTGTCTCCACCATTCGGCCCAAACATGAATCTCTTAGTCCTTTCCATGACTTCACCTCTCCTTTCTGGACTCAATTATGTAGGAGCGACAACAGCAATTAATTTTACTATATACTATGGTTATCAACTTAGGTGAATTCAAAGCAAAACCGCCATCAGGCGGTTCCATTTAATCACTTAATCTCTTGATATCTTGATATCTTGATATCTTTCTCTACTTCTCCTTCTTCGCTGCATCCGTGGCGCATAATGTAGCCTCCGGATAAGCCATTAATCTATCGGTATCAATCATTCTTCCGCACTCCTCACATACGCCGTATTTCCCCACTTTAATCTGTGCTAGCGCCTTTTTAGTCTGAATTATTTTTCTGTCTATCTGCTCTTTTATTGCCGTTGTTCGAGCATGGCCGAATTGCTCCGCGGCGTCAGTGTCGGGTGACGCGTTATCAATAATTCTTGATGTGTCGCTAAAAGGGTCTTCCTTTTCGATACCCTTTTTCCTTCTCTCAAGTAATCTCAACTTTGATTGCAGAAAATTCTTCACCGGAGCTACCAATCTAGCCGGATATCTTATTCCCTGACCTTTTTTCTTTTTCCTCTTATTTACTCTTTTTTTGTCTTTTGGTTTAGGCTTTTTTACCTTTTTTCTTCTTCTAAATTGTATCATACCTTTTGTCTTGAGAGATTAAACAAAATCAAAAATGAAGAAAACGCCAGCACTGCTGAAAAATAGACTTCATTCTTACCTGAAAAGGATAGCACACTATCAAATTTCAGTGCAACCAAAGCACGTATTAAGAAAAATAATCCCAAAATAGTTAACCCGGAAAATCCTACCCTGCCAGATTTATACCACGTAAATCTCTTGTAATGCTTATCAAAAATATAAAATAAGATTATTAAAAGAGTGATCAAAATAAATCCTACTAGAGAATAGGTATTGGAATTTATAATAGAATCGGCTAAAAATAGCAGTGATAGCCAAGGCAAAAGCGATATAATTTGTGCCTCAAGTGTTTCAAATACGCGCAATCTGTACCTTTTTATAGCTAATAATAAGGCAACGGATACCGCCAGCAAACTCAACCAAAACCACCAAGCAGCTAAAAAATAAGTGGCAATCAATTTCGCAATAGTCAATATTGCCAACACAATAAAAGCGGAGCTAAATATTTGATTTCCGATATAGTCTTCTTTCAGTCTTCTCCAAAAGATAAATAAAAAGACTAAAACCCCTAAAACATTGGCAACAATTAGCTCTATCATCGATTCAGATTAATTATATCGTAGGTAATACAAATATTTCTCCTATCCGCTTCTCTTGACTTTAAGAAATTGTATTAGCTATCATATCAGATACTGTGCTAGAAACGCCTCACGTCATTGTGGGGGCAGCGATTGCAACACGTGTGGCAAACCCTGCCCTGGCTTTGCCGCTCGCTTTAGCGAGCCATTTTATCCTTGAGAAAGTACCTCATTGGAATCCTCATTTAAATACGGAAACGGAAAAGTATGGTAAACCTACTAAACAAAGTACTGTTATTGTAATCGCTGATGCGACTCTCGCAACCGTATCTTTACTTTTTATCGCTTCTCGGGTTCTCCCCGATACCGGCCATGCATTAACTATTCTTTTGGCTGGCATTTTTGCTATTTTACCCGACCTTGTAGAAGGGCCCTATTTTTTCTTAGGGATAAGATCTAAAATCATTAAGCGCTGGATACTCTTCCAAAAATCAATCCAGGAAGATACAACAATAATTCCTGGGTTATTAACTCAATTCGCCACAGTTGCAGCAGCATTCTTGTGGATCCTAAAATAAAAGTAGAACAAGCAGGGAAAGTAGATTAAGTAGTAAAAGAATATAATTCCTGTTCTACCTGTGCTACTTCTACTACCTGCACTACATTTCTACTTTGCTCTCTCCACATATTCCCCAGTCCTTGTATCAACGCTAACTTTATCTCCCGTTTTTATAAAAAGGGGTACCTTAAGTTCAAGGTTATTTTCCAATTTAGCGGATTTAAAAACATTGGTGGCCGAATCCCCTTTTACTCCCGGTGCTGTATCGGTAACCTCTAAAACCACTTTGGGGGCAATATCAACGGAAAGCGGTCTGTCATCCCAAAAAAGGACATTGATACCTGAACCTTGTTTAATAAATTTAATCTGCTCCCCCAATATTTTAAGAGGTATTTCCACCTGCTCAAATGTCTTTGAATCCATGAAAGAAGCGTTTGTTGCGTCTTTGTAGAGAAACTGGAGAGGTTTTTTAACAGTTTGGATATCATCAACCTTGGCATTTGAATTTAAACTCTTATCTTCAATTTTTCCGTTCTCCAGATTTTTAACTGAAAGTTTTACCGTCCCTCCTCCCCTGGCAATTTTTGAATGAGTATATTTCACCACTCGATATGGTCTTCCATCGATTAAAAAGCAAGTTCCTGCGCGTAAATCAGTTGCTTCAATCATAACCTTAATAACCACTTTCCGTTTTTTTGAACTATCTTGTCATCAAACCAAAGTTCTCCTTCTTTACGTAAATCCTTAATCATGTCCCAATGAATGGCTGATTCATTTTTACTAAGCGTCTCTTTATATCCCCTTCCCAGAGCAAGATGGATGCTTCCGCCGATTTTTTCATCAAATAATATACTTTTGGTAAAGCGTTTAATCTTGTAATTATTGCCTATACCTAATTCCCCAATCCTACGGGCTCCGTGGTCAGTATTGAGTATTCTATTTAAGTCCCGTTCACCCTTGCTGGCCGTTGCCTTTACTACTCTTCCATCTTTAAATTCTAAACGAATTTCATGGTACTCACGGCCTAAGTACAAAGCAGGATAGGTATAAGTGATAAAACCATTGGCTTTATTTTCAACTACCGAGGTGAACACTTCTCCGTCAGGCATATTATACATGCCGCCTGCGTTTTCTGCTTTCCGGCCGGCAATTCCCAGTCTTAAGTCTGTACCAGGTCCGACTATATGAACCTCTTTTGTTTTATCTACTCTTTTTCTTAGCTTTTCCTGCTCTTTGAATTTTTTCTCCCAATCGACCTTAGTTATCGCGTTGAAGACAAAATCTTCGTAATCAGCTAAAGACATATCTGCCTCTTGAGCTTGAGCGCTTGTTGGAAATTCCGTGAGTACCCAACGGCTTTTCTCCACTCTCCAGTCAGTAATAGGCTTCATAATTTTTGCTCTTTCAGAAATTATTGATGCGTCAACCCCCGTCAATCCGCGTGTGTTGGTGGAGCAAATTATTCCAATCCAGCAATCAATCTTTTTAATTTCGTCGTACGAAATTTGAGGAAACAATTTGCGCTGCGCCGGTGTGGAATTCTTGTAATAAATTTCGTGAAGCTCGTTTGAATCAAAACGTAGCTTTATCTCACCCGCACCTCGCTTTACTAGAAGTTGATATAACTCCGTAACCAGTGGGCGTCCAGTAAAATCGGAAAGAATAAGTACATTCTCCCCTTTGTTGACTTTCAAAGAATAATCAACCAATATTCTCGCCTGCTTTTTAATTCTCGAGTCTGATAATCCCATATAGAGGCTATTTTACCCTCTTTCTATGATAAAATACACTGGAAAGCCGAGGTGGCGGAACTGGTAGACGCGTAGGTCTCAAAAACCTATGAGGTTAACTCCTCGTGTGGGTTCGAGTCCCTCCCTCGGCACTCGTTGCACTCGTTCTGAGGCCGGACTCGATAATACTCAAGTAAAGTGTTGCAAATTTTGTATGCGAGTCCCTCCCTCGGCACTGCATGGATAAAGATTTATTTACTTAATATCTTTTTCTTCAAGTAATGAAGTAATTCTTTCGATTTCAAATTCTCTTACTTTCCTTTCATCTTCATTTAAATCTCCATAATCTATCTTCGCTTGATTCACCTCTAGAATTACTTGATAAAAGTCTAGTGCTGTAACTAAGCCAACTCCATCAGAAATTCTCGAATAAACTTCCTGAAATTTTTCCTGTGCCTTTATTATCTCTGGATGGTTTTTAGGGGTGGCCACTTTTGCTTCTATCATCGTTATTTTTCTTTCTTTTTCTCTGCATCAACCCGCTTCGTTTCCCTCCCGTAAGGACCTCGCTTTTCAGCGAGAACCTTGTGTCCGCTTACTTCTTATCTTTCTTTGCAGCTTCCCTTTTTGTCTCGCGGCCATAAAATCTTATCCTATCTCCCCTAAATCGGAGCTTGAGTGAGCGAAGTGGTCCGTTTCTGTGTTTGGCCACATCAAGCTCAACATTTTCCAAGTTCTCCTCATCTTCTCTCCAGATAAACATCACCACGTCTGCATCTTGCTCAATACTCCCCGATTCCCGCAAATCAGCCAATTGAGGTCTTTTTGAACCTCTTTGTTCAACTGCTCTTGAAAGCTGAGAAACGGCAAGAACGGGAATCTTCAGCTCTCGGGCTAAATTTTTCAACCCCTGAGTAATTTCCGATACTTCTTGAACCCTATTTTCAAGCTGACGGGAGCGGGCCAACTGCAAATAATCGACGATAAGCAAAGATACTCCAGCTTCAACCTGAAGCCTTCTGGCTTTAGTCCTCATTTCCAAAATAGAAAGTGCCGGTGTGTCGTCAATATAAAGGGGTGCTTCTGCCAGCTCACCCATCGCATTTGAAAGCCTGGTAAAATCATCCTCGGAAAGTTTCCCCGTTTTAAGTCTCCAGGCGTCAATGTCGGCTTGAGATACTAAAAGTCTATCAACGAGCTCCTCTTTGCTCATCTCGAGTGAAAAAAAGCCAACCGGAAGCTTACTTTTAACAGTTAAGTTTTGGGCAATATTCAATGCCAGCGAGGTTTTTCCGACACCTGGACGTGCTGCTAAAATTATTAAATTTGAGCGCTGAAGACCAGCTAAGGTGTCGTCAATATCCCTAAAGCCGGTGGGAATACCCCTTAATCCCTCGGCCTGCTTATGAAGTTCATCCAGTCTATCAAAAGATTCGGCCAAAGCATCTTTAACCGGAGTAAAGGTTCGGGCTAAGTGTTTTTGGGTAAGAGAAAATACTTGGCTTTCTGCTTTATCTAAAAGCTCGTTTGCCGACAATCCTTCATCCAAGGAAAGGTCTAAAAGCGTACTGGCTGCTTTCATCAAAGACCGTTTTGTTGCTTGGTCTTTGACAATTTTCCCGTAATGCTCAACATGAGCTGCAGTGGGAACTTTATTAGCCAAGTCAGCCAAATAACCAGCACCGCCGATTTTTTTCAAAACTTTTCTTTTTTTCAGGCGGTCGGCTATCGTTAAAACATCAATCGGTATTCTTGCTTCGTAAAGTTCTAAGGCACAAATAAATATCTCGCGATGCCTATCATCATAAAAATCTTCAGAGCCTAAAAATTCCGCTACCGCAACAACCGCATCACGGTCCAATAAGAGCGCTCCCAAAACCGATTCTTCTGCATCTACCGAGTGAGGAGGTATCCTGACTTGAACTTGATTAGCCATTTATTTTTTTGGCAGGATTACTTTCCTTTTTTTCAAGGATGACAACTTTATTTTCTTCTCCCAAACTTTCTTTTTTGATTACCAGCTTCTCAAGCTTTTCAACCTGTAAACCTAAGTCGCTGATAAAATGGTCGGCACTTACAAGCTTTCCGAAAGTTTTCTTGTCTAGACCCTTCATTTGATAATGCATGGGAATGACGATTTTTGCCTCTATCGCTCTGGCTACCTCTACTGCTTGAACGGGGCCAATTGTGTATTCTCCCCCTACCGGAACCATCAAGATATCAATGCTTCCCATTACAGCTAAATCTTTCTCCCTGAGCTGATGTCCCAAATCCCCTAAGTGAGCAATTCTAAGACCGTCCATTTCGATTACATAGACTGTATTTTTCCCTCTTAATTCTCCTTTTTTATCATCATGGAAAGTAGAAATACCGATAACAGAAACTCCCATTATCTCGTATTCTCCCGGTCCATCAATTACTCTTTGTACCCTCTTCACCAGCTGGGCTTGGTTATGGTCACCATGCTGGTGGGAAATTGTAACTAAGTCACCGGAAACACCGCTGTACTTAAACCCTACCACTGATGGATCATAAGGGTCAGTTACTAAAATAGCCTTTTTCCCTTTTATCCTGAAGGATGAATGGCCTAAAAAAGATATCTCCACTTTGGTTATCCTACCAAAGTCTGTCTAACTTGACAATACGCTTGCAAATGCCTATATTTACGGAGCATTTATCCTATCTATATGCGGAAAGAAATCCTTTATGCCATTTTCGCGGGGGCGGTCTTTGGAATCATAATAGCCTTTGGCGTCTGGCGGGCAAACACAGCGCTTGAACCTAAAACCGAAACTTCTAATGAAGCACGAGGTCAAGCGACACCGGCTCCCTCAACTGATGAGTTTGAAATAGCCCTTGCTAAACCAGACAATCACGATGTTATCACCGAAAGTCCGGCTCTAGTTTCAGGTGTTACCAGTCCACTAACGTGGGTATCAATTTCCGGGGAAGATGAAGATTACATTATCAAATCAGACGAAACAGGAAAATTCGAGCAGGATGTGGACCTAGAGGGAGGAGTTAATCAAATTATTATTACCGCCTTTGGTGAAGAAGGTGAAAAAGTTGAGGAAAACTTACTAGTAGTTTTTTCTACTCAATTTGAAAAATGAAAAAGTTCATATCAATATTAATTGTTATCTTTATACTATTTTTACGGAGTCTCACTGCCTCGGCAGAGAACGAGGCGACCGAATCAGCCGAAAATGCTGACCCGATTCGTGACGCGGTACAGGAGAAATTAGAGGAAGCGCTAAGTAAGCCTAAGGCTTATTTGGGAGTCGTAACTGATATCGTAGAAACTACCATCCAAATAAAAAACACCGGCGGTGAAATACAACAAGTTTCGGTAAATGAAGAAAACACAAGTTTTGTAAACATTACCTCAAATGCAAAAGCAGTTAATTTTTCAGATATCGCCATTGGCGACTTTTTGATCTCAATGGGCTTTCTAGACGGAAATAACGTACTTGCTGCCCAAAGAGTCTTAATTGCAGATGAACCTGAAAAACCTGCCAGGGTTTCAATGTACGGCGAAGTTAAAGAGCTAGGCAATGGAAGCTTAGTAATGCAGTTAAACCCCGGCGGTCAAAGCCTTGAATTAGAACCGGAAAGTAATATTTCGGTGACTGAAGTAATAGAGGGAGAAGCTGAAAAGTCCAGATTTTCTCAAATTGAAGAGAAAAGCGTCATTATCGCGATAGGTAAACTTGAAAATAATATCCTTGAAGCAAGAACTATTCAGGTTATTTCACCTCCCGAACCTTCCCCTACCCCCGAAAAATCAGAGGAATAGTCTGGTTTGTGGTTTAGTAGAAAAAGAGTTAATATTTTACTAATTGCTATGGGAAATACTAAAAAGCTTCCTCTAAAAGGTTTTCGGGATTTTTTGCCTGAAAAGATGGTAATCAGGCGCGAAGTTATTAAGCGTCTTAGGGTGGTATTTGAAAAGTATGGTTTTGATGAACTCCAGACCCCTGCTTTGGAATATAAAGAAGTGTTGACCGGGAAATATGGGGAAGAAGCAGAGAAGTTAATGTATCTTTTTAAAGACCGGGGTGGTAGAGATATCGGATTAAGATACGATTTAACCGTACCTCTTGCCCGCGTCGCTACCAGCTATCCCGATTTACCGGTCCCTTTCAAGCGTTATCAAATTCAACCAGTATGGCGGGCTGAAAAACCCCAAAAGGGCAGGTACCGGGAATTCTATCAGTGTGATTTTGATATTGTAGGCTCAGATTCACCCATGGCAGACGCCGAAATAATCGCGGTACTAAACGATGCATTTTCAGCTTTGGGTTTTATCGAATACCGAATCAAAATTAATAGCCGCAGTGTACTTTCCTCATCTTTAGCTAAAGCTGGGCTTTCTGGCAAACTTCATCACCCTGCCATTACTACTATTGATAAATTAGAAAAAAAGGGAAAAGCATCAGTCGAGAAGGAATTGCTGGAAAAAGGTTTAACGG
>SDBT01009029.1_pt1 | contig 16201 bp, 11 predicted proteins | sample 2277101 | NCBI WGS metagenome assembly SDBT01 (sample SAMN10404973, study PRJNA504765) | marine sediment metagenome | isolation source: marine sediment core GS10_PC15, 103 cmbsf | place: Arctic Ocean: Southern Knipovich Ridge | collected 2010 | reverse complement strand
CAACCAGTTTATCGGGCAGACATGTGACAGTTAACTCCCTTCTGATCTGCTGCAGGATACCGCCCAGGGTCACCCCTGCCGGGGTATTCATCAGATGGATTGGGATATCAACGGTGATTTCTTTATCCATGGAGATTTCATAAAAATCGGCATGGATAAAATTGTCCTTCACAGGAACAACTTGCAGTTCCTTCAGAATGACCTTTTTTGTCTCAGACCCCTCTTCAGATGTTATTTTCAGATCCAGGATAATATTTTCACCCCCCCCTTTTTTAATGATGCCCTCAAGCTCAGGATAATTGATCGTCAACTTGATGGGCTTCGCATTGGGGCCGTAAAAACCGGCGGGGATCTGTTCGTTTTGTCTCAGCTTTCTGGCCGCCCCTTTTCCTGTTTTCTCTCGCACCTGGGCAGCAAGCATTGATTGTGCCATGTATTCCCTCCGGCATTAATAAAATTTTTCACAAAGTAGTAACGGCCATATGTTTCAAGGCCTCCCTTTTCCAAAATCAAACAAATAACGTACTGACTGAGTCAGAAGCGTGAATCCTCTTGATGGTCTCCCCCAGGAGTTCCGCAACCGATAAGGACACAATTTTTTTGGAATCTCTGGCCTTACCATTCAGGGGAATTGTGTTGGTTACGACAAGTTTGTCGATGGGTGACGCCTCGATCCTTTTAACAGCAGGACCTGACAAGACGGGATGGGTACAGCAGGCATAGGTCTGTGTCGCACCCCTATCCTTCAACGCGCTGGCAGCCTGGGCCAGCGTGCCTGCCGTATCGACCATGTCATCAAGGATAATGGCTATCTTACCCTTTACTTCTCCAATAATGTTCATTGCCTCGGCCATATTGGGGGACTCACGTCTCTTGTCAATTATGGCCAAGGATGCATCAAGCCGCTTTGCAAATGCGCGGGCCCTTTCCACCCCACCCGCATCCGGCGAAACCATGACCAGTTCACCGTGCAGGTTATCATGAACATATTTCAACAGGATGGGGGTGGCAAAGATATTGTCTACAGGTATGTTAAAATAGCCCTGGATTTGTCCCGCATGGAGATCTACGGATACGACCCTGTTTGCCCCTGAGACGGTGATCAGGTCTGCCACAAGCTTTGCACTGATGGGAACCCGTGGTTTAACTTTTCGATCCTGTCGGCTGTAACCGTAATAAGGGATCACCGCTGTAATCCGTTCGGCGGATGCCCTCCTCATGGCATCCATAATTATCAGGAGCTGCATGAGGTTGTCATTGACAGGCCTGCAGGTGGATTGGATAACAAATACATCCCGGCCCCTGATATTTTCGCCAATTTCAACCTGAGTTTCTCCGTCGCTGAATGTCTTGGCAATGATCTCTCCGGGAGCAATACCAATATAATCACACACCTCGATTGTCAGAGATGTGTTGGAAGTTCCACCAAACAGCTTAATTTCTGATTCCAATGGGATCCTCAAAAAAATAGGCAAAAAGGAGCAGTCTTCAAAATGGCTGGGGTGGGAGGACTCGAACCTCCGAATGCGGGCTCCAAAAACCCGTGTCTTACCACTTGACGACACCCCAGAACAGAAGACGCAAAACAAAGTGTCGACGGTCAGAACGTAACGACCTTTTCGACCTGGTCTCCTCCCTTTTAAGAAATCCCCTCAGCCAAAAAAACATCCCCCATATTGCGGGGCAAAAGAGATCTCTTTGCCGACAGGGCCTTATCTCTTGATTCAAAAACTCCAAACACACTTGGACCGCTACCCGACATCAGGGCGCCCATTGCCCCTGCATCCATCAATGCCCGTTTGATAATGTTGATCACAGGAAAATGAGCAGCAGTCACCGACTCCAGGTCATTTTCCAGGATATTACTTATCTGAACAGGGTCTTTCATTAAACGGTTTAGGTTAAACCTATATCCCCTTTTTGTCAACTTTAATTTCAAGTTCTCATAGACCCATGATGTAGACACCTCAAAGGGCGGCATAATTATAACATACCAGAATCTGGGCCATTTTTCAATGGGCTCCAGGATCTCCCCTATCCCCTTTGCAATGGATGGTCCGTTGAGCAAGAAGAAGGGTACGTCCGCCCCCAGGCCTGATGCCAGTTCCCACAGATCTGAGGGGTCAAGGGGCCTGGACCACATCTCGTTCAGACACTTGAGTGTACCGGCAGCATCACTGCTGCCTCCTCCCAAACCGGCCGCAACAGGGATATTCTTGGTGAGTCTAATTGAAACCCCGCCGTTGATACCGGTGCGGACAAAAAAGGAGCGGGCGGCTCGATAGACAAGATTTTTTTCTCCGTTGGGTAAGGGGAATCCTTTGCAGACAAGGGCGATCCGGTTTTTGGGAAGCCTTTTCAGTTCAAGACAGTCAAACAGAGTGACGGGAACCATGATTGACACCAATTCATGATATCCATCGGGGCGGCGTCCTACCACCTTGAGCAGGATATTCAGTTTGGCCGGCGTTTGGATCGTAAGGATTGATGATTTTTGATTATTGATCGAGGATTTGGAAGCGAGCTCTTTATCCATGAAAATCGCAATTTCTTAATAAGATTGAAGAGAAAAGTAGAGGGCCGGCAATGGACGTCGAGATAACAATCTCTCCAATCGTCAGTCTTCAATCCGATGCCTGTTCCGGAACCTTCAGTGTCAGATAAAGGGTGGCGCCGCCCCGCTTTATCAACAGGAGGATTGTGTCCCCCTCCTTATAGGTCTTAATTTTTTTGTGAAAATCATCAAGTCCCTTGACGGGAGCCTGGTCTATTTCCAGCAATACGTCCCCGGCCCTGACACCGGCTTCGTCCGCCGGTGAATTGTTCTCAATGTGCACGACCACAAGCCCCTTTGTTTCAGACAGACCGAGATTTCGCGCCAGTTGCGGTGTAAGTTCCTCAGCGGTCATACCCAGTTCACGTTCCGGCCGCTGCTTCTCTTCGGCCTTTTTATCCTCCTCCAGCCTGCCTATTGCGATCACAAGAGTCTCTTTTTTGCCTTTCCGGATCACAACAACCGGCACCTCTTTTCCCACGGGGGTTGACCCCACAACATATGGTAATTCGCGCATTTCTCTGATCTTTTTCCCATCAAAGGAAACGATCACATCTCCCCGTTTGATCCCCCCTTTATGGGCCGGGCTGCCTTTTGTTACATCCGCCACCAGAGCGCCTTTTACGTCATTCAAATTAAGTTTCCGTTTCAGTTCCGGAGTAATCCCCTGGATCATAACGCCCAACCAGCCTCTCACCACCTTTCCCTCCTTGAGCTGGGGCAGGAGGTCCTTGGCCATGTTGATAGGGATGGCAAAGCCGATGCCTACATTTCCACCGGTCCTTGAAAAAATGGCGGAATTGATCCCTATGACCTTGCCGGCAGTGTTCAAAAGGGGGCCGCCGCTATTTCCCGGGTTGATGGAGGCATCCGTCTGGATAAAATTGTCATAGGATCCGGCCCCGATGCGTCTATACTTGGCGCTGACAATACCCGCGGTGACAGTGTTGCCCAGGCCAAAAGGGTTCCCGATGGCCACCACCCAGTCACCGACCTCAAGTTTATCCGAATCTCCCAGGGGAAGGGGCTTTAAGGGACGTTCCGTCTTAATTCGGATTAGGGCCAGATCTGTCTTTGGATCCCGGCCAATAATCTCCGCGTTAAATTCCGTGTCATCTGCCAGCTTGACGGTGATCTTGTCGGTCTTTTCCACCACGTGGTTGTTGGTCAAGATAAAACCTCGTTTGTCAATGATAAACCCTGAACCAAGGCTTTTTTGTCTAAAATTTTTGGGCAGACGGTCCCTAAAGAAACGATCAAAAAAATCCCCAAACGGGTCCCCGGGTCCTGAAGGGCCTCCAAAGGAATGGGGAGAGCGCAGTCCGCCCTCGATGATCTTTACCGTGCTAATATTGACCACGGACGACTGGGCTTCCTTGACAAGCTGAGAAAAGGAGGCGGGGGCCTTTGGCAAAAGGGGTGACTGTTGAGCTCCTGCCAAGGCGGCCTGGCTGACCAACACAGCGAAAACAAATATGATCACAACGGAAAAACCGGTCCATCCGGGGGTGTGCAATTTTCCTGTTGTCCTGGATTTTCTTTTCATAAAAACCTCCACAAAACTCACCGGTACCGGGACGGGGAGGGCCGATACCTACCCCTTTTCTTTGACATAACGCCACCTTAGGTCAGTCAAAACATTCTCCACAAACTTCTGCTCTTCTTCTGTGAGATTGCCCTCTGTCTTTTCCTTCAACATCGCAATGGTGTCGACCGCATGTTTGGCAAGCGACAGGTCCTTTTTCTTTTCCCCTGTCTGTGGATCAGGAATCTCGCCAAGATGAAAAAGGGCGGAGGAGCTGAGGCTAAAAACCAGCGAGGTAAAATTAACCTCCGGCAGCGGGGCGCTTTGGGTCTCCGCCTCTGAGACCTGTTCCTTTTTTTCCTCTTTTTCTACCTTTTTCTCCTCTTTTGGCGCCTCATCTCTCAGGTCCCCTTTTTCGTCAAAAGACCTCCTATCCTTGATAACAAAGCCGTTTTCTTCTTCAGCCATAGTGTCGCTCCTCACCAATAATGTCTGATTTTAGTTTCTGGCGGCCAAACTCCAGGCCTCTATAACTCTATTTTCCTTACCGAATAAACCTCCTCGAGCCCGCGGAGCTTCTCAAGGATTTCATCACCGGCAACTGTACTGGTGGTCAACAAAATCACGTTTTGTTTTTTCTGTTTGTCTTCCCCCACCTGCATCCGGCTGATATTAATCATACTCTTTCCAAGTGTGGTGGCAATGTGTCCGATTACCCCGGGTCTGTCTTGATTGTGAATCAGGAGGTTGTGCCCTTCAGGCATCGCTTCAAGATAGAAGTTGTTTATCCGTAAAACCCTTGGCATATTCTTCCCGAAAATGGTCCCCGAGATAATGTTTTTTCCTTCCAGGGTCTTTACGGTAAGTTTGACTAGACTAGCGAAATCTTCAGAGGTCTGGCTTTTGGATTCCACCACCTTTATCCCCCGATCAGACGCAATGTGTGGTGCGTTTACAAAGTTAACATCGTCTTTTAGGATGGGGGTAAGCAGGCCCTTTAGCATGGCCGTGGTCAAAGGGGCGACATCATATTCCGCCACTCGACCTGAATAGTCAATCTGGGCTTCCACCACCGCGCTGTCGGCCAGCTGGCATTGGAAGGACCCCATTCGTTCCACCAGAACGGCAAAAGGCCGCAGGGTAACCATCAATTCCGCGCTGATACTGGGGACGTTCACTGCGTTTTTCACGGTCCCGTGAAGGAGATAAGCCACAATCTGTTCAGCCACATGTTCTGCCACGTTGTCCTGGGCCTCGGTGGTTGACGCCCCCAGATGGGGGGTGCAAATAAAGTTAGGAAGGCTCATGAGGTCAATTTTTCCAGGAGGTTCCGTCTCAAACACATCCAAAGCAGCGCCTCTCAGGTGTCCCGACTTCACGGCTTCGTAGAGATCATTTTCGTTGACGATTCCCCCCCGGGCACAATTGATCACCATTGCCCCTTTTTTCATCTTGGAAATGGCTTCACTGTTGATCATGTTGGCCGTTTCATCGGTCTTTGGTGTATGGACAGTGATGTAGTCCGCCCTCTGTAGCAATTCGTCAAAAGAAACCGGTTCGAAATCCAGCTTTTCAACAGTCTCGGGTTTCATGTAGGGATCAAACACGATTACCCTCATCTTCATTCCCCTGGCCCTATCCGCCACGATTCGACCGATATGCCCTATTCCGATAAGCCCCAATGTCTTATTGAAAACCTCCTGCCCCTTGAGTTTCTTTTTTTCCCATTTACCCTCTTTCAGTGAGGCGGTAGCTTGGGGAATGTTTCTTGAGAGTGCCAGCATCATAGCGATTGTATGTTCCGCAGTTGTGATCGTGTTCCCTTCGGGGGTGTTCATAACCACTATCCCGCGTTGACTGGCAGCAGGAATATCCACATTGTCCAGGCCGATCCCGGCCCGGCCGATGACTTTCAGGTTGTCAGCCGCCTCAAGTATCTCGTTCGTGACCTTTGTGGCGCTGCGGATAACCAGACCGTCATATTGTCCGATTATTTCTTTTAACTCCTCCGGAGAAAGCCCGATATCTACATGGACGTCAATACCCGGAGTTTTCTGGAATATCTTGATCCCAACCTCCGACAGGGGATCACTTACGAGAACTTTCATGGATTATACCTCCTTAAAGTATCAAATATGAGAGCGTCACCATGTGATAAAATACAATATTTTTATAAAAACATCAGGATTTTATCATTATCATGAAGGCATGATTTGTCAAGGCGGATGTTTTGCCCACATGTGGCACGATGTCGGCAGCACCGGATCCGATAAGGGTCTACGCAGAATGAACTTCGCAGAATTGGCGCCCGGATTTGGGTCAGGTCTATGGCCGCTGACAGGCTTCAAGCGCGGACGTGATAACCTTTCCGATATGCCGAACATCCCCCTCTCTGAGGTGAGGATTGTTTGGGATTTCGAGAATCCTTTTGGGCAAACCCGGTGCCACCCGCAGCTTGGTCTTATCTTCTCTGAAAGGCTGCAGATCCGGACAGTTGGACATATCGTCCGGCATGGTGTCTACCCCGTTTCGGATCAATATTTTCCGCAGTGCCTGCCGGTCCGACACCTCTACACGATAATATAGGAATGTATGGGTCCGCCCGGAAGACAGCCCAGGGACCTTTATGGCTGTTTGTCCCATAAAGAGTTTATTATACAAAAGGGCATTGCGATTCATCCTGGCGTTGATCTCCTCAATCCGCGTCAACTGGTGAAGCCCGACCGCGGCCTGCAGGTTTGTCAACCGTGGGAGGTACGCTGACTGCATTGCAACGGCCGGGATCGTTTCCTGCCCTGGTTCCCTGTCAAAAAAAGTAGACCCAAGCGCTGTGGCTGCCCTGATGAATGGGTAGACACCGAACGAAAAAATACGGGGAAGGGTGACCAGATAGTTGATCGTGGTTTTAGCGACCTCCTTCCACAAAGCCTTGGATTCGCCCGCACCCGGAGGGCGAACCAGGTGCTTCAGCCTGCGGTAAGTGTCGTCATCGTTGGTGGTGAGTATCCCGCCGCCAAAACAAGGCATATTCTTGGCCACAGCAAATGTAAAGGTCCCCAGATCACCAAAACCCCCCACTTTTCGCCCCTGGTAGCTGGCGCCAAGCGCGTGGGCACAGTCTTCAATAACTTTCAGGTTGTTTTCCCGTGCAATTTGCAAAATCGGCTCCATGTCGCAGGGTTGACCATACATATGTGTGGGAAGGATACCTTTTGTTTTTGGGGTTATTTTTTTCTTCACAAGCGAAGAATCCATATTGTATGTGTCCGGTAGCACATCCACAAAAACCGGCTTCAGACCGCAGGCCTTAATCACCAGAGGGACAATGTGAAAGGTGTAGGCAGGCATGATGATCTCATCCCCTTCGCAAAACCGGAGGGCCTTGAGGGCCACATAAAGCGCGGCCCGACCCGAAGAGACCCCCAGGGCATGCCGAACGCCGATGTAATCGGCAAAGCGCCTCTCAAAAGCCTCCACCTGGGGCCCCTGGAGCACTTTTCGGTGGATCAGAACACGCATAACAGCAGAATAACATCCTGCAGACAGGTTAACGCTATGTCTTGGATAGGCCTTCCACATTTCTATATTCTCCCAAATTTCCGTTAAATAATGTCCGAACGAAAACTAGGATTTTTCGTTCAGACACTAATTATGGTCACGGTTGCCGGCCGTTGAACGCCTTGTGCGCAGACATTCCGTTTGCTCGATCTTGCTTAATACAACTTAAAATATTTTGCGTATCCCCAAAAGTCGCCAGAGTATATCGGGGTTGTGCAGATAAAAGGCGCCGTGTCGCCACAAATGTTTTAGCGCAAACCCCGGCCGAAAAAGATAGCGTCGATAGAACTGCGAACGCAGCGTTTCCAACTCTCCGGGTGAAACTGCCGCCAGGGTAAAAGACGGTGATGAATAGTGGAACATCTGCGCTGGCTCATATTTTCCAATTTGATGTTTGTATTTCTCCCAGGCTGCAGATCCCGGATAAACAGTATAAAAATGGACCTGGATACTGTCGGCATTCAATTCCAATGCAAATCGGATGGTTTGCTCGATTTCTTCCCGGGTTTCCGTGGGGTTCCCAATCACATAATACGCGTTGGTTCCGATACCGAGGGCCCTGGTCCACTTAAATGTCCGGCGGCAAAGCTCCAGCCAGGGTTTGGGCGTTTTGCACTTTTTCATCCCGTCGATGATCCTCTGGTTTCCCGATTCTACACCGACCCCCAGCATCCTGCAACCTGCCTTTTTCATTAACACCAGCAGGTCGTAGTCCAACTCGTCCACCCGCACACGAGCCATCCACGGCATTTGCGAATTGCGCAAAATGAGTTCCTTGCAAAGCGCCTCTACAAAACGTCGTTTTGCCGAAAAACTATCGTCCTGAAATGAGCAGATATTGGCCCCCTGTCGAGCCAGATGTTCCATCTCATCCACCACATTGGCAGGTGATCGGGTTCGGAGCCTGCGGCCGATGCTCACCCGCATCACCTCACTGCAGAACATACACCCGTGCGGACAGCCCCTGGTGGCTGTCAAAAACCCCCAGGTTACCCTGCTCGAGACCCGCACCGGATAGATGGAACGGTAGGCGTAGAGTTCTTCGGTGGTATAGAAAGGAAACCGGAGTCTATCCGGTTTATGGACGATAAACCGTTTCCCTTGGTCATAATACTGCCAGTACTTCTCACGCCAGTCATCATCATCGGGGTTGGCCCCGCGAATCCGGTCAAAGAGTCGGAAGAATTCCTCTTCAGGTTCTCCCAGCAAAATCGCATCGTAGTCCTTGGGTCTTCCTTTATAAAAATCCCGCAACAGGTGATACCCCTGCCCAATACCAACCACGAGGGGGGCCCGGCCCCCGTGTTTCAACCGGGTCACATACTTGTTGGCAACATCCAGATCAAAACTGGAGGCCGACACAACAACCAGGTCGGGTCGCACCCGGTCCGCGTGGTTGACCATCTGAGCAATTTCAAACGGGCGAATCCAGCAGTCCAGGATAAATACATCCACGTCCCGGTATTGGGCAAGACCCGCCTGGAGGTGCTTGAGCGGATAAGGGGGATCAAAAAATTGCGGATGGTCCACATCCTTGTCAACGGGGGAGGAAACGCGCAAGAGCAAGACCCTATTTACCTTCACGAATGCCCCTCCTGTTTTCCAATTCCATGCGGAGCTTCGCGCCACGTGCGAAGACCGAGTCGATGTCTTAATACCCAGGTCACCACCCCCAGGCCAATGTGCAGCCAATAGTCGATAACCCTGTTCAACGCCGTCAATGCAATCGCCAGAGGCGCCGGCACCCCGATCACCCGCAGACAGCTAAAAAGGGTCACCTCCACCGCACCCGCACCCGATGGTGTAAATGGAAAAGCAGAAGCCAGCAACGGGATCATGGTCAGAAAGACCCCATCTACCAGGCTTGGTTTAAGATTGAAGGCATTGGCCAGAAAAAAAATCCAGACTATCTCCAACGCCCAGATGACAAGGGTCAAACCAAAAACAGGAAGCAGTTGGATCGGTCTGGGCCACATGCCCGTATGAAAGGCCTCTATAATCCGGCGGAGCTTGGCGGGCAGCCACCGGGGCAGTGATCTTTGCAAAAGAAAAAAGCACAGCATAATGAGCGTGGCGCCCAGGGCAATAATGCCGCCGGCTATCAACGCCCAAAAAACCGCCCCTGGCAAGTGAGTTGAAAACAAGACCCAGGATGCCAGCCCGGCAAGGAATAAGATAGTCCATGCGTCCAGCATACGCAAGAAGACAATGGAACCCATGGCCGCGGAACGACGAATCCCGAAATTTATGCGCGCCATATGGGCCGCGTATACATCGCCCAATTTAGCCGGAACCAGATTATCCACAAAATTGTAGAAAAAAACCACCAGCGCAAACATTGTCTTGCGTCCCCTTATGGGCAGGTGCGCCAGACAGCGCCGCCACCGCAGGCCGCGGACCGGGTAGGTTAAATAATGGGACAGGGCACCGAGAAAAACGAGTTTTTTGTCACATGTCTTTACCATATCCCATATCTTTCCCGGATCCACCATTGCAAGCAGGGCCCCAAATATCAAAATGGTAATGCCCAGGCTCAAAAAGGTATGCCAGCCCCAGAGTCGGGGTGGGCTGCCCTCATTTATCGGTGAAACTATGTTTTGCTGTTTATCCACTTGCAAGATTTCGCTCAATTTGCCTGATAGCCTTCTATCACCCGGTAGTAGTATCGGCCTGTAATCTTTCCGTTTTTTCGGACCAACATCTCTTTGATCCCATGGACCTTTTTCGCCCGGGAGGTGATATGGGCCCCCTCCAGATCTTGAGGTTTGCGGCCAACCAGGATCATTGTCTTTCTATCCTGCTCCTCTGTTGGAAACCAAAAGAGATACATACCGCTGTTTTGACCAAAGAGATGTCTCCCCGCAGTTTCTTGAGCGCCTTCATTTGTGGTGGTACCCGTTGCGTGCGACATAGCCTGACTGCGGTAAAAAGCCAGCCAGCTGTTTATCCTGTCCTTATCCATCCCCACCACCAACGGACGCTCACCGGTTTTCCGTTCATGATCTTCAACCAAAGCTTCCACCTGCCTCGCAAGCGCCGGCCAGCCCAGGCCAAACACGTTTTTTGGGTAGGGCAGCCCCGCCAACCCCAAAACAAGATAATGGAGCGCAGCCCCATAAAACAGAAGAACAATCACTATCCCCGTCTTCAACCAACGTTTTGCCAAAACCAGCAATTTACCTGGGTGCTGCGGCAGTCTTTGCATCACCAGATAAGCCAGATAAGGGAGTGTCCCCAACCATATCGGTCCTGTCCAGTTTAGCTTGATATTTCTAAAAAGACTGAACACCAGAAACAGGCTGAAGGGCAAAAAAGTGAGCGCCATCAACAGTCGGTGAGTGCTCACATTTTTCCTTTCCACGGTTGTATCCATGGATGATGTGAAAAAATTCCTTGAAACCACCGCTGCAACCACCGCCAACACCCCCATGGGTGTCAAAAGGATCAGCACGCTACCGATCAAATCAGGAAGATCAAAATCAAAACTGCCCGCAACCCGCCGGGTGCTCTGAAAGGCGAACGAGACCCACTCATTCTGGATGTTCCATGCGATTACCGGTGAAAACAAGACCACGGCAACGATAACCGCCAGATAGGGCTCCGGTCTGAGGAGCCACCTGCGTGAGTCGCGGTCCATAAGAACAAACACAAGAGCCGCCCCACCCAGGAGCACGATGGTGTATTTGGAAAGCATCCCCAGACCCATAAAGATCCCAACCCCCAGCCACGCCATCGACCGTTTCTCGATTAACAAACAATAGAGATAATACAAGGCCCCGGCCCAACAGGCCACAAGCGGGGTGTCCGGGAGCATCACAAACCCGAGAGAAAAATATACGGGTAATGTGGCAAAAAGAAGCACTGCCCCCATTGCCGTAGTTTTGTCAAAGATCTTCCGGGTCAAAAGATAGACATAATAGGCGCCCACCAGCCAGATCGCAAAAGCGCTTAAGCGGAGGGCAAGTTCGGAGTGCCCCATCATACCGGCAAACAACCAGATGACCCAGCCTACCAGGGGGGGGTGATCCAGATAACCGATATCCAGGTGTTGGGCATAGTTCCAATAATAGGCCTCTTCGTGCAGCACCTCCGGCAACCCCGCATACACAAGCCGAAGCAGCACGGCGTAGATGAGGAGCCATAGAGACAGCGTCCGCCACTCTTCACTTGACAACGGCCCCTTTTTGGCAGGAAAAAAAACACATCGGGTAAGCCCCAGATAGACCGTCAGATATGAAACAGGGGCAGCAACCAGGATCGCCCTCCCGGGCGACCAGCCCCACATCTGAATAAAATCCGCCAGCACCCCGCCACGGAGAAAAAGCGCCATCAGAATAACGGTAACATAACCTTTCCAGTACGTATTGGGGGTCTTGATTCCATAAAAAAGGACTGCTCCTGACAAAAAACTGACCATATGGGCCAAACCCACGGCCGCACCCGCCCTGGTGAGCAGGTAAAACACCCCAATATCAATTCCCGCACAAAGCAAAACAACGGCGGCAGAGAACATCCTCCCCCCTTCTGAAAAAGGGCCGTCATTATTTATTGGCTGTTTCATCCGAATTTAATACACAGGGTCTCGCCTACGGGTCAAGCAAAATCTGATTCTTTTCTTTCTTGCCCTCACGCTGTCTGCCATGATAGACATATTCACGGCCTATCTTTATTTTTTGGTGAAGTTTCAGAGTGTTATAACAGATTGTACCCGTTCACGGGTTCAAAGGTTCAGAGGTTCAAGGTTTTGTTCTTGTCCGCGGAGCCCATTTTGGGGCGTATTTATGTGAGAAGCACCCGGCTTCGTCATTCCCAATCTGAAAATTGGCGGCGTATTGGCAATTATGTGGCAAAATCAGCATTTTTTAAAAGGACTTCGGGTCTTCAAGTTTGTCTTTGTTCCTAAACCCTGAACCTGTGAACGCTTACCAACAGATTAAATCGCCTTTTCAAAAAAGAGAAAGGATTGACCTTTGGTAAAGGAATACCATCTTGGGATCTATACAGGTCACGACACTGGCCTTGCAATCGTCGATGGAGACCTCAACATACTGTATGTGTTTGAGGAGGAACGGTTTAATGGTGAGAAGATGACCTACTTCAACCCCTATTTTTCCTTAAAGGAACTGATGAGGCTCGATTTCAGCCATTTTAAGACCGTCAGCTTTGGTTTTAACCCTTCGGAGGACCAGAAAACCTTCCTGAAAAAATTTATCAAATTTCAAAAAGTCCGGTGTACTGAGGTCCTGAATTATCTTGCTCCCACGGTCTCGTGGGAAGAAGTGTGTTTTGTGGGCCATCACGACTGCCACGCTGCCGGTGCATTCTTGTGCTCAGGGTTTGACCATTCCGCCATTCTCGTGGCTGATGGCACAGGGGAGGCCGAATCGACATCTTTCTACACCGGGGAGGGCACCTCCTTTTCCCGGGTCTCCACTGAGTTCACAAGGGATTTTTCCCTTGGTTTCCTCTATCAATATTTCACCGAATGGCTGGGGTATCGAACCCCCAACACCTCCCAGCATTGCGGAAAAATAATGGGGCTGGCCAGTTACGGGAGTCCCATTTATAAGGAACGGATTCTCGAAATATTGGAAAAAAAGGGGGATACCTACAAATGGCCACATGGGACCCTCCGGGAAATGAGGGGCGAAATAGCAGAGAAATTTGGAATGCCCCAGCCGAGACCCGGAACAGAATATAGCAAACTGCAGGCTGACGTCGCTGCGAGCATACAGGGGTTGCTCGAGGAGATGGTCATTGAGAAATTGCAAAGGGCCCGAGAAACGCTCTCTTTTGAAAATCTCTGTTTTTCAGGGGGCGTTGCAATGAACAGCCTCCTAAACTATCGTATTTTAAAATCAAATATCTGCAAAAATATCTTTATCCAGCCCCTTGCATCCGACAGGGGGATTGCCCTGGGCGCGGCCCTCGCCTCGGCGGCAAAATCCCCGGGTTCCGGGCAAACCGGTTCCAGCAAGCCAATGCATAATCTCTATCTGGGGTTTGGGTATGACAAAGATGGGTTGGCTGTGGAACTCACCGGACTGACCCGGAAATATGATCTGCCAATCCACATTCAAAAATAAAATATCTCCGCCGGGGAGGTGGCAAGGCTGCTTCACGACAATCAGATTATTGGGATTTTCCAGGGCCGGGAGGAAGCAGGTCCCAGGGCCCTCGGGAATCGCTCGATCCTGACCGCTCCCACCATCGAGTGCCGAAACAGGACCAATTGTCAGGTAAAGTACAGAGAGCCCTGGCGGCCATTTGCCCCAACGGTCCTGGAAGAGGCCGTGGGGGACTATTTTGACATTGACAGACCCGAGCCTTTTATGACGGTAATTTACGGTGTTCTCCCGCATGTTCAAAAGGGCATCGAAGGTATAACCCACGTGGATGGAACCGCCAGGCTGCAGACAGTGAATCAAGATCAGAATTCTTTTTTTTATTCGATAATCAAGGAATATCAGAATATTACAGGAATTCCCATTGTCTTGAACACCTCTTTCAACATCAACGGCCAACCCATTGTTAGAACCGTATACGACGCTGTGATGACCTTCCTCTGCAGCGGCATGGACGGCCTTCTGGTCGGGAACACGCTGCTCCGCAAGACCAGTGATTTGCCAAAAAGCAACATCAATTCTCTTGACCGCATCCTGGCTGAGGCCACAAAAAATGCCCTATCAATTGTACTAAAGATCCTCGATTACTCGAAAGAAACAGAGACCCTGCTGACCCAATTCCTCGCCTCCCCTTGTATAAAACTCCGCCGGGATTATGGGTCACGTCCCATCTCCAGATGTTATATCGGCTCCCACACCAAGATGAGTTGGAACATTATCTCAAAAATAGGTGCCTCGGTAAGGGAGTTTATCTATAACAACGAGGAAAAGCCCGGTCTTGATAAGGGAGAGATCTGTATTGTCGTGATGGGCGACAGGTTGATCGAGGCCTCGAGTCGGCCGAACCGGACATATGTGGGTTTTGATCGCAATGTCTGCAGAGAACTGATTGAGGGGCTCCACCAGATGCCGGACAGTGAAAAATATTTTGTTCTCGACAGGGAATTCCACTTTTTTGACGTTGATTACCTCCACAGCCGGTTTGACCGCCAACAAACATAAAACGTGGGTGACACGCCATCCCATGGGTAAACCACGTTTTCCGGCATATTCTGTTTAAAAACAGCTCTGTCTCCGTGACTGCTCACATCGTCAGCCTGAAGCTGTTTAGGCTGAAGGCTGAAGGGGTCCAAAAAGAACGATTGCCGCACTCCGGCCAAAAAACAGCAGATTTCCGCATCAAACATGGCTTCAAAGTGCACAGTATTCCTGCTTTTCCTAATCCCGCGTTTCGCGGGACCTTTAGCCTACCCACCTGAGTAATTGCTGTCCCCAAAGGCAGGGATGCCCGATCTCCCTTGTTTATAATGCTAAAAAATTCAACAACTTTAACCATTCCCTGTCCTTGGCCAAAAGACTGTTTTCTGCGGCAAAACAGGAATTTTTCTGTTGACGACCAAAAGAGTTTTCGAATAATATGGCCCCAATGTTGACCCAGCCTGCCCCAATGGAAAAGTGACAGGAAAAATGGGCCAAAAACCCTGAAAAATGCTTGACATTTCTTTCCAAACTTGCTAGAAGTCTTTGTCAGGAAATAATTTACCTTGGTGGGTTTGGTTTTCCATTGAGAATAATTCTTGGAGGAAAGGAGGCGATAAGGTTCGGAAGTAGCTGATTTTGTTTATAAATTATGGTGGCCCAAAGAGATTAGGGCCATGCAAACATTCAACCACTTTTTGAGGAGGAGAGTATGAAGAAGTTATTTATTTTTGGTTTCGCGGCCTTGTTGCTGGTGGCATTTACAGCGCCTGCCATGGCAAAGGTAAAGATGGGTGGTATCATCTTTGCTGATTTTTACTATCTTGACAGGGATAAAAATAATTCCATAGCCAAAGGGCTGACCAACCCAGCCAACCCGGATCCCTATACAGTCGGGATATACGAGTTGTCCCCCATCACCCGTCTAAACGGCAGATGGACAAATGAAGACAATGTAGGAATGTTTATTGAGCTCGGTCTGGGCGGCGGTGGCAGCAACGGGACCGGTGTTTCGCTGAGACATGCGTATGGCTGGTGGGACATAAACCCAGCGTTCCAGATCATGGCCGGTCACTCCACCACTCCGTTTTCACAGCTCAACCCCAGCCAGCTCCTTGGAACATATTCGGGCACCATCATTGGTGACGGTTACGGTGACTGGTACTCAGGCCGTTTTCCGCAGGTGAGAGGTACCTTTAGGTTTGGCAAAGTCGGCAGAGTCGAAGTCGCCTTTATCGATCCCAGCGGCGGCAACGCCGGCCCCTGGGGCACGCCGGTTGTGGACTTCCAGAACAACAACAAGCTCCCGAGAATCGACATAGGTGTTCCTCTCCACTTTGGTCCGGTCAGGCTCTATCCCGCGGTCCTGTGGCAGGAAAAGAATGTTGATGGGCTCACAACGGGCGTTGACGATAAGATCAGGACCTTTGCCGGTTCAATAGGCGCCAGGGCCGGGTTTGG
>SDBT01009028.1_pt1 | contig 16203 bp, 15 predicted proteins | sample 2277101 | NCBI WGS metagenome assembly SDBT01 (sample SAMN10404973, study PRJNA504765) | marine sediment metagenome | isolation source: marine sediment core GS10_PC15, 103 cmbsf | place: Arctic Ocean: Southern Knipovich Ridge | collected 2010 | reverse complement strand
ACGTGATACTGAAGATAATAGACACTGTGAGCTGTTTTAATATATTCCATGGCGGCATTATACCGCCTTCGGGTTCATTCATCCACGGGTAAACCCGTGGTATTCTGTCTTCGACCACATAAACGAATCTATAATCATTCTTGAGCAACTCGATCAACTTCCTTCCTTTCGCCACATAATCAGTATTCCAGTTCCCATTGCCCAGTTTGAAGAAATCAAGCCCTGCGGCAATGGCAATTCCGTACAAGAAATCCATATGTCCTATTATGGCGCTTTTTCCTGAAAATCTATTTGTCTTGTTGAAAGGAGTGAGTTTCAGGGCAGTCGACGCGCTCCAAGGGAATATGGCATTTGCAGGTTCATCACGAAGATGTTCCTTGACTGCTAAAAGTAAGGAATTGATCTTACTTGCTATTTTATTTGCAATTTTGTTGCGCCCTTTAATTAAATTAGATATTTGAAACGTTCTTCCCATATTTTCGTGTGGTTCTGGGCAAATAAGATCCCTTGGATCTATGTTGGCCTTTCGCAATATTAAAGTGTTACGGAAATCAGAATTATGATAAAGCTAAAAATCGGGATATTCCTCAGCAAGTCTGCTTTTAAGTTTCGAAATAAGTTTGATAGCTTTATTACTTTTAATGTAATTAGCATTATAACTTTCAAGAACATCGTTTTTCATGTAAACAAAATTTGCACGGAAAGAAATATCCCCTTCTTTCAACTTAACCCCAATTGCTAAAGCCTCACATGAAGACCTGCCATGTGGATAATATTTGTAAGGGTCATAGCCAAGCATCCCCAGCTGTGCAACAACACTACCTTTCGGGAGATCGCTGTAAAGGGTTTGCATTAGACCGGTAACGCTAAGCCGAGCTAACAAATCCATACATGGTATGCGTGCTAGTTGTAGAGGAGACTTCCCACCTATTCGTGATATATCACTTGCACCATCTGGAACGATTAAAACATATTTCTTAGTCATTTAGCTTTCACCTATTTTGAGATACATGCCTGGTATGACTCGTATTAAGAACGAATCAAACAATATGTTCTTGGGGAAACTTGCCAGTTTCGTTTGATAAAATGCAGAATTAGTGAAGGATTCTAAAGAATATGTATGAAATCGGTCTGATAATCCGAGATAAACACTTAATGAGAAATTCGGTCTAACGCCATCTTGTTGTTGCCTTATTTTGGGTTTCTCATAATGAACTCTTGCTGTTTTGTATTAGCGAGATCAATTTATTTACCACTATTTCAGCTGTATAGGCAACTGATTCATGAGTATTTCCTGCGATATGGGGAGTCAGTAACAGCTTATCACCCCAATATTTTCTTAAATCTGGGTCCCAATTATTGCTGGCATCATAATTAATAAAATCCATTGCCAAACCGGAAATCAAAGACGAATCCAGTGCGTAAAGCAATGCTTTTTTGTTAATCAACTGGGGACGCGATGTATTGATCAAAAACGGCTTCTTTCCCATCCAGTGGAACTCTTGTACTCCAATAAAATCGACCGTTTCTTCCCGCAATGGAAGATGAATAGTGACCACATCTGAAGTTTTTAAAAGCTCTCTTTTATCTGTAATGGAACTTCCACGGTCATACCCTACCCATTCCATTTCCAAGGCTTCAGCATATCGAGCCATCTTGCTTCCCAACCTGCCCATGCCGAAAATGCCCAAGCGTTTTCCTCGCAATTGTATCCCCCGATAAGCTTCTCGATCTCCAACACACTTCGGATCGATGAACGCGATCTTTCTCACCAATGTCAGCAATAGTGCAAGGCTAAATTCTGCTGTAGCAGAAACTTCCTCAATTTCGGATGGATCGAGGTGAACGATCTTGACATCTCTTGAAGTCCGGATATGATCTGTTCCTGTGGTGTTAGTAACAATAAATCTTACCCGTGGGAACGGCTTCAAGAACTCATCATCAACAACATCTTTCAGTCCCACCAAGACAGCATCAACCTTGTCATAATGGCAGGCTTCCCCGTCCAGATAAATCTGGCCAAGCTCTGGATAACGACCAAAATCCACAGTTTCGTAGATGTCCGGCTCATTTATAAACAGGTTAATCGAACGTTGGGGTACTGCCATTGTTTTATTGCAAAAGTGTAGTGGTTCTAAACCCATATTCCGGAAAAAAATTGAATTGATGAGCGATGTTCGTCCGGTTTGTTCTTTTGGGTCTTTGAGAGCTCGTAGTAAATTTTATCATCGTTGAGCTCCAGTAGCTGCGCGCCGAGGATCTCAGGCAATGGTGTCCTTCGCTTTTACCCCTGTTTTTAGAAAAGCCGCAGAGAATGGCCTTTTGCTGCATTCTTATCCAAATTCTACTGGAATGGGGTCTAAAAGAAGTCTTCCCAAGACAACAAGCGATTTGCAGGAACATCATGCTTGAGAGTTTCCCCGACACATTGGTGAAGTTTTTTGGCAGGAATGCCAGTACCAGGTTTCTTTGCGGTCAACATAACCTCAGCGAGTACCGTCCCTGCGGGCTGACCCTGTTTTAGTGCCACGCTCTTGTTGAACAAAGCTCGCATCTCAGTCAACTCGACCGCCATTTGGTCTTTGTCGACAGAGTGTGCCCCCATTACATGAAAGGCGTCTCTGGCCTCGACTAACAATTTCAATTCTTCAAATGTAAGTGATACGGGAACGTCAGGTCCAAACATCGAACGATGAAAAGTGACATGGATTTCTATCAAATCGGCCCCTTGAGCCATTGCAGCAAGGGCTGGCCAAATAGTACCGGAATGATCAGACAACCCAACTGGTACTTGAAAGTGCCGTCGCAACTCATGCAAAATATTCAGCCCTATCTCCTCTAAGGTAGAGGGATATCTACTGGTACACTGAAATAATGCTAAAAGATTGCCTGCCTGCTGAATCATTTGCACAGCCTGTGTAATTTCTTGCCAATTGCTCATGCCAGTACTGAGGAGAATCGGCTTTTGTGTTTTCAACAACTCTAATAACAACAGGGGATTGTTAACCTCTCCTGAACCGATTTTCCAGGCTAGCTGGCCAATACTCTCCATAACTTCAACCGCTTCTATAGAAAAAACAGAACCGAGAAACACGATATTACGCTCCCTTGCATGCTGGTACAATCCTTGCCACTGGTCTGGACTGAATTCCGTTCGTTTCCAATACTCATAACGGTTCTTGTCCTCATATGAAAACTGAACTCGAAACGGTTCGTCCATCGTACTTTCAGCAGAGGCGATATGTGTTTGAAATTTGATCGCATCAGCACCTGCATCAGCAGCAGCATCGATAAAGCTATGGGCCAGTCCCAGTGAACCGTCATGTGATTGAGCAACTTCTGCAATCAGAAAACAAGGTGCGCCTTCTCCAATCTGACGATTTTGAATAGTGAAAGAAGTCGGTAACGTCATGGTTTTTTTACTTTTGTAACTTAACTGACTCCTCCAGCACTTGAATCTTTAAGGTACCGTATAATTTGTTTGGCGATCTTTCGAGAACACCCTGGCTGGTAGTACAAATTGGTTTTGTCAAATTTGCGGGATATTGCCGATTTAATAGCAGATACCAGCGTCCCATACTCACAGGGAACGTCAATCACATTCGCATTGCGTTCCCGTTCCCGTTGGCGATCACCAATATTGATAACCGGTACACCAAAAAAGGCAGCTTCCCGAATACCAGCACTTGAATTTCCAATCATGCAGCGACAATGAGCCATTGTATGAATAAATCCCTCAAGGGGCATATGCCGTATCTTATAGAACAGATCATTTTTTTTGTGCTTGGCAATATCTGTTAGAATTCTTGAGTTGTTGGGATCCACATTAGGGTAAAAAACCAGTGCTTTCACTCCAAAGCTGTCCACAGCCTTCAATATGGTATCCATAGAAACATCGTTTTCATTTGTAGTATCCGGATGCACCATAGTCAGGAAATAGTCTTCGTTAGGCCCAATATCTATTTTCCTCTTGAATGTTTTATGGAGATGCCGAGGATCAAACACCATTCCCACATCCAAGGTGCTGATGTACTCGACAGCAGGACAGCCATAGTTAAAGATTAGTTCTGGTGCAATTCCCCACCCCTCCAGCCGCTCTTTGCTTTTTGCAGTAGCTACAAAATGTAATGTAGATATTTTGGTAATCAAGTCACGTACTTTATTGTCAATGGTTCCACTAGTTTCCCCGCCCTGAATATGAGCAATCGGAATGTTCATCATAGTAGCAGCCAAGGCAGGAGGCAGCGTATCAAAGCGATCTCCCACCACTAATAGCATATCCGGCTTGTAGCTCGCAAAGTAGCTGGAATGCTGGATCATGGATAAACCTGCCGTATTGACCATAGCTTCATGGCTGTCATTCATTAAAAGGCAGTCAATTTTAACATCAACCGCAAATCCATCAGCCTCCAGATCATGATATGGAGTACCATATTTGTCCAGGAGAATCGAGGAACTGGCGATGATTTCAAGGTCGACAAACTCATATTTGCGAAGCTCCCGCAAGACTAATTTCAACTTGGAATAATTAGTCCGATTAGTAATGGTTACAGCAATCTTTTTTCTTGAAGTCATTTTGTTCATTTCATTTTTCTCTTGTAACTAAATTCGATAAACTCAAATTCCATTTTATTGTCTATATCAAGGGCTTCTTCCGCTGGTATTTGGATCAGATGAGGATCGTTTGGAGCAAACGTCCAGTGGTAACCATGCTGGGCAAAAAAAGCTTTGTTCACAATATGGAATGCGTGAGCTGCTTTAAAAAAGCTTTGACCTGTATTGGTTGTAACATTGCAGGGATCAGAATTGGTTAAGGCATTGCCCTCTGCATCAAATATCCAATCTCTTGTCGGGATGACCGATGTATAAGAAGAAAAATGAGTCTGATGAAAATAATCGAAGGCCTCACGAACGGTTTGAACACTTAAAAAAGGTAAACAAGGATTGAAAACAAAAATATAATCACTTGGAACCGTTAAGTAGTGTGCAAATGTAATCTCCTGAGGATTAACTCCCTTTTTCACAGCGGCCATATCTCTATGGAGTATTTCAACGTTTTCATACGGCTGTGCGACAGCCTTAAGTTCATCTTCCGCTACCGCCAAAAAACGTTTTTCGAAAAAGTCCATTTGGTTCACCTTTTCCAGCGCAATTTCAATTAACGTTGTACCCGCAAAAGGACGGATCAGCTTCTTAGGCACTCTTGTAGAACCCAAACGAGCGTTTACAACCACTGAAATACTTTTCACAGAGTTTTCCTCCACTAAAATGGTTATGAATTATGTCGGATTTCCTTTCTAAGTTCCTCAATCAAGTCGCCCTGCCTGGTGGATTCATCTATTATATCGAAATACTTATGATCGAATTTAAGTTGTCCATTACAATATGGCACAAAAAAGAAATTAAGATTGAGCTCAAGAGCCCCCTCTACTTTTTTTCTTCCATACAGTCTATCTTCCGCTCTACGATTTTGTCTATTGATATCAACGCAATTATAATAAGGTATTTTCGAAAAAAGAGTTCCCCAAATAGTATTACTCAAGCCACCAATCACACCCTTTTTGACGTACGGTAAAAAGGCCTCCATTGCAAATGAATGAAATGGAGTAAGTTTTTCAAGCGAAATAGTCCTTTCTAGAACGTTTTCGTATAAATAGGCGGTATACAGGCGTTCAAGATGCGTTTTTAGCATTTTGGGCGAGACGGATGCACACCACCTAATCAAAAAAGGCATTCCCGGGATACAGCTCAAAACCTTAGACAAACCCCTGTATTTGGAACTTGAAAATTGATCCCTTTCCATGGCGTTATGAGGCTTGTGAATTACTCTGTTACCATTATCCATGTTATTAAAAACAGTTAAAACAGTTTCCAAAAAATGCCATTTATCTTTCTCATGAGCAAAACTAAATGCCGTTGGCATGGCCAACATATAATCGGTCTCAACTTTTGGAAATATTGGATATTTCTCGTACGGCAGACCAACTTCCACTAGCTCACACCCTTCATATGTAGACTTTGCTCCGAGATTATCAACACGATTACCAAGCAAAAATTCAATAAAACTTTTATCGATAACAAACACTTTTGGGATGTCAAACTCTGCAATAAAAGCGTCGTGCACTGGAATTCCTGCCCATGCAAATGCCAAAACGCCAACAGTTCGAGTTGCATGAATATTCTTTCGAATATCATTCAATGCACTTTTCAGGTATGGACGCTGCGGTATCAGCAGAACTTTGGCCTGAACGAAACTGTTCTCATCAATGGGCTCGCCTCCGAATTCAACACATGTCTGAACAAATATTTCCTGGGCCCTTCGATTTTTCTCAATTTGATTATAACCGATGTCAACCTGAAATAGTCCAATTCTATATTCTTTACTAAGATATTTTATTATACCGAGGTAATATGTCAATGTACGGAAAAATTCAACGATGAGGACAATATCGTACTTTTTCATCGTATTTTTAGCCCCTTTCTGTTCCACAACGTCGAGAACCACTTTTCAACGGTAAACAAAATAACGGACTATGACAAAATAACTTTCTAATTTGGCGTACGTTTCCAATTTATTCAATCCGAAGGATTTAATGCCACAGTAAAACCTTAGCTATTTTTATAAATTTGAGGTTGATTATCGGCCAAAATGACTAGCACCTGGGGTGCATAAATGCGGCGTTTATTTACAAATTCAATAAGAGTACTAGAGAAAAATAAACCTTTTGGTCTGTGCGACAGTTAACCCATGTCTTTGATAGTGCACGAATTGATAACCAATACAATTTATAGTTTCAATTTTAATTCCGTGTTTCGAAAAAGCTTAAAGCTGTCAGAAAAGGCCAGTGAAGGTGTTTGATGATTAATCTGCCTTAAATCATGCTTTGTACATGGTCCTAAAAAGCCTAAATGAGTAATCGAATTATATTTTATTTTGTCTATCCCGAATATTTTTTGAAGCACATAGCAGGTACTTACTCTTTTATCAATTATGCCATAAACAGGGTGATCCGATTTTCTCACGATATCAATATAATCAAAACAAAACGTCACCATACCATTAGAAGGTGCCACATATTTTGGGCCATCTACAAAAACAAAATCATACGATCTCTCTGGAACATTGCTGTAACGCACACCCCTAAATACGGAATAATAATCCTCCTTTCGTGTACTGCAAACAATTTCAACACAAGATTTCATTCTCTCTGGAAGGAGTTTCTTCGCCATATTGTAATATTCTTCAATCTCCTCTAAAGATGTAATCCTTCCTGAATATCCTTCTTTTTTATTTTCTAATAATGCATACGCCATTACAATTGTTGAAACACCCGTGCCACATTCTAATATCTCTTTAGGTTTCTTATTCCGAACGAACTTATACAACTCCCAGTAATCACCAAAATTACATCCAGTGGATTTTGATTTTGTTATATAATCATTCAACTCCGTCCAGAGCCCGCCATTTTTTTTAATAGCTCTAACTGAGTATAACTCTACTACTTTCCGCACCAATGCCGATATTTTTAATTGTATTTTGTCAATTATTAATGCCATAATATACGCATAGCATAAGGCTTTGTCATTTATTAATCTAAATTATTCTTTTGACAACCAATATCTCAACTATTATGATTTCCGACTCTCACCTATTTCAAAATGAGTTTCGAATCGCATATCACGATTTAACTTCTGCCTTTCCTTTTTCTTCGGCTATTCGCCTTAATGTATATTCTGCTAAATCAGAATACTGCTCCTGGATTACTTTTTGAGACGGTACTTTGTTACGCCCTCCCTTCCCCAGCAATTCAGTAAAAAGACTAATGCGAATACTTCCTTTTATATGTGCAGCCAAGTATGCAATAACACTGCCTTCATCATATTGATAGCCTGACATTAAAGAGGCAATCGAACTACTAAGATTGTAAATACTGCTGACATGGCGAACCATACTTTCCGGAAAGACATAATACGGACTATACCCCAATGTAATCAAAGGAATTTTCGCCATTATAGCTTCCAATCCAATCGTTCCATTGACTACAACTGCCAGTTTTGTCTGCTTAAGAATAATCTGTGAACTAGTTGTTGATTCCAACATTATGACATTCGGGATAGATAAAATTTTCTTATAATAATCCTTAGAGTGAAATCCCCATGCGTTGGGATGATCTTTTACGACCAGTTTCCAACTCACGGGGATATTCATTGCTATATTTCGAATTGTTTCAATTTGGTTCTGATAAGGTCTCCCGAATACAGACAATGCTACTTCCGGTTCAGTATGCATAGGATAAAATGCATATTTATGATTAATTAAATGATATAGAGAGCAGTAATGCGATCTCAATTGAGAATTCGTTCTCCTCGCACGTAAAGGCTTGAAAATGTTTTGATGTATGGACGACGTCAGAATCCCTGGGAAATGATTGTCATTATAGGCCGGTGATCTTGAATAATGAATGCTTTTCTTAATAAAATTGAACACCTTTTTAGTAGAGACAGGAATTCGCTCTGAACTCTTATTCAAATTTATGGCACCTTCATAGGTCAGTCGTTTATTTCTTGTTTTTTCGTAAACTTCCATAGCCTGCAGATAATCCGCATCCTTATTTTCATGCCCATTCCTATATTGATCGTAATAATTCAAAATGTGAGGTGATAATTCAAAAGGCTCTGTAATAAAAGAAACATAGTTTTCTATTCGTGTTAATTTCAACTGAAAATAAGGGATATCTCGTTTTTTCGCAAATAAATAATATATATAATCGCAAAAGGTTACTGCATTCAAAGCAACAACTGCATCCGGTTGTACAATCTCAAATTGCTTGTCGATTTGGACTAATGCATTCTGCAGAATCCTCAGCATCTGCTCATGGTTAAAACGGGGAACATAATCCTGCTGGAACTTACATTTTTTTTCATTATAGATCCTGCGGTCTGCAACTAAAGCATTCCATAGCGTCGAGTCACCAATGAGTCGTTCATACTCTGAGATCAGATTGGGATCCAGTTGAATATCCTGAATACTTTGAATTATTTCCCATTCTTTAAGTAGAAAATACTTCCCTGATTCGATTTCAGGAAATTCTCTGATAAAATCCAAATAATAATAGTGGTCGGCTACTGAAAAACCGATTTTATCCAGGTCAACGACTTGGCCAATCGCTTTCATTAATTGCCAAAATATTTTTAAACCACTTGATTGTGTAGGGAATATTAGGTTCATTCTCACCTCATTAATTTTCAGGAAAAATTCTGCCGCGTGCTCCTTTTTATTTGAGCATACAGTGAAACTTTCGAATTTTTCGTAAAATGAGCAAGCCTTTGCTGCGGAAAACCGATAGGAACAGTGTGGAGGAATCAGGCCTTGAAGTAAGATTCTGCCACACTTTGGGCAAACAACAGGTCATTGGGAGTATCGATATCCAGATCAAGCCATTCCTCTGGTAGCATCATCGGTAGCACTTCTCTCCCTAGCAGGTTACCGCAGTCGAGGGTGCGTTTTGGGCGTAAGAGAAACAAATGTCCGGTAATGGCATACTCTGTTGAGTGTTTTTTCATGCGGGTAGCACCTGCGTGAACAGAAATCCAGCGTCCATTTTCGATATGCCCGCTTATACGCGTAACCCTTACAACCGTGGCGAGAGAGTCGGCATCCTTATCAGCAAGTAGTCTTGCAATGGCCCCGTCCAACGGTTCAGGTGTGCGGAAAGGCGTAGTTGGCTGCAAAAGCGCAAGCAGCTCGGGCTCTATAGACTCTTTGCGCAGTTGTGCCAAAAGCCAACATAGAACCTGGAAATTGGTTGTTTCATCCGTGCAAAGAGAATGAGGACGTACCAAAGCACGTGCGCCTTGTTGAACAGCAATATCAAGAATGTCTTGAGAGTCTGAAGTAACAATAACCTCTGTTAAAGCAGTGGCGGCCTGAGCAACTCGTACTGAATGACAAAACATGGGCAGCCCAGCTAAAGGGACAGAATTCTTACCCGGTAATCTCCGTGAAGCCTTTTTTGCAGGAACAACAGCGATTAAATGCCTATGGCTCGCACAGTTTTTCATCAGCCAATCAGAACCTCAAGCCGCAAATTTTCCACTGACATAAGCACGTGCTCAACGTCCGGCGCAATTCGCTGGGCTACCAAAGGGCCGAGGACATAGATGTCACCATCAGACAGGGTCATAAATGAGGACATAAACGCAACTACATCAATTGCCGAGTGGGCATATTCCCTGGCGGGAGAGCCAACTCTTTTGTTCGTTTCAGTTTCTAAAGCCACAGGTTGATTGACAAGGGACCGGGAGTCTTCCATCAGGATCAAATCCCCTAGCGTCTGACTGGCTTCATGCCAAAGTCCATAAAAAATAGAAACGCCGTGATCCCAAATCTGGATGGTGTGCTTGCGTTCATTAAGCTCATCGACCAAGACATTGTGAAACAGGGCTAGCCAGGGGCGATAACCCTTAACTAAACCGGCAGCCGATTCCTTTTTTATTGCCTTCCCACCTTTTTTAACCTCGAAAGCGAAACCACCGATCGCCCATATTTCTTTACCCTGCACTGGACGGATGACCGGTTGACCGATATTTGCGAACGCACAGGCGGGCATGTAGTAAGCGCAGGGGAAAGCAATATGGCGCAACCCCCAAACCTTTTCAGAAGCTGGGGCTGTTCCCACAAGCACCCAATGTTGGGAATTCGGGACGAGTTTCATTTCGCAACCTGTCTCCTTAAGTCATTAATATAGTTTCTCAAAATACCTATGCCCTCATACTCGATCTCAAAATAATCTTCCTCCCCCAAAAGCATGTCTTCTTCGATTGTGTAACCATCGATGCCCATGGTCCCCATGTGAAAAATCATTCCGGGCTGTAGGGTAAATATACGTGATAAAAAAGACACTGTGCGCTCAATGCTATTGACCATGGCCTGTGTGTAGCCCCTTTCCCGCTGAACCCCTGAAAGGCGGTTCCATACTAATAAATTGTATGGATCAGGCACTTCATCTTTTGTTACTATGTACGGACCAACAGCGGCAAAACTGTCTGTGGAACGTGAATAATAGGAAGTAGATGCCCGCTGAGTAAATATGGTTAGATCCTCATGGATCAATGCCTCATCTTTGCCGTCTAAGGCCACCACCTTCCAGGAATCTGAACACATATCATTAACCATAGTGTATCCATAGACATAGTCCATGGCCTCTGGCTCAGAAACATTACGTCCACGCTTTCCTATGACAACACCCAGCTCGGCAGACGCGCGCATGGTACTGTAATTAGCTGGGATGGTAACAACACTGCGATGCCCTATCAAGGCATGATGATTAACAGGCCGCATAAACCCCCTCGGATAAGCAGGGATTTGATAATCTTTATCACGAAAAAACAGAGGGGAATTACCGCCAATACCTAATATTACAGGGGGGTATACGATTGGAGGAAGCCACTCAATATCTTCTTCATTTCTAAGGGATTTGCGCAGGATAAATAGGTCTCCATTAGTCTTATGCCAGATGATATAATTTTCCATATCACGGAGGATCTTTAGTCCTTCATCTCCCATTTCCAGCACATCAAGCATGGTCATGCCTTCTACCGGCCGTGTAAAAAACCTGGGTTTTGTCAGGGCCTTAAGCTCTTTTACCGAATCGCATATTTCTGATACGTCATAGGGGCATCCGTCCACAAACAGCCCCAAGCGTTCGCAATCGTTCTCTCTATAGGTCAGTATCCTCATGCACCCAGCTCTCTATAACTTGGAAAAATGTTTGGCAGTGTTATTTCGTGTATTCTTCCACATTGAAGTGGTGCATATTTCGTTCAATCCAGCGCACGGTGCGCTCCAGGCCTTCTCTAAACGATATCTCTCCTGTCCAGCCGGTCAATTGGACCATCTTGTTGATATCGGCTAGTAGACGGTACACTTCGCTCTTCTCCGGCCTCATTCGTGCTTCTTCGGTGATCACCTCAACTTCACGTCCGACGATTTCACATAGTATTTCCACTGTACGGCCAATAGACCATTCTTGCCCGGAGCCTATGTTGACCACTTCCCCTTCGGCCTCCGGACACAAAGCCAGAGCCAACATCCCTTTCACGGTATCGATGACGAAGTTAAAATCACGGGTGGGATGTAAGGCCCCCAGTTTCAATCGGTCGCAACCCGCAAGAAGCTGGCTGGCAATCGTTGGAATCACTGCGCGGGCCGTCTGGCGTGGACCGTAGGTATTGAACGGGCGGGCAATGACCACCGGTAATCCGAAGGAAAGGTGAAAACTCTCAGCCATTTTGTCGGCACCGATCTTACTGGCCGAGTAAGGTGATTGGCCGACCAATGGGTGTGTTTCAGGAATGGGGGCCATCTGGGCCGTCCCATATACCTCCGAGGTGGAAACATGAACAAGCCGTTTAAATGCATCGCTATGGCCACATGCCTGCAGTACATTTAGGGCACCGGTTATGTTCGTTTCCACATAGGAGTGCGGTGCATCGTAACTGAATGGAATGGCGATCAGACTGGAAAGATGGAATACATAATCACAACCGGCTACAGCCTGACGCACGCGTTCAGCGTCGCGAATATCAGCGGGGAAAAGTTCCGTGTTTGAAAGCACGTCCCGGGGTATGTCTCGCAACCATCCGATTTCATTCCAGGAATTATAGTAAACCATGGCGCGGACCATCGCCCCCTCCGCCACCAACAACTCCACCAGGTGACTACCGATAAAGCCATCCGCACCTGTAACCAACACACGTTTTTCTGTGATCGTTTCAGTCATTATTCCTCGAAATATCAGCAAACACGGTTCGTGCCTTTTCTAGGTCATCGGGGGTTCCAATATCGCTCCAATACTCGTGAACAGGGAAAACCGCGACTTTATACTTATGGGTCATGCAATTTTCGATAAGATCCGTCATATTGTAGAATCTTTCCGCTGGAATAAAATCTATGGCTTCCGGTGTCAATGCGTAGATCCCGGCATTACATAAAAAGCGCTGAGACGGCTTTTCTTCCCATCCGGTAACATAGGAACCATTCGTGCGAATGACGCCATAGGGAATATTTACCCGATAATCCACCGCCGCCACAGTGACGATTGCCCCATTATCGTTATGATAGGTGTACAGGCTAATGAAATCAGACGTGGTGAGAATATCCCCATTAATAACAATAAGCGGTCCCTTAGGGCGTTCGGGCAATAAGGATAGTGCACCGGCTGTCCCCAGCTTATTTTTTTCACGAAGATAATCGATTTTAATACCAAAGGCGCTGCCATCGCCAAAATGGTCTTCGATAACGTGACTCATATAGTTTACCGAGATATAAATCCGCCGAATTCCGGCCTTTGCCAAACGCCGGACTTGACGCTCAAGAAGCGGAACTCCACAGATGTTCACCATGGGTTTGGGCATTGTCTTTGTCAGGGGCTGCAATCGTGTGCCTTCACCTCCGGCCATGATCACGGCTGCGGCGAAACAGGTTTCAACGGCAATTTCCCCGTTCTCCGGATCTAGATCCGTCAGGTGGACAACTTGGACAAACCGTTCCTCCTTGTCTACAATTGGAATGGACATCACGTTTCCCTGCCGCATGAGCTTTAACAAATAGCTTGTCGAGCTGCCGACCGCGGCGACCAACGGGCTCCGGTTCATTGCCTCCACGGCGGGTGTTTGCAGGGATCCTCCTGCAAGCAGGCAACGGCGCACATCCCCATCCGTCAATGTGCCAAGGACGCGTCTTTCATTGGAGACAACAACGGCGATACGCCGTCTGCTGTCTTCGATGGCACGTACCACATCACAGAGTAATGCTTTAGAAGAAAGCGGCTTCTCGGTCATCGGTACCAGTTATCATGAACCTCTCCCTTGAGGGTCATGCGTTTGCGTATCAGGTTTTGGTCGATGGGAACAGTTGCCAGGATGTCAGCGATCTTTCGACCGACATCTCCCATGTAGTAGGGATTGTTTCCCTTACGGCATTGCATACGGAAATCTTCATCTTCAAGGCATCGCTTTACTGCCGTAATAATCGCCTCGGAATCATATCCCACGTCTAATACATTATCTCCGCGCAAACGATTCTCTTGGCGAGATCCGATATTTACCGTAGGGCACCCAAATGCCGGCGTTTCCTTGATCCCGGATGATGAATTGCCCATGCAGGCGATACGGTTATTGGGGTCCTTTGCCAGGGCCAGTACACCATGGTAGAGATAGCGTCCCAGAGAACTATGCACCTGAATGTTTACTGTCTTTCGGACGGCCAACTCCTTTAGGCGCCCTATAATGGCGCGCCCCCCCGCATCGTTGTTTGGATAGGTGACAATGATCTGTACATCTTCAGATGCCAGATGCTCCAGGGCAGCCAGGGACGGCATTATCTGGCTCGTGGCAAGATCGAATTCAGTGGTCACGGAGTGTTGGGTAAATAACACAATGGGACGGCTGAGGTCGAGATCCAATCGTTTCCGCACTTCATCTATTTGAGCATAATTTCCTTCGGAGATCAGGTCAATAGCCGGGAACCCCACCGTATGGACCCGCCATGATTCTTCCCCCATTGCTAAAATACGGTTGGTTGCTTGTTGGTTTGTAGTGAAGTGTAAATGCGAAAGTTTGGTCATTGCATGCCGAACAGAATCATCTAATGTCCCACCTTCCGTAATGTCACCGCCTTCAATATGTGCGGTGGGGATGTTCATCTGTGTGCCGCTGATGACCGCTGAGAACCCCTCAAATCGATCAGCATAAACCACCAGAAAATCGGGCCGGATCTCATTTAGGATACGGCTCAGGCTCAAGATGCCTGAACCGATGGCCTGAGCTGTAGCAAACAGGTTGTCATGCTCCATGGTCATACGGACTTCCCGGTAGACCTGGAAGCCATCTTTTTCTATTTCCCGAAGGGTATACCCGAAGTCTTCCTGAAGGTGGGCACCGGAAACCAAAAGAACATATTCCAACTGGGAATGGGCTGCAATGGCCTTGATGATAGGATACTGTAGGCCATATTCAGCGCGGTTTCCGGTGAAAATGGCGATCTTGCGTTTGCCTGGCATTAACTGTTCATTTCTTCCCACGCAGCCCCCAAGCCTTCGGACAGAGAAAATGCGGGACGCCACGCTGTTCGCCTCACTAACTTATCGTTGGCCAATACCAGCCTTGATTCCTTGGGAGCATCATCGAGATTGGATTCTACAATTTCATTTCTGATCCCGGCCACCTCACAAACAATCTTTGCCATCTCGCCGATTGAAGTTGCCTGGCCGGTGGAAAGGTTAAAGATGCGGCATCCGGGCTCTTGGCCCGAAGTGAGCAACCGGACGAATCCCTCTGCCACGTCTTCGCAATAAATGAAATCACGCACTGGTTTTAGATTTCTAAGCGTAATAGCTCCCCCCCGTTTGGCTTGTCTCAAGGCCGTGCTAACTGCAGTATCAGGGTTAGCGCCTGCACCATATACGTTGCTCAGACGGGTTATGTCGCAAGAAAAGGAATAAGATCCAGCATACCCCTGAATCACTGCCTCGGCAGCCAACTTAGTGCTAGTATAAATGGTTTTTGGATTGGGAGGGCACTTTTCCGTTAGAACGTGCGCCGCATCCAGTCCGTAAACCAACACAGTAGAAGGAAAAAGGACGCGGGTGACACCATGCTTGCGGCATGCCTCTAATACTTGGATGGTTTGGATGACATTGGCCTCATATGCCATCATCGGATTGGCCTCGCACTGCCCAACATGAGTAGAACCGGACAGATGGATGAGGGCGGAATGGCTTCTGCCTCCCGCATTGACCTCTTTAATCGCCTGATTTGCGAATTGGGGTGAATTCAGGTCGCCTACCCGTTCGACAGGGACACCCTTGCCTCTAAAGAGTTTATTGAATTCTGAAGGAAAGCCGACCAGATCTACAGCAATAACATATGCATCTTCTGCAAGGAGCCTGCGAACAACACGGCGGCCTATGAACCCGGCGGCTCCGGTCACCACAATCTGATAATCGGTAAGGCTATCGCGCTGCGATGTCATTAGGATGCACCTGAACGTTTTCGTCGAGGTCCCTCTTGGCTTTCTTACCTAGCACCTGTTTCATGTCTTTAGCCAGGATGGGCCCAGTTCCGGGACGTTTTACCCAGATATTTTGCAAAGTGAAGGTTTCACCCAATCTAATAGGCTTAATAGTAACTACTGAGGCATAG
>SDBT01009027.1_pt1 | contig 16203 bp, 19 predicted proteins | sample 2277101 | NCBI WGS metagenome assembly SDBT01 (sample SAMN10404973, study PRJNA504765) | marine sediment metagenome | isolation source: marine sediment core GS10_PC15, 103 cmbsf | place: Arctic Ocean: Southern Knipovich Ridge | collected 2010 | reverse complement strand
CAGCGCTCTCCTTTATCCACCCTGGTCTTAATCTGGGCAAGCAGGTCATCAATTTGCCCCTTGGTTGGCTTAATCTCAATGGTTGGTTCAAGGAGGCCGGTAGGGCGGACTAACTGCTCCACCACCTGCTGACTGTGCTTATACTCGTAATCTGCCGGTGTAGCCGAGGTATAGATAACCTGATTAACACGCTGCTCAAACTCAGGGAAATTAAGCGGGCGATTGTCCAGAGCCGAGGGCAGGCGAAAGCCATATTCCACCAGCGTCTCTTTACGGGAGCGGTCGCCGTGATACATACCACGAATTTGGGGCAGGGTCATGTGCGATTCATCAACAAATAGCAGGAAGTCATCGGGGAAATAATCCAGCAGTGTCCACGGTGGACTGCCCTGGGCGCGCCCGGCCAGGTGGCGGGAGTAATTCTCTACTGCGTGGCAATATCCCGCCTCTTTCAGCATCTCCAGGTCGTAGTTGGTGCGTGCCTCCAGTCTGGCGGCTTCCAGCAACTTGCCCTGCTGTTTCAGCTCGCTTAGCCTTTCCTCAAGCTCCTGCTTTATGCTTTCAATGGCCAGTATCAGTTTGTCGTGTGAGGTAACAAAATGCTTGGCCGGATAGATGTCCACCGAGTCCAGTTCAGCCAGCAGTTCACCGGTTAACGGGTCTATTTCGACGATGCGGTCAATTACATCGCCAAAGAACTCAATGCGCAGGGCTAACTCCTCATAGGCGGGCTGTATCTCCAGGGTATCGCCACGAATGCGGAATCTGCCCCTGGTGAAGTCAATATCGTTGCGCTCATACTGCATATCTACCAATTGACGGAGGAGCTTCTCCCGATTGCGACTCTCACCCCGCTTAAGACTGCAGACAAAGCTATGGTATTCTGAGGGTTCACCCAAGCCGTAGATACAGGATACCGAAGCCACAATAACCACATCACGGCGTTCAAAAAGGGCGCGTGTCGCCGAATGGCGCAGTTTGTCAATCTCTTCGTTTATATCCACCTCTTTCTCAATATAGGTATCGGTGCGCGGGACATAGGCTTCAGGCTGATAGTAGTCGTAATAGCTGACAAAGTATTCCACGGCGTTGTCGGGGAAGAACTCCTTGAACTCGGCGCAAAGCTGGGCGGCTAATGTTTTGTTATGGCAGATAACCAGAGTTGGTCTCTGCGCCTGCTTAATGACATTAGCCATGGTGAATGTCTTGCCACTGCCGGTAACCCCCAGCAGTGTCTGGTGCCGGTAGCCCTTATTTAGCCCCTCCGCCAACTCCTCCACCGCCTGGGGTTGGTCACCGGTCATCCCAAAATCAGAAACTATTTCGAACTGTGGCATAGATTTTCCTGCAAGAATTGCTCTACAAATAATATAAAATTCAGTAACTGGTGCTCTGCTTGACTATATGGATAACCAACTTAATAAACCCGACAAGAATTCCGATACTTATTCCAATTGAAATAAGAATTAGAAGTATTATCATGCCTAAATAAGTAGCGTCGGCGGCAGTAGTATTGGGTATTACGCTGAAATCGAAAGGAAAGACAGCCAGTAGAGTTAAAACCGTGGTAAGTCCAAGCGTACCTAAGATGATAAAAACAATTTCGCGCAGCGTATACCTGTCGAAGATAATCAAAATAATATGGCCTATTATAGTTAAACTTAATGTTGTTGTAAGAATCGGCAGCCATAAATTGATGTCTTCTGTGAAGAACGGGTATCTGGTCCACGTGGTAACACCATCTACCGTTTCTGAATGATAATAGGCTATATAATGATCAAAAAAGTTGAAGAATATTAGTAAAACAATACTCCAGGCGATTGCAAAAGCGGACGCTGTTATTCTCCCGCCTCTTGTACTTTTAAAGTACTGCTCTACCTTATCGCTAATTTGTTTGCCTAAATCTGCAACAGTAGGTGAAGGCGGTCCTGCCGGTGATTCTGAAGGTGTTGGTGGCGTTGGCGGTTCGTAGTATTCATCTTTTACTCCTGATACAGCTACCATTTTCTCGGCAACATCACCAGCCCAGAGGAGCTTGTATCGCTCCCCACTGTATGCCTTAACCATCAAGATTACCCAGAGTATAAACCCGATAACTGCTATAATCCAGGAAAAGGCACCCCCGACTATGGGTATCCAGCCAAGGATAATTCCGGCAACTGTAATGATACCGAAAACGACAATTGATTGCGCAGCGTGAAAACGGACCCACCTGTCTTTCTGCTCTAAAACGAGAAAGATGATGCCGCTTATCCAGCCGCCAACATAACATAGTAATCCGGCAATATTTGGCTGCAGCCCGGTACTTGTACTTCCTGGCTTTGTCTGTTTCTCCCGCTCTATCTGTTCCCGCGCCTCAATCCGCGCCTTCTCTTCCTCATAGATTTTCCGCTTTTCTTCCGGTGATAATCCCATTTCAATACTCCCTTATAGTTATTAACTAATCCAGGCAAATAGTGAATGTCTTACCGCTGCCTGGGGCTGGTCACCGGTCATCTCAAAATCAGAAACTATCTTAAAATCAGACATAATAAAATCTACAAACAGTATATCTTTTTGCTTCGTTGGCTTCAATTGGGAATTGTTCTACCTCACCCCCTTTATCCCCCTCTCCTTCAAAGGAGAGGGGGAAGGAAATAAAAAGAGAGGCTTCGCCTCTCTTAGACTCTCCTTAATCTGGGTTAATGATGGGGTGTTTAAGGGGGGCGAGACTAGTAAATAATCTTAAAATCAGAAATTATTTCAGGCTGGAATATAAGAGCTCTACTAATCCACATTACAGGTGTTTATCAAGGTCGATGCGAAAGCCGTTTTTCTCTAAAGTCTCAGCCAGCAATTTGCCTGCCGATTCTACAGCTTTCCTATATCTATCGACCTCTGCCTTATCAAAGTCGGGTTTAAGATATGCCTTATGGACAATATTATGGCGTAGCTGTATAAGTTCTTCAATAATATCTCCAATTCTGTAAAACTTTGCGCCAATCTTCTTTGTCTTCCTCCACAACTCGATAAGGTTAATTTGAAGATGTGTAGAATATGCAGCATTTGCGGATGGAATATTTTGGAAATTATAGTAATCAGCTTCAACCTCTGCTAGTGGTTTATCCTTTGAGAGTAGTTCTTTTAATGTCTGAAAATCTATCTTTGAAGTTCTGTCAAATATTTTCTCCTGTAAATCGGGATGCATATCAATATATACGATGAAAAAATCTTTGAGAAAGGTCTCAAGAGTGCTTACAAGGAACACTGCAACCAAATTATTTGTTATAAGGCCCCTATCAAAGGAAGCAAATTCGCCAATATATTTTTCACGAGTAGCATAATCGGGTAAAATATCAGAAACTACAAACGAGGCTCGTCCGATATTAATAAGAAATCTTCTATAAACAAGCCCGCATCTTTTTTCAGCAGGGGATAAACGTGGAACATCATTTACTACATACGTATATTTTCCATCACCATCATTATAAACTGAACCGCCAAAGACAGACTTCAACTTACGGATTACATTATTCTGCATTTCAATGTCTTCGTAACTTCTTAAGCCGTGTACTGCGGCGTAAAGAACGGTTTGAGTTCCCTTTGGCATTCTTGGGTCCGTCAGGTCAGGTTCTGAAATGAATAGTTTACACCCACACATTGACTCGTAGTTTTTTTCGTTAAACCAGAAGTACCATCTCTTGTTGGGTTCGTCTATAGGTTCAAAGCCTAACAGAAAAATAACCTGTTCAATAGAATCCCTAGTAGGTGACTTCTTTAAGTAGAGATAAAGATATATGCTCACACTACACCTATCTACTTCCCCACAAAATACTGTAGTGCCAGCTTAATCTTTAACTAATATCCTCGGTGTCAATGTGCTCGGCTATACCTATCTTCTGCACCGACAGGGGCACATAATTGACCATCTTGCAGTCAACCAGTTCTTTCAGTTTCTGTTCATCCTCGGACAAGCGTGCTTTGCCCGTTTTTACCTCAATAAAATCAACACTCTCGCCGTATTTAATGCCGACAAAGTCAACCGGCTCTCCCAGATAGAAAAGCCGGTCATACTGGGTCAATTCAAAAGTCGCCAGAAGCTCATTCAGCTTTCCGGTCCGCTTGCCCAGACTGCGGGTTATCGATTCCAGAACGTCATGAGGTAAACCTTCCAGGGTTTCTTGAATCTCCTGAACCGAGGCGGCTGAAGCCAGGGCAAATCTAAGCTTGTTCTCCAGCTCTTCTATAGCTGGAATCTTTACCTTCCTTGGTATAAGAATTAAGACAAAAATTATCACCAGCAAAACAAAAATGATGGCATATAAGAGAGTCTCCACCGGCGCCTCCTTTTATTTAGTAGCGAAATATTGCAGTGCCAGTTTCACCTTTTCCTCGAGGCTGAGGTCTGAGGAGGGGGGTAGGGTGGCTACGGCCCGGGTGGCTTCGATGGCGGAATAACTGAGGTTGGTCAATGCCGCCAACACATCAGCGTCTTCCTGGGCTAACTCAGCGGCGGGGGTGGTTATCCAGCCGGCACCTACTTTATCTTTAAGCTCAAGGATAAGCCGGTTAGCCACCTTTTTACCTATTCCCGGAGTTACCGTCAGCAGGTCAGCACTGCCGGTAGCAATAGCCATAATAAGTTTTTCCACATCCATTGTTGAGAGCATGGCCAGTGCCAGCTTGGGACCTAGCCCCGATACGCCAATCAGGGTCTGAAACAGTCCCAGTTCATCCGCCGAGCCAAAGCCGTAGAGAGTGGCATTATCCTCCCTGAGATGAAGATAGGTATATAGCTTAACCTCCTCACCAATGGTGCCCAGATTGCTTAAAGTAGAGGTAGGCATATATACCTGAAAACCTATGCCACCAACATTAATAACCGCCCATTCGCCGCTCAGCGACTCCACTTTGCCATGAACACTGGATATCATTTTTCTCACTCACCTCTGGCAAGCAGACTTTGTAGTTGCATCTCACGCAGGTGGCAGATAGCTACGGCCAGGGCATCAGCCGCATCGATTGGTTGAGGCGCTTCTGATAATTCAAGCTGGAGCCTGACCATCTCCTGGACCTGCTCCTTTGAACTGGCTCCATAATCGGTAACCTTCTGCTTTACCTCGGTCGGGGTATATTCATAGACTTGGATTCCCCTGTTAGCTGCCGCCAGCATAGCCACTGCCTGGGCCCTGCCTATGGCTAGTGCCGACCTCACATTCTTGGCCACAAAAGGTTGCTCTACAGCCACGGCATCAGGCTGATAGCGTGAGATAATTTCCAAAAGCTCACCATAAAAAAAACTCAAACGCTCCCCAATTGAGGAGCGCCCTGGATTCTTTAATGCGCCACAATCAACCAAGCTTGTCTTGTCTCCCTCAGTATCTATCACCCCGTAGCCCATAATTACTGTGCCCGGGTCAATACCTAAAATTCTCATTACACTCCTTGAGTGGAGATGAGGAGAGATTATTTACTAACCCCTCACCCTTTATTTATATTAACCCTATCCCCTTTATCCCCTTCCCCTTAACAAGGGGAAGGGGAAGTAGTTTTGGGAGGGGCATAGCCCCTCTAACTCCCCTAAATAGCTCTAAAGCAGAGGCCTTGCCTCTCTTTAACTCTCCCTTACCCTGTACTCCTTAAAAGGAGAGGAGGAAGAGATTTTAGAGAGGGGCTTTGTCCCTTTTCCCCTTAAGAAACAAGCTCATGAATAGGGTAGGGGTGCCAATAGCTAAGGCTGGAATTTCTCGAGAACAGAGTTGGGAAAGTTGGCATTACTAGATACATTCTGCACTTCATCCAGTCCCTCTAGTTTATCCAGTAGATTTAGAGTTTGTAAGGCTGCCTTTTCCTCAAGCTCAATCGTAGTTTTGGGCATCGTAGATAGCTCAGCGGAGGCTACGGGTATGTTTTTTTGCTCCAGCGCTCTCCTGACCGCCTCAAGTTCCTCAGGCTTGGTGTAAATCTCCATGTTGGCATCCTCGATATTAACGTCCTCGGCGCCGGCATCGATAGCCTGCAGAGCTAATTCCTCGGCATCTAAATCATTGGTATCTACTCTAATTAGCCCTTTCAAGTCGAAGAGCCAGCCAACACAACCGCTCTCCCCCAGGTTGCCGCCATTGCGTGAAAAAATAGTCCGAACATCCTGCAAGGTTCGATTGCGATTATCAGTTAGAGCCTGCACCAAAATGGCTGTCCCGCTGGGTCCATAACCTTCAAGAACCAGCTCTACCAGAATGGCTCCCTCAATCTCACCGCTACCCCGCTTAATCGCTCTTTCTATATTATCCTGCGGCATATTACTATCACGGGCTTTCTGCACAGTTAACCGCAGACGAAAGTTTGTCTCCGGGTTGCTGCCGCTTTCCCGCACCGCAACGATAATCTCGCGAGTTAGCTTGGTAAAGAGTTGACCCCGCTTGGCATCGGCCACTCCCTTTTGATGCTTGATTGAAGACCATTTAGAATGCCCTGACATTTCTACCTCTCCTTAGCCAGCTAATCGACCTCTTTTTAATTCTATCACCTCGCCTATCCATGGTCAAAAGGGTTCGAGGCTCATTTTGTTTCCGCGGTTACCATGGCAATAGCGTGTTCCTTGGAATGAGACAAACTGATAGTAAAGCTATCCAAGCCCAAGTCTTTGGCTTGATTTTGCGCTTTACCATAGAGACGAACTAAAGGTTTACCGTTAGGGTTGGACAATATCTCAATCTCTTTCCAGTTGATGCCTTTGTTAATTCCAAGAGCTTTTACTACTGCTTCCTTACCCGCAAAACGAGCCGCCAGTGACCAGGGCTTCTTTTGATATAGCCTGAGTTCTGACTCGGTATATACCCGCTGCAGGAAGTTCTCTCCCCAGCGAGCCAGAGCCTTCTCAATGCGGGCTATTTCTATTATATCTATACCAGTATGGTGCATTACCTATCTTATATTTTAACCCGGTAGATTTTAGCCACCACCAGGTTTGACCAGGGGGATTTTGGCAGCACACAAAGGGCAGTCCTCCGGTGGGTAGGTTAGAGTTATGATGCGGTGACAGCTGAAAAAGGGGGCGCCAAATTCGGGCTCCTGCTTGGAGCGGTTAATCAAGACGCCAACGCCGACTACTTTGCCACCTTGCCTGGTTACGGCGTCTATAACCTGGCGTACCGAGTTGCCGGTGGTAAGTATGTCATCAACGACGAGCACTCGCTCACCCGGGTCAATGCTGAAGCCTCGCCTGAAAGCTCTTTTGTCGGTGCCTTCCTTTTCCGCAAATATGCCACGAACTCCTAACTGTCTGGCTACTTCAAAAGCCAGGATAATACCACCGGTAGTGGGTCCGGCTACTACCTGAATTCCTTCCTTTTGGAAGTGGTCGGCAATCATGCGGCAAAGCTGCTCAGTATAAGTGGGGAATTGTAAAATCCGGAACTTTTCCCAATAGATAGGGGAATGTGCCCCGGAAACGAGGAGGAAATGCCCTTTAAGCATAGCCCCGGCTTTTTGAAGAATTTCCTCTACATTGGTTACCAACTTCACCCCCTTTCTTCTATCAAGGGCAATTATTTAAGAGCCAGCCAGTTGCTTCTCCAAGTTGTAGTTAGGCGCAAGTCCCCATTCATCTGGTGGCCAGATTGATAGCCAAGCTCTGCCGAGTATATTTTGGCGTGGCACCGTCCACCCATTATGAGAATCGTTGCTGTTATTGCGGTTGTCACCAAGAACAAAGTATTTATTCTCCGGGACCTCTATCGGGTCAAGGGTATAAACAGGAGGGTCTTTAACATAGGGTTCATACAATCTTTTATCATTAACGTATACCACCCCCTCCCTTACCTCCACAGTGTCACCAGGCAAAGCAATGATACGCTTGATATAGTCGCCTCGCCGATTGCCAGGTGGTTTAAATACAGCTACATCGCCCATTTCCGGTTCATGAAAAGCGTAAGCAATCGCATCTTTAACAACTATTAGTCGTTGCCCATCATGAAAGCTATTCTCCATGCTATAGCCGTCTACGATGAAACTCTGGACGGTAGTCTGTAGCAGGAGGAAGACTACAACAGCCAGTATTATTGTCCCCAGAATCTCGCGGAGAAGAGTTCTCATTTGATAGTCATTCCTTTCTAGCTTAACCCCAATTATACCCTATCTAGCTACATCCTTCTAGTGTAGGCTGATAGGTTGACAACTTTTAAATTTGCACTTTTTAAAAGGAGAGTGCTAGAATTATAACGTATGGACTATATGGAGCAGGCACTTTCCCTAGCTAGATTAGCTTTAGGGCAGGTCAGCCCTAACCCGGCGGTTGGAGCCGTAGTCGTCAAGAACGATGAAATTGTAGGTCAAGGATATACACAACCACCGGGTTCAGCTCACGCTGAAGTAGTAGCTCTGGAGCAAGCGGGTAAAGAAGCCCGGGGTGGCGTGATGTACGTTACCCTGGAACCGTGCTCCCACTATGGCCGGACTCCACCGTGTACCCAGGCAATTATCGCCGCCGGTATCACTGAGGTCCATCTGGCTATGATTGACCCAAATCCTTCAGTTTCAGGGCAAGGAAAAAACGAACTGGAGAAAGAGGGTATGAAGGTATATGTGGGAGAGCATGAAAAAGAGGCTAGCGAGATTAACGAGGCCTATACTAAATTCATTACTACCGGATTACCCTTTGTTACGGCAAAATTTGCGATGAGCTTGGATGGGAAAATTGCCACTAGTAGCGGCGATTCTAAGTGGATTAGCACTGAGGAAGCCAGGAAATTCGGTCACAATCTGCGCTATACCGCTGATGCCATTATGGCAGGGGTGAGGACTATTCTGGCGGATAACCCTCGTCTTACCGCTAGATATTGTGGCGGAAGAGGGGGAATAGCCAGAAAGCAACCGTTGCGGGTAGTCGTGGATAGTAAATGCAACACGCCACTAAGCGCCCGGATATTCAGCAAACCAGGTAAGACGCTTCTAGCCTTGGGCAGAGTAGCTACGCCGGAGGAGAAAGAAACTTTTGCTCAGGCTGGCGCTGAATTATTAGAATTACCTTCAGAAGAAGGGCGAGTAGATTTGGAAAAGTTGTTGAGGGTGTTAGGTAAGCGGGAAATTACCAGCGTCCTGGTAGAGGGTGGCGGGATTCTTATTGGTTCTCTATTTGACTGCGGGCTTATAGATAAGGTTGTTGCTTTTATTGCCCCGATGATCATTGGTGGGAAAGAGGCGAAGACGCCGGTCAGCGGCAGGGGGGTTGACAAGATAATAGACTCAATCAAACTAGAGCGTATTAGTATGGAAAAGATTGGTGAGGACTTGATGATTAGCGGATACGTTAAGGGGTGAAAGTGTTTGCCGGTATCATAGAAGAGGTAGGTAGAGTTACTTCGGCTCAATCTGGGAAATTAGCCATTACTACCGGTGATGTTCTCTGTGGGATGGAGTTAGGCGGGAGCATTGCGGTTAATGGGGTATGTCTGACAATAACCAGTTTTAATACCAGCTCGTTCTCTGTTGACATAATGGAGGAAACATTAAAGCGGACTAACCTTGGTCTGTTGGCTGTTGGGGATGAAGTTAATCTGGAACGACCTCTAACTCTGGAAAAGCTATTAGGGGGGCATCTAGTACAGGGGCACGTGGATGATACGGGAAGGGTAGCCTCTATTTTAGAGGGTGGCGGGGGAATGTTGGTAAGATTTGAAGCCACGCCTGAAGTAATGCATTATATAGTGAAGAAAGGCTTTATTGCGGTTGATGGGATTAGTCTGACCATTGTTGACTTTGATACCGGCTCCTTTCTGGTTTCTGTGGTTGAGTATACCCGGAAACACACTAACCTGGGTAGCCGGCGGGTGGGTGACTTGGTTAATCTGGAGGTAGATATTATTGCCAAATATGTAGAACGACTTAGCCAGACGCACCGCCCGGGTATAACTGCTGGTTTTTTACAAGAGCACGGCTTTCTGGTAGACTGATTTATCCGTTTTTTCCAACTGGGGGTAAGCATGGGACTATCGAGCATTCCTGAAATTATTGAGGATATAAAAGCAGGCAAGCTTGTTATTATAGTTGATGATGAGGATAGAGAGAACGAAGGCGACCTCGCCCTGGCTGCGGAGAAGGTTACCACTGAAGCAATTAACTTTATGGCAAAGCATGCCAGGGGGTTGATTTGCATGCCTATTACGGGCGAGCGATTGGACGAATTGAGAATTCCTTTGATGGTGGGGGAGAATACCTCAAAGTTTTCCACGGCTTTTACCGTGTCTATTGAAGCCAAACACCGGGTAAGCACCGGTATTTCGGCAGCAGACCGAGCCGAGACAATAAAAGCAGTAATTAACCCAAAAACTAAAGCTGAGGATATAGCCCGGCCAGGGCATACGTTTCCACTGCGGGCTAAAGACGGTGGTGTTCTGGTGCGGGCGGGGCAGACCGAGGCTATAGTTGACTTAGCCAAGCTAGCTGGGCTTTATCCAGCCGGGGCTATCTGTGAGATTATGAATGAAGACGGCTCTATGGCACGACTACCTCAACTTGAGGCAATGGCGGAGAAGCACGGGATTAAAATAGTGACTGTGGCTGACCTTATTTCATATCGCCTTCGCCATGAAAGGCTGGTGCATCGAGTAGCTGAGGCTAAGTTGCCAACACGTTACGGTGATTTTACCGCCATTGCCTATAAAAGTGATATTGACCCGGATGAACATTTGGTTCTGGTTATGGGGGATATATCCACTGAGGAGCCAGTGCTAGTCCGGGTTCATAGTGAATGTGTTACCGGTGATATATTTGGCAGTCTTCGCTGCGATTGTGGTGAGCAGATTGCTCTGGCGATGCAAAGTATTGCTGAGGAGGGGCGGGGTGTCTTCCTGTATATGAGGCAGGAGGGACGTGGCATGGGCTTTCATAACAAGATTCGTGCCTATGCCCTTCAAGATAAGGGACTGGATACCGTGGAAGCTAATCTGTCTTTGGGCTTTGCCCCAGACCTGCGAGACTACGGCATAGGTGCCCAAATTCTGGCTGAGCTGGGTTTACACAGGATTCGGCTGCTTACCAATAACCCCAAGAAGGTGATTGGTTTGGAAGGTTATGGGCTTAAAGTAGTGGAGACAATGCCTATTATTATCACCCCCAATCCACACAACCGTTACTATCTGGAGACAAAGCAGAAAAAGTTGGGCCATCTCTTAAAAGTACCAGACACTGGTGATAAATAGGCTAATTATAAAAAGAAACTGTTGGGCAAAGGAAGTTTGAAAGGAGGAAACAATGGGCAAGCGCTTCGAAGGCATGTTGCTGGGAAAGGGGTTAAAGTTTGGGCTGGTTCTGTCCCGTTTTAACGAGTTTATTACCAAGAAACTACTCGAGGGAGCACAGGATGCTTTGCTCCGCCACGGTGTTAACGAAGAGGATATAGAGACTGCCTGGGTGCCAGGCTCATTTGAAATTCCACTGGTAGCCAAGAAACTGGCTGAGACTAAGCGGTATGACGCTGTTATCTGCCTCGGTACTGTGATTCGTGGGGGAACACCTCACTTTGAGTACATTGCGGCTGAAGTCACCAAGGGTATTGCTAAGGTGGGTTTAGATACCGGGCTGCCGGTTATTTACGGGATAATCACCGCGGATACCTTGGAGCAGGCTATTGAACGGGCAGGGACTAAAGAAGGGAATAAAGGCTTTGATGCGGCGGTGTCTGCCATTGAAATGGCCAACATAGTCAAAGTCATAAGCTGATTACTGGAAGCGAATTCCATAGAGCGCGAATACGAAGGACTTTTAAGAAGAGGCAACAAAAAAACTTTAGTTTAAGGCTTCCTGCTTGGCCACACTTAAGCGCAAGCTAACTAGGGCGATAGTAGATTCAGCTTGTAGTTCGCCAGAAACTCCTGTTTTAATCGGTAACCTTATAGACTGCATCTCCTCTTCTAACTCGCTCGCTGACCTTGATTCCTATTGAATCTCCGGCTTTAGCCTGACTAACATCTACATTGTTAATCTGCATTGAGTCAATAACCAGTTCAAGCTCAGTGGTATGACCCTTGATGTGGATTTTATCTCCCACTTTTAGAGATGCGGTTAGCTCAATGCCAGCAACCACCGGGTGGGCGAAAAAGTCGCTTACCTTACCAATTATCTCCTCAGGCATTTGGACACCTCCTTTCTATTAAATACGGGATTAGTATATGCCATCTGGGTTGTGTAAATCAATACTAGAGGAAGATATTTTGGGATAAACTATCGTGTTAGCTACTGAATAGGGTGCTATTTTAAAGGTCGCTCATATTTAATCTTTGACATGGTGTCACTTGCCGCATATAATTAGGCTGACTTTAATCTCTTTTGGAGTGTAGTCTTGGCAGAGAGAAAAGAATCAGAGGTAGTGGAACAAGAGCAAAGGCTGGATATTGAGAAAGTTAAAAGGCGCTTAGACTTATTAGACGAGCGTTTTGACAACATCGACTCAATGGTTACTGCAGTCGCCGAGCGGGTGATGGACCAGCCGATTACCCTTAATATAACCTGCCCAAACTGTGGCAAGAACGTAGAAATTACCATCCTGGGCAGGGGAAAACCAACGTTATAGATATTTTACATAACGCTTCCAAATTATAGCGCGTTTTATTACAGGGTGAAATATAGGGTAAAAAACGGGCGTCTTGACTCCAGACAGGACATCAAGTAAAATCCATTCACGGTGGGCGGTTAGCTCAGTTGGTTAGAGCGCTGCGTTGACATCGCAGAGGTCACTGGTTCAAGTCCAGTATCGCCCACATCTTTTTTTCATCCTGGTACTAGGCCACTTACCGGACTACTCAATTACGTAAGAATCGACTATAACAACCCTGTCGGCGGCAATCATATATTCGTGAAACGTTCCTATTGCAGTTATAGGCTGTCCTCTCTGTAGCGCCCTTAATGCTTCAATATCTTTGATGCGAACATGGGCAGTAGCCCAGTTTTCCCCTTCCACAGCGTCAGGGGATACCACTGTTGCCGTCTTCCACTGTTCTGATGTGTCTTCCACTATTCCGGTTACTGAAACTAATTTACCTCCCCATTTAGCTCCCGCTGCATCCCGGTCCACATCGAATTCTGACTTTATTGTATCAAGCTCAATCGGTGTCGCGTCTGCAATTGACGGTATTTTTTCCTCAGGTGGTGGTATGCAGGCGCCTAAGCCGACTACCAATATCAGCGCAAGAATGCAAGCAATTAGATAAGATTTCCTCATTTACCCTATTTACCCTCCTTTAAATCAACCGTTCTTTATAAAAGAACCTTTTGTAAAATTTGTAAACACAAGGTGATATATAAAGGGGACAGTGATACTGACTGGTGAATCAAACCAGCGTCATGTCATCCAGAGGTCACTGGTTCAAGTCCAGTATTGTCTACACTATCTTACCGTCCTAATACCATTCGAAAACTATCAGTAAAACTCTGGCCATCAGGTATTGCAAAGGTAACCTCAACAATACCATACTGCTGTTTCGCCTCAGGCTTGAAGTCTGTATACTCCAGGCGTATTGTGTATCCCATAGGGAAGGCGTAGTCTGACTCTGTTACTGGAAGGTCAACCCACTCCTGAATAAGCTCACCCTTCGCACCTCCCTCTTCCTCAAGCCAGAGTTTAGCAGTGAGCATACCTGTGGTCTTAACCACTTTATCCGCTTCATCTATGGGCTGAAGGACAAAATCAATACCATCAACCTCGGGGTCGTCATCCCAACTTGCGGCCGTGAAGTAACTTAAATCTATAGCGGCGACACCTTTAGTGGCCACTTCTATTTCTGGCTCTTTGTACAGCGGGCTCTCAGCCTCTGGCATACAACTAATGAATAGGCCGAGCACAAGAAGTAGTGCTAAGAGGGGAACTAATTTTTGCATATAACCTCCTTCGGTAGGCATACTCAGTTTGAACAAATAATACTATTATCTAGAAGACCTGTCAATACCGTGGCTCTAATCTACATTATAACTGATTGTGGACTAGCCTGCAACTTTTACTCCAGCATTTCCTCCCGCACAAAATCAATCTGGTCCAGCGGATAAACGATACCCGATGCAATGTTGCTCATATGGGAGTTAATGCGCTTGAGGTACCTGGAAAGAAGCGCTGTAGCCACCGCCTCGTCAGTAGCTAATTGCTCGGAGAATAAATCACGGAGCATGCGATTACACTCACCCTTGATAGGGGCATAGCCTTTCAAAATCTTCATGGCTATGTTTTCATCCGACTCCAGGAAAGCCTCTCTCAATTGCGGAAAGCGGTCGGCTATTTTCCTCTGAATTGAAGAAAGGCGCTCCAAATATTTCATCCCTTTGGTTGCTCCCCGAAACATAACTCCCACTTCAAAGATATTCTTGGCATAGTCACCAATCCTCTCTGCGTCCTTAATCAAGCTCATCATGACCAGACAACCTGGGACATCATGCTTCGGACGGAGTGACAGGTGTTCGGTCAACATCCGGCGTATTTCACGCTCACGGCTGTTTACAGCAATATCCTTGTCATAAAAGGGCTGCTTTATCTGGTCAATAGCTACCTGGCCCATGAAGACCTCCCAGGCACGGGCAAAGAGATACTCGTCGTCGCTTAGCATTTCCCCAAACTTCTCTACAACCTTTTTTATAAAACGTTCACCCTTCCATAAAGCTATGACATCTTTCAGCATTTCTTGCCACCTCCTTCTGCCTAATTAACCACAATCTACCTTGCCACCAGGATTATTATTAGAGGCACTATGAAGAATACCATAAGTACAAATATAATAGCCCACTTTTTTGACTCTGCAGCCAAATCAGCCAACCGGTTGGCACAGAATATGGGGAGCCGCCGCAGAGGATAAAACAGGGCAATACCAAAAATATTAAACGTAAGATGAGCAAAGGCAACCGTCACACCTGCAGTACTTATCACCTGTCTATTAACTACACTCACGGTAGCCAGTGAAGCCAGAATAGCTGTGAAGGTTGTGCCTATATTTGCGCCCAAGGTAAAGGGGTAAGCGGCTCTCAGAGTAACTATACCTGCCCCAACTAGCGGGACAATAGAAGAAGTAGTGATCGAGCTACTCTGAACTACCACAGTTAGTCCCGCACCCAAGAGAATAGCCGTAAAGGCATTCCTGAATAAATAGCGGTCAATAAAGTTTTCGGCTTGGGCAATTGTCAAAGACTGCATGGTTTTGATCAAATAGATAAGAGAGGTTATCACCACCATCACCGCCACAATTAGCATAATAACCCCCGCCGCTATTTCAGGAACAGACAATATCTTGGTTAGGAAATCTTGAATACCGTGGGTGACCGGGTCTATGACTAATTTGAGTGGGCTGGTAAATGTTACTCCGCCTGCACCCTCAAAGACCCTGGTCAGTAGAAGGGCTGATTTCTGGATAAAATGAAAATTTATCTCCAATGGGAAAAGGGCAACGAGTGTCCATAGATTGAAAAAATCGTGAACCGTTGCTGCCGCAAATGCCCGCCTGAAATCTTTCTTTCTGGTGACAAGGCTAAAGGAAACCAGAGTATTGGTGATAGTGGTTCCTACATTGGCTCCCATAATCATAGGGATAGCATACGCAACAGGAAGAAGTCCACCACCCACTAGTCCTACTATGATGGAAGTGGTAGTTGACGAACTCTGTACCAGGCTGGTAGCCAGAATTCCGGTAAACAATCCCAGAAAGGGGTTTGAATACGCGCTGATAAGCTGCTCGGCAAAACCCTTGCCAAACACTTGAAAAGAAGCGCCCATGAGTTTGATGCTTACTAGGAAGGCGTACAGGAAAAAAAGAACCCCTAGTATTTTCAAACCCTGCTTGAGCTTTTGTTCCATTCGTCACCTAGCTTTGCAAGGCGAATGTTACTAGATGTAACGGACTTATGCTGCTGGTCCTGGATAGGGGAGAAGCATATTCCTCTCTCACAATTTTGGTGCTAAACAGGAAACCTTAAACCCTTCGCTTTATTAATGCGTTTAATATTATCCCGGTGAATACGCTGAATATGCCAATAATAAGCAGTAAGACTGATACCAGGGCAGTGCCGGTTGCTAATTCCCCACCCCCGGAAGCAATATCAAGCACCTTGATGCCGGCAAGAAGGCCAAGCACTATCAGAATAGCACCACCCAACCCAAAGAAAATGAGGGGTCTCCTTTCCGAAATCATAACAATTATGCGCCCCAGAACCCCAAAGCCATGTGCTACCGGGTTGAGGGTTGAGCCATCA
>SDBT01009026.1_pt1 | contig 16204 bp, 24 predicted proteins | sample 2277101 | NCBI WGS metagenome assembly SDBT01 (sample SAMN10404973, study PRJNA504765) | marine sediment metagenome | isolation source: marine sediment core GS10_PC15, 103 cmbsf | place: Arctic Ocean: Southern Knipovich Ridge | collected 2010 | reverse complement strand
GCCTTCACTTTAAACTAATGGATTCTATAATAACACGACTTACAAGGCGTGTCAAGCTACCTGTTATATCGAATCAACCAATACCATGGCTACTATGTATCCTATCAAACCCCACACGACACCATTAATCATTAAAACAGGGCTTCCTTTCCATGCTCCAATGATGGCTAGGATAGCGAAGGATGCCATTACTACCGGGAACACCACCCTGACAAACTGGTTGCCTATTGGTTGGCTGTAATTCACCACTAATACTGCTGGTGCTGGTGTAGCAAAATCATTTACCCCATAAATGTAAATACTATCATCCCCAGCAGGAATAGTCTTACTAATATCTTTATTACTTCTGATGGCTAACTGGGTGGGCCCCTCTACGTTTATCCAAGATTCGCCTGTCTCATTAAGAGGAATACTAATCCATTCTGTCCCCCATCCACCATCCGCAGGAATACTGCCACCAGAGACTTTTTGGGGAAGTAACAAGCCGAAGTCAGACTGCACTATTGGATTACTGACTACTGAACCGTCTACTACGACCAAATCCCATGGAGCATTAATATCGGGAGTATCAATGCGGAGCTTTAATACTACACTCTGAATGATAGCATCGTCAGGTAAGTTGGCTGTTTCTTCAAATCGTATTACAAACCTACTAACATTGTATACACCAATAGGCCATTGTCCTGCACGTCCACCTATCACAATAATATAACTACCCGAAGCACTATCGTGAGCAGTAGCATAGACAGCATTTTCTGACCCTACTTCAGCGTCAGCAGTAGCACTTATTTCAATAGTGGTCCCCGTGGCAGCCATTACAGGCAACCCAAGTAAACTTATACCGGCCAAGAAGTACAACGCTCCAACCATTGTCCCCAGCCATCTGTAGTACCTTCTTTTAAGTATCACCTTACTGCCTGCGTTTCCTTCTCCGGGTGTTGTCACTAATCTCCCCCAGAGAGTCCTTAAATTGTTTCCTTTTTTCACCATAGGTCTCCCCATCACCCTTAGCCGGTTCCTCATCAGATTCCTCAGCATCAAGGCTCCGGGTCTGTAATGCCATGAGAATACTCACAATGACCATGGCTATGCCCAGCCACCATGCAACATAGTAAATATCCCATGCAGTAACTGATAAACCATAAGCGATTGTTGCCATTAGAGCCCAAGGTATGACCCCCACTATCCAAGACAGAGGCTTCTTGAAGTACATACTTACCGCAAATAAGACTACCCCGATACCCATAAAAGCTCCTACTGTAGCCATAATCCCCCCCTACTTACTGATGAATTCGTACCAGTTTAATTTCATGAAGATTAGATTATCATTCACGGTAAGATTTGTAATCCTGATTAAATAAGCCGTATCCTGTTTTAGTATAAACTCATTTGCCAGCCTATCACTACCCCCTGCTTTCTTACCATCCCCTTGCTGTATCATGGCAACCAGCGTGCCGACATTGGTTATAGTAGGGGTGTGATAGACTAATGTCGTAGCAACATTGAGGGAATTACCATGGCGGTTAAAAGAACCTATCGCTGTCCCGTTGAAAGTATAGGTTGTATCTCGATAAAATTGAATCGATGTCTCTAGCTCGTGTTCTATTTCCCATACCAGATGAGCCCACGTAGTTGTGTTGGGACTTACTACCAGAATATCACGCACCGCCCCATTCCCTAAGTCCGTTACCTCCATAACAGTAAAGGTTAAACCATCATGGATTTGATGATGTTCAAATGCCACTGTGACAATAGCTCTGGTAGCTGAATCAATAGTTACTACATTACCACCATCATCAACCACTTTCATGTAGCCGGGATTTGTTTCATCACAACCCGGCATCAGCAGTAAAAGAGCCACGAGCAGTATTAAGCTTAATATTCTTTTCATGCTACCACCGTCCATTCAACCAAACCTTTCATCTTAGGGATGAACTTCTTTAGCTTTTCGGTATCTTCTTCAATATCAAGGGCGAGATCACTGACAGTCTTTTTGCTCTGTCCAAGGGACAGTAGGATATTCCCCCTCAAACCACCGGCCTTTCCACGGTCTGCCATCTCACGGCCTGCGTGAGTCAGCACGACTTCGGTTTCGGCTGTTAAGCCTCTACCCCGGTTAAAGTTTAAGGTTATGCCTCTCATCTACCCTGCCTTTACCCTACGAGTCCCATGCCGGTATAATAGCACGTTGACCACCATGACTCCAATCCCTATCGCCAAGTTAGTACCGTTCCCTATCCCAGCGTAATTCATAAAGCTCATTGCTCCGGCGATCCCCAATGTCGAAAGAACCAGTCCCCATTTAACTCTAGTCATTTTACTTCCTCTGGGCATTCTTTGTTATCAAATAACCCGAAAATTGCCCATGAGAAAGCTCCTAACAATCCCATTGGGACTATCATAGTCCATTCAGGCAACCCTAACCTTCCCATTAGGAACATCACTCCAAACAATCCAATAACTATAAGTGATGCTAACCCTCTTCGACTGACTATCTTCTTGTTCATGTTATCGTTTCCTCCGTTTTTGTTTCGCTGAATATCCCTTCCTTACCCGTGGCTCATCCCAATAGGGTGAACGACAAGCCGGGCAGGTATGAGGTTTCTTTAGAATTGGCTCCCAATCATACCCACACCTTTCACAGACACATACGATTACGGTCTTTTTACTCATTCCCATCTTATTGCCTTCTCCCTCTCCTTAGTAGGCCCTGTATGATTAACGCACACCCAAACAAAGTTAAAACTATTGGCAATATCAGGGGGACAGCACCCATAAAGGCTCCCCCTGCCTCTGACGCTGGGACAGGAGTAATGGCCGTGTCTGCATCCTTGAAAACCTTCGCTATATCAACAATTGGTGCCCAGAAATAGAAGCTCGCTATTAATATTAATACGCCTAATCCAACCTGTTTCATCTTCTTTTTATCTCCCTAAGAATGTCGCTAATAGACCCCAGATAAATCCTATTGAATTAAATATCAAGAGGTATCTGACATAAATGAAATTCCCCGTCAGGAATATAAACTCAAAGCTCAGTATCCTGAATAGTAACAAAATGCCATCCCACAGCATTTGCAGGCCCCCCCATATAACTTCGAAGAAACCAGCTTCTGCAAAGTTAATTTTAAATAACCCACTAACTACTGTGGTCTCCTCAACACCGGGGAATACTCCTTGCAAAGCCAGACAAATCAGTGTTCCTACGCCCCATATTATTCCAAAATAAGTTACTTTACTCGCCATTATCTTGTCTCCCAAACTATTAACCCAATAGAAAAGATAGTGAAAAGAGCACCCACCCAGAAAGATATCATTCCAACTACTGCTGCTAATATGACTAAAGCCATTCCCACCATGTATGTGGTCATCTTATCCTTAAAAAGTATAGTAGTACCCAGAGTAAGAAAGGTTATCCAGAATAAAGTAACGAGAGTCCACCATGTCGCCAGAGGTATTGAAAGAGATGCAGCATTGTTATTCATAGTGGTGTAAATCGGTAAGTATTGAAATTGAGTAACATTCGCCGTTTGGAACCACATAGCTGGTTCCTCAAGGGTAGGTAATCCGGGCAAATCCGGTGGCATTGCCAGAGTCGTAGCCATCACCGTTACATTAGCGGATGAATAGGTAGTCCCACTTAATCCCCAACCCGTAACGTAGTAAGTCTGCCCGGGGGTCAAGAGTGGGAGGGTATAAGTATTCCCGGTCCCATTATAAATCAAGACTCCATCGGCTACAGTCTCGGGATATATGTATGTACTCATAAACAGCGTTGTATTAGCCGAGCCGGGTCCCTTTGTCCACGTATAGGCTATTGATACATCAAGGGGGTCAGCCTTGAGGTTCGTAGGAACTCCCACAGTAGTGAGAGTGGTAAATTGAGAACTGGTGCCATTGTGAGAGTTTACCCCCCCATCATTCTGGGCCTGTGCCCGGAAATTATACAGCGTATTAGGGCTCTGGCCCACAATGTCAGCGAAGGCCTTTTGCCCAGACGTAAAATTACCAGACCATGCAGTAGCGTTATCAGTCCAATCAACCCCCCAAGCATCAGCATACCACTGGAATCTTATCTCGGTATCATTGGCACTACCATCACTAATCAGTGTAGCATTAAGCCTGAAAGACTCAGTAGCCACATAAGTCGCATTGTCACTCTGTACAACCGGGGGGGCAGATGCTCGAATTATGGTAATACCCACGGTAGTAACCACGGGTACTATTATCGCTGTCAGCAACAGTATAACACAGAGGCCGATTCTTAATGCTCTCAATAATCTCTTTCCCATCTTTATCCTCTCGCCCAAATCTTAGGCCATGCAAAGAGTAGAATGAAAACCACGAGGGTTACGACACCCAGTATTTGGTATTCTGTAGCACCAGTGTATGATCCCATCACCAATAGGAAGAATCCGGCCATCATCCCACCCTGAGGGACACCGACAAAGCCACCCATAAGTATACAAGCCACTATCGCCAAAAGGATAATCCCTCCGGCTACTTCCTTGCCTTCTACACCCACCATATCTCCTGCGTCATCAAACATATCCTCAACCTCAGGACCAACGATAGTGCCCCAGTCTGTCGCATCCTGTAAAACAGGGTTAAATGTCTTATTTTCGAGTTCTGGATTGAGTATGCCTAGGAGAAATAGCGTAGGCACTTGCTTGTCTAAACCAGCAATGCCCCGGATGAAGATAACTGTTCCTGCCTCATTTAATACCTCACCACGGTCAGGGTCATCAATCAATAACGTGATCCCCTCATCTGCTTCAATAGTCTTTGCCAAGGACCTTACCCAGCTTTTAACATCAGCTACTGCATTACCCTTCCAATCACCCGATACCAAAGAGTACTCTGTGTAAGGCTCTGACCCAAAGTTACCTTGGAGCCTTATCTTGGTGAGGGAATGACCCCATTCCAAGGAGTTGGCCATAGTGGCATTAATATAGATACTACCGGGTCTTAAATCATAATCCTCGCAGTTTACCGAAGCAATCACAGTAGTATCATCAATTAACTGTAAGGAGAATTTACCCTCAGCAGGCTCAGGGACTGCCTTATAATAAGGTTCATAACGGTTTTCATATCTAATCACAAACAGCCAGTCCCCCTCCTCAATATAATCTTGAAAGACATTCACCCCAGTCACTCCAAATAAGGGGAATCCCCATATCTCAAACAGGTAATCAGGGGCACCACCGCTCATGGTCCAATTAATACCACCATCCTCTGAATACCCTGACTCAGCCAGAGCCAGACCACCTCCTGTATCCACACGCCATAGGGCATGATTAGTTATATCACCAGTTACTGCCGTTAACACTATTGCGTATTCAGCACTGGCTATCATGGGGTATTCTTCATCGTAAAGGACAGTATCATTCGGGGTCATCTCAAAGGAATACCAAGTGGTCGTAGTGGATATTAAATCGCCATCGATAGTACCCCATGCTAATTCGGCCCCTGAAGGCTTGGCACCATCATAATGGTAAAGCCCTACCCGTAAAGTACCCGGGTTCCCCACTCTCTTTAAATTAAGCCTAATCATGCTAACAGAATGAGAAGTGGCCCCGGTAGTAAACTGTTGGGTTGATATATTGGCAGAATGGGTTACTACACCATCGGCATCACCGCCTGTATTCAAATATTCATAAATAGAAACACTGCCCTTGGTGCTGAACAGCAGGTCTAATCCATACGCAAAAGGTTGGCCAGCCTGCTTTGCTATTGCTCGGTAATGATAAACAGTGCCAGCCGTAAGGTCGGGAATTTTGTACCAGAAATCGGTTCCTTCTGGGAATGACCCCACTTGAGTCCAGTTATCACTATAAGATGTGCTGAGACCCCATTGAAAACCTACTTCTACCGCCGGATTACCCTCATCCTCAACAACAGAACCATTAACGATTGCCCAGTAGTAGTCGAAACCACTAACCGGCTGAGTGCTTACTATAAAAGCTTTCCTGTAACCCCTGTCATGAGTGGACTCACCCTGTGCGACCCCGGTAGCATCGATAAAGACACGATACCATCTACCAGAACCATCAATCGGAGCACCAACATCATCGTAAGGGTCGGTTGTACCTCCGATTATATCCCCGTATCCTCCGTCAGCATCAGCAGCACTTCTCTGCCATTGATAAGTAATCGCACCATAACCACGATACCCCGTATCCGTGCCACTATCAGCACTTTCCCCCGTGGCGTTCTTTGCCCTTACCTTATACGTATGAGGTGTAGTCCCTATGGCTTCACCCGTCAAAATTAATTCGACATGGGCTGCAAAGGTGCCGTCAGACGCAGTGACAGTGCCGTTATCACTGAAGTGAGCAGCCGTTGCCCCATTATCATCGCCTGTTGCTACATCGCCAAGCCACCCCAACCCAGCACCATCACGGTAAATCTGATAGCCTGTGGCCCCGGTGGATTTAGTCCATGTCACCGTTACTTTATTGGTATGAACCCCATCAGTAGCAGCCACATTGGTCGGAGCAGCAGGTTTGGTTGTGAAGCTAATCTCATTATCGCTATACTCATAACCCCCCCTAAAAGGCCCCTCTATCCCTGAATGGTATGCCCACGCCCTTGCATAGTATGTTCTTCCCGGTAAGAGACCTGTCAGGCTTTCAGTAAAGGCACCTACCCCAAAACTACCACTCGAAGATTGGTTGTCAGAATAACCGGAGAACGCTGGGTGAGCACCCGGTGGCTTCGGCTGAGAGGCTAAACCGTAGACAATCCCCCTCATATCACAATCGGAGCCCGGTGTATCAGTAATGTTACCATTGCCAGTGGCAGTGGTCGCTTGAACATTGGTTGCAGCTTGGGTTGTTACATGATAAAGTTGATACCATATAAACAGATGAGGGGGGTTCGCACTCTCTGCTGTTGCCCATTGTTCATAAGTGTTCCCTATTCCACCACCGGGCTCAACGTTAAGAACATCGTAATTGTATACCCGGATACCCCAATACGTCACCCCTGTAACATTGATACTATCTTCACCTTCCTCATTTAACGGGAAGTAGCCATAGAACCCAACGTCAAGCTGGGAGGTGATATTATCACTCATAGGGTCAGTATTTGTCCATCGTGCAATATTATAATCGGCGTTCACTAAATCATCGTCTGAGATAGTGCTGGTCATCTCAAATATGCCATACGTGGGGTTCATACCAGCACCATCCGCACTAGCAACACCTTGTAATTGAAAGGTACCACTATCAACATACGCATTATCAGGAAGGGGTGAAGTGTCAAAGGTGAATACACCCCTCATCATTACGGTATAGCCACCTGCACCCCTATAGATACCTACGTTACCAGCAGCCCCAGCATCATCATGGGCATTACCAGCACCAGTACGGATAGTATTCCAACTATCCCCGGCAGCAGTCCTGTATACAACACCATCAACTGAATCAGTTTCTATATGGGCATCAGGCTCCACCTCAAGCAACGGGTCAAGAATAGCCGGTTCCCCGGCTTCTACTGTAATACTTTCAAAAGTAACGGTGGCTTTACGCCCCTGTGCGTGTGAATCGGCAATTACCGTAATACTATCAACAAGGTTTAATTCCTCTGCCCACCGCACAACCAAAACCCTTTCCCCTTGGCTGTCATACCAAGTATAACCCTCCACCGCAGTCCCATTGAAGGAACTGTTGGGGTTCTCACTGGAAGCTACGATACCACTCTGTTGCCAGACATAACGTACTGTCTGGGCTTGAGTAGGGGTGATTTGTATTGTGATTTTAGCAGGAGATTCATCAGGCCAAAAGTAAGTGTCTACCCGGGGTCCTATATCAGTGTCCCCAGACCTGTAAACCTTAATACCATTCTCCACAACCTCATAGGAGCGAGTAATATTATAAAAGTCGGCATCAGTCCAACTATCTTTCTTCTCATTGTAGTATTCGACAACCCATCTATCATCATAGACCACGACTTCATTAAGTTCCTCATCCCAGACTTCGGTGTAATAATCATAAAATCGGGCTGAGAATCGTGGGCCCTGTATTTGGTAGTAGTCGGAGGCTTCAATAAACTCATATCTTACCCATTGTCCATCCACTTGAGTGAATTTTGGGGCCCCCGAAGAAGTGATGTCCATTCCGTAAAGATTATATGTACTATCAAAATACGTCTGGGTATTACGAGTCCTCAATTCAACAATTTCAGTGACATTATCACTATCAGTATCCATTCTCGTATAAAGCATCGAGGTCCCCAATACCTCAGGCTGGGACACCATGGCTTCGACTGGTAAACCAGTCAAAGCAGGAACTATTAATGCTAAAGCCAGTAATATTCCTAATAGTTTCTTCATTATCTAGCTCCACTAACTGATATGTTTGTATTTGTAGTACGCCGGGTACTCTTGCGTTTCTTCGGCTTCACCTTTCTCTGTTTCTTAGTAGTAAGAGGGAGAGTAGTCCGTTGGCCGACATCCTTCTTAAAAGTAATCGCTCCCTTTTTGCCCGGGGCACGGCTGGGTTTCCTGATAGTTATATCTTGATTACCCATATCAATGGCTATATAATCTACAGTCTTACCATCATCAAGCAGTTGGATAGTATTATAAGGGCTCAGGGAAGTGAACGGCTGTACATGGGCTGTCGGGGGCCTCCCTACCACAGAGAATAAGTTATTCTGCTTATATGGAGGATTCAGGACAACCCATATTTCTTTTTTGTGGAGTTTACCCTGATTCCAACCTATCGCACCTTTCTTAATATCCCTAAATTTACCCTTAGCGATAGTACCTGTGCTTAAAACAGGAATAACAATAGGAATTATAGGAGGTGGAGGACGTGACGGTGGAGGCGTAGGAGTTGGAGTAGGAGTTGGAGTAGGCGTTGGAGTAGGAGTTGGAGTAGGCGTGGGAGTAGGCGTGGGAGTAGGCGTGGGAGTAGGCGTGGGAGTAGGCGTGGGCGTTGCAGACACCGCAGGTACAGGTGTAGGAGTAGGAGTTGGAGTAGGCGTGGGAGTAGGCGTAGGAGTGGGCGTGGGCGTTGCAGACACCGCAGGTACAGGTGTAGGAGTGGGCGCAGGCGTAGGTGTAGGAGTGGGCGCAGGCGAAGGAACTGGTGTGGGTGTTTTTATAGGGTTAATAATAGGTGCTTCTATTGATACTTCAGCAGGTGTTACAAAAGGTATTAGTGCCGGTGGTGGTACTTCTGACCATCTTGGTATAACCTGACCATCTACTGTCTCATACCACTGATATATCAGTGGCTCCGCATTTTTGAGTTTTTCTAACTGGTCGGGAGTCATGGTTCTTACTGAAGGTGCCACTGGCAGACCCCCTGCCCCCTTGCCCCAAGCTACTGTCTCAGGTAATGTAACCCCTGCCTTTGCCAATTCCCTAATGAGTGTAGAGCTTGCTGGTAATGGTAATAGCACCTTCACAGCAGTTTTAGTTCCTAAGCTGAGATACCATCCACCTTCACCGGAAGCTGCTTGGACTACAGTAAAACTAGGTGTGCCGACACCAAACATCTGAGGCGTAAACTCACCATAGGTGGCACTGGTAAACGGCTTTATCCCTGTATATTGAACTTGAGGTATTACCGGCTTTTGAGGGAATAGTGGGCCTCTTGGTGGTGATATTTGGGATACTTCATAAAAAGGTGCGTCTATCCCCGTCATATAGCCACCAAAACCAGACTCACCAAGTATCTTGCCCATTTCCGCAAGTGGTAGCTGTCTACCCAGAGTGGCCATTGTAGCGTGAACTTCAGTGACCCTCTGTAATTGTAACAACTGGGAACCCGACATTGACATTCTAGGTATCATAGCTTCAAGCGCAGTGCTTGCCATTCGATATTCAGTAGAGGCTCTCTGCAACTTCCAAAGGGCTACTTTATAAGCAGAAGTACCGGGTTGTTTTCCAATTAACCCTAGCCTTGCCCTAGCCACATCATCTGACGAGCTTACTACAGCATTGATCGCTTTAGTGGCTGTTGCGTTAGTAACAAAAGGTGTAAGCCTCGATGCTACCCATCTACCGGGCTTTGTTAGTTGTAAAGCCCCACTGGCCAGCTTCGTAATCGGCGGTAGCCAAATTGGGGAAGTAACCAGAGCTACATTGATCGCTGTCAGAGTCCACTCTAAAGGCGTAATATCAGACACTTTATATTCAGGATAGGTCGCCCTGATAGCTGGTAAGCCAGCCCTTACTGCCATACCGGCTAGTTGAGAACTTGCAGCTTCAGCAATCCCGTAAGTTCTTACATAGGCACTACTAGCTTCTATCCTCATATCTTCTGTAGGCTCAATCCCCTGCTCTTTGAGACTTATTAAGTACTGAGCTACATAGGTGTCGTGTGATATGGCAGGAGCAAACTCTTTTCTATAAGCATCCCAAGCAACCGTAGCTTCAATGTACTTATCTCTTGCCCCTTGGTCCGACATTATATCGCCTGCTATATCATAACCCTTGTCAGCATAATAGGCTATCAGAAACTTAGACCTGTCAGCATACCATATATCGCCTAGCCCACCGGGGCGATCTACTGTCTCTCTTTCATTTGCCAATGAAGTGGGAATATTCTCATACTCCCAACTTGAACCACCACCCGGATACTGTTTAACCCCACCAACCCCTGTAGAGCCTTTAATATCCCCATACTTATCTTCATAGCTTGTTGTGAGTTGCCCTGCCGTCATTTTAGGATTCAAAGCTGCATACTCATCAACTGTGGGGGTATAATCCTCATCCGCTAATAATTTAGCGTGGGCTTCCCCGGCAGTATAACCAGCATATTCAGGCCCTAGTGCTTCAGGTGGCTTTAGGGCATTATCTATTTGAGTCTGAGTAAAACCTGCTGTTAATAGCGTGGCTTCACCAGCCTTGGGATGATTAGCAACATATCTTTTAAGATCGTAGCCTATGGGAAAATTCTCTTTTAAGACCGAGAAGGGAACACCTGTTCCTACAGGTGCCAGTAAAACCGCATAACCCCCGAGTGTGGCAAAGGCCTCCTGCCTTTCTTTGTCTAGCTTATCAGCCTCATCAAAACCCTTTGTAGTAAGTGCTTCATAAACTTCCGGGTCCTTAGTTTTTAATATTCCTAGTTGCTTACTATTTATCCATTGACCGTCTGGAAGTTCAGTATGAGTAGCTTCAAACTCATCCAAAGCCTCTAGGTCTGTTGTCAAATACCATAGCCCATCACGCTGAGTATGAGTAGCTTCAAGTGTCCCAGCCCGTGTTCCTGTTAACACCTCTACTCCGGCAGACCCCCCTGCTAATATTGCCTGATACATTTCTTTGTCAGTTTCTTTCAGGTCGATTAACTCATCCCTGTTATACCACTCACCCCCTACTGCCCGTACATTAGTAGCCTCGAACCTTGCTCTTTCATCTTCTCTTATCTTGGCAGTAATTACAATATTTCTATTGTACTCATCAATAGCCTTAGTGAAAGCCTCATCACTTACAGCATAAGCATCTTGTAGTTCCTGTGGATAGTCCTCATATTCAGTCGGCAATGACCTTTCTTCATCAGCCACCCCCTTAAATTCCACCTCTTTTCTTTCCTTTGACTCTAGTTTCTCAGGGGGTGGTGGCGCACCCGGCGGTAAATATACATCAGGTGGTAACTCAGATATCGGCTTTGGTTCAGGCTCTGGTTCAGGTTCAGCTATCGGCTCAGGTGGTAAATATACGCCCGGTGGTAAGTCACCTTCACCTTCCCTCCTAGGTTCCCTCACTGGCTCAGGCTCTGGCTCCGGCGCAGGTATAGGTTCTGGCGGTAAATATACGCCCGGTGGTAGTACAAGCCCAGCTTTAGGCTTAGCTTCCGGCTCATCTTCAGGCTTAGCTTCCGGCTCATCTTCAGGCGCAGGCGCAGCTTCTGGGATATAGACACCTTCAGGAACAGGAGAAGGATTATCTTTAGTAGAATCAGATTTCAAGGCCATTATTTATGCCCTCACCCTTTTAGTATATTTCGTTATTCCCCTAATACCAAAGTATAAGAGAACTGCCCCGGGTACTAGAAGGACCAGCCCATATGCCAATATCAAAGCAATTAAATCCCAAGTCACCATACCCTCCCTCCCAAACAATTCCCAAGCCAATACAGGTATGATAGCAAATCGCCAGCCCAGATAGGTAGCCCAAAGTAAAACAAGTATTGATCCTATTACGGTAAAAACTATTCTTATCTTCACAAGTTTAGCTCCTTCATCTAAACAATCTCCATAAAAAGCCGACAAGCACCACTGCAATTACCAGTGGAAAGAATGTTCTCGCTACAACCTCTCCGTCAGTAGTCCCGGTAATAACGTTGGTAAACATGGCATCCACCCCTATGTAAAGGAAAACTAAGAGGATTAAACATGCAAATTTACTCATCTACCTTACTACTCCTTGTTCCACCATATCATACAATGAATATCTTGTCAAGTCCCCTGTTAAAGGGTTTTTGAGGCATTCCGCAATGCTTCGTCTACCGACCTTCCCTCTTTTACATCTATCGCCTTCAATTTCTGGGTTGCTAGGGCTCCGTTGACAGTATCCAGCAAAAATACCCTACACCCACTTGGATAAGCGGTAAACCCCTGCTCCTGTGCCATTGCTTCCGTTGCAAACGGCCCCAATTTTACTCTCCGGCCTTTTTGCGAATCGCCCCAGCAGTACCAGTAATATCGCTTTATAGGAATCCTTCTCCGGGGTTTCAACCTTGCCTTCTGAGCCCCCCCAAAAGGCTGACGCTGTGGTTTCCTTCCATGATTAGTTCTCATATCGTACCGTCCTTTTCGGCCCCCGATTAGGAAATGTCACCGGCTTGTCCCAGTAACGATTACGGCAACGAGGACACAAGGCCGGGGGAACACCCTTTCTGGGGAACCAGTCATAGCCACACCGCTTGCAGTGTAGCATTTTTCTATCCTTCCGCTTTCTATCTCTCATTAATCAACCTACCTACCTATTTTGTTCTCCAATTCCCCAAATCTCAGGAAGCGTAGACCAAATCTTGTTCTTCCACCAGATCGGCATTATCACTTTGTGCCTCATCAATAATTTCTTGGACCTCAAGGAAAAACTGGTACTCCTTTGTATTCCGTAAGAAGTCTAACCTAGCCTGTTGCTGTTCGTTCATCTCTCCCCTTAATCAAAGAATGCGACAGTTTTCGCCTTCAGTAGCTTATCTGTCTTTCCTTTAGCACGTGTTCGCTGAGTGACTTGGTAAGCTCTTGGTTTTGTTTTAGGGCGATATTCTCGCTTTAACCAATCATAAACTGAATATTTTTGTTGAGTATACAATCTCCGAAGCATATCACTAAGAAGTTTCTTAGCCCGGCGATTCTTCTCTGATTCCGAGAGAAGGTTGAAAGCTGTCGGCCCTATCTGCTTCCTGAGTCTTACCTTGGCCCTCACCATCATCTTTGCTACATGCGCCTTGTGGTTCTTTATCATGGACTGCCATGGCTTAGATAGGAAAGTATGCCTCCGTAGCTCCTTTCGGACATCTTTCATGGTGGCAAGGATTCTGGCTTCCCACGGGAAAAACCCGGCCTTTTCAAGAATATGGAGCCGACCCAGACGGCCAGCCGGGGTTGTCTTGCTGATACGGAGCATACGGATTGCCTTAGCTACGACACGCTCCCGGCTAATTTGGCGCATGCGCTCCCCTACCTGATACTTACCTCTGGCCTTAAACCCCTCTACCTCATAGGCAAACGCTACCTTCCTATTAAAATCACGCCTTCCAATGCCTGCCCTTTTACTTGCCCTCCAGTCTTTTTTCCTTTCTGACCTGATCTTCTTCAAAACCGGGCCAGCCAGAGTATATTCTACCAGTCTGGAGAGTTGTCGAGCTTCAAACGCCGGTATATGATCCTTTAAAAGCCTTAGCCTACGCTGTTCTATTCGTTTCATTTTTGGACCTCAAGACAGAAGGTATGCCCACAACCCATACACAGATAGCGTTGCTTCCTTCCCTCATTAACAGTTACTCGAAACCCGGTTTTTTGTATTTTCTTTCTTCTGCGTTTAGATTGACATTTTGGGCAGATCATTTCTTAACCTCAGGGCAGAACCTGTGCCCACAGTTATTACACTGGTGGCATTGCTTTTTCCCCTTGACAGTCACCCTAGACCCTGCCTTTACTAAATCTCTTGACTTACATCTGGGACACTTCATTTTATTTCCCCCTCCTCCTTACTTCACTCTATCTATCTATTCTATACCCTTAATTAGCCTTTGTCAAATTTTCAATCTTTATTACGTGAGCCCCCCGGTAATTTCTTATTATAGCCTTCCAAGTCCTTTTGTCTTTTGTCGTACTCCTTAGTTTGTACATGGAAGCCCTTTTCCTTGCCTTCAATAGGCTTGTTCTCCTTACCGATAACCCAATAGAATACCTTCTCTAAAGTATTCACCTTACCCTCCTTTTGAGCAAGTAGCCTCTGCAATTAGCCACCAAATAACCACTAAAGCCACAACACCCCCGAATACCCATGTTCTCCAGTTCTCGGGCAACAGTGAGTGCTTTTCGGGCTCCTGTGGTGTAGAAGCTTGTGGGCGAGGAGCAACATACTCACGTGCCTGAGAACTGGCACGCTCTGCTTTAAATTGTGATTTCTGGGTAGACAGTCTCGATTCCCCCTCCTGCACAGCCTTGGCTCTCTCAGTTAGTAGCTCCAACTGTCCCTCTATCTTGTCAGTGGCGAGGTTTACCTTTGCCTCTCTATCGGCTACGGCTTTCTGCTCTGTTCTAACCTCTTTACCTCTGTCACGCCACTCTATTTTTAATTCATTCACAGCGTGAACACGTTTTACCGCCATTTTCTTCGCTTCGGTTTCTATCTTTTCAGCCCTTTCTGTTGCCTTCTCGATAATCTCATCGGCCTCCCGTTGTCGGGCTTCTATATCCAAAGCTTTGAGCTTTGCTTCCTTGTTAGCGGTATTAGCAACAATCTGTGCCGTTTCAGCTTTTAGTAGCTCTATTCCCGTCGGCTCCCCGGTTTTGGGGGACTCTACACCCTTTCCCTCTATGGGGAACCCTAAATAGGCTTCTATGCTTGCCCGGCTATACTTACTCCCTGCTTTAATAATGGTACCTTTCCTTACCAGTGTGGTCAGTGCCTTCCGGCCCACCTTCACCCCAACCTTCTTAAATATTTCAATAGCCTCTTTCTGTGTATAGAATTCTTTCATACCTAACTCCTTATTACCCTGAGTTTCATAATCCTGTCTCGTTTCCTTCTAATGAACCCCCTGATAGTTTCAACCAATCGGGCCAAAAACCACACCACCGCTAGGGTGACAGCTAAAGCCCATATTGCATAAAAGGGTCCTACTGGCATTTTATCCATTATTCCTTCTCCCTTGGAACTTCGACATCTTGATAATTTACTCGCCTTAGTCCCTGTTTATTTTGATTGTCTGTTCCTTTGAACTGGTCTGCCAGCAGGCTCAGTATAACCTCTATGTCCTCTGGCAGGAAATCAAGCTCTATCGAGTGGAGTAAGCTGGCCTGTACCATCTCAAATTCCTCTTTACTTAAATTGACAACCATTATCCTTTCTCCCCGGGCTGATTGCCCTTTTTATTAAACATGTACCTCTCTACTAAATCGAATGTGTGACAGATAAATACCGCTACTGCTACTACCAACCACATGTGCTGCATAGTAAATTCTATGCCATCCAGTCCAAGTGCTAAAAGAAACGCAATTACAAATGAAAGCAAAATTCTCTTGACCAACTTTTTAATTATACGCATTATTCCTTCTTATTCCCCCTTGATTTCATTTGCCAGACGGGTAAGGTTTTCCATATCCTCATCTTCAAGGAAATCAGGCTTAATCTCCCTACCTGACGGCTCCAAAATAACCATAGCTGTGGAGTGCATCATGCAGGTGTGAAGCAATTCCCGTTCATAGTGGCTTATTTCTCTGCCATCAATAACTATACTCATTATTCCTTCTCCTTTTGCCTTAATCGATTAATTTCCTTAGCTGCAAAGGGAAACTGCTTGCCTATATCTACCCCAAGTACCTCGCAAGACTGTTCCCCTCCAGTCAGATTATCAATAAAGTCCTTCGTTGAAATTGTTGTATGCCTTGACTCCAACACGGATGGGGCTCTCGGTTTCTCTGGGTCTACAGTAATAGGATTTTTAGTAAGATACTTATCGGCCCATTTATAAGCCCCTTTGTTGTCCCTGTGAAACGTCATGATG
>SDBT01009025.1_pt1 | contig 16205 bp, 27 predicted proteins | sample 2277101 | NCBI WGS metagenome assembly SDBT01 (sample SAMN10404973, study PRJNA504765) | marine sediment metagenome | isolation source: marine sediment core GS10_PC15, 103 cmbsf | place: Arctic Ocean: Southern Knipovich Ridge | collected 2010 | reverse complement strand
TACTATTTTGAACCCTTAGAAGAATAGTGGATAAATTCTGGATAAATAAAAGCTTGCCAAATATTTATAAAGTGTTATAATAGTTTAGAATTTAATAATTAAAAAGAAATAATTAAATTAAGCGACTGGCTAAAACCCCAATAGGGGGTCGCTTATGGAGAATATTTAAGATGGCTGAAAAATTTGAAAGAACAAAACCTCATATCAATGTAGGTACTATTGGCCACGTTGATCATGGTAAAACCACTTTAACTGCAGCTATGTTAAAGGTTTTAGCTGCTAAGGGTTTTACAGCTCAAGAAAAAAGTGTAGAGCAAATTGATGCTGCGCCAGAAGAAAAGGCTAGAGGTATTACTATTGCTACTGCTCACGTTGAGTACGAATCAGAAAAGAGACACTATGCCCACGTTGACTGTCCAGGACACGCAGATTACATTAAAAACATGATTACTGGAGCTGCTCAAATGGATGGTGCTATTTTAGTTGTTTCAGCAGCTGATGGGCCAATGCCTCAAACTAGGGAGCATATTTTGTTAGCCAGACAGGTAGGCGTTCCTTATGTTGTTGTTTTTCTAAACAAGGTCGACCAAGTTGAAGATCAAGAATTAATTGATTTGGTTGAAGAAGAAGTAAGAGACTTGCTTAAAAAGTATGAATTCCCAGGTGATGAAACACCTATAATTAGAGGTTCAGCTCTAAAAGCCTTAGAAGATCCTTCAAATGAAGAGTTTGCTAAACCTATTATGGATTTAGTTAGTGCTCTAGATGAATATATACCTGAACCAAAAAGAGCGGTTGATCAACCATTCTTAATGCCAATTGAAGACATCTTTTCAATTGAAGGTAGAGGTACAGTAGTTACTGGTAGAATCGAAAGAGGTACTATTAAATTAAATGAAGAAATAGAAATTGTTGGTATTAAAGATACTCAAAAAACTATAGTTACTGGTATTGAGATGTTTAATAAACAGCTAGAAGAAGGTCAAGCTGGCGACAACGCTGGAATTCTTCTAAGAGGTACTAAAAAAGAAGAAGTTGAGAGAGGCCAAGTTTTAGCTAAGCCAGGTACAGTTACTCCTCACACTGAATTTGAAGGTGAAATTTATATCTTAACTAAAGAGGAAGGTGGACGACATAAGCCATTCTTTAAAGGTTATAAGCCACAGTTCTATATGCGTACTACTGATGTTACTGGTGAAGTAAAATTACCAGAGGGAACTGAAATGGTTATGCCTGGTGATACTGTTAATTTAGAAGTTAAATTAATTGTGCCAGTTGCTTTGGAAGAAAAACAAAGATTTGCTATTAGAGAAGGTGGTCATACAGTAGGAGCTGGTGTAGTAACTAAAGTTATTAAGTAATTAGATTAAAATAAAGGCGGCTATTTTGAAATAGCCGCCTTTGATAAATTATTTTAGATGACTGAAAAGACCATAGACAAAACTCAAAAAAAGACTGAACAAACAGCTGCGAAGCCTAGGATTAGAATTAAAATCAAGGCTTACGATCATAAAATTATTGATCAATCAGCTAGAACGATTATGGAAACAGCCAAAAGATCAGGCGCTAAAATATCAGGCCCTGTACCTTTACCTATAGAAAAGAAGAAATTTACAGTTAATCGTTCAACTTTTGTTCACAAGGATTCTCGTGAACAGTACGAAATGCGTATTCACAAAAGATTGATTGATATTTTAGAACCAACCCCTGAGACTCTTGATGCCTTAACAAACTTAAATTTACCAGCAGGTGTAGATGTAGAGATTAAAATGTAAGGGTATTGACATCATAGTTTGCGTAGTTTATAATAGAAATCTAAGGTAATTAGCCAAAAGTAACTAGAGAAAGCTCCTTTTTAGGAAAACCTCTAGAAGCTTGTAAGGCTAAAAGAGGATTAAAAAATTCATTAAACGTTTACCGACAAATTAAAACCAGAATAAGGTAGAATTAATTTTTAAAATCTGGTTTTTGGTAAAGCAGATTTTTTTATTTAGTTAAGAATATGAAATTTATTTTAGGTAAAAAAGAAGAAATGACCCAAAAGTTTAGAGAAGATGGCACAGTTGTTCCAGTTACTGTGGTTAAAGCAGGACCTTGTGTTATAACTCAGGTCAAGATAAAAGAGAAAGATGGTTATAGCGCTGTCCAGCTTGGTTATGGTTTTAAAAAAAAGTTAAATAAACCCTTAAGCGGCCACCTAAAGGACCTTGAAAATTTTGAATACTTAAGAGAATTTAAATTAGATGAAGGTCAAGAACTAGAGAAAGGTGATAAAATTGGTGTTTCTATTTTTGAACCCGGAGAAAAAGTCCAAGTTACAGGGATTTCTAAAGGTAAAGGATTTCAAGGCGTAGTTAGAAGACATGGTTTTCACGGTAGCCCAGCTTCACATGGACATAAAGACCAGTTACGCATGCCAGGTTCTATAGGAGCTACAGGTCCAGCCAGGGTATTTAAAGGGACTAAAATGGCCGGAAGAATGGGTGGAGATGGAGTAACTGTCAAAAATTTAGAAGTTGTTGAAATAGATAAAGAAAATAATCAGTTGTTTATTAAAGGTGCCTTGCCAGGTGCTAGAAATGGTTTGATATTAATTAGAGCTTCAGGTGATATTTTAGAACAAAAAGAAACCAAAGAAACAGAAGTTAAAGAAAAACAGGAGAATAAGTAATTTTTATGATAAAGGTTAAATTACACAATCAAGAAGGACAAGAAATAGGTGAACAGAAATTAAATCCTAAAATTTTTGATGTTGAGGTAAATGAAGATTTGGTTCACCAGGTAGTGGTTGCCCAGATGGCTAATAGTAGACAAGTTTTAGCTCATGCTAAGGACAGGAGTGAGGTAAGAGGAGGTGGCCGCAAACCATGGAAACAAAAGGGTACTGGTAGAGCCAGACACGGTTCAACCCGTTCGCCTATCTGGATTGGCGGGGGAGTTACTTTTGGTCCGACTAAAGAGAGAAATTTTAGTAAGAAAATAAACAAAAAGATGAAGAAAAAAGCTTTATTTATGTGCCTTTCTGATAAGGTAGCTAATAAAAAATTACTTGTTTTAGATAAATTAGAAATACCTGAAGCTAAAACTAAAATTTTAAAAAGTGTTTTAAATAAATTACCACTTGAAAAAAAAGCCTTGGTTGTTTTAGAAAAAAGAGATGATAAAATTAGTAAATCTATAAGTAACCTGAAAGATTATAAAGCTTTGCGAGCCGATAGTTTGAATGTGTTAGATGTTTTAAAATATGATAATTTAGTACTTACCGTAAAAGGTTTAAAGAAAATAGAAGAGACATTTAAAATTTAAAAATATGGTTGGTTTTTTAGATAAATTTAAAAGAAGAAAAAAAGAAAAAAAGGTTGAGGAACCAGTAAAGATTGAAACTACAAAAAAGAAGGAAGAAAAATCTGTTAAAGGTGCTATGCCAGTCAGTAAACAGGCATCCGATTCAGGCAGAGAGGTAAAAAAGCCAGAAGCTAAGAAAGTGGTTAAAAGAGATAAAAGCGGTACTGGTGACGCTCACAAAGTTTTAGTCAGACCTTTGATTACTGAAAAATCTACTGATTTAAGTGTTTTTAGTAAATATGCTTTTGAGGTTTTTCCTAAGAGCAATAAAAGTGAAATTATTAAAGCTATTGAAAATGTTTATGGAGTCAGGCCAATAAAAGTAAATATTGTAAATATGAGAGGTAAAGAAGTTAGATACGGTCGAGTTACTGGTAAAACCAAAAAGTGGAAAAAAGCCATTATTACTTTAAAATTAGGTGAAAAAATTGAAATTTACGAAGGTGTTTAAATTATAGTTAGATTATTAATATATGCCGATTAAAAAATACAAACCAACAACCCCTGGAAGACGTAAAGCATCTGTTAGTACTTTTGAGGAAATTACCAAAAACAAGCCGGAAAAATCTTTAATTATAGCAAAGAAGAGAAAGGGCGGCCGCAATTCTACGGGCAAAATTACTGTTCGCCACAGGGGTGGAGGAGCAAAAAGGCATTATCGTTTAGTTGATTTTAAACGGGCAAAGTTTGATATTCCAGCTAAAGTTGAGGCTATTGAATATGATCCTAATCGTTCAGCTAGAATTGCCCTTTTAGTATATAGGGATGGTGAAAGAAGATATATTTTAGCACCTGTTGATTTAGAAGTCGGTCATGAAGTAGTTTCCTCAAAGTCAAAAGTAGAAATAAAAACTGGTAACCGCACAAATTTGGAAAACATTCCTTTGAGTTCAATGGTTTACAATATTGAATTAAAAGTTGGTAAAGGCGGGCAAATTGCTCGTTCGGCAGGTATTCTAGTTCAATTAATGGCAGTTGAAGGAAAATATGCTCAGCTAAAAATGCCCTCAAATGAAATTAGATTGATTCCTAAAGAATGTATGGCTACCATGGGACAAGTAGGTAATCCAGAACATGCGCATATCCGTTTAGGTAAAGCGGGTCGCACAAGACATCGAGGTATAAGACCTAGCGTAAGGGGTAAGGCTATGAATCCGGTAGATCATCCACATGGTGGCGGAGAAGGCAGTAATCCTATTGGCTTGAAACACCCTAAAACCCCGTGGGGCAAACCAGCGCTGGGAGTTAAGACAAGAAGAAAGGGTAAAGAATCAGATAAATTAATTATAAAGAGAAGAAAAAAGAAGAAAAGAAAGTAATATAGTTAAAAAATTAAAAACCTAACTAGTTAAAAATATGTCAAGAAGTTTAAAAAAAGGTCCATTCATTGATCCAAAAATACTAAAAAAGATCAGTAATCTAAAGCCAGGTGATAAAACTGTGATCAAGACTTGGAGTAGAGGTAGTACTATTACACCAGAGATGGTTGGCTTTACTATGGGTGTTCATAATGGCAAGATTCATGTGCCGGTTTTTATTGTGGAAAATATGGTTGGTCATAAGTTAGGTGAATTTTCTCCAACCAGAAAGTTTGTAAGACACGGTGGTAAAATACAAAAAGAGCAAGAACAAAAAGTAGCTGAAGTTGCACAAAAAACAACTCAGCCGGAATCTAAAGGAAAATAATTTAATTTAATATGGAAGTAACTGTAAAAGCAAAATATATAAAAATGTCTCCCAAAAAAATGCGTTTGGTATCAAACGTAATTAAGGGTATGATTGTAACTGAGTCTTTGGATCAACTAAAATTTATTCCTAAGGCTGCAACTAAGCCTTTAATTAAATTAGTTAATTCAGGTATAGCTGCTGCAGAAAATGATTTTAAACTAAAAAAAGATAATTTATATATAAAGAATATTTTAGTAAATGAAGGGCCAACATTACATCGTTGGCAGCCAAGGGCTTTTGGTCGAGCTACACCAATTCGAAAAAGATCATCAAATATAACTCTAATTCTGAGTGAGTTAGTTGAAGAAAAGAAAGATAAGAAAGTGAAAGAAAAAAAGAAAGCCAAAGAAAAACTGCAAGTGGTTGATTCCTTAAAGTCTTTACCAGGGAGAGAAGATGTGGCGCAAGATAAAAAACCAGCTAAGGGTATAGAAAGAGAAAAGGATAAAGAGATTGTTGATGTTCGAATAGAAGGTAAACACCGTCATAAACAACATTTAGATAAAAGAGAAGAAAAAGGATCAAAAGGATTCTTAAAGAAAATATTTAACAGAAAAGTAGGTTAATAAATTAAATATATATGGGACAAAAAGTTCATCCAAAAATTTTTAGAATAGGACCACTATACACGTGGAATTCAAAATGGTTTTCCGAAAAAGATTATAGTAAATTGTTAAAACAAGATGTTTTGATTAGAAGATTTTTAGAAAAGAAGTTAAAGGAGGCTAGTTTAGACAAGATTGTTATAGAAAGATCAGCCAATTCGGTTACTGTTACTGTACATTCGGGGAAGCCAGGTATTATTATTGGTAGAGGCGGTAGTGGAGCAGAAGATTTAAAAAAAGAAATGAAAAGAAAATTTTTAGATCCTAAGGCAAATTTGAATTTGAATATAGTTGAAGTTAGTAAACCAAATTTGAGCGCAGCTATTGTTGCTCAAGGTATAGCCGCTGATATTGAAAAGAGAATTCCCTATAGAAAAGTTATGAAACAAGTTATTGGTCGAGTAGAAAAGGCTGGCTCTGAGGGGATTAAAGTTACTGTAGCTGGACGTCTTAATGGGGCAGAAATTGCTAGAACAGAAACTCTTTCTTGGGGTAGAATCCCACTTCATACATTAAGAGCTGATATAGATTTTTGTCAGACTGTGGCTAATACAATTTATGGTGTAATTGGAGTAAAAGTCTGGATTTATAAAGGTGAAATTTTTAAGAAAAAGGAAGATGAAGCTAAAAAATTATCTGAAAATTATCCAATAAACAAAAAGTAAAATGTTAATCCCTAAGAAAGTAAAACATAGAAAATGGCATAAAGGGCGTCGCAGAGGCAAAGGACATGCCACCCGAATTACTGAAATAAGTTTTGGCGCTTTTGCTTTAAAGTCCTTGGGTGAAGCATGGATAGATTCCAGACAAATTGAGGCTGCTCGTCGAGCCATGACTAGATATGTTAAAAGGGGTGGTAAGATTTGGATTAGAGTATTCCCGGATAAACCCGTTACAGTTAAGGGTTCGCAAGCAACGATGGGAAGCGGTAAGGGTACGGTTGATCATTATGTGGCTATAATAAAACCAGGAACCATTTTGTTTGAAATGGATGGAGTAACTGAAGAAGTAGCTAAAGAAGCCATAAGATTAGCTTCTCATAAATTACCCGTAAAAACTAAATTTATTACTAAATAGTTTTAAATATTATGGATAGCAAAGAACTTAAAGAAAAAACAGATAAAGAATTAGATAATCTACTTAAATCTCAAAGAGAAAAGAAGAGAGAGTTGGCGTTTAAAATTTCAGCTAAACAATTAAAAAATATCCGAGAAATAAGAGAGGTTAAAAAAACTATTGCGCGTATTTTAACACTTTTTAACCAGAGAAGTGAGAAAAAGGAAAGTTTGGAAGGAAAAGAAAAACAGACAAAGGAAAGGGTTGTTACTGAAGAAAAAATAAAAGGTAAAGAAGATAATAAATAAAGCTATATTATGGCAGAAAAAAATAAGATAATTAAGAGAACATTTAAAGGCACTGTTGTTTCAGCTAAAATGGATAAAACAGCTATTGTTAGGGTTGATCGTATTAAAGTGCACCCAAAATATAAAAAGAGAATTAAGGTTAGTAAAAGATATAAAATTCATGATTCCAAAAATGAATGTAAAGTTGGTGAGATGGTTATATTTCAAGAATGCCGTCCGCTCAGTAAAGATAAAAAATGGAGATTAATTAACAAGATAAAATAAGCTATGGTTCAACATAGATCAATGCTAAAAGTTGCCGACAACACTGGAGCTAAAAAGTTGCAGGTGATTAGGGTATTGGGTGGTTATAAAAAGAGATATGCTAGATTAGGCGAGATTATCACCGTTACTGTGAAAGAAGCCCAGCCTCATAGTATGGTTAAAAAGGGAGAAGTACTGCATGCTGTTTTAGTACGATCAAGAAAGGAAAAAAGAAGAAAAGATGGTACTTATGTTCGCTTTGATGATAATGCGGCTGTAATTATTGATAGGAAAAGCAAAGAACCTAAGGGTACACGTATTTTTGGACCCGTAGCTAGAGAACTAAGAGCTAATGGTTTTATTAAAATAATTTCTTTAGCACCAGAGGTTTTATAAAATTATTTATATGAAGATTAAAAGCAACGACAAAGTACAATTAATTGCAGGAAAGGATAAAGGAAAAAAGGGCAAAGTTCTTCAGGTTTTATCTAAAGATAAGCGTATTGTAGTTGAAGGTTTAAATTTATTAGTTAAGCACATGAGACCGAAAAAACAGGGAGAAAAAGGACAGAAAATTTTATTTCCTGCCCCCTTAAATATTTCTAACGTAAAGTTAGTTTGTCCTAAATGTAGTAAATTAGCTAGAATTGGTTATAAAATTTTGGAAAATAAGAAAAAAGTTAGAATATGTAAAAAATGTAAAGAGATTATTGATTAAATAATATGAAAAGTAGACTTTTAGAAAAATATAAAAAAGAGGCTTTGCCAGCTATGAAGGAAAAGTTTGGTTATAAAAATAATTTGGCTGTTCCTAAATTGGAAAAAGCGGTATTAAATGTTGGTTTAAGTCCTGGGTTAAAAGATGATAAATTTACTGAAACCGTTGAAAGTACTTTAACTAGAATAACTGGCCAAAAGCCGGTATTTACAAAAGCAAAGAAATCAATTGCTGGTTTTAAAATTAGAGAAGGAAATGTGGTTGGTATAACGGTTCTTTTAAGAGGACAAAGAATGTATGATTTTATTGATAAATTAGTTAATATAACATTAGCCAGAGTTAGGGATTTTAGGGGAATTTCAGATGAATCAATTGACGAGAGGGGAAATTTATCTTTAGGTTTTAAAGAACATACAGCTTTTCCAGAAATTAAACCTGATGAAGTGGAAAGACTGCATGGTTTAGAAATAACAATAGTAACTACGGCCAAGAGTAAAAAGGAAGGTCTAGAGTTATTAAAATTATTAGGTTTTCCTTTTAAAAAGATTAAATAAAAATATGGCTACAACTGCACAAATTGTTAAATCAAAAAAATCACTTAAAAAACCGAAATATTCTACTCGCATAGTTCGTCGCTGTTGGCGTTGTGGCAGGAAGAGAGGATATATGAGGAAATTTGATTTATGTCGTATTTGTTTTCGTGAATTAGCTAATAAAGGTGAAATACCAGGAGTTACTAAAAGTAGTTGGTAGATTAATAATTAATTTGTTAAGAATACAAAAAATATGATGACTGACCCCGTTGCTGATATGTTAACTAGAATAAGAAATGCTTCGTCTATTGGAAAGAAGGAAGTTATTTTTCCTTTTTCTAAAATGAAATTTGGTATTGCCGGAATTTTAGAAGAAGAGGAATATATTCAAAGTGTAGAAAAGATAGATAAAAATTATGGTGAAATAAGGGTTGTTTTAAAATATGATAAAGATAAAAAATCACAAATTAGAAGTATTCAGAGAATTAGTAAGCCGGGAAAGAGAGTTTATGTTAATAAAGATGAAATACCAAATGTTTTAAATAATTTAGGTATTGCTGTCATTTCTACATCACAGGGCCTTTTGACTAATAAAGAGGCCAAGAAGAGGAAACTGGGAGGAGAAGTGATTTGCGAAATTTATTAAATAAATAATTATGTCTAGAGTTGGCAAAAAACCAATTAAAATACCTCAAGGAGTTGAAGTTTTGGTAGAAAAACAAGAGGTTAAAATTAAAGGACCAAAAGGTGAATTAGTTCAAAAAATTAATTCCAAGGTTAAAGTTGAAAAAAAGGATGGCGAATTACGTGTTTCTGTTGACAATCCTCAAGATAAAAGACAGAGAGCTTTATGGGGTCTGTTTACCAGTTTATTAAATAATATGGTAGAAGGAGTGACCGAAGGATTTGAAAAACAATTGGAAATTAATGGAGTAGGTTATGGAGCCCAGCTGCAAGGTAAAAAATTGGTTCTTAAAGTAGGTTATTCTCATCTAGTTGACTTTGATATACCTGAAGGAATTGATGTTAAAGTAGAAAAGAATATAGTTACTGTAAGTGGTATTGATAAACAACAAGTAGGTGAAATAGCTGCCCAGATTAGAAGTGTTAGAAAACCTGAACCGTATAAAGGCAAAGGTATTAAATATGTTGATGAGGTTATTAGAAGAAAGGCTGGTAAAGCAGCTAAGGCGGCTGGAACAGAATAAACTTAATTATTAAAATTATTATGAATAATAAACAAAAGATTAAAAATCAGGCCAGAGAAAGAAGACATCGACGAGTTAAGGCAAAAGTTAAAGGTACAGGCCAAAAACCAAGGCTAGCTGTTTTTAGAAGTTTAAAAGATGTTTATGTTCAATTAATCGATGATCAGAAGAGTGTTACTTTAGCTAGTGCTTCGGGGAGAGAAATAAGCAAGAAGTTAGTTGGTAAAAAGACTGATTTAGCTTTTAAGGTTGGAGAATATATAGCTAAGAAAGCCTCTGAACAAGGTATTGAAGAAATAGTTTTCGATAGAGGTGGTTATAAATATCATGGTCGAATCAAAGCTGTAGCAGAGGGGGCTCGTAAAGGCGGATTAAAATTTTAAAATTTTTATTTTATGGTAAAAAGGGAACAAAAAAATAGAAGAGGATTTGGAGCTAGAGCTGAGGAAGAATTTGAGCAGAAAATAATTGATTTAGCTAGAGTAACTAGAGTTATGGCTGGTGGAAAACGTATGAGTTTTAGAGCTTGTGTAGCCATTGGAGATGGTAAAGGAAGAGTAGGTATAGCTGTAGCAAAAGGTTCTGATGTATCTATTGCTATTTCAAAAGCAGTCAATAGAGCAAAAAAGAAATTAATAAAAGTTCCTATTGTAAATGAGACAATTCCTCATCAAATCAGAACAAAGCTAGGGGCAGCTAAGATTTTATTAAAACCAGCTCCCAAAGGTACAGGAATAAAAGCTGGCGGTGCTGTCCGTGTTATTTTAGAGTTAGCTGGTGTACCTAATGTGGTAGGAAAGATTTTAGGCACACCAAATAAGCTTAATAATGTTAGAGCAGCTATTAAAGCTTTAAGTAGTTTTAAAATAGTTGAAAAACCTAAAAGTGAAACCAATAAAAAAGATAAAAGTAATTAAAAAATATGCCATTGACTTTACATAATTTAAAATCAGCTAAAGGATCTCGCAAGAAAAGAAAGCGAGTTGGTAGAGGTAATGCCTCTAAACATGGTACTTATTCAACTCGCGGCGTTAAAGGACAACGTTCTCGTTCGGGCGGTAAAAAAGGACTTAAATTAAAAGGGTTTAAGAGTACTCTTTTGAATATTCCTAAAGTCCGCGGCTTTAAAAGTCCTCACCCTAAGTTAGCTGTAATTAATATTAAAGATTTAGAGACACATTTTAAAGAAGGTGAAAAAGTTACTCCCAAGGTATTGAATAAAAAGGGATTAATTAGTACAATTAAACCAGGTGTTAAAATTCTAAGTAAGGGGGAATTAAAGAAGAAATTAGTTTTTAGTGGCTGTCAATTTTCAGAGAACGCCAGAAAGAAGATAGAGGATGCTAAAGGTGAAATTAAAAATAAAAGTTAATCTTTTTAATCTATGTGGCAAAAATTAATACAAATTTGGAAAATTCCTGATTTAAGAAAGAGTATTTTATTTGTTTTAGTAATGTTGGCTATTTTTCGTTTTGCTGCCCACATACCGATTCCTGGAGTTAATGTAGAAAATCTAAAGGAGTTCTTTGCCTCAAACCAGATTTTAGGTTTAGTTAATATATTTTCTGGTGGCGGTATGGAAAATTTTTCAGTGGTCATGTTAGGTATAGCTCCGTATATTACGGCCTCCATTATATTTCAGTTGTTAACCATGATTGTTCCTAGTCTAGAAGAATTATCTAAGGAAGAATCAGGCCGCCAAAAGATAAGTCAGTATACCAGACTTTTGACTATTCCTTTAGCTGCTTTACAAGCTTATGGTATGATTGCCATATTAACTAGGTCATCAACGCCAGTTATTACAAATATGTCACCTTCATCTATGGTAATGACAATATTGATAGTTACAGCAGGGACAGTTTTCTTAATGTGGATTGGTGAACTTATTTCACAGAAAAAGATTGGTAATGGTATTTCTCTATTAATTTTTGCTGGTATTATTAGTAGTTTACCTAGTATCGTCCAAAAAACAATATTGACTTTTGATCCCTCCCAGATTTTTAATTTAATCGTCTTTGCAGCTATTGCGTTATTGACTATTGTAGGTGTAGTTATTATTACAGAAGGCCAGCGTAATATCCCAATTTCCTATGCTAAAAGAGTACGAGGAATGAAAATGTACGGTGGTATGGAGACTCATTTGCCATTAAGGGTAAATATGTCAGGTGTAATTCCTATAATTTTTGCTATTTCTATAATTCTTTTTCCACCAATGATAGCCCAATTTTTTACACAAGCCAAAACTGCCTGGGTGGCAGGAGGAGCCGATTTTATTATTAGGTTATTTCAGGGCCAACTTTTTTATGGTGTGCTTTATTTTATCTTGGTTTTTGGTTTTACTTATTTCTATACTTATGTTATTTTCCATCCAGATCAAATTGCTGATAATTTACAAAAACAAGGCGGTTTTATACCAGGAATAAGACCTGGCAATCCAACTGCCCAATATATTAGTAATACACTTAATAAAATAATTTTGACTGGCGCTTTATTTTTGGCTACTATTGCTGTTTTACCTTTAGGAATGAGATTTATTACAGGCATGCAGTCTTTAATTATTGGAGGCACTAGTTTATTAATTGTGGTAAGTGTAGTAATTGAAACAGTTAAGCAAATTGATTCTCAATTAACAATGAGAGATTATGAGGGCTTTTAATTCTCAAATATATAGATGTATAAATAGCTGGTAATTCCAGCTATTTTTTGATATAATAGACATACCTAATTTTTAATTATTATGCAATTACTTTTTTGGATAGCAGTATTTATCGTTAGTCTTTTTGTTTTAATAAAGGCAGCTGATTATTTTACCAATTGCAGCGAAAAAATTGGTTTAGCTTTAAAAATCTCGCCTTTTATTATTGGCATTACCATTGTTAGTATTGGTACCTCTCTTCCTGAGCTGGCTACTTCTATAGTGGCTATTTTTAATGGACAAACAGAAATTGTAGTGGCTAATGTAATAGGTTCTAATATAACTAATATTTTATTAATTATTGGTTTAGCTACTTTAGCGGCTAGAGTTTTAGTAGTTGAAAGAAGTTTAATTGATCTGGACTTGCCGCTTCTAGCTGCAGCTACCACTTTGTTAATAGTAGTAATTTGGGACAGACAAGTTACTGCTCCTGAAGGAGCACTTTTATTTATTGGTTATTTTGTTTATTTAGCTTATACTGTTTCTACGCGGAAAAAAGAAGTTAAGCGAGAAAAAGAGGAAGTAGCAACAGAAACAAAAGAACTAAAAAAAGAGCTTACAGAGAAGGAAGAAGATAAAAAGAGAAAAGCAGGCTTGAGTTTAAATGTTATTATTATTTTAATAGTCAGCGGTTTATTTATTTATTTTGGAGCTAGTTATACAGTCCAATCTCTTATTAAAATTGCTGAAATTTTAAGTATAAGCCCTTCAATAGTTGCTATGACGGCTGTAGCTTTAGGAACTTCTTTACCTGAGCTAGTTGTCTCAATAAGAGCAGTTTTAAAAAAGAAATATGAGATTGCTATAGGAAATATTTTTGGTTCTAACATTTTTAATATTTTAGTAGTTACAAGCGTACCTTCCTTTTTTAAAACTTTATCTGTAGATATTACAACTTTTACTATTGGAATCCCATTTATTATTGGGGTAACTATTTTATTTATTTTTTCTGGTATTTCCAAAAAGATACACAATTGGGAGGGTATATTTTATCTTTTAATTTATGTCTTATTTATAGTTAAATTATTTGGTTTATTTTAAGAGTACAGATGTACAGATTTTAAGTACAGATAATGGTTTATGTGAAGTTTAAATTGACTCACTAATAAAATATTTATTAAAATTAATCCATAACTAAAATATTATGGCCATAAAAATATTTGTAACGGGTGGGACTTTTGACAAAGAACATGATCCCATTTCTGAAAGTTTTGTTTTTAATGAGACTCACATACCAGAATTATTGAAACGTTCTAGATCACTTCTCGATACAAAAATAAGAACTGTTATGTTAATCGACAGTTTAGAGATAACCAAGAGTGATCAAGAAATTATATTGAAAGCGTGCAAAGATGCCAAAGAAGATAGAATCATTGTTACGCATGGGACAAGTAATATGGAAAAAACGGCTCAATTTTTAGGTAAAAAAATAAAAAACAAGACTATCATACTGACAGGAGCAATGATTCCATACGCATTTCGTAATTCTGATGCATTATTTAATATGGGAGCCGCTCTAGCATTTGTGCAATCATTGCCGCATGGAGTTTATATAACAATGAACGGTAGATATTATAACTGGAATAATGTTACAAAAAACACAAAACTGGGGTTGTTTGAGAAAAAAAAGTAAGTACATACCACCCTCTTTATTAATGATCGTGGGTCAATCAAGGACATCTTGACAAACAACTCGTTCCATTTAATACAGGAGGAAATTTTAAAATCATATTAAGTAATTTTAAGAAAAATGGCCGAGAAAAATGTTAAAAGAATTTTAGTTTTTGGAGTGCAGGGTTCTGGTAAAGGAACTCAGGCAGCTATGATTGGTGAAAAATATAATATCTCTTATATCGCAACAGGAGATATTTTTCGTTATGAAACAAAAGAAGGTACAGATTTAGGCAAACAAGTTAAGTCATATACAGATAAGGGACAACTAGTTCCTGATGAACTAACAAATGAAGTTATTGCTAATCGTTTAAATCAGCCTGATTGTAAAGAGAAGGGATTTGTTGGTGATGGTTTTCCCAGAAATAAAGTTCAACAGGAATTTTTGAATGAACTAGTTGATTTTACTCATGTCTTTGTAATTAAAGTCTCATACGAAGAAGCCATCTCTAGGTTATCTGGACGTTTAGCTTGCAAATGTGGTTTAAGTTATCATGTTAAATTTAAACCGCCAAAAGTTGAAGGGGTTTGCGATAAATGTGGTCAAAAACTCTTTGTGCGCGATGATGATAAGGAAGAAGCAATAAAGGAAAGAATAAAAATCTATCATCAAGAAACCGAACCACTTTTAGATTCTTATAGACAAAAAGGCATTTTACATGAGATAAATGGAGAACAAGATATTGATAAAGTTTTTGATAATATTGTACAAGCTTTAGAATCTTAATTTTTGGCTAATCTTAGTAAAAAATTGACCTTTTAGTTTTGACAGGGGTCAATTTTTTTGATAACGTAAAATTATGATTATCATAAAGACAAAAGAAGAAATTACAAAAATCGCTGAGGGCGGGAAAATTTTATCGTGGATTTTAAAACAATTGGTTAAAGAAATCAAGCCAGGTATTACCACGGCCGAGTTAGAAGAAATGGCTTTAAAGTTAATAGAAGAAAAGGGCGCTGAGCCGTCTTTTAAAGGTTACAAATCAGCAAAACAGGAAAGACCATTTACTACAGCGCTTTGTACTTCTATAAATGAAGAAATTGTCCATGCCCCTGCAATGCCATCACGTGAATTAAGGTTAGGTGATCTTTTAAGTATTGACGTTGGTATTAAATATAAAGGTCTTTATACTGACATGGCTACTACAATTGCAATAGGTAAAGTTAGTAAGGAAACAAAAAAGTTATTAAAAGTAACTAAAAAAGCCTTGGCGTTGGGTATTAATCAGGTAAAACCAGGCAATCGTATTTCTGATATTGCTGGAGCTATTCAAAAATTTGTTGAAAGACAAGGTTTTTCTGTTGTTCGAGATTTAGTAGGCCATGGAGTAGGAAAAGAAGTTCACGAAGAACCGCGCATACCTAATTTTGTCACTGATGAGAGTAAACAAATAGAATTAAAAGAAGGAATGGTAATAGCAATTGAGCCAATGGTTTGTTCTGGCAGTTATCAAATTGAGACTTTAAACGATGGTTGGACAGCAGTAGCTGCCGATAAAAAATTATCAGCACATTTTGAACATACTGTAGCTGTGGCTAAAGACGGTTATAAAATTTTAACCAAATAATATGAAAATATTGGGAATTGACTATGGAGAGAAAAGAATCGGCCTCGCTTTAGCTGATTCTGAATTAACGTTAGCCGTACCTTTGGAAATTATTGAAAACAAGGGTACTAATTTTGTTTTAGATAAATTAAGTGAAATTTGCCAAAAAGAAGAAATTGAAAAAATTGTAACAGGTATGCCAATAACTTTAGCCGGAGGAGAGAGTGAAAAAACTAGGGAAGTTAAAAGGTTTGTAGATCAATTAAAAAATAAATTAGACATTGATATCGAGACAGAAGACGAAAGATTAAGTACAAAAATGGTAGATAGTTTAGCAAAAGATAAGAGAAAGCCAAAAGACGCTGTATCTGCTATGATTATTTTGCAAAGTTATTTGGACAAACATGTCAACTTATAGGACCAAAGGTATAGTTTTATATAAAAAAGACTTTCGAGAATATGATGGTCTTTTTGTTATTTATACAGAAAATTTAGGTAAAATTCAGGTTATGGCTAGAGGGGTTAAAAAAATTCGAAGTAAGCTGTCA